>Ga0073928_10009276_pt1 | contig 12020 bp, 14 predicted proteins | sample PaiPotPPA55metaG_FD_76969 | JGI IMG/M metagenome (GOLD analysis project Ga0073928, IMG submission 76969) | Iron sulfur acid spring bacterial and archeal communities from Banff, Canada, to study Microbial Dark Matter (Phase II) - Paint Pots PPA... ...
CGGCTTTCAGATGTCTCAGATCCAGCTTGTGGAGCGTGTGAGCCATTACCGTCGGTGACCAAACGGATCTCTACGCCACGCCGACTGAGCCGAATCGGAACGGCGCGCCGGATTACGAGCGGTGCATGCTGCGTTCAATAAGGCGCTGCGTCGGCAGACCGAGGACGCCCTCGACGCCTGGCACCGCACAGAACTCGGCGGGCTCGCGATGGAGGCGACCAACATCTGGCGCCTAATGGACCTCCCCGAGAACAAAAAACGACTGGAGGGCGCAGGCCGCCCTTGAGGACCGCTTGATGCGTATCCATATCCGCCGCGCACCTTCTATCTACGCGAACTACATTCAGATCCGATCCAAATTGCAGAAAGTGTCCGAGGTGGTCGCTGGGGCAAGCGAGCAAATCGTTCCGAATCGATAACCTGCCAGAATTAGAAAAATACTTTGCACCTTGCTGCTAAGAAAAGTTAGCAGGCGAGACAAACACTCCAACAATTGCCTCGCTAAATATGCGGCACAACTCATGCGCAGAGGATACCTCAAGGCTCATGATGCAATGGTGAGCGACATGGCACTTTTTTAGTTTCAGTAAGAAAGGGGGGTAAATAAGTGGCAACGAACGTGTTCGCTGAACTCCAGCGGTTGTTCGCGGATCCGAAGTCAAACTTTTTCCCAACATCGGCGATTTTGCCTCCGGTAGGCGGCGATGGTTTGCCGCTTCTCGATCTTATTAATAACGCCGCGCTCCTGATTCCGAAACTACCACTGACAATTTCGGCCGTTCCGAGCCTTGTTCGGTCTCTGGGTACTGACGAGCTGAAGACGTTGAATGCTAATCTTCTCGCTGCCATAACGAGCGGAGACCCTGTAGGTGCACTTAAGGCGCTAATCGAGATACCTCAAGGACTCCAGGCAGTTGCTGCACAGGCAGAGAGTTTGCTGGTCCACCAATTGGTAATCGGTGCATCCTTGTTTTCGGTGATCGCGGCACTGGACCCGAGGAATCAGCACAATCTGTTCAATTCTGTATACAGCGCTCACGCCCAATACTTTTTCACTGAGGGCGGGTATACGACGGTCGCGGACCAAAAAATAGCTCCGCCCGATCTGTCGACGGGACTTGCGTCCAAAGCCTTCTTTTCAGAAAAGACCGGAGAGCGCTATGTGCGTGACTTAACACGAGTTGGATTCGAGGCCGTGGCCAACGATAACTGGGACCTTAAAAATAGATATCAAGCTATAGATCGTGCAGTAGCAATCAAAGACAAGACCAAGGCGAAATCCTGGTTTAAGGGATATTCCGATTTCTCGGAGGCAAGTGTTACTTCCGCCGTTGAGCAGGCTTTGGCGCAAGGCGGAGGGCCAGTGCAAGCAAATCCGCTTTTGGCGGCTGGTGTCGCAACAGCCGCTGGCACAGCAGCGCGTAAAGCCACCCAGCACGTTTTTCTTAAAGAGATCGGAATATGAGTGACCGCAGGAATCAGAATTAATCGTTAAGCCGACGTCACCGGCGAGTGAGCACGGGCTGCTCTCGGATTCACGACAAGTATCATCCAAGGCCGATTCCGAGAGAGCAGCCTCGGCACAGCAGGCCGAATAACGAAGGCACTTCAGGGCGGTTTAGGGGATAAGGAGCCATTATGCCTAAGCGACTGATTCTGTGTTTCGACGGAACGTGGGATAGGCCGGATCCCACGGGGATTGAAAGCAACGTTTGCAAGTTCTATGAATCACTCCCTAATGGGACGATGGCCGACGGCTCAGTTCAACAAAAGTGGTACGAAGCCGGCGTCGGTACAAATTGGTACGACAGAATTTCAGGTGGCGCCTTCGGGTTGGGACTCGATGGGAAAATTCAAGACGGCTACCAATGGCTCGTCGAGAATTATCCTGAACCCGATGAGCACACCACTGAAGTGTTTATAGTCGGTTTCAGCCGCGGAGCCTACACTGCACGCAGTTTGGTGGGCATGATACGTAACGTTGGACTTCTTTCGCCCGAAAATATCCACCGCATGAGCGATGCATATTCAATTTATCGCCAGCGGGACGCGAACGCAGACACGGATCAGGCTCAGGCTTTCCGCGCTCGATACTCGCGAGAAATTACGATCGAATTTCTCGGAGTGTGGGACACCGTAGGCGCGCTGGGGATCCCTTTATCAGCGTTGCAGTGGCTTAACAAGGCCGAATACGCCTTCCATGATACTGAGCTCAGCAAGATCGTCTTAAATGCTGCACACGCGGTGGCCGTTGACGAGCATCGGATCGATTACCAAGTTAGCTTGTGGGATCCCACAGCCAAGGCAGGGCAAACCGTCGAGCAGAGATGGTTCATCGGAGCACATACCGACGTCGGAGGCGGCAATTCGAGCCAGCTTTTGTCTGCAATTACCTTGCGATGGATGCAGGACAAAGCCGAAGCGGCAGGATTGGTAGTCGACCATGTCCATAAACCGACGCTCACTCCCGCCAACGGCAATGGACCAATTTACAACTCATACAAGAATTTTCTCAGCGGCCTATACGCAAAAACACACCCGATCTACTACCGTCCGATAAGTGTGGTTGTTGGCGACAATCAGGTCATCGATCCTACCGTTCAGAATAGGCGAAATAATGATCTGGCCTATAAGCCTCAGAATCGCGAACTTCCTCCGTTGCGTTAAAAGGCTCACAAATGGAGTTCACAGTACACGATACGGTGTCGCGTCAGAGGTGCGGAAGCGACGATACTCAAAGTCCTATGTCCGGGGCCGTGGCCGCATTCACTTTTTATTTAAGCCGCGATTACTTTCTAAAGTTCCACTAAAAGTTGGCTGTCGGCCCGGTCGGGTTCATAATCGAGCAGTTTGTTCCGTAAGTTTGACCGCCTAGCGGGTTGCCCGTAGTTCAAGGAAGCCTTCGGGGAGGAGGAGGTCACAAAATGGCGTCGCCGACGGATCGTTCTGGACTCACGCTACCAACGATTATCCTATCGATTCTGGCCGCGCTTGGTTTAACAACGGCTGGGAATCGACCGTCCTCGACTGTGTCTCTGCGGCACCAGTCTCGGCAAATCCTTCGCATGCCATTTCCATGGATGGGTCTACAACCTGAACGGCGAGTTGATCGGCGTTCCCCAAGAAGAACTCTTCCGCGGGCTCGACAAGTGTCAAAACGGCCTGCCCAGAATCGCGACCGATACGTGGGAAGGTTCATTTTCATCAACCTCGACCCCGCGCCCAAACAGAGCCTCAAGGATTTTATCGGCGAGCATTAGACTTACTCCTGCTTCCCAGAGGACGAGGACTCACCGCAGCGTGCAAGAAAATGGGTGCATTACAGAGCTTCTTTAGGGCCGCCGCTCGCTGGTTTCTGCCTTTATTTCTCGTTGCTATACTATTCTTCTTTGTCTATCAGCTCTCGGTAAGCGCTCACAGAGCGGAAATCACTCAACGCAACTACCGTTTTTTGAGCGCGACCAGCTCTCAGTTGGCAACGACGGTTACGGCGCTGCTCGTGACTTTGCCTCAGATGTGCGACAACCGAGAGCCCAACGCCAAGAAGGAATGCAACCTGCCTTGCTCAACAGCAAATGCAAGTGCTCTGGCGAACCCTTCAGTATCGTTCACAGAATCTTTAGATAGACTTCAACTGACGCTGCAAATTCCCCAGAAGAATTTCTATGGTCGATCAGACAAGGAAGCTGCAGAAGTGACTTGCGACACGGACTTCGGCTTGACTATTAGTTCCACCGTCACAAAACAGAGTTTTTTCGACTTCGTGATGCTCGCCGCGCGATCGGAAAAATCGGATAAACCAGATTCGTATGACATACTGTATGACATATCCTCTAGCGGCACTTTGAACTCCACTGGACTCGCGACTTTGAATGAACTGTTGAATGCGGAATTGCGTTACCAGAAATCAGGAACTGGCTGGAATTCTCTGATATCTCACTCCAGTCGAGGTCAGGAAACCTCTAGCGATGCGAAGAGTGGCTCTGGTGTCGAGTGGCTAGGACCTGGTCAATATGAGCAAGTGAGATTTCTAGCCAATGAATACATACTTTTTTCGGTCGCCGTGCGACTGCCATCTTCCGCAAGGGAACACTACGTATTGGCAGGCCTGGTTCAAGCAAAGCGTTTCAATGCCGAAGCTGAAGCATTGCCCCCTGGCTGGCAAGGGGGCGCGCTTTTTGTGATCTCTCTAATTCTCCTGTTGCTATTTATCCTCGGAGTGTTTTCCAAGGGCATTCGAGACCGCTTGCTAGTCGTCGATGTACTGATTCTGTCATTCAGCGCGTTGATCGTGAGTATGATGTTGACCACGCTTCTACTTTTCATTCACTTGGATCGGAAGACTGCTTCGTTTTTTGACGATTTGACAGAGAGCTTCGGTGACGAAATCGCAAAGAGATTTAAAGAGGAACTGCTCAGCGGCGCGAAGCTGCTGGAGCAGGTCAAAAGCGCGTCCTCCTTTAGGGACGCGTCTATAGGAAAAATTCGCATCGATGATTCTGGCTTTGATCGCGAAGTGCTATTCGCCGATTCCCAGGGACTTGTTAAGGGGATTTGGTCTGCAAAGCCAGCCGATCAGGGCAAGCCAGATTTGAGCCTTCAAGAGAAGGACCTAGATACACCAATTCCTGTGGACGACCGCGATTACTTTAAAAGGGCTCTGGACAATAGGCTTTGGTCCATTCGGGGCACGAGTTTCTCCGTGCAGGTAGTGCTCAGCAAGCGCGATCGTCTGGTAAATCTAGTCTTGGCATCACCTACCCGGCCAGAGGGGAAAGCTGCGTCTGAAAGTTCGACTAAAGTGACTAATGGGAATAGTTCGGAAGCGGTCGCGATCGTCAGCAGCAAGCGATTGCCCTTTCGTGAACCGGTCGTTCCGGTCAGCTTTTCGTTTGCGATCATCGACGAGCAAGGGGAGGTGCAGTTGCATTCCATCCCAGGACGCGAAAGAACCGAGAACTTCTTCGTAGAAACCAGCTCCGATCGGGACTCGCCATTACAGGCAGCGGTGTCGGCCAGGCACAAGCGACTCCTCGATGTTAACTACTACGGTCGCGAAGAGCGAATCTACGTAAGACCAATTCCTCACACGTCCTGGTTCGTCGTCGCCATCCGCGACACCAGTTTGATAAGGAACGCCGAAGTACAGGCCGCTCTAGCTTGCCTGTACCTCCTGGTTCTTTATCTCTTCGTTTGTGCCAGCACTGTGGCGATTACAAGAATAGCATTTGGGAGCTGCGGACCGATCATGCTCTGGCCGGATCGGGAACAAGGCTCCCGATACGTGACGGCAACCCTTCTACTCCTTTTGATCGGAGTTTTCGCGTTTGCGGACCTCTGGAGCGCCGGTAGCGACGAGGTCGGAACAGACGAGAAGTTTGAGGTTGTCGCCGGACTCCCTGTATTTTCGCTTATGGTTATTTTTCTGGTACTGACGGGTTGGAAGAACCTCGAGCGCTCTCAAAGGGCGGTAGTCGTGACCGCTGGGTTGATTGGTCTCATACTTTGGACGAAAGGGGGTGGGGTCATTCTCGGTTGCATAGCGGGCGGTGTGATTCTCGGCTGCGTAGTCGTTAGCTTGACTCTAATAGCATTTGATCGCTGGCCTAGGGCATTTAAACAAAAGGAGAGGGGGGTTGGTTCAGCAGAAGCTTATTTCAGACTGAAGTATAGCTCCATGCTGCTCGCGCTCATAGTAGTGGTCGGCCTCATTCCCTCCGCTCTTTTCTTTTTGGACAGCGCACGAAGTGAACTCGAAGGGGTCTCGAGGCTTGCGGAGCTTCGCTTGTTTAGCTCAATGAACAAGAGGACAGAAAAGGTGAGAGACGATGTGCAAGGATTCAAAATCAGCGAGAAAAATGAACTCCTAACAGAACGGCTGAAAGACTCTCGCGACATCTATGTCACGGAACCCTGGCTCAACAAACCGCAAGCGCCGCCAACTGCCGAGGCATGCGAGGCGTTTGGAAACAAAAAGAATCCCACCGTTGAGGGTGGACCGAGCTCGAATCTTCTTAAGGCATTTTGGGAGAACCTCTTTTTGGAATCACCCTTCGCTGCGGAACTACGCGAGGTGATGTTCGATGCTTCTCCAGAAAAGGGTTCCTCATGGTATTGGTCGGGTCACACTTTTGCAGTGACGGATCCCACACTGCTTCGCCAGATGTGCGTTACAAAATATCAGGCGGACTTCCAACCGCCGCCAATTTCGAATTTTAAGCGGGCACTGGTACTGATAGGTCTCTTTGTGTGTTCGCTGTTCTTTTGGTCGTTCCAAAAGATGACAACAGCGTTGTTCCTCTTGAATGCTGACAGCAACCCAAGCGTTCCGCCCAGTACTATCACCGCCGATTATGATGACTACCTGTCGAATTCTAGCATCGAAGAAAAGTTGGCGCTGCGCCATCTTGCAGAAGATGGATTTCTACCTGCCTCGAATACCTTGGTTGTCCGGAACCTTATGAGTCGCGGGTTGATAGTGCGGAATCCCGCTCTGTCGCTTGTCAATACAGAGTTCCGCGCACATGTGGTGAATGTACCGAAGGAAACTATTCGAGGCTGGGAGACGTCAGATGAATGGAATGTATGGTCAGACTTGCGCGTCCCAGCGCAAATCTTGCTGGTAATCGCTACGTTGTTCTTGTTCGTAGCTCAACCCGGTCTGTTGACTTCTGTGGCTGCAGCGATTGGGGCGGTAACAGTGCCTTTCCAGGATCTTTTACGGGTACTTACTGGTAGGGGCTCTCCAAAGAATCAATCGTCCTAATTTCAGCCGCGCAAGGACAATCCCTGACACGGCTGTCTCCGTTCAGAGTCATGTTGTGCAGGTCGACTTATTTCCGCGATCTCGCTCGAAAAGTAGGTTAACTTTCAACCGCGATCGATATCGCGCTGGCGTCATCAATGCTCGGCGTGTATGCTGGCGACCTTAGGCTGCGCCTACGTTCGAGGACTGCGTGAGAGATCCGTGAGCCTTCCGCCTGAGAGCACAGAGAAACGCCCGGACCCACTCATTCTTGCCGCGCAAAGGATATGCGCTGCTGCCGAGAAATGCTGCGCGCTTGGAGACAGGTTTCGAGGCGGCCGACTCGAAGACGCCAGTCACGGAAGAGTACAAGCGTGAGGAACTGGAGGCTGCGCTCGTTGAAGCCACACCGGAGAGCCGCCTGCCGCTCCTTCCACTTAGCACGCGCGCATTGAACGCTTTGGAACGACTGGGCCTGAACACCGTCCGTGACCTTCTCGCGGTGCCGGTATTCCGGCTCCATCGCCTACCCGGCGTGGGAAATAAGACCCGGCGTGAGATCGGTAGGGTCGTCGGGATTCTAATCCAAGCGTCTTGCCGCCGAAACTCAAGCCGCGAGCCTGAGAAAGGCCGCGATTGAAGGCGATGAAGAACCAGGGTCTGTTAGCCTCGACCTGCTCGCCCGCCAGATTCTTCCGACGCGTCGGCGGGCCGAAGCGCCGGGAGAGGACAGGATCCTCCGCCAGCTTTTGGGAGTGGACGAGAGGAGGCAGTGAGGCGGACGTTCTAAGTCGAAATGGTGCTCTTCAAATGGAATATAGCGAGGCAATCAGGAAAGCTCTTAAGGAATTGATCGACACGAAGCATCTGTAACAGCTAGCTCGTGATCAGCTCGCCAGGCGACGGACAATGGGTAGCGACGCTTCTCCGGACGAAACCGAGGAAGAGCCAAGTCCTCGCGCGTCGGCGTGTCGATGCCCGGGGCCCGCGCGAGCGCGGTCAAGAACGCCTGATAGCTCTCTCCGGTGTCGCGCCGCACGATACTGCGCATTGCCGCATTCGCCTCGAGCGTGGTTGCATCGATCGCGACCGTCTTGCCCTTGAGCAAACCCGCCTCCACCAGCCGGACTTGCACCCACGTGAACACCGCGCGGTGCGTCTCAAGGTCTATCAAGCGCCGCGTCCGGGAAATCGTCGAGTGATCGGGCGCGGCCTCGTCCAACCCAGACGCAGGAAACTGCGGACCGCGAGTGAATCGGTCGCGCGCCAGGCGATGCCGCGTTCCGCATCGAGGCCCTCGAAGTAGCCGGTCAGCAACAGCCGGAAGTAGCGCCCCGGCGGCAGGCTCGGCCGACCCATGACCGGTGCATAGAAGCCGCTACACGGATGGCCAGGTGACTTCGGCAGGTCGCCCCTAAGGTCTCCTCTCGCAATCGATAAGAGCGCGGTCAGCGGCGGAAGGCGGCGAGGTCCTCAGCGACCTCTCTCTGAAGCACACGGATCTGTTCGCTGATCGTGCTCACCTCGGATAGAAGTCTGGTGCGCCGGCCGTCTAGCGCTCCCAGCTTCAACAACCTGGCTCGCTTATTGGAGAGATCGGAACCCTTGGCGTAAAGATTTTGACGCCCGACCGTGGCTGTATCTGTTTTCGACACTTTCAGCATTAGAGTCGGGCCCTTGGGGAATGGATTCGAACTCTCGTGAGCTTTGCGCCTTCTCGTATCGGCTCCACGTCCCGCTTCTGGTGGCTTCGGAAGCCGATCCAATCATGCCGTCGCGCCTGCGGAACGAGCATCGAGAGCTGTAGATTGCGATCCGAGGTATAACCTCGTCGCCGAGTCGAGACCAGGATTATTGCCAGACCTAGCCAGCGCGATTGGTTATACGGGGAACATTACTTCAATTTAAATTAGAAATTGCAAGACTGAAGCGTTAGGTGAATCAGCGTGAACCGGCAGACTGTGGAAGCTGAGGCGACGGTCATAACAGCCTCAAACGTATTGCTCTTTTCCGGTCCCCCTAGCCAAGACCGATTCGAAAGCCGTAGGGAGACGGGCAGCCTATTGCGGAAGTCTCGGCCACCCGGTCACGATATCGATCACGTAACAATGGATCACGTAACAAATGAGCCCCCGAGGCGCGCCGGCGGCGACAAGCACACACCCCAAGCGAAGGTCGACATAGCCCGCCGCGAGCAACAGATCGTCGCCTCCGGCCGCGCGACATCTCCTTCCACGAAATTGGCCGCGTCATCGGGATCAGTCGGATATCCGCCTATCGCGCTTTCCACAAGGCGCTTCGGCGCAACATCGACCAGGACATCCAAACCCATCACCGGAGCGAACTCGCCGAACTCGAGGCGGAGCAGGCCAACGTCTGGCGGGCGATGGACGCGAACAAGGATGATTGGCGGGCGCAGATGTCCGGGACCGCGCAACTGCGCGGCATCCACGTCCGGCGGCGCGAAACTCCTCGGCCTCGACGCGCCGACCAAACTGGACGTGCGCGGCCTCAATCGCACTGGCACCTACGAGATCTCGGCCGAACGACAGGCACGCCGGGCCGTCCTCGAGGCCTTGCCGATCGAGGAACGGCTGCTCTTGTGGCCGGCGACGTTTGTCATTCTCACGATAGGGCTCCGCGCGAAATGCGTTGCGCCAGGATGCGGCGTTGAACGACGTTCGATGCTGCTGCTCGTGCACTCTCCTTCAGACAACGCAGCGTCGCGAATAGGGGGCAAATCGGCAATCCGCCTGCCTAACGCCGGCCTTGCGGCAACTCGATTCCCCTGAATCGTTTCATCCGGGCGAGCTTTGGTCTCCAGATACAGGGATCTCCCACGCGATCGGGTTGCTCGGAGGCATCGTCCAGCTACATTGCCAACTTTAGCAATTACTTTGCAGTGTTCCGCTAAGAACAGTTGGCACAGAGGAAAATACTATAGGACTCATATCGCGTCAGGAGCGGTATAGCGCTTGCTCTCCACATCGTCAAAAGGGGGGTTTTCTATGGCAACGGTCGACTTGTCGGCGGAGTTGCGTGTGCAGTATCAAGAACTCTTTGACACCTGCGAGGTTCGGTCTGAGCATGCGAATTCCACGCGAATGCTTCTGACGCGAATTGTGGAGAATCAATCGCGATACACCAAGGTCGGAACGCCGCTCGCGATTCCTTGGTATGTCATTGGGGTAATTCACTGCATGGAGGGTTCGCTGAACTTCGGAACGCATCTTCATAATGGCGATCCACTGAACGCCCGCACGGTCCATGTTCCGGAAGGACGACCACCGACGGGTCAGCCGCCCTTCACTTGGGAAGAAAGCGCGATCGATGCGCTGAGGTTCGACCATTTGGCCGATTGGCGCGACTGGAGCATCCCTGGGATTCTGTATCGACTCGAAGCGTACAATGGCTTTGGCTACCGCACCAGGCATCCGGAAGTTCCCACACCGTACCTGTGGAGTTTTTCAAACCATTACGAGAGCGGTAAGTACGTAGCAGACGGCCGCTTCTCTGCGACTGCCGTTTCGGATCAATGCGGTGCCGCCGTACTTCTTCGTAATATGGCCGAAGATGGCACGATCCGCTTCGATAGCGCCGGGGTGCCGACTGCGGCAGGGGCAGACGAAACGCTGGAACAACTCGGGCCTATGGTCCATTTTTCGGAATCAATGAGATCGCCGATAGTTGAGGACCTCCAGCGAATGTTGAACAAATTCCCGGGTATTTTTGTCAAAGTCGATGGAATTCCAGGAGCGAGGACTTCCGATGCCTTCAAGAAGGTCACGGGACATTTCCTGATTGGTGATCCTAGGGGACAACCGTGACACGAGCGGTTCAGTTGGATTCGATGTCGGTACGCCCCCTGGCAGCATGGTGTTTCGAATCGCGGTTACCCGACAACAACGCGACCGGACCCGACCTTCGATCGAAGAGGCAACGAGCTAAGAATAGAGGTGGGACTTGTCGATTAACGAACGTTGCTCTTGCTGCGGCAGCCTGCATCTCGCTCGCCGCTTGCTCCGGGATTAAAGGTTTCCCCGATCGCTCCTATAACACGGCGGACGAGCTAGCGGCTTTAAGTAAATACCAGACGATGGCTGCTCTCGATGCCTTCGACGCACCGGACAATGCCGCGCGTGGAGGCATGACTAAGGAGGGGTGGCGGAACGAAGTTCTTGAAGCCCGTATTCAGGATATGAACCTCCAATTTTCCAAATTCGAACAGTCCCTGTATGAGCAAGGAATCGGCTTTGGAGTCGGGACTGACTGGATCGTCCTCGCTCTCAGCGGTGCGGGCGCCATCGTAACGGGAGGAGCCTCGAACGCATTATCAGGTGCGGCGGCCGGAGTCACAGGTGCGCGCTCGGCTTACGGCAAAGATGTCCTGTACGATAAGACACTACCGGTTATCATCGCTCAGATGGTCGCGCAACGCCAGACGGTCCTGGTTAGGATCAGAGAAGGTGAGACGCAGGATGCCAATGCCTACCCACTCACACGGGGGCTGGCTGATGTTGAAGAATATTATAACGCCGGCACTATCCCAGGTGGGATTTCGAATTTAGCGATAAACGCGGGTGCTCAATCTAAAGATGCGCAAGCGCAACTCGATTCTATTCCTGTCGTTACCGTCGTGCTGGCGGATCTTCAGAAAAAGAAGGAAGACGTGGCGGCTTTTGTGAAAGCGCTATCGCCAAGCGACGCTGATAGGCTCGCCGCCAGCCTCGGACAACCGAAGGGAGGCGACGCGCAGTTGGAAATCCTTCGAATGATCGGTCCTGCGACCACACCAGCCCAACTGAACGTCATAACGACACAGATCAAGGTGCTCTTTAGTAAGGAGTTTTAATATGGCAACGGCTCAAGAAGCAACGCCGGGAAGTCAGGATTTGGTTACATTTCAAACGGTCGTTCAGCAACAGGAAGGGATCTTTGGACCGCTCACTTCGCTGTCGAGCTCGGGCGATAAGAATTTAATGACGTTCCAGGTTGGTCCAAGTCCTGATTCATCTCACCGGGCGATCCTCGCAACGTACACCGATCATCCCCCGACGAAGGTCGGCTCTGTTCTGGTTTGTATAGGAAATTGCCTCGTTAGCGGTGCGCTACAGCAGATCGCTGCCTATCGAAAGACACCCTAATAGCAGCAGGTGAGAGCGCCAGAGAGAAAATCCCTCACTGAAGCAGCCGGATAAACCGGTTGCGCCGGAGTAAAAATCCGGCAGCAATGGCCCATTTGCCGAGGAGCGGCAAAGGTGGGCGGAGGGATGAA
>Ga0073928_10009277_pt1 | contig 12017 bp, 8 predicted proteins | sample PaiPotPPA55metaG_FD_76969 | JGI IMG/M metagenome (GOLD analysis project Ga0073928, IMG submission 76969) | Iron sulfur acid spring bacterial and archeal communities from Banff, Canada, to study Microbial Dark Matter (Phase II) - Paint Pots PPA... ...
CCTGATGCAGGCGGCGCGCGATATCGACGCCGATACCGAGCGCCTCTTGGCGGCGCTTGTGGGTACCCGCGGCCCAGTCGTGCTGGTCACCAACGAGGTCGGGCTCGGCGTCGTGCCGCAGACCGCGCTCGGCCGCGCCTTCCGCGATCATGCCGGCCGGCTCAATCAGCGCGTCGCCGCGGCGGCGGAGCGCGTGGTGTTCCTGGCGGCGGGATTACCGATGCTGCTCAAGGACACCGTCAGCGTGGAGCCCCGATGATGCGCAAGATCCCTGCGACCGTGATCACGGGCTTCCTCGGTGCCGGCAAGACCAGCCTGCTGCGCCACCTGGTGGCGAATGCGCACGGCCGCCGCCTGGCGCTCGTCATCAACGAGTTCGGCGAGCTCGGCATCGACCGCGAGATCCTGCTCGGCTGCGGCGTCGCGAGCTGCGCCGCCGCCGATGTGATCGAGCTTGCCAATGGCTGCATCTGCTGCACCGTCGCCGAGGATTTCCTGCCGACCATTGAAAAGCTGCTCGAGCGGCGGGAACCGCCCGAGCACATCGTCATCGAGACCTCGGGCCTCGCCTTGCCGAAGCCGCTGGTGCAGGCCTTCGCCTGGCCCGAGGTCAACGCGCGCGTCACCATCGACGGCGTCGTCGCCGTGATCGACGCCGCGGCGGTAGCGGCCGGGCGCTTTGCCGACGACCCGGCGGCGCTGGCGGCACAGCGCCAGGCCGATCCCGCGCTCGATCACGACAACCCGCTCGAGGAGGTGTTCGGCGACCAGCTCGCCTGCGCCGATCTCGTCGTGCTCAACAAGGCCGATCTGCTCGGGGCTGCGGCGATGGGCGCGACCGAGGCGGCGCTGCGCCGGCGGCTGCGCCCGGCGGTGAAGCTGGTGCGCGCCGCCCATGGCGCGGTGGCGCCCGACGTGCTGCTCGGGCTCGGCGCCGCCGCCGAGGACGATCTCGCCGCGCGTCCCTCCTGTCACGACCTCGAAGCCGGGCACGACCATGATGATTTCGAGAGCTTCGTCGTGGCGCGCGGGCCCGTCGCCGATCCCGCGCGCTTCCTCGCCCGCCTCGGCACGGTGATCTCGGCGCACGACATCCTCCGCCTCAAGGGCTTCCTCGACGTGCCCGGCAAGGAGTTCCGCCAGGTGGTGCAGGGCGTCGGCGAGCGGCTGCAGCATTATTTCGACCGCCCCTGGGGCGAGCGCGAGCCGCGCCTCACCCGCCTCGTCGTCATCGGCCGCAAAGGCCTCGACCGCGCCGCGATCGCAGCGGCGCTGCAGGGATGAGGGCATTCCACAATCCCCCTCTCCCCTCGCGGGAGAGGGGCAACCCGGCCGGGCGCTTCGCGACCGGCCCCAGAGGGTTCGATCGCAGAGCGATCGAACGGGTCGCCCCCATTGCGCAGCAATGGGAAGGTGAGGGGGAAGCGCGTCCGGCGCTCAGCCCCCTCACCCCGACCCTCTCCCGCAAGGGGAGAGGGGGTCGCGTTGGCGCGTGGGCACCATGCACCTCCTAGCCGCCCAACCCGGCGCCATCTCCGACGGCAGCGCCGCGGTCGATCTCGGCCAGACGCCCGCAGAGATCGTCGTGCTCTCGGCGGCGGACAGCGAGATCGCCTGCCTCGCCGCGGCGCAGCGCCTTCTCGCCGAGAGCGAGCGCGACGCGCCCAGCCTGCGCCTCGCCAGCCTGCTCAAGCTCGGCCACAACTACTCGGTCGATCTCTACGCCGACGCCGTCTTGTCGCGGGCGCGGCTCGTGGTGGTGCGGCTCCTCGGCGGGCGCGGCTATTGGCCCTACGGCGTCGAGCGCCTGGCGGCGCTGGCGCGCGAGAGCGGGATCGCGCTGGCGCTGCTGCCGGGCGACGACCAGCCGGATGCGGAGCTCGCCGCGCTCTCGACCGTGCCGGCAGCGGCGGCGCATCGCCTGTGGCGCTACCTCGCCGAGGGCGGCGCGGCCAATGCGCAGCATTTCCTGCGCTATGCCGCGAGCCTGATCGGCCGCTCTTCCGCGTGGCGCGAGCCGGCGCCGCTGCTGCGCGCCGGGCTCTATTGGCCTGATAGCGACGACGTCACGCTCGACGACATCCGCGCGCGCTGGCAGGCCGGCGCGCCGGTCGCGGCCATCGTGTTCTACCGCGCGCTGGTGCAGGCCGCGAACACGGGCCCGGTCGACGCGCTGATCGCCGCGCTCGCCGCGCGCGGGCTCAACCCGCTGCCGCTCTTCGCGCTGAGCCTGAAAGATCCGCAATCCGCGGCGATCCTCGGCGCGGCGCTGGCGGCGGCGCCGCCGGACATCGTGCTCAACGGCACCGGCTTCGCCGTCGCCGCGCCGGGCGAGGCGCATCGCGCCGGCCCGTTCGACGCCGCCGACTGCCCGGTGCTGCAGATCATCTTCGCCGGCAGCGAGGAGTCGTCGTGGCGCGCCGGCACGCGCGGCCTCGACGCGCGCGACATCGCCATGAACGTGGCGCTGCCCGAGGTCGACGGGCGCATCATCACCCGCGCGGTGTCGTTCAAATCGGCGGGGCGACGCGACAAGCTGACGGAAGCGGATCTGGTCGATTACGCGGAGGTCGCCGACCGCGTCGGCTTCGTCGCCGATCTCGCGCGGCATTGGGTGAGGCTGCGCCGCACACCGCCCGAGGAACGCCGCGTCGCGCTGGTGCTGGCGAATTATCCGCACCGCGACGGGCGCATCGGCAACGGCGTCGGCCTCGACACGCCCGCCGGCACGGTCGAGACGCTGCGCGCCCTCGCCGCCGCCGGCTATCGCGTCGACGACATTCCGGCCGACGGCGACGCGCTCATCCGCCGCCTTCAGGCCGGCCCGACCAACGCCGCCGCGGGCCGCAACCGCCCCGCCGAGGAGACCTTCCCGTGCAGCGATTATGCGGGCTTTTTCGCGACGCTGCCGCGCGCGGTGCAGGACCAGGTGTCGGCGCGCTGGGGTCCACCCGAGCGCGACCCCTTCTTTCGCGCGGGCGCGCTCGATTGCGGAAATTTCGCCATTCCCGCCATCCGCTGCGGCAATGTCGCGATCGCCGTGCAGCCGGCGCGCGGCTACAACATCGACCCGGCCGCGAGCTATCACGCGCCCGATCTGGTGCCGCCGCACGGCTATCTCGCCTTCTACGCCTGGATCAGCGACGGCTTGCGCGCGCATGCGGTCGTGCATATGGGAAAGCACGGCAATCTCGAATGGCTGCCGGGCAAGGCGCTGGCGCTCTCGGCGGAGTGCTTCCCCGAAGCGGCGCTCGGGCCCTTGCCGCATCTCTATCCCTTCATCGTCAACGATCCCGGCGAGGGCGCCCAGGCCAAGCGCCGCGCGCAGGCGGTGATCGTTGACCATTTGACGCCGCCGCTGACGCGTGCCGAGAGCTACGGCCGCCTCGCCGAGCTGGAGCGCCTGGTCGACGAGTACTACAGCGCCGCCGGCAGCGACCCGCGCCGCATCAAGCTGCTGCGCGGGCAGATCCTCGAGCTCGTGCGCGCCACCGGCCTCGACCGCGATTGCGGCATCGCCGCCGCTGATGCCGACGCCGCCGCGCTCGGCAAGCTCGACGCCTACCTCTGCGAGCTCAAGGAGATGCAGATCCGCGACGGGCTGCATGTCTTCGGCCGCGCCCCCGCCGGCGACCAGCTCATCGATCTGCTGGTGGCGCTGGTGCGGCTGCCGCGCGGGCGCGCGCCGGAGCAGGCATCGCTCACCGCCGCGCTCGCCGCCGATCTCGGGCTCGACATCGATCCGCTCGCCGCCGATCTCGGCGCCGCCTGGCATGGGCCGCGGCCCAACGCGCTGGGCGGCGACGGCGCGTGGCGCACCGCCGGCGACACCGTCGAGCGCCTCGAAGCATTGGCGCGCCGGCTCGTCGCCGGCACGCAGGCGCCGGCCAAGCGCTGGGCGCGCACGCGCGCCGTGCTCGACTGGATCGAGACCACGCTGCGCCCTGCCGTCAGCGCCTGCGGCGATGCCGAGATCGGCGGCCTCTTGCGCGGGCTCGCCGGCCGCTTCGTGCCGCCGGGTCCGTCGGGCGCGCCGACGCGCGGCCGGCCGGAGGTGCTGCCCACGGGGCGCAATTTCTATTCGCTCGACACGCGCATCGTGCCGACGCCGGCGGCGTGGCAGCTCGGCTGGAAATCGGCGCAGCTGCTGGTCGCGCGCCATGCGCAGGATCACGGCAGCTACCCGCGCCGGCTCGCGCTCTCCGCCTGGGGCACGTCCAACATGCGCACCGGCGGCGACGACGTGGCGCAGGCGCTGGCGCTGATGGGCGTCAGCCCGCAATGGGAGCGGCAGAGCGGCCGCGTCACCGGCTTCGAGATCATGCCGGTGTCGCTGCTCGATCGCCCGCGCGTCGACGTCACCTTGCGCATCTCGGGCTTCTTCCGCGACGCGTTTCCCAACCTGGTCGATCTCGTCGACAGCGCCGCACGCGCCGTCGCCGCGCTCGACGAGCCGGCCGAGAGCAATCCGCTGGCCGCGCGCGTCGCTGCCGACCGCCGCGCGCTCATGGCGCAGGGCATGCCGGCGGACGCGGCGGCGCAGCGCGCGGGCTATCGCGTCTTCGGCGCCAAGCCGGGCGCTTACGGCGCCGGCCTTCAGGCCTTGATCGACGAGCGCGGCTGGCGCGACGAGCGCGACCTCGCCGAGGCCTATCTCGCCTGGGGCGGCTACGCCTATGGCGCGGGCGCGCAGGGCGCGGCGGAGCACGGGCTCTTCAGCGACCGGCTGGCGCAAATCGAGGCGGTCGTGCAGAACCAGGACAACCGCGAGCACGATCTGCTCGACAGCGACGACTACTATCAGTTCGAGGGCGGCCTCGCCGTCGCCGTGCGCCATCTCGCCGGCGCCGCGCCGGTGGTCTATCACAACGACCATTCGCGCCCGGACAATCCGCGCATCCGCACGCTCGAGGAAGAGGTCGGGCGCGTCGTCCACGCCCGCGTGGTCAATCCGAAATGGCTCAAGGGCGTGATGCGCCACGGCTACAAGGGCGGCTTCGAGATGGCGGCGACGGTCGATTACCTCTTCGCCTTCGCCGCCACCGCGCGCGCCGTCAAGGACCACCATTTCGACGCGGTCTACGACGCCTATCTCGACGATGCCGAGGTGCGCCGCTTCCTCGAGGCGCACAACCCGGACGCGCTGGGCGAGATCGCCGCGCGGCTCGGCGAGGCGATCGATCGCGGCTTGTGGCAGCCGCAGCGCAACAGCCTGCGCGACAAGCTGCATGCGCTGGCGGCGCGGAAACAATGAGCGACCCGGCCGAGAGCGAGGCGGAGCTCAACCGGCGCCACGCCGAGAAGATGGCGAAGCGCAAGGCGGCGCGAAACAAGATGCTCGCCACCAAGACCGAGGAGCGCGGCCTCGTCATCGTCCATACCGGCACCGGCAAGGGCAAGTCGACCGCCGCCTTCGGCATGGTGATGCGCTCAATCGGCCACGGCATGCGCGTCGGCATCGTGCAGTTCATCAAGGGCGTGTGGGACACCGGCGAGCGCCATGTGCTGGCGCGGTTCCCCGATCTCGTCACCTGCCGCGCCATGGGCGAGGGCTTCACCTGGGACACGCAGGACCGCGCGCGCGACATCGCCGCTTCGCGCGCCGCGTGGGACGCCGCCAAGGCGATGATCGCCGATCCCGGCTACCGGCTGGTCCTGCTCGACGAGCTCAACATCGTGCTACGCTACGACTACCTGCCGATCGGCGAGGTGGTCGAGGCGCTCAAGACCAAGCCGCGCGACCTCCACGTCATCGTCACCGGCCGCAACGCCAAGCCGGAGCTCCTCGACATCGCCGACCTCGTGACCGAGATGACCTTGGTCAAGCATCCCTTCCGCGGCGGCGTCAAGGCGCAGGCGGGAATCGAGTTCTGATGATGCGATACCGTTCGACAGATGCGCCGTATTTCCCCTCTCCCCTTGCGGGAGAGGGAGGGACCCATCGCGCTGGCGATGGGAGGGTGAGGGGTAAGGTCCAGTCATCCGTCGAGCCCCCTCACCCCGACCCACAACCCGTTCAAGCGCTCTGCGATCGAACCCTCTTGGGGCCGACCGCAAAGCGGTCGGCCGGGTTGTGCCCGCGAGGGGAGAGGGAGTGGTAACGCACCGCACGCCGGCGCTGATGCTGCAGGGCACCGGCTCCGATGTCGGCAAGTCGCTGCTCGTCGCCGGCCTCGGCCGCGCGCTGACGCGGCGCGGCCTCGCCGTGCGGCCCTTCAAGCCGCAGAACATGTCGAACAACGCGGCGGTGACGGCGGATGGCGGCGAGATCGGCCGCGCCCAGGCGCTGCAGGCGCGCGCCTGCGGCGTCGCGCCGACCACCGACATGAACCCGGTGCTGCTCAAGCCGCAATCGGAGCGCGGCGCGCAAATCGTGGTCGAGGGCCGCATCTTCGCCACGGCCTCGGCGCGCGAGTATCAATCGCTGAAGCCGCTTCTGCTGCCGCGCGTGCTCGGGAGCTTCCAGCGCCTCGCCGCCGGCGCCGACATCGTCCTGGTCGAGGGCGCCGGCAGCGCCGCCGAGGTCAATCTGCGCGACGGCGACATCGCCAATATGGGCTTCGCCGCGGCGGCGGACCTCCCCGTCGTGCTGGTCGGCGACATCGACCGCGGCGGCGTCATCGCCGCGCTCGCCGGCACGCAGGCGCTGCTCGAGCCGGCCGAGCGCGCGCGGCTCAAGGGCTGCATCGTCAACAAGTTCCGCGGCGATCCGCTGCTGTTCGAGAGCGGCGTCGCCATATTGCGCGCGCGCACCGGCCTCGATTGCCTCGGCATCGTGCCGTTCTTCGCCGCGGCGAGCGACCTGCCGGCCGAGGACGGCGTGGCGCTCGAGAGCTGGCGGACACCGGCGCCGCGCGCGGGCGGCTTGCGCATCGCCGTGCCGCGCCTGCCGCGCATCGCCAATTTCGACGATCTCGATCCGCTGCGCGCCGAGCCCGGCGTGGCGCTCGAGCTCGTGCCGTCCGGCCGCGCGCTGCCGCTCTGCGATCTCGTGCTGCTGCCGGGATCGAAGGCGACGCTCGCCGATCTCGCGGCGCTGCGCGCCGAGGGCTGGGACATCGACATCGTCGCCCATGCGCGCCGCGGCGGCCATGTGCTCGGCATTTGCGCCGGCTACCAGATGCTCGGCCGGCGCATCGCCGATCCGCAGGGCATCGAAGGCCCGCCCGGCGCGGCGCCGGGCTTAAGCCTGCTCGAGGTCGAGACCGTGCTCACGTCGGAAAAGATCCTGACCGAGGCCGACGGCGTCGAGATCGCCAGCGGCGCGCCGGTGCGCGGCTACGAGATGCATGTCGGCCGCACCACCGGACCGGCAACGAAGCGGCCGATGCTGCGGCTCGGCGGGCGCGACGACGGCGCCGTCTCGCCCGACGGGCGGATCGCCGGCTGCCACCTGCACGGGATCTTCGCCGGCGATTCCTTCCGCCGCGCCTTCCTCGCCCGGCTCGGCGGCGCCGGCGATGCCGCGCTCGATTACGAGCGGCGCATCGAGGCGGCGCTCGACGCGCTCGCCGACCATCTCGAGGCGAGCCTCGACGTGCCGCGCCTGCTGGAGATCGCGCGTGCGCGCTGAGCGGCGGTCAGAACGGCGGCCCTTCGACCGCGAGATAGGCGGCGGCGACCAGCGCCCATTGCAGCAGGCACGCCCCCAGATAAAGCCGCAGCGCGCGGCTGATGTCGGCGCTGGTGGCGCGGGCGCGGCCCTCGCCGAGCCAGGGATCGTTGACGATCTGCCCGTGGTAGCGGCGCGGTCCGGCCAGCGCGAGGTCGAGCGCGCCGGCGGCGGCGGCCTCGGGCCAGCCGGCATTGGGCGAGCGGTGCTTCCTCGCGTCGCGCAGCATGGTGCGCAGCGCCGGCAGCGCCTGCGCGCTGGGCGTCGCCAGCGCCGCCGCGGCGAGCAGCACGCCGCTGAGGCGCGCCGGCACCAGGTTCAGGAGATCGTCGAGCCGTGCCGCCGCCCAGCCGAACTGCAGATAGCGCGGCGTCTTGTGGCCGATCATGCTGTCGAGCGTGCTCGCGGTCTTGTAGACGAAGAGCCCGGGCAGGCCGAACACGGCGTAGAACAACGCGGGCGCCACCACGCCGTCGCTGAAATTCTCGGCCAGCGATTCGATGGCGGCGCGGGCGACGCCGTACTCGTCGAGGCTCTCAGGGTCGCGGCCGACGATATGGCTGACCGCCTCGCGCCCGGCGGCGAGGCCGCGCCGGTCGAGCGCGTCGCGCACCGCGGCGACATGGTCATAGAGGCTGCGCTGCGCCAGCAGCACCGCCACCAGCAGCGCCTCGAGCGCCCAACCGAGATGGATGGCGCGCAGCACGATTGCGAGCGCGAAGCCGAGCGCCGCCGCGCCGGCGATCAGCACTGCCACGGTGAAGACGCCGCGCGCCCGCCGCGTCTGCTCGTCGCGCCGCTCGCGGTTGAGGTGATGGTCGAACCAGGCGACGGCCCGCCCCGCCAGCGCCACCGGGTGCGGCACCAGGCTGAATATGGCCGGCAGCTCGCCCAGCAGCAGCAGGTCGAGGGCGAAGGCCGCGAGCAGCAGCAGGAGCGGGTCGGCAGCGGCGGAAGCGAACAACAGCATCTCCGGCCAAGATCGACGCGGCGAGGCAATTCCGTCAACCGGCTTTGTGCGCGGGGCGAGAGGGAGTAAGAATGGACACAGCGGTGATGATCTGCGGCCATGGCAGCCGCGACCCCGAGGCCATCGCCGAATTCGCGCTGGTCGCCGCCGGGATCAAGGCGCGGCTCCCCGCCATGGCGGTCGAGACCGGCTATCTCGAATTCGCGCGCCCGACCATCCGCGACGGGCTCGAGGCGCTCAAATCGCGCGGCGCGCGGCGCATCCTCGCCGTGCCCGGCATGCTCTTTGCCGCGAGCCACATCAAGAACGACCTGCCCTGGGAGGTGAACAGCTTCGCCGCCGCCAATCCGGCCATCGAGCTGCGCTTCGGCCGCGAGCTGGCGATCGAGCCCAAGCTGCTGCGCGCCGCCGCCGACCGCATCGCCGCGGCGCGCGCCGAGCGCGCCGTCGCCCGCGCCGACACGCTGCTGCTGGTGGTGGGCCGCGGCACCAACGATCCCGACGCCAACTCGAACATCGCCAAGCTCACGCGCATGCTGTGGGAGGGCACCGGCTTCGGCTGGGCCGAGACGGCGTTCAGCGGCGTGGCGTCGCCGCTGGTCGAGCCGGCGCTGCGGCGCGTCCTGCGCATGGGCTTCCGCCGCGTCGTCGTCTTCCCGTATTTCCTCTTCACCGGCGTCTTGGTGAAGCGCATCTACGCCGCCGTCGACCGCGTCGCCGCCGCGCATCCCGAGACCGAGTTCCTCAAGGCGTCGTACCTGCGCGACCACGACCTCGTGCTCGACTGCTTCGCCGATCGCGTCGGCGAGATCGTCGACGGCGAGCCGAGGATGAACTGCCAGCTCTGCAAGTACCGCTCCCAGGTCATCGGCTACGAGCACGATGCCGGCGTGCCGCAAGCGGGGCATCACCACCACGTGCGCGGCATCGGCACCGACGCCGATCCCGCGCCTCACCACCACCACGGCAACGGTCACGACCACGACCACGACCACGACCACGATCACGGGTGAGGGGCGATGACAGCGCCGCTCTTCGACTCCTACGTGGTTGTCGACTGGAGCGCGGCCAGCCGACCGTGCCTCCGCGAAAACAGCATTTGGCTCTGCATGGTGCGGCGTGAGCACGGTCGGCTGCAACGCGTGGCGCTCCAGAACATCGCCACACGGCTTGAAGCACGCGAGCGACTGTTGGAGCTTCTCACAGCCGACATATCGGCGGGACGGTCGACCTTCGCGGGATTCGATTTCGCCTTTGGTTACCCGGCGGGATTTGCCGCGCGCCTCGGGCTCGAGGGGCCGGCATGGCGTGCGACCTGGGATCTCCTTTCCGAGCAGATCCAAGAGGAGGGCGGGAACAAGAACAATCGGTTCGAGATTGCGGCGAGCTTGAACCGGCGTATGGGCAGCGGCGCCTGCCATTTCTGGGGTTGCCCCGGCGATTCTCGGGAGTTTCTATCGGCGACGAAGCAGTGCCTCTATCAGGCGCCCGACCTGCCCGAGCGGCGCATCACCGAAAAAAGCGCCAGTGGAACCAAATCCGTCTGGCAGCTTCACTATAATGGGAGCGTGGGAAGCCAAACTCTGATGGGCATTCCGGTACTGCGCTTTCTGCGCGACCATCAGGCCATGGCTCCGGCGACGCGCGTTTGGCCGTTCGAAACCGGGCTGCGCGAGCCGACGAGGCAAGGCGGGGGACAGGTGGTGCTCGCCGAAATTTATCCGTCGAGCGTGCCGGTCTCCGTCTTGGACGGCCAGGTGAAGGACGAGGCCCAGGTGCGCGCTCTCGCCCAGCGTTTCGCGGAATGGGACGATGACGGTACGTTGGCGCCATTGTTCTTAGGCGATCCTGCCCTATCGCCCGAGCAGCGCAGACTTATCGAGAATGAGGAAGGATGGATTCTTGCGAAGAGATCGGCCGTGACCGCTGCTGTCGCACCTGTACCGACAATGCCGACGCGCTACGACTATCTCCGCGATCCCGAGGCGATCTATCGCGAATCCTTCGCGCGCATCCGCGCCGAGGCGGATTTGTCGCCGCTGCCGCAGGCGCTGCACACGCTGGCGCTGCGCCTCGCCCATGCGGTGGGCGATGCCGGGATCTTGCGCGATCTCGTCTGGTCCGAGGGCGCCGTCGCCGCCGGAAGCGCGGCGCTGGCGGCGGGCGCGCCGCTCTTGGTCGACGCGGCGATGGTGAAGGCCGGCATCATCGCGCGCCGCCTGCCGCGCCGGAACAAGGTGCTCTGCCTCATCGGCGACAAGCGCGTGCCGGCACTGGCGCGGCGCCTCCGCACCACGCGCTCGGCGGCTTCGGTCGAGCTGTGGCGGCCGCATCTCGCCGGCGCCATCGTCGCCATCGGCAACGCGCCGACCGCGCTCTTCCACCTGCTCGAGATGATCGCCGCCGGCGCGCCCAAGCCGGCGCTGGTGCTGGGCTTTCCCGTCGGCTTCGTCGGCGCCGCCGAGGCCAAGGCGGCGCTGGCGGAGAATGCGCTCGGCCTCGCCTTCGTCGCGCTCGCCGGGCGGCGCGGCGGCAGCGCGCTCGCGGCCGCCGCGGTCAATGCACTCGCTGGTGAGGAGATGTGATGAGTGTGTGGTTGTCGGTCGTCGGCATCGGCGAGGACGGGATCGACGGCCTCTCCGCCGCTTCGCGCGCGCTGGTCGACGGCGCCGAAGTGCTGGTCGGCGGCGAGCGTCACCTGGCGCTGGTGCCGGCGGGCGCGGCCGAGCGCATCGCCTGGCGCCAGCCGTTGGCCGCCACCATGGAGCCGATCGCGGCGCGGCGCGGCAAGCGCGTCGTCGTGCTGGCGAGCGGCGATCCGCTGTGGCACGGCGTCGCCGCGATGCTGGCGCGGCATTTCCCGCCCGCGGAGATGCTGGTGGTGCCGCAGGCGAGCGCTTTCAGCCTCGCCGCGGCGCGGCTCGCCTGGCCGCTCGAGGATTGCGTCGCGCTCAGCCTCCATGCGCGGCCGATCGAGGCGCTGCGGCTCCATCTCGCGCCAGGCGCGCGCATCCTCGCGCTCGGCACCGACGGCGATACGCCGGTGCAGGTGGCGGAGCTGCTGCGCGCGAGCGGCTGGGGCCCCTCGGCGATGACCGTCTTCGCGCAGATGGGCGGCCCGCGCGAGCGGCGCATCGACGGCACGGCCGAGCAATGGCCGCTCGGCCGCGTCGCCGCGCTCAATACGCTCGCCATCGAGTGCCGGCCCGGCGCCAAGGCCAAGCTGCTGTCGCGCCGCGCCGGCCTGCCCGACGACGCCTTCGAGCATGACGGCAAGCTCACCAAGCGCGCGGTGCGCGCGGCGACGCTGGCGGCGCTGGCCCCGCTCCGCGGCGAGAGGCTGTGGGACATCGGCGCCGGCAGCGGCGCGATCGCCATCGAATGGCTGCGCAGCGGCGGCGCGCTCACCGCCATCGCCGTCGAGCGCGACGCCGC
>Ga0073928_10009280_pt1 | contig 12014 bp, 9 predicted proteins | sample PaiPotPPA55metaG_FD_76969 | JGI IMG/M metagenome (GOLD analysis project Ga0073928, IMG submission 76969) | Iron sulfur acid spring bacterial and archeal communities from Banff, Canada, to study Microbial Dark Matter (Phase II) - Paint Pots PPA... ...
AGGGGGCGTGCTCGGCGTCATCTGCGGCGCCATCGGCAGCCTGCAAGCCAACGAGGCGATCAAACTCATCCTGGGCATCGGCCGCCCCGCCATCGGCCGCCTGGTCACCTACAGCTCGCTCGACCTTGACTTCCGCAGCTACAAGCTCCGCCGCGATCCCAACTGCCCCGTCTGCGGCGACCATCCGACCATCACCGCTCCGGTCGATTACGAGCAATTCTGCGGCGTGCCGATCCTCGACCCCAAGTCGCTCGAGGAAACGAAGCAGGAAGCACAGCGGGCCAGGCAGGGCGGCCATCCCGGCCAAGTCGCGACCGCTCCCGCCGCCAGCGTCGACGCCCGCGGCCTGCCGCCCGGATACCAGTTCAAGCCCGACTGGGAGACCACGCCGCGCGAGGTGAAGTCGATGCTCGACCGCGGCGATAAGTTCTACTTCGTCGATTGCCGTCTGCCCAACGAGTACCAGATCACCCACATCGATGGCACCGAGCTGATCCCGCTCCAGCAGCTTGCCCAGAACATCGACAAGCTCCGCCGGCGCCAGAACGAAAAGATCGTCGTGCATTGCAAGAGCGGCGGCCGCTCGCTCCAGTTCACCCAGGCCTTGCGCCAGGCCGGCTTCAAAGATGTCAAGAGCATGGCCGGCGGCATCTCCCTCTGGAACAAAGACATCAACCCCGGCGGGCCGCAGTATTGATTGAAATGCATTGCAAATTGCAAAATGAGAATTGCAAATTGCGAATTGAAGCTGCGTCGGTGAGGCAGCCTGGCTCGCGGCGACGTCACCGTCCGGGAAAGGTGAAATCCACCACGACCGGCTCCCCGCCGTGGACTGTCACGTCCTTCTCCACCACCCCGAGCAGCTCGTGCCAGGCTTTGAGGCGGTAGATGCCGCGCGGCAGGTCGCGGATGGTGAAGGTCCCGTCGCTACGGGTGACGTCGAAGTAGGGGTTGGGGAGCACGCGCACCCACGCGCTCATCCAGGGGTGCAGGTCGCATTTGACCTTGAACGTCTCGACGGCCTGGAAGGGCTCGATCCGGCGCTGGCCGACCGTCGGCAGGGCGAAGTTGAACAGCGGCGTGGCGTCCGAATCCATGGAGTGCGAACTGTGCAACAGGCGGTCGCTGTTGCGCAGGAGCATCTCCTGGCCGACCATCGCCGCCACCACGTGCGGCTCGAAGGTGCAATATTTCTGGTCCAATACAAGCGGGTCGGGCGGAACGGGAATGCGCGTGCCCTGTGGCAGCCCGGCCGAGACCGACACGACCACGTTCTGGAGCGTGCCATCGTCGTTGACGAGCATGGACTCGTCGTAGATCGGCCCGCGAAGGGCCGCCAGACACTGCGGGCAGGCGCTCACGTCAATGAGGCGAGGAACAGGGGGCCGGCCGTCGTAATAGACGCGGCCGGTGAGGGTGACGGCCGACGCGAAGGCCGCCGGCCGGGGCCGCGAGGTCTGCGGCGGCTCGAAATCAGTCGCCTGCGGCGCGATGGCATGCGGCGGCTCATCACCATGCGCGACCGTCACCGATGGCGGCGGGGGCTTGCGCATCGCCGGGGGCGGCGACGGGCTGGTTTGTCCAGAGTGGTCGCTGGCCACGTTATGTGGGTGTCGCTGAAGGAATGAGAACGTCACCGCGGCGGCTGAGACGCCCATCACGATCGCCGCCGCGATCCGCACGATCCATCTGCCGCGGTTGCGCTCTGCCTGAAGCTCGGCCTCCCAGAGCATCGCCAGCGTCCGCTGGGCGAGGAGCGGCGTGGGACCGTCGGGCGGCGGCACGTCCCGCAACTGGTCGATGGCCCGATCGAGGCTCGGGTCCCCATCGTTTGGTTCATCGCGCATCGTACGTTCCTACTTCTCCGAGCAACTCGCGGAGCCTATGTCGCGCCCGATGGAGCAACACGCCGACCGCGTTTACGGTCGCGCCCACGTGGTCGGCGATCTGCTGGTAATCCCACCCGTCCAAATAGTACAGACAGAAGGCCTGGGCCTGCTTGGGCGGCAAATCGGAGAGGGCGGCGCGGAGCCGGTCGGAAAGCTCGGCGGCCTCGGCCAATTGCGGCGGGCGCGGGTCGGCCGAACGCAGGGCGTCCCACTCGACCACGCCTCCTTCGCGATGAGCGCGGCGGTAGCGGCGGCGCAGCCGGTCCAGCGCGCGGGCGGTCGCCAACCGCTGAAGCATCGCCCGGGGGTGGCGCACGGCCTGGCGACCCCAGACTGAAAGCGCCGCCAGGAACGTCTCCTGGAAACAGTCATCGGCGTCAGCGCGGTTTCCCAGCAGCCGATAAGCCGTCCGCCAGACGGCCGGCCCGTCGCGGCTGATTATCGCGTCCCAATCGACCATTCGCCGCTTTCGCCGTCCCGCCGCCGCGACCACACTTCCGGTCGCCAGCCGCACCATCTCTATTACATCCACGTACGCGGAATCGTTATCTCAGGCGCCGATCGAACCGGAACGCCTGTGGTTTGCCAATCATCAGCGTGGCGAAATCCCGGTGGGTGATGTTCAGAAGGTAATTGCTCTCATTGGGCACCACCACGCTTGGCACTTGCAGCACCGCCGAGGCGTTGGACGCAATCCATTCGTCGCCGATCGCGCGGACGGACGCGGGCGTGGGCCGGCGGTTCCAGTTGGCCGGCAGGGCCGTCCGCTCCAAGACCTTGACCAACGCTTTGTCGAACGTGACCGGAATCAGGCGGTAATGTCTGAGCAGGTCCGACGCCTCCAGGTGCATCAGCATCTCCAGCACGGCCAGCGCCTGCGAGCCGGCGGTATAGACCATCGGGTTGCCCTTGCTATTCCAGCGCCCGCCGAAACGCCTCGCCCCCTCGCCTTCAAACGCGCTAGCGACATGCCTGGCCTTGGCGATCCGCCAGGCGGTGAGGCTCAAGTGAACACCCCGTGCTCAAGCCGGCCGATCAGGTCTTCAACCTCCCGCGCCCCGACCTCGGTGCGAGCCAGATGCAACGGCGACTGGTTCTCCAGTTCCTTGCTGGGCGTGGTCAGCCACTGGCGGGCTCGATCGGCATTCCCCTCGAAAAGATCGAGGGCCTTCTCGAAGACTCCCGACACCCGCAGCAAACGTTCCGATTCCTCCGGCCGTAGCCGGCCCTGGGCCTTGCGACGCATCAGGGTCCGCTGTGGGATCCGCACAAGCTGCGCGATGCTGCCGACCGGAAGGCCGCTGGCCTTGTGGAGGCGCACGACTGCTTGATAGGAAAAACCCTTCTCGATCCGTTGCAGCATCTTTGTCGTGCTGGCGCCGGACAGGCCGAGGGTGCGCCCTCGCACAGGATGCCCCTGACGCGCGCTTGTCTGGAATGGCTTGGCATGCGTCATATCCCTTGCATCGGCCATATCGATACCCTAGGCGAGTTCGGCCATTCTGTCCATTTTGAACTGCCAATTGGCATACGGGTATTTCGTCGCCGACTCGAAGATCAGTCGATCTCCGCGTCGGCCAAGACAGGGGCCGGGCCGACAGAAGCGTCGGCAAGCGGCTGCTCGATGGCTTGCTCCTCTTGAAATAGCGGCTGCTGCGCCTGTCGCTTTCGCCGTCGCGTGCCGGCGCCGCTGAACTGGACGCAGTCGGGGCCGAGCAGTTGCTCCAATTCCTGCTTCAGCCCGGCCGTCGGTTTCACGAACCGCTCGCGGTCGAGCCTCATCACCACGCGTTGGGTAAGCGTGGTGGCGATCTGGATGTACACCTCCGCATTCCCCTTGTGGCGTCGCAGAAGAGGGTCCAACTCGGCAGTGAGGGCCGGGGCGTGGCGAGCGGGGTCGAGCTTCAGGCCCACCGAAGTGGTCAGGCGGGGGATTGCTTCGTCGGCCGGAATGAGGTCCGCGACGATCACACTCGGCGTCTCACGGCGACGGTCCACCTTGCCCCTGAGGAACACGATCCGCTCGAGCCCGATGCACTCCGGAAATCGCTTGGTGACCTCGGCCAGGGTCTCCGCGAACAGGACGGCGTCGATCTGGCCTTCGAGGTCTTCCAGCGTCAGCATCGCCATCGTCATGCCCGCCGAGCGCCCATTTTTGGTAACGCTCCTTTTCACCCGGTTGATCATCCCGCCGATCGTGATCTCGGCGCCTTCCGGACAGCTCATCGCTTCCTTCGATGTCGCGGTGGAGTAGTTCCCCAGCGCGTCCTGGTGCTCGGTAAGCGGATGGCTGGTGATGTAGAAGCCGAGCAGCTCTTTCTCGAACTTGAGCAGGTCGGGGTCCGGCAGCTCGTCCACGTCCGGGAGTGACTCGTTCAGGCCGCGGGCGGGTCCGGCGCCCGAAGCGGCGGCGAACATGTTGAGCTGCCCCATCCGCTTGTCCTGCTGCGCCTGCTGGCCCATCTCGACGGCGCGGTCCAGCACCTGCAAGAGCTGCGATCGCCTGGCGCCCATTGAGGAAAACGCACCGCACTTGATCAGGGCCTCTATCGTGCTCTTTTGCACGGCGCGCAGGTCGACGCGGTCGGTGAAGTCGTACAGACCTTTGAATTCCCCCCGCTGCTGCCGGTCGGCGGTAATGATCCCGACGGCCTTGTCTCCGACGCCGCGCACCGCCGCCAGGCCGAAGCGGATCACGCCCTCGGTGGATTGCCGATTGCCGATTGCCGATTGCCGATTGTTTCGTCTTCTCTTCGTCCTTTCGTCCCTTTGTCCCTGCGTCCCTGGTTCATCTGCTTGCACGTACACTGGCGTAAAGTCCTTGTCCGACACATTTACGTCCGGCGGCAGCACCTTGATCCCTTTGCTGCCATTGGCCAGCACGAGCCGGCGGCACTCCTCGATGTACTCGACCACTTTCTCGGTCGAGCCCATTTCATACGTGAGCAGGGCCGCCATGTATTCGACCGGGTGGTATGTCTTCATGTACGCCGTCTGATATGCGACAATGGCGTAGCGGGTGCTGTGTGACTTGTTGAAACCGTAGCCTCCGAACTTGAGGATCAGATCGAAGATCCGGCCGGCCTCGTCCTCGCTGATGCCTTGCCGTGTCGCGCCCCGGATGAACTCGGGATGAAACTTTGCGATGACGTCTGCGGTCTTCTTACTGATTGCCTTAATCAGTTTGTACGCGGCACTCAGCTCGATGCCGCCGAGCTGGTTGAAAATCTGCATCACCTGTTCCTGGTAAACCATGATGCCATACGTTTCAGACAGGATCTGGTCCATGATCGGATGCACCTGCGGCACGCGCTCGCGGCCGTGCTTGCGGTTGCAATAGAGGGGGATCAGCTCCATTGGCCCCGGGCGATAGAGCGCGTTGGCGGCGATCAGGTCCTCGATGCGGTCCGGCTGCATCTTCATGAGCAAGTCCTGCATGCCGCCGGACTCGAACTGAAAGATACCCTTCGTCTGCCCGCGGCAGAAAAGGGCGAACACGTTCTTGTCGGCAAGGTCGATCTTCTCGAGATCGATCCGGCCGCGCTCGTCCAGCGGCGGCGGTTGGTCATGGGCCCATTTAATGGGCCGCTGGTCGCGGGTATGGAATTCCAGGTCGATCGCCCGCGTCAGCGTCGTGAGCGTGCGCAGGCCCAGGAAGTCCATCTTGAGCAGCCCGACCTTCTCGGCGATGGGGCCTTCGAATTGGGTGAGGATGTTGCCGTCACTGTCGCGATAAAGGGGAACGCAGTTCTCCAGCGGCTGGTCCGCGATGATGACGCCCGCGGCGTGACACCCGGCATTGCGGCACAACCCCTCCAGCCGTTTGGCGATGTCGATGACGTTCTTGATCGTGGGATTTGATCTGTACAGCTCCGACAACTCGGGCGATTGATTGAGCGCCTTATCGAGGGTCATTGCCGGGGTGCCGGGGATGAGCTTGGTGAGCTTGTCTACTTCCGCCAACGGAACGCCGAGCACGCGGCCCACATCTTTGCAAGCGGCCTTGGCGGCGAGCGTGCCGAAGGTGATGATCTGCGCGACGTGGCCGTACTTGTTGCGGACGTATTCGATCACTTTCTGCCGCCCGTCCTGGCAGATGTCGATGTCGATGTCCGGCATGTCGTTGCGGCTGGGGTCCATGAACCGCTCGAACAGCAGGTTGTATTTGATGGGATCGACATTACAGAGGCCCAGCAGGTAGCCGACCATCGTGCCGACGCCCGAGCCCCTTGCCCCCGCGGGGATGCCGTTGTCGCGGGCGAAATTGCAGAAGTCCCAGACGATCAGAAAATAGGAACAGAAGTTCTTGCGGACGATGACCGACAGCTCGTATTCGAGCCGCTGGCGGATTTCCGGGGAGACGTCGGCGGTGCCGTAGCGCCACTTGAGACCTTCCCCGCAGAGCTGACGGAGATAACGCTCGTCATCGGGCATCTCCGTAGCACGGGCGTCTCGCCCGTGGTCGAAGGAACCGGCCCTACCATTCAAAAGCTTTTCCGTCTGCACCTTGTAGACCGGCGCATATCTCTTCGAGAAGTCGAGCTCCAGATCGCACATCCGGGCGATGCGGACGGTATTGTCGATCGCGCCGTCGAACGAGCCCAGCGCCTGCCGCATTTCCTCCGGGCTTTTGAGGTACAGCTCGGTGGGATATTTGAGCCGGCCTTCGTCGGTGATGAGCCGGCCCATGCTGATGCAGCACAGCACGTCGTGAGCGTAGTGGTCTTCCTTATCAAGGAAGTGCACGTCATTGGTGGCGACCAACCCGCACCCAAGCCGCTTGGCCAAGTCGGCCAATTCCGGGTTCACCATGTCCTGCTCCCGAACGTGCTTCTGCACCTCGATGAAGAAGCGATCGGGGCCGAAGACGTCGAGGTATGTCTCGGCGATCCTTTTGGCGGTGGCTTTGTCGCGCCTGATGAACGCGGACGGGATTTCACCGCCGAGGCAGGCGCTGGTGGCGATCAGGCCGCTTTTGAACTCCCTGAGCGTCTCCTTGTCGATCCTCGGCTTGTAGTAAAACCCTTCCCGATAGGCGAGCGATGAGAGTTTGAGGAGGTTCTGATAGCCGTCGAGGTTCTGAGCCAGCAGGAGCAGGTGGGACGCGGCTTCGCCCGCCGTGCCAGAACGGTCGCGACGGTCTCCCGGGGCCATGTAGGCTTCCATCCCGAGAATCGGCTTGATGCCCTCCTTCTTGCACTCGCTGAAGAACTCGATGACGCCGAACATGCACCCGTGGTCGGTGATGGCGATGCTGTCCATCCCGAGCAACTTGCAGCGTTTAACCAGGTCCGCCACCCGGCAGGCCCCGTCGAGCAGAGAATATTGCGTGTGGACGTGCAGATGGACGAAAGAGCCGTCACCCATCCGCGCAGTTTACGGCCGAGCTCGCGCATCGCAATTCGGCGATTCGGTATTCGTCAGGTTATGCACGCGGGCTCAGCCGATCGGCCAGACCTCTTGAAATCCGAGCGGCGCCATTCCGTCCCTGGAATCAGATGTTGACGATGCTGAGGCGAATTGCGTACCGTATCCCCCTGTCGCAATTCTCTTTTCAGTGGCCGGCATGCTCGCGAGGTTCGCGGGCTCCCGGCGAAGTGTTGAGCGTAGGCGCGGGCAAAGGGCCACAGTTCATGCTTGCCTCAAGACCACAGACCGCCCGGCTTCTTCGCGGCGGTTTCTCGCTTGTCGAGTTGCTCGTGGTGATCGGGATCATCGCCGTGCTCGTCGGCATCTTGCTGCCGGTCTTGCACAGGGCGCGGCAGCAGGCAAACCAGAGCAAGTGCGCCTCCCAACTCCACCAACTCGGCTTGGCTCTATCCAACTACGCGGTGGGCAACAAGGGATGGCTGCCCGCCTGGAGCGGATGGCACGTCTACCCGCCCGGCTCGCCCGAGGACGAGCCGGGGGAGTCGTGGACCGAGCAGCTTGCCCCCTATTACGTGCGGCCCGATTCGCCGGTCTATGACTGCCCGTCATTCGGGGCGCCCTGGATCACCTATTTTCTCTCCGGCCGGTGGGCCGCGTCGCAGCGCCGCCACGCCATGAAGCTGAGCGAGATTCGCCTGGGCACGCAGTTCGTCCTGGGTGGGGAGAACACCAATCGTCACCTATATGCCCCGCCGTATGGTAATGCCCAGGGTCGGCACACCAATGACTGCGACCAGGACGACGCCATCGCGCCCTGCGCCGTCTTCCCGGGCGACGACGGGGGGTTCCTCGAGCACCCGGGCGGCAACAACCTTCTGTTCGGCGACTTACACGTCGAGGCGTTCAGGAGCTTCGATCAGAGCGCGATGACCTTCGATCCACAGAGGATTCGCGCCTGGGCTGACGTGGTGCCGCCGTGACAAGAACGGGGAAATCTTGCAGTGCCCCTGTCCGTATCGCGACATGAAGAAGGCGTTGGGGCGCCGGACTGGTGCACCGGCAAGATTTTTTCGATTTTTTGATTGACACCCCCGGATAGACCTTGTACTTTCCCGCGACGACCATCTCTAGCTCACCCCATAAGCGGGGAGGGAGGGTGCGTGGGTCAGCCGATGTGCATGTCTGCCGAGGCGTTCTGCCGCGTCCGTGGCGCTAGCCAGGACAGCGGCAGCGGCGAAATGCGGTCGATTCCTGCGTATCGCGTGGTTTGCTTCGCCCTCGCAATCGTTCTGCTTTTCGCTTCCGCCCTCAAAACTCGACTAGTCTTGGATTCCGCGTGGCTTGCGACCGCGCCGCAGCCTGACGAGGGATGGGTCTCCGCCGCCGCCGCTGTCATGGAATGGATTTTGGCGGCGTGGCTGCTCTGCGGCGTCGCGCCGGCGATGGCACGCCGGGCGGCGATGGCGCTGCTGGGTGCTTTCGTCGCCATGTCCGCGTGGCGGCTGCTCCACGGGCAGGTCGACTGCGGGTGCTTCGGCGGCCTACGCGTCCACCCCGCACTCACGTTATCGTTCGATCTAAGCGCGTTGTCCCTGATTTATTGGCTCGGGCGCGCCGCGCTGCCGGATTCCGCGCCGGCCGGACGAAGCCGAATGCGCCTCGCCCGCATTGCCGGTGCGGCGGCCGTTGCCGTGCTGCTCCCGGCCGCCGTGCTGGCCGCGACCCATTTTCGGGAGATGCGTTCCGAGCAGTTGGTCGTGCTCGATCCGCAATCCTGGCGCGGCAAGCCTTTCCCGCTGCTGGATTTCGTGGACGGCCCGGCCCGCGCCGACCTCCTGACCAGCGAACGCACGATCATCCTCTTTAACCGCCAGTGTGACACGTGCAGAGAGTATTTGGCGCATCTTGCCTTGACACGCGGTTCAAAACCGCAAGCCACTGGCGTTCGCGTGATAGATATCGCGCCGGCGGGGCTGGCAAGGCCGGATGGCTTTGCCACGGCATTTCGTGAAATACGTCTCCGGCAAGGCGTCGTGTATGCGGTGAACGTGCCATTGGAGGTCTCGCTAAAGAGCGGAGTCGTAGAGAAGGTTCGTCGCCCCGAGCGATAAGGCAGATATTGGAATCAGCGGCAGAGGACCAGTGCTTCCACACGTTTCAATTATCGTGCCCACGATCAACGAAGCGGGCAACCTGCCGGGGTTGGTGGAGCGGATCGCTGCGGCGATGGCTGCCTGCGACTACGAGATCCTGGTGATCGACGATGAGAGCCAGGACGGGACGGCGGAAGTTTGCCGCGAACTAACTCGGACGCATCCCCTGACGCTTTACGTGCGGCCGGAGCCGACCGGCGGGCTCAGCGGCGCAGTCCTCTACGGTTTTGCCCGTGCCCGAGGCGACATTCTGGTGGTGATGGACGCCGACCTCCAGCACCCGCCGGAAGTATTGCCCGCCCTGATTGCTCCCGTGTCGGCCAGAGAGGCTGATATCGTAATTGGCTCGCGGCGCGCGCCGGGAAGCAGCATCGCCGGCCCGTGGGGGCTCTGGAGGCGACTGAATTCGACGATCAGCCGTTGGCTGGCGGCGCCGCTCGTGGGCCCAGTTCGCGATCCGCTTGCCGGGTTCTTTGCGATCCGTCGGGCCACTTGGCTGCAGGCGCGATGTCTGAACCCCCTCGGGTACAAGATCGCTTTGGAACTGATGTGCAAATGCCCTGCCAGGCAGATTGTGGAGATCCCCATAGAGTTCGGCATGCGAATGCACGGCGAATCGAAGCTACGCCTCGCGCAGCAGGTTGGCTACATCCGGCATTTGGGCCGCTTATATCTAAGCCGCTGTAGCGCCGCTCAGCCGGGGTTGCGTAGTCAACCCAAACGAGGGATCCCGGGGCGGCGCGGCAGCAGTTCCGCAACGGCAATCACGAGGAGGGGTATGATGAGCGCACTCCAACGGCAGAACATTGAACGCGCGGGTGCAGAGCTAAAGGCGATTGAATGAATACAGGATTTTACCTTTCCTTGTGCTCGTCTCTCCTTGTCCCGGCTTCCACGTGGGCTGCTGAACTGCATGGTGTCCGGAGCAAAGCCCCTGCATTTGACCTCCAACGGGTTCTGCAAGCGCCCGAGGGGTCGATTGTGACGTGGCAGAGCCTCCGCGGAAAAGTCGTGGTGCTCGAATTCTGGGCGACGTGGTGCCCCTCTTGCCTCAAGGCTATTCCCCACCTGAATCAACTCGCCGACCAGCTTGAAGGCAAACCCGTGGTGTTCCTCTCCGTTACCGACGAGCCGCAGGAGAAGGTGGTGCCCTTTCTCGCCCGACAACCTATTCGCGGGTGGGTGGGCCTGAACACCAATGGGTCCATGTTCAACAGTTATGGTGTCGATGGTAGACCGCTCACAGTTGTTGTACGGGCGGACGGTATCGTGGACGCGCGCATTCGACCATGGGCATCCCCGTTTCCATTGACTGCCGACAAGCTGCTTAACCTCGCCGCCGGCAAACCTTCCGGCTTGCTAAGTTCAAGGATTCTTTACGCTGGAGACGTTCGTGATGTAAATGGAAACCGACTGGCTGGGGTATCGGTGCGGGCGACCAACCGGCTGTCCGACGACTCCTGGCGATTAATCGGTGAAGCCGTTACGGATGACAACGGACACTTTGCCGTCGATCGTGAAACTCCCGCGACCTATGTCGACGCATATCCGATCCGGCTCGATTTTAAGCATCCAAATTTCCTTTATGGGCGGCTGGAAGACCTGCGCATGTTCTCAGTTGACGAACAGGCCAATCTTCGGGTCACGCTGCGGCGCGGAAACTCTTTAAGCGGAAGGGTGATCGATCAGGCCGGCCGTCCGGTTGCTGGCGCTCTGGCGCGAGCGGCCTTCGGGAGGCAAGATGATTATCAGAAGGATGTTCACACCGACGCCGATGGCAGGTTCGAGATGCATGGACTACCCGCTGCCCCCGCGGACGTGCGGGTATTGGCCATCGATCCACGCTCGCAGATGCTCAGTGGGCACGTCACTGTGGATCTAGGCTTGCCTTCTGGACCCGCCACCATCCGCCTGACTCCGCTCTTCCGACCGGGAACAGTTATCCACGATCTGTTCGGTATAAAGATGGTAGAAATGGACCACGAAATACAGGGCAAACTGTTTTCGGATCAATGCTACGGGATGCTTGTCGTTGACCCAGGCCCCCACTCCTATCGGCTGGGGATCGCCAAGTTGCAACGTGGCGATTGCATCTGGGCCATCGGAGACAGAGAGCCAATTACAGATTTCAACCCGTTCGCGCAGCGGCTTCTGAAGTTTCTTGAGGACTCGGACCGCCAAGGCGCGATCCATTTCCGGGGTGGCATAACTTCTTGGGTCAACGGATACGCATTTTGGGGCGAATTTGATGACCTAGCTCTAACGAAGGAGGACTTGGCCGAACTTCGAAGTAAGGCTAAGGCCGACTGAGTGGCCTTAGGACAGGCTCCGACCTCTGCCGGTCCCGCTTATTAGAACGACCAACGGGATCGGTCGGATTGCTAGTCGGTGGCCTCTGTTGCCTGCGGCGGCTACCAGAGCGCGTCCGCGTTGCGTATAGGCGCACGTGACCGTGAGAGAGCGGCTTTGAGCGTCCCATGATGAGTTCAGTTTTATCGCAACATTTCACCCGCTTGCAACGCCGCTGGTAGTTGTATCCACAAAAATCGTCATGTTAGGCGCGTGTAAGGTATTGCGCTCCCGCCCGCGGGCTGTTACATAA
>Ga0073928_10009281_pt1 | contig 12012 bp, 10 predicted proteins | sample PaiPotPPA55metaG_FD_76969 | JGI IMG/M metagenome (GOLD analysis project Ga0073928, IMG submission 76969) | Iron sulfur acid spring bacterial and archeal communities from Banff, Canada, to study Microbial Dark Matter (Phase II) - Paint Pots PPA... ...
CCGATGTTCTGCGAGGCACCGGTGACGACGGCACGGGCGTCCGCGCTGGGTACGGGTACTGGCATGGGCCGGACTATATCGTGGGCGACCATGAGCCAACCGCGGCCGCCCGCGCAAGCCGTGGCGCGCTCGCGGGTGCTGGCGTGGGCACTGTGGGACACCGGTTCCACCGGCGTGAATGCGATCGTCGTGACCTTCGTGTTCTCGGTCTATCTGACCCGCACCGTCGGCGCCGACCTGCCCGGCACCACCAGCCCGGCCAGCTGGCTGGGGCGGGCCTTGGCCTTCGCAGGCGTGGTCGTCGCGTTGTTCGCCCCCGTCACCGGGATCTGGGTCGACGCCCCGTGGCGGCGGCGCCGCGTTCTGGCGCTGCTGACCGGGGTTGTTGTGCTGCTCACTTCGGCGATGAGTCTCATTCGCAACGACTACCACTACCTGTGGCCCGGCCTGGCGCTTCTCGCATGCGCCGCCGCCTGCAGCGACCTGGCCAGCGTGCCGTACAACGCCATGCTGCGACAGCTCTCCACGCCGCAGACGTCCGGCCGAATATCCGGATTCGGTTGGAGCATGGGCTATCTCGGCAGTGTCGTGCTGCTTTTGGTGGTATATCTGGGATTCATCTCCGGCGACGGCGACACCCGGGGGCTGCTGGATCTTCCAACGCACGGCGGCCAGAACGTGCGAGCAGCCATGCTACTGACGGCCGCCTGGTTCGCGCTTTTCGCGCTGCCGCTCTTGCTCACCGGGCGGCACCCGCCGACCCCGGACCCGCAGCAGCGGCGCAAGGCCATCGGCCTTATCAGCGCCTACCGCGAATTGCGGGCCGAGGTCGTCGGCGAATGGCGGCGCGACCACAACATCGTGTACTACCTGCTGGCCAGCGCCGTATTCCGGGACGGGCTGGCAGGCGTCTTCGCGTTCGGCGCCGTGCTGGGCGTCAACGTCTACGGCATCTCCGCGGCCGACGTGCTGCTGTTCGGCGTGAGCGCCAGTGTGGTCGCGGCGATCGGGGCCGTGCTCGGTGGCCTGCTCGACGACCGGGTCGGCTCCAAACCGGTCATCGTCGGATCGCTGACCGCGCTGATCGCGATTGGGCTGACCATCATGACGTTGTCCGGTCCTGTGGCGTTCTGGATATGCGGGCTGCTGCTGTGCCTGTTCGTCGGGCCAACCCAGTCGGCGGCGCGGACGTTGATGCTGCGGATCTCGGCGGACGGCAAGGAGGGCGCGGCGTTCGGGCTCTACACCACGACCGGCCGCGCGGTGTCCTTCCTGGCGCCAACGCTGTTCTCCGCGTTCATCGACGCGTTCGGCACCGACCGGGCAGGCATGGGCGGCCTGTGCGTCGTGCTCACGGCGGGATTGCTGGCGATGCTTGCGGTGCGGGTGCCGCACAGGCCGGTGGCGGTCTAGCTGGCCGCGGAGCAGATCGTCAGTCCTGCGCCGGTGCGCTGCTGCACCTGCACGCCGTTGACGGTGATCGAGCAGGTCACTTCGCGGCCGACGTTGATGATGCTGATGCTGGCGGAGTCCTTGGCCGGCTGCGCCAGCTGGACCTGCTTGCTCCACGGCAGCATCACGTTGAACTCGGTCTGCAGCACGCCACCGGTGTCGACGTAGGTGATGTTGATGGCCCGGCCGTCGCCGGCGACGTTGTACGCCACGGTGTCGGTCGCACCCGGCGTCGTCGGGCCGGTGCTGCCAGTGGTGGGCGGCGTAGTCGGCAGCGTCGGCAACGGGAAGAAGGGGATGGGCGGGCCGGACGTCGTCGGCGTTGGCATGGTGGAACTGGGCTCGGACAACGACGGCAGCGGCGCGACGACGGTCTGCTGCTGCGAGCTGTTGACGATCACGAGCGCGATCACCAGACCGATTACCGCCAGGACCGCGATCGCGGCAAGTATCCACAGCCAGCGCGGCGAATTCGGGCCTTCCGGCGGCGGCTGCGGCGGTCCCCCCGGCGGGTACTGCGGGCCGTATTGGCCGGTCGCGTAGGGGTCATAGCCATACGGAGAGTAGGCGGGTGAGCGCTCGGTGGGCGGTGGCACATACGGTGCCTGGTAGTTGGGCCCGTAGGACGTTTGGCTCGCATACGCCGGGTCGGTGTATCCGGGATAGCTGTTGGCGGGCGGTTGGGTCGGGTCGGGCCCGTCGTGGCGCGGTGAATCGCTCATACCCACCTCATGGCTGCAGGGTACCTGTGCAGTTCGTTGAACGGCTTTTTGTCGCGGCGGCCTCTTCTGGCCAAAGAGATAGCCACAGCGGTTACCGGCAACAACGGCGATTAACACTGACGTAACTACGTGTCAATTACGGTGGCGAGATGCCAGGCGTCATGCCGCGAACGATGGGCGTCGAGGAGGAATTCCACCTCGTCGACCTGAGGACCAGACGGCTGACGGCCCGCGCGCCGGAGCTGTTGGGCGTGTTGTCCGACAGCTATGTCGCCGAGATGCAGCGCTGCGTGATTGAAATGAACAGCGGCGTGGTTGACACCCTTCGCGGCCTGCGCGCCGATCTTCAGAGCCACCGCAATGTGCTCGTCGCCGCCGCCGCCAAACTCGGCATGGGCGTGGTCGCCGCCGGCGCTGTGCCGCTGTCGGTGCCCGCCGAAATGCAGGTCACTCAGACCGCCCGCTACCGGCAGATGCTCGCCGACTACCAGCTGCTGGCCCGCGAGCAGCTCATCTGCGGCACCCAGGTGCACATCGGCATTGACGACCGCGACGAGTCGGTCGCGGTGGCCAATCGGGTGTCCGCGTATGTGCCGACGCTGCTGGCGCTGTCCGCTAGTTCGCCGTTCTGGTCCGACGGCTCCGACACCGGCTACTCCAGTGCGCGCACACTGGTGTGGCAGCGTTGGCCCACAACGGGTCTGGCCGCGCCGGTGTCCTCGGCCGCCGGATACGACAACCTCGTCTCCGAGCTGGTGGCGAGCGGCGTGATCACCGACGCCGGCATGGTCTACTTCGACGTCCGACCCGCGATCGCCGCTCCCACCCTTGAGCTCCGGGTGTGCGACAGCTGCCCGTCGGTGGACACCATTGTGCTCATCGCCGGACTGTTCCGGGCATTGGTCGAGCGCGAGGTGGCGGGCTTGCGGGCGGGCGTCCCCGCTTTGGAGGTCGCCCCGCCGTTGGGCCGGGCCGCCGTGTGGCGGGCGGCCAGGTCTGGCCTCGAGGGCGAGCTGGTCGATATCGACGGACCGGTGAGCCGGCCCGCCGCCGAGGTCGTCGCGGAACTCGTGCGATCGCTGCGCCCGCAGCTCGAGGTCGCGGGGGACTGGCAGATGATTAGCGAGTTGACCCGACAGGTGCTTATCGCGGGTTCGTCGGCGGCCCGCCAGCGCCGGGCGTTGCGACGTCGCGGCCGCCTCACCGACGTTGTCGACCAGTTGATCGCCGAGACCGCGGGCACCTGGCCTAACGCCGCCGCCGCCGTGGTCGAAGACCCCACACTGCTGTTCGGTTACCACCCCGACCGGGAGTACGAACCCACCGATAAGGCCGCCGCCGTCAGCTATGACGAGGCCGTCGTCCGCAGCGGCCGGCCGCAGCCCCGCTACGAAAAGATCCTGCACACCGTCGCCGACCTCGGGGTGGCCGTGTTGCGGTCGCGGGAGGACGCCATCGAGCAGGAGCAGCGTGCCGAAAGCATCACGTTCCGGGTCAGCGGGCAGGACCGTGCCCAGGTATTTCCACTCGACCTGATGCCCAGGTTGATCGCCGCCGACGAGTGGGCGGAGCTCACGATCGGTTTGGGCCAACGTGCCCGCGCGCTCAATGCGTTCCTGCGCGACATCTATTCCGAACAGGCCATCATCGCCGACGGCGTGATCGGGATACAAGCGCTCGACCGGGCGCCCGGATTCCGCTCGACGGGTCGGCTGTCACGCGACCCCGTGCGCGCCCACATCAGCGGCACCGATCTGGTCTGCGACCGGGCCGGAAACTGGATGGTTCTCGAGGACAACCTGCGCGTCCCTTCGGGCTCCGCCTATGCGATCGTCAATCGGCGGCTACTGACCAGGCACCTGCCCGAGCTCGACCGGCCCGCAGACCTCGGCGACGTCGACCAAGTGCCGAAGATGCTGCTGGACACCCTGCGCGCCGCGGCGCCGCCGCGGGCCGGCGGCGAACCGTCGGTGGTGCTGTTGTCGGCGGGCTGGGAAGACTCCGCCTGGTTCGAGCACACCTTCCTGGCCGAGGAGATGGGCATTGCGCTGGTGCGGTCCTCGGACCTATCGGTGCACGATGGAAAACTGCTGCGCCACATCGGTTCCGACACCCACCCCGTCGATGTCCTCTACGCCCGGATGGATGAGGACATGCTGTTGTCGTCCACCGGATATGACGGCGCAGCCTTGCGGCCGGATCTGCTCAAGGCGCTCACTGGCGGCACGTTGACCATCGCCAACGCGCTCGGCAACGGCGTCGCCGACGACAAGGCCATCTACGCGTATGTACCTGCGATGATCCAGTACTACCTCGGCGAAACACCGGCGCTGGCCCAAGTGCCGACCTGGATCTGCGCCGAGCGCGCCCAGCGTGACTATGTGCTGGACAACCTCGCCGACCTGGTGGTCAAACCGATCGACGGGCACGGCGGCACCGGCGTGGTGATCGGGCCGGAGGCTTCCGGTGAGGCACTCGAAGTCCGCAGGCGCGAACTGCAGAACCAGCCCGAACGCTACATAGCGCAGGAGACCGTCGCGCTTTCCACTCACCCGACGTTCGACGGCGAGGGGATGTACCCCCACCACGTCGACCTGCGGGCGTTCGTACACCTGCGGCCGGGGTCCGACGATACGGTGACGGCGCACGTCATGCCGGCCGGGCTGACCCGGGTGGCGGCGCGCGGATCCCGCATCGTGAACTCATCCTCGGGCGGCGGCAGTAAGGACACCTGGGTCTTGACTGGTGGCCAACACGACCAAGCGGCGCGGTAGGGAACGGAAGGCAATATGTGCGGCATCTGCGGAGAAATCCGCTTCGACGGACGGTCGGCCGACGTGGCCGCGGTGACCCGGATGACGTGTGCCATGGCGTCGCGCGGCCCCGACTCCGACGGCGTCGTCGCGCACGGACCGCTCGCGTTCGGGCACCGGCGCCTCTCGATCATCGACCTGTCCGCGCGGGGCGAACAGCCGATGGTCGACAGCGACCTCGGCCTGACCCTCGTGTTCAACGGCTGTATTTACAATTATCGGGATCTGCGTAAAGAGCTCGAAGCTGTTGGCTACCAATTCTTTTCGACTGCTGACAGCGAGGTCGTGATCAAGGCGTTTCACCGGTGGGGCACCGGTTGCGTGGACCGCTTCAAAGGCATGTTCGCTTTCGCGATCGCCGACCGCGAATCCGGTGTCGTTACGCTCGCACGTGACCGACTGGGCATCAAACCGCTATATCTGGCCGAAACCGACGGTCGGCTGCGATTCGCGTCGACGGTTCGCGCGCTGCTCGATGCCGGCGACGTGGACACCGAACTGGACCGCTTCGCGCTGCACCACTACATGAGCTTTCACTCAGTCGTGCCCGCACCTCGCACTCTCTACCGCGGTGTGCGCAAGCTGCCGCCGGCGACCGTGCGGGTAATCCAGCCCGACGGCGCACACGTCGACACGGTCTATTGGACACCGCTTTTCGAGCGCGATCCGGCGCGGGCATCCTGGACCAAGCGCGACTGGCAGGAGGCTTTGATGGACGCGCTGCGCACCGCGGTGGAACGGCGGATGGTCGCCGATGTCGCCGTCGGCGTCCTGCTGTCCGGTGGCATCGACTCGTCGATCGTGGTTGCGCTGCTGGCCGAGCAGGGCCAGCACGGCCTAGCCACCTTTTCGATCGGCTTCGACTCGGTCGGCGGCGAGTCCGGCGACGAGTACTTCTACTCCGACTTGATTGCAACGACTTTCGACACCGACCATCACCGCATCCACATCGACAGTTCACGGCTGCTGCCCGCGGTACCGAAAACCATTGCAGCGATGAGTGAACCGATGGTCAGTCACGACTGCGTCGCGTTTTATCTGCTGTCACAGGAAGTGAGCAAGTCGGTCAAGGTGGTGCAGTCCGGCCAGGGCGCCGACGAGATCCTGGCCGGCTACGACTGGTACCCGCCGCTGGCCAACGTGGCCCGCGAGCAGACCACCGAGGCATACGCCAAGGTGTTCTTCGACCGCGGCCACTCCGATGTGCTGGCAATCTTCGCCCCGGAGTACGCCATCGCCGACGAAGACCCGAGTCGGCAGTTCGTCATGGCGCACCAGTCCGCACCCGGCGCCGAGACGGCGGTGGACGCCGCGCTGCGACTCGACACCCAGGTGATGCTTGTTGACGACCCCGTCAAGCGGGTGGACACCATGACGATGGCGTGGGGCCTGGAAGCCCGGGTGCCGTTCCTCGACCACGACTTCGTCGAGCTGGCCGCCGCCTGTCCCGCCGAGCTGAAGCTGGCCTCGGGCGGCAAGGGTGTGCTCAAGGACGCGTCGCGGGCTCTGCTGCCCGCCGAGGTGATCGACCGCACCAAGGGATACTTCCCGGTGCCTGGCATCCGGCATTTGCACGGCGAGGTGCTGGACATGGTCCGCGACGCGCTGACCAACGACGCTGCCCGTACTCGCGGCCTTTATCGCAGGGAAACCGTTGACGCGCTGCTGGCCGCTCCGAACGAGACGCGGACCACGCTGGGCGCCAACGTGCTGTGGCAACTTGCGGTACTCGAAATGTGGTTGCAGAGTATGGAAAATTAGTCCTGTGGGACGGCAGGTACGCGCAAACTATGGCGCGTCGTTGTCGCCGGATGCCACTGCGTTCGCCCATCTTGTCGACGACGGCGGCTATCCACGGGCGGTACAGCGCTTTCTGCGCGGCTGGCGCGCGAGCTCGTCCCGTGACGTCGAGCTCCCCGTCGAAGGCCCCGTCACCCGGGTACTCCACTCCGCCGACGGCCATTGGCTGGCGTGTGAGGTCGCACCCGACGGCGGCACCCGCAGCCAGATCTGGGTCGTGACAACCGATCCCGACGACCGCGACGCCCGTCGCATCGACCATTGGCCCGCCGGCGGGCCCGAAGGTACCGCAGAGCTGATCAGCTGGGACGGTGAACAAGTGGCGGCGATCCTGACCGGCGATGACGGCGTCGGCAGCTCGTGTCTGATCGATCCGTCCGACGGCACCACGGTCGTGCTCGACCGCCGCTCGGGTGGCCGGCTCGTCGACGCCTGGGCCGGCGCGTCGTTGGTGCGCGTCGGACCGCGGGGGCACCGCGATCTGATCATGCTGCGCGGCTTGACCGAAATTGCGCTGCTGCCATACGATCCCGGCTCCACCACCGATGCGGGGATCATCCTGGACGACCACAGTCCGCGCCGCCTGCGGGCCGGACTGGAAGGGGAACTCACCGAGCTGTATCAGCCGGCGAAGATCTATGGGGTCAACAGCGCCGAAGGCTATGTCCGCGCCTTGATCCGCAGCGAGAACGGCGCCGCTCACGCCCGGCTGTTGGAGGTCACCACGACCCCCGATGGCGTGTCCTATCAGGTCCTCGCCGAGCGGCCGGGCTATGAACTCGACGAGTTCACCATCAGCGACGACCTCTCGACGGTGGCGCTGTTATGGAACATCAACGGCGCCAGCGAATTACAGATCCTCGAATGCGCGGACAACACGCTGCACGAGCCAATTCCGCTGCGGGGGATGGTGGCCAGTGAACTGAGTATCAGCGCAGGCGGGTCGATGCTTGCGATGACGGTGGAAGGCCCCGCGATGCCGCCGACGGTCGAGTTGGTGAATCCCCGCACCCTGGAGTGGGAGCCCGTCGACAAAGAGCCCAGCAGCGGGCCGGTCGCCGCCGACCCCATCCTCGAGACCATCGCCGCCCGCGACGGGCTGGAGTTCACCGGCTGGTTGTTCTGCCCGCCGCCGGGCGTCGAACCGATCGGCGCCATGATCTTTTTGCATGGCGGGCCGGAAGGGCAGGGCCGACCCGGCTACAACGAGTTTTTCCCGCCCCTTCTGGAAGCGGGCATAACGGTGTTTTTGCCGAATGTCCGCGGCTCGGGCGGATTCGGCCGATCGTTCATGCACGCTGATGACAACGAGGGTCGATTCGCGGCCATCGACGACGTCGCCGACGCGGCTCGCTACCTGGTCGGCCGTGGCCTCTGCCCAGCGGACCGCATCGCGTGCTGCGGGTGGTCGTACGGCGGGTACCTGACGCAGGCGGCGCTCACTTTTCATCCGCAACTATTCGCCGCCGGAATCAGCATCTGCGGGATGAGCGACTTGAACACCTGGTATCGCAACACCGAGCCGTGGATCGCCGCGGCGGCCCACCCCAAGTACGGCCACCCGGTGAGAGACCGGGAACTGCTCGACCGGTTGTCACCGCTGCTGTGCGCGCACGCGCTGACCGCGCCCCTGCTGTTGGTTCACGGCCTTAACGACACCAACGTCCCGCCCACCGAATCGCAGCAAATGTACGACGCATTGCGTGCCCTTGGGCGCCAGGTCGAGCTGCTCGTCTTCGACGATGACGGCCACGACATTGTCCGGCGGGAAAACCGCGCTGTGCTGGTCAGAGCCATCAGCGACTGGCTCACTGCAGCGTTCTCGGCCACGCCCATTGCGTGATCAGTCCGTAGCTGCCGAAGGTTTGGATAAATTGTCCACGGGGTAAACCCGACCTGCGCGCCAGTCGCTGGCGCACTATACGAATGGAGCCGCAGCATGCGAGGAATTTTCGGCGTCGTCGTGCTCGTCTGGTTGCTGATCGGAGTGTTCGCCGCCTATCAGCGTGACTACTTCAAGGGCGGCGCAGCGAGTTGCGCGACCGCGGGGACCATTGCGCTCACGGTGGTCGTCGGCCCGTTGAACTACGTGGGAGTCAATCCAAAAGTAACGAACTGCAATATTCCCCAGCCCAGCAAGTAATCACCTGGCGCAGCATAATTCGGAAGAAATGGAGTGGCCATGATTGCCCTCGGAGCGATACTTCTCGTCCTTGGACTGATATTCGGCATCACGGTACTGACCTACATCGGCGTGGTGCTGCTCGTCATCGGCGCCGTGTTCTGGATCCTCGGATCCGTCGGACGGCCCGTCGGTGGTAGGAGAGTCTGGTACTGACATGCAAGTGCTGATCAGGGCATTAAACCGGGTCTCAGCAGCGAAATAACGTAACGAGCGTCTCTGTGGTCGCCGCGACGCTGGCGACGCTCGGTCGAATTACTTTAAATCACGGCCGTGATTTGAGGCTTTAGGAAACCCAGACGATCTGATGAACTGACGTCCGCGTAAAAAAGCGCTCTTTTCGTCATTGGAGCCGAAATGGTCGCACTCAGCATCGCAAAACCACGCTACAAGATCACTGGCGGCCTGGCGTGCGCCGTGACGAGCGCAGTACTTGCAACCGCCGGATTGGGGTCAGCCCCTCCAGCGAACGCGACCTGTGCGTCATTCTTCGGTATCGGCAACAGCGCTGACTGCACCAGCACGCTGTTCAGTGTCGCTTTCGCAATCGGCAACGGGGCGGTCGCCCACGCCAGCGGGTTTTTCGGCGCGTCCTTCGCCGTCGGTAATGGTGCCAGCGCCACCACGAGCGATGCGTTCACTTTGGCCAGTGCGGTCGGCAATAACGTAACCGCGGGGGCCCACGGGTTGTTCGGCCTCGCCTTGAGCGTTGGAGGCAGCGACAACACGGTTGAAGCCGGCACACCGGGATCGATCCTCACTTTGGCCACCAACCTCTTTGGCAGCAACAACACCGTCACGGCCCAAGGAGGCTTATGGAACCGGGCCGCAAACATCGGCGGCAACAACAACACCGTCACGACACAAGGCAGCTCGTTCGACTATGCCCGCAATATTCTGGGCAGCAACAACAAGGTCACGACAACGGGCGGCTACGGGAACGCGGCTCAAAATATTCTCGGCGATGGAAACACCGTCACGCAACAAGGCGGCGTACGGAACGCGGCCACAAACCTCCTCGGCAGCAGCAACACAGTCGCGACAACGGGCGGCTACGGCAACTTAGCGCGGAATCGGTTCGGCGATAACAATATCGTCACAACGCAGGGCGGCTATCTAGACCTCGCCAGCAATCTCCTGGGCACCGGCAACACCGTCACGTCGCGGGGCGGGTATTTCAACGGAGCGAGGAACATTGGCGGCAACGGCAATACCCTGACCGTCGGCGGCCCCGGCAGCAACCTGAACGTCGTCCTCAACGTAGGGGGAGACAGCAGCACTATCAACGCCGGTGGGCCCGGCAACTTGAACGCCGGGTTCAACTTCTTCGGCACCAACAATAATGTCGCAGCGGGCCCGGGGCCGCTCGCGCTTGCCGCTTCCGTCTTCCGGGACGGTCAAACTGTCACGAAGACGAACCCCGGCATCGCGATCAACACCTTCCGCATCGGTGGGACGGCCTTGACGCGCGGCCCAAACAGCACGGCTGTCAATGCCGCCGGAAGCACTAACAAGCACAGGAAGTAAAGAGACCACCGCCGGTTCGGCCACCTGCCTGGCCGATCGGGCGCTGTTTGCGAGTGGGATGGTGCAGACATGCGATCAACGGAAATTGTCACCGCGTTCTGGGAAGACGTTTGGAACGCCCACGAACCCAATGCCGTCGACCGGTTCGTGGCCCCGTTCGAGCTCTACCACTGGCTGCTCGCGAACTAACCCCTGATGCGGTCACGCTCCGCTCGGTTCTCGGTGGCGACGAGCGCGGTCGCCCTGCTCTCGATCACTGCCGCGCCAGGCGTCTCGGCCGAACCCGTGGCGACGTGCACCAGCGACATTGTCGACGGTGTCGAGGTCGATTACTGCGTGGGCAACCCCAATACGAACACCGTCAGTGAAGTGCCGCTCGTCAACGTCGATTTCGAGTTCGGCTTAGGAATCGGTTTAGGATTCTGAACAGAGCGGGCGGCGAGCAGGACCGCTAGCTACGGTACTAACCGCCGCCGCGACCGGCCGAGGTCAGCGCCGCCACCGTCATTGCCCGAAGGACGGCACGCGAGCCGGCCTCGGCCGTTTTCGCGGCACCGGGTTTCACGCTGTGCGGTGTCGAGTTGAGTAGCCCGAAGGTCGCGTGCGCCATCAGCCGTGCGTCGGCCTCGCTGAGGGTCTCGTCCAACTGCCGCAGCACATCGACCCAGATCTCGACGTATTGCCGTTGCGCCCTACGCACTTGCCGCTTGGCCATCGGCGGCAGATGACCGAGGTCGCGGTCCTGAATGCGGATCAAATCTGACTCACCGAACGCGAAGTCCAGGTGGAAGTCGACGAGCCCGTCCAGCGCATCTGAGGGGTCGTCAGACCGCGCGACGACCTCAGTTGCACCTGCCAGCAGCCGTGTGCTGATCCCGACCAGCAGCTCGACCAGCAGCGCCTCCTTGTTCGGGAAGTGTCGGTAGATCGCGGGACCGCTGACGCCAACGGCGGACCCGATGTCCTCCAGCCGCACCGCGAGATAACCGCGGTCGGCGACGAGGCGTTCCGCCGCGGCGATCAGCTGGCTGCGGCGATCCGATTTGGCCCGGCTGCGCCGCGTTGCCGCAGGTGTCGGCACTGACGAGGGGGCCATTGGCACGCTCCGTTCCGGCACTGGTGGACAACTCGGTTAATCGTGACTAACATACTACAAGTTAGTCGTCATTAACTCAAATGTACGGAGGGATGATGGCATCGCTTCGAACGCACCGCGACGAGCACCTCGTGCTCGTGGCACAGCTGCGCTCAAAGCTGGCCACCGCCGCCCTCGGTGGCCCGCAGCGGGCCCGTGAGCGCCACGTCGGCCGCGGCAAATTGCTGCCCCGCGACCGCGTCGACGGCCTACTCGACCCGGGCAGCGCCTTCCTGGAACTGGCGCCGCTGGCCGCCGACGGCATGTACGACGACGAATGCCCCGGCGCGGGAATGATCGCGGGCATCGGCCGTGTCTCGGACCGCGAATGCATGATCGTCGCCAACGACGCGACGGTGAAGGGCGGCACGTACTACCCGA
>Ga0073928_10009283_pt1 | contig 12012 bp, 9 predicted proteins | sample PaiPotPPA55metaG_FD_76969 | JGI IMG/M metagenome (GOLD analysis project Ga0073928, IMG submission 76969) | Iron sulfur acid spring bacterial and archeal communities from Banff, Canada, to study Microbial Dark Matter (Phase II) - Paint Pots PPA... ...
GAGATCTCACCCCAGGAATCTAGGAATGAAGACTCTTACGGAATACCTGAAGTTTCATACCAAGACGCACCGGGCCTACGTACACATCACGCCGCAGGTGGAACAGATCGTCGGCAAGAGCGGAGTGAAGGAAGGCATGGTTTTAGTTTCGGCCATGCACATCACTGCAGGCGTATATGTCAACGACAACGAAAGCGGTCTGATCGAAGACATCGACCAGTGGCTGGAGCACCTGGCGCCTTTCCGCAAGGGCTACAAACATCATGAGACGGGTGAGGACAATGGCGACTCTCACCTAAAGGCGCTGCTGATCCATCATGAAGTCATCGTGCCCATTACCGAGGGCAGACTCGATATAGGGACGTGGCAGCGGATTTTCTATGCGGAGTTCGATGGACAGCGTGATAAAAGGGTCATCGTGAAAGTGATGGGAGAGTGACGGCATGTCGGAAGAACTGAACGAACTCCAGGAAAACGCAGAGCATGCCAAGCACGATCCCACACTGGCGCCAATCTCAGTGACCATGGCGGTGTTGGCAGTGCTGGTGGCCGTGGTGACGCTGCTCGGACATCGCGCCCACACCGAGGAAGTAGTGTTGCAGGCGAAGTCCTCCGATCAGTGGGCTTTTTATCAGGCTAAGAACATTCGGCGGCACACGGACGAGCTTTTCACCGATCTGACTTCGGTGGAAGCGACCACGAACGCTGCCGCTCTCGCTAAGTTGCGTGAGAAATACTCCGGGGAGGCAACGCGCTACAAAGATGAACAAAAGGGCATCGAGGAAAAAGCCAACGAGATGGAAGCGGAGGTCGGCCACGAGAGAAATCGGGCCGACAGATTTGATCTGGCTGAAGTTTTCCTGGAAGTGGGATTGGTGATTACTTCGATCACGCTGCTCTCCGGACGAAAGATTTTCTGGTACCTGGGCATGTTTTTAGGAATCGTAGGAATCGCAGTAGCGGGCACGGCATTCTTTGTGCACTGAAAAAGAGTTAAGCCGCTTTCCGTTTCTTTCCTAACAGTTTCTTCAAGACGCGGATGCCCTTGTCGATGTGCTTTTCTTCCATCAGGAATGGCGGCAGGAAGCGGACCACAGTGTCCTGCGTGCTGTTGAACAATACCCCCTCGGCCAGCGCGGCATCCACGATCGGGCGCGCCGGAATTTCTAGCTGCATTCCCTGAATAAAGCCGCGCCCACGAACGGCAGTTGCCGCCGCGCGTTTCTCAACCAGCGCCTTTAACTCCTGCTGCAGATAGGCACCGACTTTGCTGACGTTCTCCAACAACTTCTCTTCCTCCACGATGGCCAGGAATTCCAGCGCGACGCGGCAGGCCAGCGGACCTCCGCCAAAAGTCGTGCCGTGTTGCCCTGCCGATATTGCATTCGCGAATTCTTCTTTCGCGATGAACGCGCCCAGCGGCAGTCCCGCGGCAATGGGCTTGGCAATCGCGACGATATCCGGAATCACGCCAAAACTCTGGAAAGCAAAAATCGTTCCCGTCCGTCCCAGGCCACACTGAATCTCGTCGAAGATCAGCGCCACGTGGTGACGGTCTGCAAGCGCGCGACATTCGCGGAGGAATTCCACCGAACATTCATAGATTCCGCCTTCGCCGAAAATCGGCTCAAGGACAATGGCACAGGTGTTGTCGCTCACGGCAGCCCGGAGCCCTTCCAGATCGTTTTGCTTGACGAAGGTTACATCTTCGAGCAGAGGCTCGAATCCCTGGCGATGCTTGGCCTGCCCGGTCAGCGACAGCGCCCCGAAGGTGCGGCCGTGATAGGACCCTTCCAGCGCCACCAACCGGCTCTTCCCTTCGCCGCCGGCGCGATGTCCCGCCAGTCGGGCCAGCTTGATGGAGCCTTCGATCGCTTCGGTTCCGCTGTTGGAGAAAAACGCCCGGTTCAATCCCGAAAGCGCGCACAACTTCTCCGCCAGCAACCCCTGATATTCGTGGTAGTAAAGGTTGGAAACGTGCACCAGCTTCGCCGCCTGCTCGCGAATCGCCTTCACGATCCGGGGATGGGCATGGCCCAGAGCATTTACTCCCAGGCCGGAAACAAAATCCAGATAGCGTTTGTCGTCGCTGTCGTAGAGAAACACGCCCTTGCCGCGAGTGAGCACAACGGGATATCGGTTATAGGTCTGGAGCAAAAACTGGCGCTCACGTTCTGCGATCTGTTCGAAGGTTTCCATAATGAAGATTCGATTTTACCGGAAGCAGCAGCTTGCAGCGGGGCAAATCTACGGAGAATTCGAGCGATAACAGAATTCATGCTGTGCGATGAATTTCCTGCAGGAGAAGCATCGAAGATGTCGCTTTTCAAAATCCTGTTGGATCGATTGTCCTACTGGTGCTGAACCGCGCTAGCAATGGCGAAACGTTCACCGTAAATTTCACGGGTCTTTTAATTACACGTTGCCGGCGGGAGCTGTTGCCACTTTTACCTGGAAGTAATCTTTCTAGCGCGTCCTAGCGTGTCAGAGTGAACTTGCCGTGCAGCTGAATTTTGTCCGAAGAACCGCCGACCAGGATTGTGAAGTCACCCGGCTCGGCATTCCAATCCTTCTTCGTAACATCATAAAAGGAGAAAGCCCTGCTCTTAAGCGCGAGGGTTACGCGTCGGGTCTCGCCCGGCTTCAGATTTAGTTTTGCGAATGCCTTCAACTCCTTGACTGGCCGGGGAACGCTGGCGTGGGAGTCGCCGACGTACAACTCCGCCACCTCCGCTGCTTCACGATGACCGGTATTTTTGACATCGAACGAAACCGACACAGGCTCGATCAAGTTTCCACGCTGCGGCTTCACTGACAAATTTCCGTATTCGAACGTCGTGTAGGAAAGACCGTAACCGAAGGCGAAAAGCGGCTTCGTCGCGGAGCGATCGAAGTGCCGGTATCCCAGAAAAATGCCTTCCGAATACCGCACTCGGTTCCCGCCATTTTCTGGGTAGTAACTTTGAAATGTAGGATTGTCCTCCCAATGGCGCTCAAACGAAGCCGGCAACTTGCCCGATGGACTGTAATCGCCAAAAAGGATTTGGGCCAACGCGGTCCCGCCTTCCTGCCCCGGGTACCATGCGTGCAGGAGGGCTGAAACACTCTCAATCCACCGCGTCATGTCCACATTGCCGCCGGCGGTCAGAACAACGATCACGTTCTTGTTCACGGCGGTGATTTGGCGAATGAGTTCGTCCTGCCCCCCCGGAAGCTGAAAGGTTCGATCGAAGCCCTCTCCTTCCGTCTTCGGATCGAATCCTACACAAATGATCACGGCGTCAGCCTTCGCAGCCAGAGGTTTGGTTTCGCGGCCGATGAACGCCTCGGCTCGAGTCACGCCGAACCCAACGATGGCGCTGCCCACCGATTCGAAATATTCGAGACGGATCTTGTACGCGTGGCCGGCTTCGAGGTGCCGCGCAGCCGTATCCATGGTCTGCGAATGAGGCAGCCAGTCATCGATCGCAATCTCGTCACCGACGTAGAGCCGAACGCCGTCGTCTGCGGAGGTGAAGAACTTATAATCCCCGGACTCCTTCGGCACGAAATAGCCGGTCCAGCGAATCGAGAAATGATCGACCGGTTCGCCCGGAGCAAAGCTCCCTTCTCCCCAGTCGAAATGAACATGCTTGTCGGTGCGAGCGAGCGCGGGCGTTCCTTTCAATTCTTCATTGCTGAAATATTCTCCCTTTAGGCCGCTCTCGCCGCCGGGAGCAGTCACGAATTCGGAATTGTCAAAAACCTCATCAAGAGGAGGAATGTCGACCGCGTACAACACCTTGACTTTGGTCCCCATCCGGTTGCTGATGCCTTCCAGATAGCTCACGGCGTTGAATGGCTTGGTTTCTGCGCTGCCGCCCCCACCAATCACAGCGGGATAGGCATCGGGGCCAATCACGGCAATGGTCTTCAATTTGGTTTCATCGAGCGGAAGCAGATTGCCCGAGTTTTTGAGCAGAACCATGCCGTTCCTGGCCATTTCGAGAGCGACTTGCCGCCCTTCCTGACCATAGGTGGGGATGTTGGTATCAATCTGCGGCTGGTCGAAGAACCCGAACTCGATCGCTTTGCGGAGAATTCTCCTAACCTTGTCGTCCAGAATTGCAACTGGCATCGTGCCTTGATTGAGAACGGGAAGCAGCGGCTCTCGATTCATAAAGGTAGGAGAGGGCATTTCAAGATCGAGACCGCCGTTGGCGGCAGCAACACCGTCGTGCGTGGCTCCCCAATCCGACATCACAATGCCGTCGAATTCCCATTCCTTCTTGAGAATTTCGTTGTTCAGGTGGTTGTTCTGGGTCATATAGGTGCCATTGACCAGGTTGTAGGCATCCATGACCGCACCCGCATGCGCCTCCTTGACGGACGCTTCAAATGCGGGCAAATAGATTTCGCGCAATGTTCGTTCATCAATATCGGAACTGAGAGTCATCCGCGCAAATTCCGAGTTGTTTCCGGCAAAGTGTTTGGCCGTCGCAATGACGCGTTGTCCCTGGATTCCCTTGATCACCGACACCGCCATTCTCGACGCCAGAAATGGATCCTCCCCGAAGTATTCGAAGTTGCGGCCATTCATCGGCGCGCGGCAAATATTCATGCCCGGACCAAGAATGAAATTCACCCCACGGGCACGGGCATCTTTACCCATGGCCGTGCCGAAACGTTCTGCCAAGTCGACATCCCAGGAGGCCGCCAGCGCGATGCCGGCAGGATATGCAGTCGTCAGCCCGTAGTCGTGCACTCCCATGGGGCCATCGGACATTCTGAGAGATGGGATTTCTAGCCGAGGAATCGGACGCGTGTAAAAGTCGTTGATACCACCGATGATCTCAATCTTTTCGTCGATCGTCATTTTGCCGAGAATCGAATCGACGCGCTTCTCTACATCTGTTTTCGATGACACCGCCTGCGCCATGCCCACTTGCGCCATACACAGAAAGACGATTGCTACCGCGAAGGCGCGGCTACTCGTCCTGGTTCGCTTCATATACTTCCCTCTCGAAGTTTGCGATCCAGCATAACTCAACTTCATCATTGATGTTTTTTGACACTTGAAAAAGCCGAGCTGCCTCCAGCAACGCAAAGGCTGTCGTGGCCGCGGGCCGGAGTTGACAGGCGCGGTTCTGCCCTGCTCTTATCGTTGGCGAAATTGTTGCGCAGGTGTCGCTCTTAGTTAGTGCGATCGTTGTCTTTCCGAAAAAGTCCGCGCCCTTCGTACCTCGGAGTCTTCATGAAGCTGAGATTGGTCCTGTTTTCGTCTTGTACCCTCCTGTTCTGTTCGCTATCGTCGAACGCGCAGCAGGAACGCGAGGCGCGGCTGTGGCTCACAACGCCCGACCGAACTAACGTAGTAGCACCGCAACCGGCCTCGCTGCACTTTTCTCCGGAAACGGGTGAGCTGCCAGTGCTTTCCGTGGACGATGCGCAACACTTCCAAACCATGGACGGCTTTGGCTTTGCGCTCACGGGAGGAAGCGCGCAGCTGCTGATGCGCATGAGCGCTGCGCGACGGACGGCCCTGCTGAAGGAACTATTTACCACGGGCGGCGACGGGATCGGAGTCAGCTACCTGCGGGTGAGCATCGGAGCGTCCGATATGAATGAGCGGGTGTACTCGTACGATGACCTGCCGCCGGGCGAAACCGATGTTGAGATGGCGAAGTTCAACTTGGGGCCGGATCGCACGGATGTGATTCCCGTGCTGAAGGAGATTCTGGCGATTCGGCCGGGCATCAAGATCCTGGGATCGCCGTGGTCTGCCCCGGCCTGGATGAAGACGAACGACGATGTGAAGGGCGGCGAACTCAAGTCTGAATATTATGGCGCTTTCGCAAACTATTTCGTGAAGTACATTCAGGCGATGCGGACGGAGGGGATCGCGATCGACGCGATCACGGTCGAGAATGAGCCGCTGAATCCGAAGAACACGCCCAGCATGGTGATGTTTGCGCAGGAACAGGACACGTTCATCGCGAAGGATCTGGGACCTGCGTTTGAGAAGGCGGGGATCCGCACGAAGATTCTGCTCTACGATCACAACCCGGATGTGCCTTCGTATCCCCTGTCGATTTTGGGCGATCCAGCGGCGAGCAAATATGTCGATGGCACGGCGTTTCATCTGTACGGCGGCGATGCAAGCGTGCTGACGCAGGTGCACGACGCGTATTCGAAAAAGAACGTGTACATGACGGAGCAGTCGGTGACGGCGAGGCGAGGCGATGGGCCGCTTGGAATTGCCGAGCCGGTGAGGCGCGTGATGATTGGCGCGACGCGGAACTGGAGCCGCAACGTGCTGCTGTGGAATCTGGCGGCCGATCCGCAAAATGGGCCGCACACCAACAACGGAGGATGCACCGGATGTTCCGGGGCGACCACACTGGATGGCGATTCTGTAGCCAAGAATATTGCTTATTATGTACTCGAGCATTTCTCGCAGTTCGTGCCGCCGGGTTCAGTGCGGGTGGCTTCCACCGAGATGGAGCAGTTGGCCAGCGTCGCTTTTCTAACTCCGGAGGGAAAGGTCGTGTTGGTGGTTTCAAACACGGGAAATTTCCCCAAATCCTTCGCCGTAAAGTACCATGGAAAAATCTTCCAGACCGCATTGCCTGCGGAGTCAGTGGGAACTTATGTTTGGTAACCGCGCGCCTCGTCTTCTCATACGGTTGAGTTTAGCGATTGCGTTGCTGGCCGTGGCACTCCCGGGGTTTGCAACGAAGGGCGCAAAGCCAGAGTTCGGTCCGAATGTTCTGATCTTCGATCCTTCGATGTCCTCGCAGGCGATCCAGAAGCAGATCGATGCGGTGTACGCGATACAGGAACACAACGAGTTTGGGACGCAGCGGAATGCGCTGCTGTTCCTGCCCGGAAGCTATTCGGTGGACGTGCCGGTGGGCTTCTACACAGAGGTAATGGGGCTGGGCGCGTCGCCCGACGCCACGCGGATTGCGGGCAACATGCATGCAGACGCAAACCATAAGAACAACAATGCGACGACTACGTTCTGGAGAGCTGCGGAAGGAGTCTCGATAGTCCCGGCCGGCGGCACGATGCAGTGGGCGGTTTCGCAAGCGGTGTCGCTGCGGCGCATGCATGTGCGAGGGGACCTGGTGTTGCACCAGCATCGCGGTTGGGCAAGCGGCGGTTGGATGTCGGATTCGCTTGTGGATGGGAATGTCGACTCCGGGAGCCAGCAGCAGTGGATCTCGCGCAACTGCGATTGGAAGAACTGGACCGGCTCGAACTGGAACATGGTGTTTGTCGGCGTGGTGCATCCGCCGGAGGGCGGCTGGCCTTCGCCGCCGTACACGACAATAGCGCAGACGCCGGTAGTGCGCGAGAAGCCGTTCCTGCAAGTAAATAGTGCTGGCGAATTCAGCGTGAGGGTTCCACAGCTGCGCAGCAACAGCGCCGGCATCACATGGCGCGAGAAAGAAACGCCGGGAGAGACGATTCCGATTGCACGGTTTTATATTGCGCGCCCGGATGTGGATACGGCGGAGACGATCAACGCGCAACTTACCCAAGGCAAGAACCTGATTCTGACGCCGGGGATCTATGATCTGACCGCTCCGATTAATGTCACACGGCCGCATACGATTGTGCTGGGGATGGGCTTCGCTACGCTGCGTCCGGTGAAGGGCTCGGCGGCGATGACCACAGCCGATGCGGACGGGATCGAGATCGCGGGCCTGCTCTTCGATGCGGGGCCGAACGAATCTCCGGTGCTGCTGGACGTGGGGCCGGAGGGAAGTCGGGCGCGTCATGCGAAAGATCCGATCACCCTGCACGATGTTTTCTTTCGCGTTGGCGGCGCCGGAGCGGGCCGGGCTAAAGTAAATCTGAGAATCAACAGCAACGACACACTAGTGGACCATACCTGGATCTGGAGGGCGGACCACGGGGACGGCGTAGGCTGGGATGTGAATACTAGCGAGAACGGACTCGTGGTAAATGGAAACGACGTCACGGTCTACGGCCTGTTTGTGGAGCATCATCAGCACTTCCAGGTTCTGTGGAATGGAAACGGAGGGCGGACGTATTTTTATCAATCCGAGATTCCTTACGATCCTCCGACCCAGGCGAGCTATACGAGTGCGCCGGGAGTGAACGGCTGGGCCTCCTACAAGGTGGCGGATGGAGTGACCAATCATGAGGCGTGGGGGCTGGGGGTGTATAGCGTCTTCATTTATCCGGATGTCGTGCTGACCCGGGCAATCGAAACGCCGAAGAACCCGGAGATTAAGTTCCACGACATGATCACCGTGGCGCTGGGCGAGCACGGCGCGATCAACCATGTCATCGACGACACCGGCGAGGCTACCGCGATGCATCCTCGGGTGACGCCGAAGGTGACGAACTTTCCTTGAGCCCCTGCGCAGAATCGTAGCCAGGCATGAGCGCTGGCGCAACTTTAAATGAAATACAGACCCACAGTCGAGGCCGGCCCTTAATTCAGCGTTCGGCTTGACTCCCTTCTCGAAGCCTAGCTCGCATCGCTTTTCCGCCGTCATCATCCAATGCAGCATGGGTAAAGCATTAGCGGTTTCGGTCCTGGATCTTGTAGGTATGCGAACAGGGGAGCCCGCCGGCAGCGCCATCGCAAGGTCGGTTGATCTGGCACAACACGTGGAACAGTGGGGATACAAACGCTACTGGCTGGCGGAACATCACTCTATTTCTGGATTAGCTTGTTCCGCCACCCCGGTTCTTATCGGGCACGTGGCGGCAGCGACGAAAACGATTCGCGTGGGCAGCGGCGGAGTGATGCTGCCGAATCATGCCCCCTTGGTGGTGGCCGAACAGTTTGGCACGCTGGAGGCGCTGTATCCGGGACGAATCGATCTGGGTCTCGGTCGTGCTCCAGGAGGTGACTTTCAAACCATGCGGGCCCTGCGGCGGGATTCGAAGCAGAGTGGCGAAGATTTTCCGGCTCTGCTGGGCGAACTCCGCGGTTACCTCGGTCCTGAAAAGCCCGGGCAAGTGGTGAAAGCGATTCCCGGACAGGGGAGCGATGTGCCGATCACGTTGCTGGGATCGAGCGGCTTCAGCGCGCAACTGGCGGGAATGTTGGGGCTGCCATTTGCATTCGCGGCCCACTTTGCCCCTGAGTTTCTGTATACAGCGGCGCAACTATACCGCGAGAAATTCCGTCCCAGCGAGGCATTGCGGAAGCCGTATCTGATGGTGGGGGTGCAGGTAATCGCGGCCGATACCGACGCCGCGGCCCAACGGTTGTTCACGACACCGCAGCAGCGCTTTTTGCGATTGATTCGAAACCAGCCCGTGGAGTTGTTGCCCCCTGTGGACTCAATGGATCCGCTATGGCGGGACTGGGAACGCGCCGCGGTGGAGAGCAAATTGGGCGCGGCAATTGTGGGAGCGAATGCAACAGTGCAGGCCGGCCTTCAAAAATTCGTAGCTGATACGGGGGCCGACGAGGTCATCATCGTGACTGATACGTATGACCATGCGGACAGGCTGGAGTCATATCGGCGTGTGGCGGAAATTGCCCGGATGATCGAAGCGAAGCCCACTATGGCCGTAGGTGCGTGAATGCTTCCTGAAGATTTTTGCAGCGCAACTCAACTCTTCGTCTCGCCGGATGCGGCTGATGGAGCGCTACTTCCTGCGTAATCCTGCGGAATAAAGCCCAACGAGCGCAGTTATCAATAGTGAAAGTTGGAGTCGATTCAAAACCCCTATCCCATAAAGGCACGAGCTGTTGACGCACGCCACCAGAAACGAAGGGACATTTAAATGCTGGAAAGTATTGTTGAGTTGTTGGGCAGTTTATTTTTGAGCGCTGTGACCTTACTGATCGGTTCCTGTATTGTGGGCCCGATTGTCGCCGCGCTACGAGCCGTCAGCCCTCGCAGGCCTCTGTGAGGACGAAGTGGTGAAGGGTTGTCTTCAGTTTCGTGACTGAAGTGATTGTCTCGGGACATCGCCCTGATGGCCCTTTCCACCGCTGGTCTCAATGCAGACCGTAACCTAGCCTGATGTCTTAGGAGTGTCTTCCCATGCAAGACCCATCCCCGTCTGGAATAAATCCTGATGGAAAGCGGTTACACCAAACAGAGTGCGAAGGTCCGCCATCGTCGAAGGACCCTGACTGAGTCGGGGCTAGAGAGAACATCGGCGTAGTAGGGTGCGGCTCAGAGGGCCAGTATGTTAAATATTTCGGCGATTATGGCCGGCATTGTCTTTGTCGCACTGGCCGCCGCCAACGTGGTGGTGATGCTGGAGGCCACTCAGCCCTCGCGCAGCGCCACCACGAGAACCCGCTTGGTCACTGCTCACCGGGCCGGTGGATACTTGTTTGTGCTTCTATTTTGCATTATGGCCTACAGCATGAGTCAGAGACTTGCTGGCGTGGGAATAACAGGTCATCTGCCTACGCACTTGGTTCTGCACATTGTGCTTGTGCTAGTCCTCGTGCCTCTGGTTCTTTTGAAAATCCTAATCGCACGGCGCTACAAGCAGAGTCATTCGTTGCTGAAGGGATTAGGCATAGCGATTTTCGTAATCTCGTTCGTGCTGGTATCGATTCCCGCGTTTTCAGAACTACTTCATACGGCAAATCCAGCAAGCCTCGGGTTAAAGCTCACCGCCGGTTTGATTGTCGCAGTGTGTATCGTCCAGGGCGCATTCTCGCTTAGCAAGAGGAACCAGCCGCATGCTTCACCGGAGTCATCGCATATTCCACGGACTCCTGGGCCGGCAACCCCATTCAGCACCCCCGAAAACGTGAAGGATTCAATGAATCTTCTGTTGGCACAGACCGAGCAGCAAACGCACGATACGAAGACGCTACGCTTCCAGGTCCCAAAGGAAAGACGGTTTCGTGCCAAGCCAGGACAGTTCCTGACCTTTCAATGGACAATCGATGGCCAACGAGTCATCCGGTCTTACACCATTTCCTCTTCGCCCCTCCACGAGGACTATGTGGAGATCACGCCCAAGCGCATGGAAAATGGATGTGCCTCTGTTTTTCTTAACGAGCGGGCGAAACCCAGTCTCATCGTTGAAGCCAGCGGACCTTATGGCAGATTTTACTTTGACGAGAAACTCCACAAAAGCACAGTTCTCATCGCGGCTGGAAGTGGGATCACGCCCATGATTTCGATGTTGCGCTATATCGACGATCTCAAACTGACCACTCCGGTCACGCTCCTGTATTGTGTTCGCACGCGCGCGGACGTTATTTTCCAAAACGAACTGGAGCGACTTAGAAACGCTCTTCCTAACTTCAAGCATGAGGTTTGCCTGTCTCGACCGGATCCCTCATGGAAGGGGCACAGCGGTCGTCTGACTGCGGATTTTATCTCCCAGCACGTGATCGATTCGGATTCACCCACTTTCTTTCTCTGCGGTCCCCGGGGATTCATGGAGAACGCGCGCCAGATTCTGTCGATCCTCGGCGTAAACCAGGACCGGATCCTGCAGGAGAGTTTCGGGGAGAGCAAACCGTCCGCTGCGTCTCGTCCACCAGGAGCCCACACGGTCGAGACCGTTGTGTTCCTCCACTCCGAAAAGGTTTGCCAGGTTTCTTCCGGGAGCACACTGCTAGATTTGGCAGAGCGAAACGGAGTGCAAATTCCATATGGCTGCCGCCAGGGCCAATGCGGTACCTGCGCCACGCGAGTCCTGAGCGGTTCTTGTCAAATGGACGTCGAAGCCGGACTGACGGCTGAGCAGAAGAATGCTGGATACGTGCTGCCTTGTGTCGGCCGGGCCAAGGGAACGGTCGTCCTGGCAGTTTAAATGGATATTGCCTGGAATATCTGTCAGTTAATTACTTGCTATTGAGCTGCCAAGCTGACCCTTCCTGTGCCTGGTTTGCCGACATACTACGCCACCCGGTGAAGAGGTCCGTCCTTCACCGGTCCATCGGCGTTGTAGAGCGGTGCGAGATAGATTCCGTGCCGAGCGGCTATTGTTTCCATCTCCTCAACCCGCTCCGGAGTGATGAATCCTCTTCCCTGAGAGAAGGGTTCAAACCGACGGTCC
>Ga0073928_10009284_pt1 | contig 12012 bp, 10 predicted proteins | sample PaiPotPPA55metaG_FD_76969 | JGI IMG/M metagenome (GOLD analysis project Ga0073928, IMG submission 76969) | Iron sulfur acid spring bacterial and archeal communities from Banff, Canada, to study Microbial Dark Matter (Phase II) - Paint Pots PPA... ...
ACGGCATGTACCTGATCCACTACCTCTTTGTCGTGTGGCTGCAATTCGCGATGTTGCCGACGGCAATGCCGGCGGTCGCAAAGGCCGCGACCGTGTTCGCCGGCACCTTGCTGGCGAGCTGGGCGTTGACCGCCGCCATCCGCCATATTCCCCCGGTCGCGCACATCATCGGCGCCGATCGCCGCGCGCTGCCGCGGGCGTCGTAGCCGGCTCCGAGAAACTCCGCTCGAGGAACTCGCCGATGCCGGCAATCGCGCGCCGTGCCTCCGGCAGGATCGCCGCGAACAGGTGCCAGACATGCGGCATGCGCGGCCATATCTCCATCTCGACCCGGCAGCCGGCGGCGCGCATATGGGCGGCCATGCGGGTCGCGTCGTCGCGCAGGATCTCGTCGCTGCCGACCTGGAACAGGGTCGGCGGCAGACCCGCGGGATCGCCATAGAGCGGCGAGGCCCAGGGCTGGCGCGGATCGGCGCCGGCGAGGTAATGCCGCACCATCCGCGGCAGCCATTCCGGGCGCAGCATCGGATCGGCCTCGGCGTTCTCGGCCAATGATGGCCCGGTCAGCGCCAGATCGGTGCACGGCGACAGCGCGACGGCAGCGTATGGCAATGGCATCCCTTCGTCGCGCATGCGCAGCAGCAAGGACAGAGTCAGTCCGCCACCGGCGGAATCGCCGATCACGGCGATCTGCCGGGGGTCGGCGTTTGTGTCCAGCAGCCAGCGATAGGCGGTCGCCGCGTCATCGAGCGCCGCCGGGAACGGATGTTCCGGGGCGAGGCGGTAATCGACCGCCAGCAGCCGGGCATTGGCGGCCGCGGCGAGGCGCCAGGTCAGGTGACGGTAGAGCGCAGGCGACCCGGTCACGAACCCGCCGCCATGGAGAAACAGCAAATGGCGATCGGCGCGCGACGCCTGCACGTTGACCAGCTCCGCCCCGACGCCGCCGGCGTCGACCATCGCGAAGCGCGTGCCGAAGGGCGGGCGCGGGATCAACCGCTGCATCGAGGCCGCCCGCCGGCGGCTATCCGCGACGCCGACCCCGAACCCGCTGCGCCGCTTCATCAGGAGGCGCAGACCCAAGCGGACGAGTTCGGCGCGCAGGCTCACCCGGCGCTTATTGATCGCCGCCCTCAACCAGTTCGCCCCGGGTCGGGACGAGGGTGCCGAAGAGGCCGTGGTTCGCTTCGCCGGTGCTGAAGAACAGGGTATTGCCCGGTCCCGACGCCTGCGGCAGGCTGCCCCCGGGGCGAGAGCGAGACGAAGATGAATTCGGCCGGCATGCCCGGCGCCAGCGCGAAGTCGCTGCCGCCGTTGAACACCGCTTCGGTCGGCGACCCCGCCGCCGAGGCGCGGGTTCGCGGAAACGTGAAGGTCGTCGGCTCCTTGGCGCCGTTCGCGCGATAGACCGTCGCGACGCCGGATGCCCGGTCGGCCACCGCCCAGGGTCCTTTCGTGCTCCGCGCGATGCCCCAGGCATCGATCAGCACGGGATCGACGGTAACCGGCCCCTCGGAGGCCAAACCCGCGACCAGGACCGTCTGCCCGTAGAGCAGGGCCTGCCCGGCTGCAGACCACATCAGCAGCACCACCGCGGCAACCCGGCCGAAATCCCCGTTCATCGCACCATCCCCCTCCCCTCGCCGGCAAGATTGCTTCGTCGCCGCGCTCCTCGCAATGACGACGCACAGCGCCACCATATTCCGAACACGCGAGCCGACGGGTTTCTCGTTGCCATGGGATGCGGATTCCCGCAACGTCTGGGCATCGGAGTTGGAGGTGGCTCATGGGCAAGCTCGAGGGGAAAGTCGCGCTGGTGACCGGCTCGGGCCGCAATATCGGCCGCGCGACAGTGCTGAAGCTGGCCGGCGAAGGGGCGCATGTCGTCGTCAACGCGCGTTCGAACCAGCAGGAGGCCGAGTCCGTCGCGCGCGAGGCCCGGGATCTCGGGGTCAAGGCGCTCGCCGTCGTCACCGACGTCGCCAAGCGGGACCAGGTCGAGGCGATGGCCTCGCGGGCACTATCAGAGTTCGGCCGCGTCGACATCCTGATCAACAACGCCGCGATTCGTCCGCACAAGCCCTTCACCGAGCTGACGGTCGAGGATTGGGAGGCGGTGCGAGGCGTCGTGCTCGACGGCGCGCTTTACTTGACCCGCGCGCTGATCCCATCGATGGTCGAGAATAAATACGGCCGTATCCTGTTCTTCACCGGCGACGGCGCCTTTTCAGGCGGCCGCGGCCGCGCGCATGTCTCGGCCGCCAAGATGGGGCTGGTCGGGATGGCGCGAGCCTTGGCGTCCGAGTTCGCCCCGAACAACATCCGCGTCAACGTGGTCTCCCCGGGCAGCATCGATACCCGGCGGGACAATCCGGAATGGTATCAGGGCCGGGTGCCGAATGCCGCCGGCATCCCGCTCGGGCGCCAGGGGCATGTCGACGAGATCGCCGCCACCTGCCTGTTCCTGGTCAGCGACGACGGCGGCTTCATCACCGGCCAAACGATCCACGTCAACGGCGGCGCCGCGTATTATTGATTGCAGTGCCTTCGGTTGACGCTAGTCCGCTGCAACGGGTCTGAATGGCCCCCACCCTTTCTCCCCCGCTTGCGGGGGAGGGTATCTGGGCCACGTCTCCCTCCCCCGTGAACACGGGGAGGGCCGGGTGGGGGGCGAACTGTCGGGCGCCGTTGCGCTTTCACGGGAGAATCCATCATGCCGCGTCTGAATTTCGGCGCCTTCCTGGCCCCGCATCATCCGGTCGGCGAAAATCCGCTGTTGCAGTTCCGCCGCGATCTCGACCTCGTCGAGCATCTCGACCGGCTCGGCTATGACGAGTTCTGGTGCGGCGAGCACCATTCGAGCGGCTGGGAGATGATCGGCTCGCCCGAGATGTTTCTCGCCGCCGCGGCCGAGCGGTCGCATCGCATCAAGCTCGCCACCGGCGTCGTCTCGCTGCCCTATCACCATCCGTTCAATGTCGCGCAGCGCATGGTGCAGCTCGATTGGATGAGCGGCGGCCGGGCGATCTTCGGGTCCGGGCCGGGCGCGCTCGCCTCCGACGCGCACACGCTCGGGATCGACCCGATGGTGCAGCGTGACCAGCAGGACGAGGCGATCGGTATAATCCGGCGGCTGATGCGCGGCGAGCGGGTGACCGCGACAAGCGGCTGGTTCACCCTGCAGGACGCGCAGCTGCAGCTGTTGCCGTTGCAGGAGGAGATGCCGTTCGCGGTCGCCTCGCAGATCAGCCCGTCGGGCATGACCCTCGCTGGCAAGCACGGGATCGGCGTCATCTCGATCGGATCCTTGCGGATGAGGGTCTCAACGCCTTGCCCACGCAATGGGGCTTTGCCGAGAGCGCCGCCAAGAAGCATGGCACGACCGTCGACCGCAAGGACTGGCGGGTGCTGTTGAGCTGGCACATCGCCGAGACGCGCGAGAAGGCAATTGCCGAAGCGGCCAAGGCTTGTTGCGGCACCACAACGAATACATCGTCGGGACGTTGCAGCGGCCCGGCGCGACGCCCTTCGTCGATCCCGACGAGGCGATCGAAAAGACCGCGTACGCGGACGGCGCCGCAGCGACGATCGGCACGCCGGACGATCTGGTGGCGCGGATCAAATCCGTCCTCGAAGTGAGCGGCGGCTTCGGCACCCTCGTCGGCTTCGTCCACGACTGGGCCAACCCGGAGAACACGATGCGCAGCTGGGACATGGTGGCGCGCTATGTGGTGCCGGAAATCAACGGCTACCTCGCTGGCCTCAGGCAATCGCAGGACTTCGTCGCCACCAACCGCGGCGTCTTCGACCGCGCCAAGGAAGCGATCATGGCCAAGATCACCGAAAACGAGGCGGCCCGCACCGCGCTCGCGGTGACGCGCGGGTCGCGGCTGGGAAACGTCGCATCCGGCAGCAACATGCCCGATCTCGACAAGGTCCGTACCGGAACCCAGTAACGCGAGGTGAGGGAACCTCGCCGAAGAGCCCCTCACCCCGGCCCTCTCCCCGCAAGCCGGGAGAGGGAGAAGTTAGCCGAACGTCACCTCGCGGCCGGTATCGGATGATTGTTTGATCGCGTCGACCAGGCGGTGCAGATCGACCGCGGTCGCGAAGGTCGGCAGGCGGCTGTCGCGGTCGCGGATCGCGCGGGCGAACAGCGCGTACATCTGTCCGACATTGACCGGTTCGCCGGCCGGCGTGCCTGGCGCGGCGAGTGTGAAATGCCCCGGCACCGGGATTGGGGCGAGCGCGTTGCCTGACTTCGCCCCGTGCAGGGAGACCTTGCTCAGTTGCGGCGAATCCTCGCCCGAGGCGACCAGGGTGCCGTCGCGCCCGTAGATTTCCATGCGATAGCCGCTGCCGGCGTAGGGAATGGCGCCGATATGCGAGGACACGACGGCGCCGTTGGCCAGCCTGCCGCTGAGCAGCACGTTATCGGGCGCGGTGACGTCGAGCCAGGTGTTGGTGCCGGTGTCGAGCCACTGCTTTGCCTGGGTCGCGACGACGGCCGACAGAGAGCGGAAATCGCCGGCGACAAAGCGCATCGCGTCGACCGTGTGGCCGTTGGCGATCGTCAGCGTGTTGGCGCCGAGCTCGGCGTCGCGCTGCCAGGTGCGGTGCGACGGCCGCGACAGGACGCCTTCGCGCAACAAGCTGACATGCACGGCCATGACTTCACCGACAAACCCGGCCGCGACCTGCTCCTTCATGTACATCAAGGCCGGATCGACCCGCGCCTGCAGCCCGATTGCGGTAACGAGGCCCTTCGCTTCGGCCAATGCCGACAATTCCTCGGCTTCCGCGGTCGTCCTGCCGAGCGGCCATTCGCAATAGACGTGCTTTCCCGCCTCCAGTGCCGCTTTGGCCGGTGGGTAGTGCGAGGGCACGCGGACGACGACGGCGACCGCGTCGATCTCGGGCGAAGCGACCATCTCGCGCCAGTCGTCGAAGCCCAGCCGGGCATCCCAGGCCCGGCGCGCCGCCTCGGCGCTGTCGGCCCGGGTGGTGCACACCGCGGTCAATTCGACCTCCCTGCTGGCCTGCAGCGCCGGCAGGTGGGCGCGCGCCGACCAGGTGCCCTTGACGCTGGCGCCGATCAGGCCCAGCCGAATCTTGTCTGCCATATCGTCCCTCCCTGCGATCCGCTAAAAGCGGGGCTCCGACCGGATCGTGGACCGTGAACGGGCCGACTGGCAACGGGTTCAGGAGGGGACATGGCGCTGCTCATCATCAATCTCGACAAAATCATCGGCACCGCGGCGGCCTGGCGCGACGCGTTCGCGCAACAGCTCCCCGATCTCGAAATTCGCATCTGGCCTGAGGCGGGGGACCCCTCGGACATTGAATATCTCGCCTTCATGCGTCCGGATTTCGACAGTTTGCCGGCATTCCCGAAGCTGAAGGCCATGTTCACCCGCTCGGCGGGCGTCGAGGAGTTCGCCGGTCACCCGAAGCTGCCGAAGGCCCGGCTCGGCAAGATTGAGCCGGCGGGCGGCGATCCGATGATGACCGAATACGTCGTCATGCACGTATTGCGGCTTCATCGCGACATGCCGGCCTATCAGGCGGCCCAGGCCAACCGGGAATGGCGCCGGGTAAGGATCGTCCGGCCCGAGGAACGGCGCATCGGCTTTCTTGGCTACGGGCTGATGGGGAAGGCGCCGGCGCTGGCGCTGAAATCGCTCGGCTTCCCCCTCTCGGCCTGGGTGCGAAACCGGCGCGACGCCGCCGAAGTGCCGATTTTTCACGGGCCCGACCAGCTCGAGCCGTTTTTGAACCAGACCGACATCGCCGTCTGCCTGTTGCCGCTGACGCGCGAGACCGAGGGCATCTTCTGCGCCCGCACCTTCGCGATGATGCCGCGCGGGGCGATGCTGGTGAATGTCGGGCGCGGCAAGCATGTCGTCGAGGCGGATCTGATCCGCGCCCTCGATTCGGGACAGTTGTCCTACGCCGCGCTGGACGCGCTGTGGCCGGAGCCCTTGCCGGCGGAGAGCCCGCTGTGGCTGCATCCGAAGGTCACGGTGATGCCGCACGTGGCGCGGCGGCCGACCGTCGCGCAGCTGGCGGCCGAGATCGCCGCCAACATCCGCAGCATCGAGGCAGGCGGTGGGCTCTTGCAGGAAGTCGACATCGGACTGGGATACTAAGCTCGGATCTTGCCATAGGCGGTCTAAGTAGTTTCCGAGCCTACTATCTGAGAATGTAGAGATATATGCTGAACGTTGTCAGATTGTATATTTGATATACCTACGTGTGTTTTCTCCCTCGGCCGTGTGGAGTGTGATGATGCGTTTAGGCAATGCCCAGCCGGCGCAAACGCTTTCGACTGTGCAGGTCATTATGGCCGAGCTCGGGCTCGTCGGAAACTCGGTGAGCTGGTCCATCTCCACCCGAATGCCGGGGTTTTGCCCGGTGAGTTCGGTCGGGTAAGGCGGGACGGTCGTATGGGCAGCACAAGCAGCGGGTGCTTTCCGATCCCAGAGCCGTCTAGAGCCGCGGAAATCATCAGCGGTGAAACTGCCGGGACCAGAAAACGGAATCAGCCATGATGCACGCTATTGTGAAGCAAGACGCTATCCTCAACGAGACTTTCGAACGGCTGGTGGCCGACCGGGCTGCGACAATCCGCGAGTGCGAGCACCGCTTTCACGAGATTGCCGAAGTCAGCGGCGACTGGACGTGGGAGACGGACCGTGAGCATCGGTTCACGATGATTCTCGGCGGGGCCGTCGATGCGCTGCCGCTGCCGTCGGACGACCTGCTCGGCAAGACACGTTGGGAGGCGGCCAGTGCGGATCTTACGAAGGACGAGTTCTGGGCCAGGCACGAGGCAGACCTAGAAGCGCACCGGCCATTCCGCCGGTTCCGTTACGTGGTCACGACTCCTGCCGGTGGGTGTCTGTACATCTTGTCCAGCGGCGAGCCGGTCTTCGACGCGCAGCATATTTTTCTCGGATATCGCGGCACCTCGACCGACGTGACCGCTTTCGTCGAGGCACGGCAGCGGGCCGAGCAGGCCGAGACACTGTTGCGCGACGCGATCGAGAGCATCGCCGGCGGCATCGCGATCTATGACACCGAGGACCGGCTCGTCCTCTGCAACGACGGCTATCGACGGTTGTATTCCGAGAATGACGACCACATCGTCCCGGGTGTGCGGTACGAGGACGTTTTGCGCAGTGGGCTGGCCCGGGGGCAGTACCCAGATGCCCTAGGGCGCGAAGAGGACTGGATTGCCGAGCACCTGTGCTCAGACCCGACGGGCGCGATCGAGCAGCAGCTGGACGATGGCCGCTGGGTACTCGTCACCAAGCGGCGGATGACCAATGGCTGGGCCGCCGGTCTGCGGATCGACGTCACCGCGCTCAAGAGGGCGCAGACGGCGCTGAGCGAGGGCGAGGGACAGCTGCGTCGCGCGCAACGCATTGCTCATATGGGGAGCGACTTCCGGAACCTCATCACCGACGAGGCCGGTTGGTCGGACGAATGCTATCGGATCTTCGGTGTTTCGCGCGAAAAGTTCGTGCCGACGACGGAGAACTTTCTGCGTATGGTGCATCCTGAGGATCGCGGTACCATTGTTGCGTCCAGGGATTTGGCCAGCGCGGGCATATCCCCGCTGCCCTATGAATACCGGGTCATCCGGCCCGACGGCACCGTGCGGTACATCTACCGCGAGAGCGAGCTCATTCGCGACGAAGCCGGTAAGCCTCTCATTCTGGCCGGCATCATCCATGACATCACCGAGCCCCGAGAGGCGCAGAAGCACGGGAAGGAACTCGAGCAGCAGCTGGCGCAGGCACAGAAGATGGAGGCGATCGGCAATCTGACCGGCGGCATGGCGCATGATTTCAACAATCTGTTGGGCGTCATCATCGGCAACCTCGACCTCCTCGGCGAGGTCGCCGCGGACAACCCGGACATCGAGGAACTGCGCGAGAATGCCCTCGATGCCGCGCTGAGAGGCGCTGATCTGACGCGGCGTCTGCTTGCCTTCGCGCGGCGCCAGGCATTGCGGCCCGAGCGTCTAGACGCCAACGCGCTGATTGCCGAAATCACCAAGCTGCTGCGTCGAACGCTGGGCGAGCACATCAGGATCGAGCTGCGTTTGGCCGCCGATCTCTGGCCGGTCGTGGTCGATCCGGCGCAGCTCGAATCCGCAATCACCAATCTGGCGAACAACGCGCGTGACGCGATGCCGGGCGGGGGCCGATTGCTGATCACGACCCGCAATGTTCATCTGGACGAGGACTATGCCGCCGACCACAGTGAGGTGGAGGCCGGCGATTACATGCTGATCGAGGTCACCGACACCGGCACCGGCATGCCGACCGATATCGTCAGCCGGATTTTCGAACCCTTCTTCACAACCAAGGAACCGGGAAAAGGCACTGGGCTCGGCCTCAGCATGGTCTTCGGGTTTATTCGGCAATCCGATGGCCATATCAGCGTCTACAGCGAGCCCGGAAGCGGCACGACTTTCCGTCTTTACTTGCGCCGCGGCCCGGCAGGGGCGGCGGAGCAGCGCGAGACGACAGCCGCAAAGCCGGCCGCAGGCAAGGGCGAGACAATCCTCGTCGTCGAGGATAGCCCGCAACTGCTGATCCTCGTCGGCAAGCAACTCGTCGATCTGGGCTATCGGGTCCTGACGGCAGACGGGCCGGAGGCCGCGCTCGACATCCTCGCCGGGCAGGAGCCGATCCAGCTGCTTCTGACCGATATCGTGATGCCGGGCGGGATGAGCGGTCTCGAATTGGCTCGCGGCGCGATAGCCCGACGCGCACAGCTCAAGGTGCTGCTGACCTCGGGCTTTCCCGCGATGCCGTCCGGCACGGACGGGGCGGTGCCGTCCGGCTGGCGGCTACTGACCAAGCCCTATCGCCGAGCGGAGCTCGCGCGGCTCGTCCGCGAAACCCTCGATGCAATAGACGAGGATGCCGTCAACCCCACCGACCAGACTTGCGATGGCTTCCGGGAAATGTCCTCCGGCCAGGTCGCCAACGTGTCGGTGCCAAGTTGACGGGAAGTGCAACGGCGCTCACACACCACCTTCATGTTTGGGACCCGATCCGCGAAACCCATCTGGATCAGCGGCCATTTGCGCCGCACGCGAACACACCCGTTGGGTTTTTACCACCGGTCAGGTCTTCTCGACGTTCCATATGAACAACGCCGGGGCGATGATGATTCCCTTCAGGCTCTTGCGGTAGGCGGTCTTCGGCGAATATTGCCCGGTCGGGATGGAGGGCACGGTTTCGAAGGCGCGCTGCTGGATCCTGGCAGCGATCTCCTGGCGGGTCTCGCTTCGCTGGCCTGCAGACACTCTCCGCGTAATTCTTCCAGCTTGTCGTCGGTCGGCCAGCTGAACCACGCTTTGTCGCCATTGGCCGGAAGCGGCGGGTTGAGCCAGGGGTTCAGCATCTCGGCGCCGCTGAAATCGGTGCCGAAAACATTCCAGCCGTCCGCGACCGGCTTTTTCGAGGCCGATCTGTTCTCCGACGATGACGGGCCTCGGCTGGTGTTCATGGCCTAGGCCGGACCGGGGTCGGCCCACTCGGCGAAACCGGCTGACGCAATCACCGCGTCCCAATTTTGTCCCCGTCGCGAAGACGAGCGCGGCCGCGGGGTCGATCATTTCCGGCATTCCCTTATGTGCGAATTCTCTTTTGTGCTATCGGTTCGACATGTATCTGTAATAGATTTGAGTTGTTGTTTAGGCGTTCTCCCCTAGTCACAGGTGAAAGCTATGCAGGAAAGAATGCTTAAAGAGCAAAAACTTCCAACTAAATGGACAGTCAGAAATGCTGCCGCTGCATTGTTTGTTGCTGCGGCAATAGTGCCCGGTACGGGTACCTCGGCGAAAAATTTGGACAACAACGGGCATCACAACGGCAATGGCATTCAGCACGTGCTGTTGATCAGCATCGACGGCATGCACGCCCTCGATTTCATCAACTGCGCGCAAGGCATCAGCGGGGTCAACGGCGGCGCGCCGTATTGTCCGAACCTGGCCGCGCTCGCGGCCACGGGCATCGACTATCTGGACACCTCGACGTCGAAGCCGTCGGACTCGTTCCCCGGGCTGATGGCCCTGGTGACCGGCGGCTCGCCGCACAGCGTCGGCGCCTTTTATGACGTCGCCTACGACCGCTCGCTCGACCCGCCGGCGACGACCACCGGCAACGGTGTTGCCGGCGCGCCGGATCTGTGCTCGCCCAGCACGCCGCCGACTGGCACGACGACCGAATTCGACGAGGGCATCGACATCAACAAGCTGGCCCTGAACGGCGGCGCCCCGGCCGGCGTCGACGGCGGCATCGCGTCGATCGACCCGAACAAGCTGGAGCGCGACCCGGCGCACGGCTGCGCCCCGATCTATCCCTGGAACTTCGTCCGCACGAACACGATTTTCGGAGTGGTGCACGGCGCCGGCGGCTACACCGCCTGGTCCGACAAGCATCCCTCCTATTCGTCGGTGTCCGGCCCCGGCAACGGCACCAACATCGATGACTACTACTCGCCGGAAATCAACTCGATACCGGTGGCGCTGCCGACCGTGCCCGGGTGCAATCCGCCGCCGGACCAGACCGCGGTCGCGGCGTCGAATGCCTGGACCGACAGCTTCCAGAACATCAAGTGCTACGACAGCCTGAAAGTCATGGCCATTGTCAACGAGATCAATGGCCTGACGCATGACGGCAAGAAGCCGGCGCCGACGCCGAACCTGTTCGGCATGAACTTCCAGGTAGTCAGCGTCGGCCAGAAGCTGATCGAGAAGTCGGTCAGCACGACCGGCGGTTACCTCGACGGACATGGCACGCCGACCGCGGCGCTGCTCGGCGAGATCGAGTTCGCCGATGCCGCCATCGGCAAGATGGCAAACGCGATCAAGGCGCGCGGCTTGGCGGAATCGACGTTGATCATCATTTCCGCCAAGCTCGGTCAGAGCCCGATCGACTCGTCCCGCTACCTCGGCATCGCGACCATCCCCAACGATCCGGTCACGACCTCGCCGGCGACGATCCTGCAAACGCTGCTGCCGTTCTCCGAATCGCCGGCGAACCCCAACGGCATCGGCCCGACCGAGGATGACATCTCGCTGATCTGGCTGGCGGATTCTGGAAAGACCGGAAACGCCGTCAGCATGCTCGAAAGCCAGTCGCCGGCGACCGGCAACATCGCCGGCATCGGCGAGATCTTCGCCGGACCGGCGGTCGGACAATTGTTCAACCTGCCGGGGCTGCCGCCGCAAGGCGACCCGCGCACGCCCGACATCATCGTCACCCCGAACATCGGCGTCACCTATTCGGGCAGCAGCAAGAAACTCGCCGAGCACGGCGGCTTCTCGCATGACGACACCAACGTCATGATGCTGTTGTCGAACCCGAACTTCCAGCAACAGACGGTGACCAGCCCGGTCGAGACGGCGCAGATCGCGCCGACGATCCTGGCAGCGCTGGGCCTCGACCCGGGAGCGCTGCAGTCGGTGCAACAGGAAGGCACGCAGGTGTTGCCGGGCTTTCAGCCGAGCCAAAACAACAGCCAAGATTAAATCCGCAGTAGCGCGAATGCCTCCGGGCAGCCCGTGTCGCCGATGCGAGGCTGCCCGGAATGGCTCGACCGCGAATGCCGAGCGCGGCGCCGATGCGGGCAAAGGAATAGACCAGGAGCGCCATCCGCGCCCGGTCGCGCAGGCATGCCCGGCGGGACGCAAGCCTACGCAGCAGTTGCTGATCGTGGTATCGGGACATAAATTAGGTTTAACTACAAACTCTGTTAGGCTGCGCGCCTAACGGGGGTTTTGCGTTTTGTCTTTCCCTCCCAGAACTCAGCTTCGCCCTGTGACGTCACAACACTTGCCGCCGCTGGCATTTCTCCGTGCCTTGCTCAGAGAGGCTTATGGCCACCGATCATATTCCGAGATCAACTAGTGTCCTGAATCAGAGATTCGTTTAACAAGTTGAGGCATGGATTACGAGGGTGTCGGAGCAATATCGTGCGAGCGTCTGA
>Ga0073928_10009286_pt1 | contig 12011 bp, 11 predicted proteins | sample PaiPotPPA55metaG_FD_76969 | JGI IMG/M metagenome (GOLD analysis project Ga0073928, IMG submission 76969) | Iron sulfur acid spring bacterial and archeal communities from Banff, Canada, to study Microbial Dark Matter (Phase II) - Paint Pots PPA... ...
CGTCTCCATCGCGTTGGCATGGCTTTCGGTGGGCACAGCGCTCGCCGGCACCGATCCATTTGATTTCGACTACGAAATCGCAGGCAACGTGCTCGAGCGGCCGGCGCTCGTCTTTAATGACGGCAGTGCCACCTATTTCCAGCCACGCGCGGGGCAGAACCTGCGCGTGGAAGGTGGACATAACGAGGGGCCGTATGTTGTCGTCCCTGGCACGCCTGATGTCATCCGTTACTCAACGGGGCAAACCACTGCGACGGCCTACTGGAAGAAGGCAAACCGCTTTATGGGGGATAAGACCCGTGAAAGCGATGACATGCCATCGGGTTTTACCGGTTTCTCCGGGCGCCTGGCGATCATCGGAAACCGCTCGCACCTCGAAAGCACGCGCGCGCTGAACGCGACTATGCCTTTGGCGCAAATGGTGAAAGCGCTAGTGCCGCAAGGGTGGACAGGCTCCGCGCAGAAGGATATCGACCTCACGTCGTCAACGACCTTTGCAACGCGCGATGGCGAAAACTGGATGCAGTCATTCGACCGGTTGGTGGCTTCCTCGGACATGTACGCGGACGTAGATTTTGATGCGCGGCACGTGACGTTGCAGCGCACGGCTCCGAAGTCCGTTGCCGTGAACTATGTGGGCAGCAACACAACCTCGTCGACGCCCTCGAATGCCTCAGAGAGCGCAGACCCGATTGCCGCGATCGCGGCCAGCTCGGCGGATGTACCCGCTCGAGAGTCGCTGCTAGCGTCCAACTTCGGCGCGGTCGCCATTCGGGACGGCGATGATTCACACATACAGATCAAATTCACGGCGAAGCCTGTCGAGGAAATCAAGGCCGTCGATGACGCTGGCAAGTCCCTTCGCCCGAAGTGGGATGACGCCAGCAATGTGCTGACCATCAATCGTGCAGAGCGATTCGTCATCTCGGACGCAAATAACAAGGTTGAAGTTGCGCGCGTCAGTGGGACGGTCTACGACTTCGATACCGCGAACAAAGCGTCGCTCGAGAGTGTGTTCGATAAGGAAGGGGCAACCTACTTCAAGTTCGCCGACACCGTTGGACACGTCACGGTGGCCGACGCCAAACATCTCGGTTCCGGCGAACAGAAAGGGCGCTACTACAAGTTCGACGGCACGGCCGACCAGTTCATCGTCACCGCGGACGGCAATGTCGTGAACGTCATCCGTCGGCACGATGTGCGGTTTTTCGACCGGCCGAAGTCATGATGCCGAGCTCAGTGGTTTCACTCTTTGCGGGCATTGCACTCATGTTGTCTGCGCACGGTGCTCGTGCTGACTGCCTCGACGACGCAGCGCGATATCACCGCGTCAACGTGCGCGTGGTACGCGCGATCGCGCAGGGCGAATCGAGCATGCGTGCCAACGCGCGCAACGTCAACGAGGACGGCTCCGAGGATATCGGGTTGATGCAGATCAACCGTAACCTTCTGACTTGTTACATCTGGATCCGTACTCCAATCGGTGTGCCCGCAGGCACTTTTCGGCTTGTGCACGGCCATTTCGATAAGACCAATTATCAGAATAGAGTCGTAATGGATACGGGCTAGGCAAGCGCAGTGTTCGTGCCGTACGCTTGGAGAGGGCGAGGCGTTTGGAGGCGAACGTGATGCACTTCGATCAAGGCAACGAATCGCGGTATTCATTTATTGCGTTCCCCAATCATGCATCATTGGCTGCATTACGCGCTTGGTACGAGGGGATCCCCGCACGTGCAGCGGTGACTCGCTATCTTGCACACACGCGTGTTCAAACGCAGTCATCTCGCGGGGTCATCGGTCGCATCAAGCGCCGCCTGATACACATTGCTCAGACACACGGACGATGCGATATCGCATCAGTCTTCGTCGATCACGGGCCAGATCGGGCCGTTCAGGTGACCGCCGTGCGTAGAGCCATCGAAGAGCTCCGCGTCCTGATTGGCCGCGATCCACAGATTAACGATGACATCGCGCTCTGGTTGCCAACGCGTACGATCCGGGCGTTAAAGGGGCAGGGCATCGCCACGCTCGCCGAGTTGACGCTACGGGTGCCACGTCGGCGCATGTGGTGGATCAATATGCCAGGTATCGGTCCGGCATCGGCGCGTGATATCGAGGCGTTTTTTTATCAATACCCGAAGCTAACCGAAGCCGCACGTCAGCTGGTCGAGCGCTTTGATCCGCGCGAGCACATCGTCTTGCGACACATCGCGCCCGTGCGTAGTCGCAACGGTTCCAACGGCAAGTATCGCGCGCCGAAGGCCCGATGCCTGCTGGATGCGACCACTGACCAGCAAGCCATCGAGGCGTGGCTCGCGTTACATGAGATCGAGGCGACGTCGAGGGCTTATCGTAAAGAGGCAGAGCGCCTCTTACTGTGGGCCAACGTTGAACGTAAGCGTGCGCTTTCTTCTTTGAACACCAGTGATGCAATTGCGTACAGGACATTCCTTCGGTCTCCAGAACCGAGAGATCAGTGGGTCGGCCCCCGACGCAGGCTTGATTCGGACCGGTGGAGACCTTTCTTTCGCCGACTGCGGCCAGCCTCAGTAGCGTACGCATTGTCGGTGTTGTCCGCCATGTTCCGGTGGCTCGTTGAACAACAGTATGTTGTTGCAAATCCGTTCGCCGGCATCACGGGAGCTCACATGCGACCGCGCGAACACGTTCAGATGCGAGCGCTGAGAGAGGAGGAGTGGCGTTTCGCGCGACGCATTGCCACTGAGCTATCCACATCCCACGGCTGGTCGGTTGATGCGGCCCAACGACTTCACTTCATTCTAGACTTTGAACTTGCCACTGGACTTCGTGCAACTGAATTGATCCATGCGAAGCTTGGCGATCTGTACTTCGGCGACGCCGACGACACATGGCTGCGCCTAATCGGCAAGGGCCGTTGTGCCGCGAGGGTTGCGATGCCTCCACTTGCGATGCACGCGCTACAAACTTATCTGCAGCAGCGCGGTCTACCGACGGACCCGCGGCGCTGTAGTCGAAACGTACCGCTCGTTCCTGCGCTAAGCGGCGACCGGACGGTGAGCATTTCCGGGACACGTCTGCGTGCCGTGCTGAAGCGCTTCTTTCGACTCGTTGGGCAGCAGATCGCAACCACAGACGCTTCGGCCGCACATCGACTTGAGCAGGCGAGCCCACATTGGCTCAGACACACGCACGCGACGCTTGCGTTGGCGCGCGGCGTTGAGCTGCGCAGTGTTCGCGATAACCTCCGGCATGCCTCCATCGCAACAACATCCCAATACGTTCACGGCGATGAGCTCCTTCGGATGCAACAACTCGGTGCCGCATTCGGCACCGATCTATAGCTGCTTGCGGCGATCCTGTTTTTGACAGGACAGACGCGCGTTCAAGAGCTCGTTTTCTTTGGCCAAGCGAAGGTTGATCGACTGCGATTTCACCAGATCAATTTTCAGCTGCTCGATCGCCTTACGCGCTTCTGTGAGCTTGCGTTCAAGCGCGTCCGTGCTGTCTGGCAGCGTTTTTGTCTTACGTTTGCTTGCCGCAACATGAAGGGCGCGCACGCGTTCAGCGATGTCAGGATACCGGTTGTGGATGGTCGCATTGCTCACACCTGCCTCTCGAGCAACCGCCGCGATGCTGATCCTGTCGTTCGTGCCGGACTGCATTCTCCCGAGTTGCAATCGGCGAAGTGCGAGTTCTAGGCGACGACGCGTTGGGCTCTTGTGCTCAGCTCGCACGACGTACCTTGGCAGCAAGTCTGAAGGGCGGTACTTCGGCGCCTAGGTCTGCAAGCACACGTTCGGCCTTACGGAGATGTTCGAGGCTGCGTTCACGCGAAGGCCTCCCAAGGTCGGGGCATTGCAGCACGTCGATCTGCTGTTGTCGTATCCCTTTCCAGATGTCGATGTGGGTCGAATCAATCACGCCTTCACTGCACGACGTACACCTCACCGCATCATAGAGTCCTTGACCCCCGCACCCATTGCCGCTTGCCATGCACCATGAGTGGCCGGTTCCCCGGATGAACACACTTTCGCCAAGTTTGCGGCAGAAGTCACGCATGTCGCGAACGGTCTTCACTTCGCCCCGGCTACGGAAGGCCGCGATGCGGTGGCCACCCACGCCCGAGAGGCTGCTGTGTGGATGCATCCAGCTCTGAATGATCAAGCTTTGCAGCTCATCACGCTCGGTCATGATGTCGTTAATCAGCGCGCGATCTGCGCCGCTGTCATGCCGGGCGTAGTAGAGGGTCATGTCGAGTGACCAATGCTTGAAGTGCTCGCGCAGGTACCGAATGTCGCCCAGCACGTGCCGGGCAACATAAACCGCAAAGGTTCGCCTGAACTCGTGCGGAGTGAGCGGCCAGGGTTCCCCGGGTCGAATCCGGTCTCGCTTGACCACGCCGTCCATGTCTTGCTGCTCGACGATCAAGTTTGCCATTTTGCTAAACGCCCTCAAGCCATTCCGGGCAGTCTGATTTCCTACAACAGAAATACTTCCATACTCCGAGCTATATATGGCCATTAAGGCGTTGCGATTACGGCGAACCCGTTCGAGCTTCATTTGAATCTTCGCGCGGGATTGCTCGTCGAGGTTACGGTCCATCGCTGTGCGCTTCAAGACCTTGATCCGCTCGTCACCCCGCGCACGCTCGGGCTCGCCAAGCCGCGTTGCAACAGCAACCGCTTTTCCAACGACCTCCGGCACCATCCACTCGGCAGGCTTCGGTTCATGCTCTAGCTTGTACGTCGTTCCCTGGAGCCAGAAGAACGTTTCACCGTCGAATCCTTTTCTTTTTACGAGACATCCAACTTCAAGCGATGCCAGTTCCGAGTCTCGCATGCCTGAGAACGCAGCACATACGATATAGCAGGCGGTTCTCAGATGAAGCAAGTCGACCGTGAGCTCAGGCCGACGCTGATAGCCATGCTCGGCAATCAGTCGTCGCTCCTCTGGCGAACTTTGGTGGTTTGCTTTGAACCGAAGGTACTCAGCTTCAGTGGCATACACACTTGAGAACCCTTCTGGGTAGATCTTTCGGTGAGCCGCTTTGACGCGGGTCAATTTGTGCGTTGCGTGTACCGCCAGCTGGTCACGCAAGGACAAGAGTGAATCCGCACGATTTTCAATGTAGTCAAGTGCTGTACGCACGAGCTTGCTCATCAGCCGCTGAGGAATAACTTCTGTTCTCGCCTGCTTCCAGCTTTGCAGCCTTGGTTCGCGGCCGCCCCGGGCAAGACGTGTCATGCCGCCATCTCGAATCTTCCAGGGATACTCCGGGATGCGATCAACGAGGTGATTGCCAAGTTCGTAATAGTTTGTGATCGTGCCGAGGATACTGGCAACTGTTCCAGGCTGCAGTGTTCCAACCAGGCTTGAGGCGAAGCGAGCGCAGTGGTCTGGTGTTAACTCACTGAAGGCCGTCAATTCCTCATCTGCCATCCACGCAAGCAGTTTTTTGATTTGATTCCAGTTTGTTATGAGCGTACTCGCCGATGCGGGCCTGCCACGCTTTCCGCCCGCTACACGCCATCGCGTATATAGAAAGCGCTTCGCCGATGCGATCAACGGTGCGTAAGAGGGATCCGTGAGCCGACCGCCTTTATTGAACTTGGAAGAGAACGCTATTCGAACTCCCATCGTATTTTTTGGCGCAACGTATGGCGCGAGATTCCAGACGTCGTCGCCATAGCGGGATACGATCGTGGTGCCTTGCCGACTGATGACGACCTGATTCAGATCGTCGTCACTGACTGAAGCCAGGTCCACAAGATGATGCGTCGGGTTAGCCATGGTTTTGCACAAGAAGCATTGATCGATCGCGCCACATCGGATGAGGGTCGACGAACGCTTTTTCCTTCGCCTGCTTCATGACTGAAGCTGAGAAACGGGGCGCGATGACCCGGTCGATTTCCCTGATCACCCATCCGTAGACCTTCTGCCATTGATTCCTACCAATTAGATTTCTCTCTTTCACAAGCAGCCAGTAGAAACTGTACATCCGGTAAAGATCGCTTTCCATTACAACCTGGTTAGGACACCGGAAGCAGTGTAGGAAGGCCGAGCAGGCAGTGTGGCCATCTTTGGGCGCATACCGGCCTTCGAGTGGTGAGGAGCATCGGCCAACACCCGTATTGTTCTCTCCCGCGACGATACGTTTGACTTCGTCCACGGCGACGTGCATCTCCTTGGCCAGTCGCGCCAGCGTTGGCGCATCCCTTGCGGTGCCGCGCAACTCGATTTCCAGACATTTCCCGAGGAAGTGATGGTTGCGAACCATCTCGGGTGTGACAGCCAGGTAGTGGGTATTAGTGACATGAGGACGGTTGCCGAGCAGGTTCGCAGTCATGGCAACGTCGCCACCTGTTAGATCCCATACCCGAGATGCAAACGTCTTTCGTAGCCGCATGACAGATAACGCGAGTGGGACTTGGCTACTGGCCGGTTCGTCAGCGTCGTCGACAAGCAGATGATGTCGCCTGACGAAACGCTCGATGGACGTATAGAGGATTTTTTTCGAGAACTCCGCCACGACGCCTAGACTTACCCACCGGCGAGAGCGGCGATACAACCACAGGCAGTTGCGAAGCTCTGGCGGAGCGAGGGCGACCAGATCATCAGTCAGACCCAGCACATCACGCACGAGGGAACTGGTGTCTGCGGCGAGCACGCTAATCTCTTCGACCTTGTGAGGTTTGCGAACCGACAGCGTCGAGATGCTGTTGCCGCGGCGCTTATAAGTTGTCAGCAGCGAATGGGTGTCAGGTTTCAAAGGATGAGGCCGCACGGCATCGCGTGTCATCTCGCAGAGGGAAGTTGGATTGCGGCCGGTTCTGGCTGCAATGAGAAGGAAGTACACCAGCAACCGATCAGCTTCAGTGCCGGCGAACGACCCGGCGCGGATCGCTCGCAGGTCATTTGCAAGCGCACCTAGGAGTGCTTGCATTTCTCCTTTGGTATAAGGCGAGGGTGACTTGTAGGCGCGTCCAGCATTCGGAAACGGCTGTCGTGGGAAGCATTCCCTGCGAAGTTCGCCCGTTGCGGCACATTCCATGAGCAACGTTTTCAGACCCACATAAAGCGATCGCGCAGTCGCTTGAGACAGTCGCCCACTCTTAGTTTTGGCGGGTCGACTTTGTAACCAGCCAATGAATGCCTCTAGCGAATCACGATTGATGTCCGATACGCGGTGTATCGGATGACAGGAACCCGCAGTTGCGTCGAGGAAATCGAACCATCCCGACACTCCGCCCCAGTAAATGGCCGTAATACTCGTATCGGCAAGATTTGACTGGAGACGTCTCAGGCCTTTTGCCATCGAAAGAAGGAGCTCGTCGCGGCCAGCGTCGATCTGCGTTCCTGCTCGACATCGCCAGCGACCGAAGTCCAGGCCCGATTTCGCTTTAACGACCCATAGATCATCATTTCCCATGCGGGCTGCGGCACGCCGTTGCGGTGCCCGATCGAGTTGATGATTTTTTCGTTTCATCGCGCATCTCCTGCGACAAGCAGTGCGTCGATTTCTTGCTCGTACCGGTTCAGATGCCTTTCGCCAAGCATGTCGAGGCAGTGAACATATACGGTCGTTGTCGAGATCGACGCGTGCCCAAGTCGGTCACGTACCCATGCGAGCGCATACCCAAGGTTACGGTTCTGACTCTCCCCATACAGCTCGAAGGTAGCGAAGGTGTGGCGCAACATGTGCGGTGTCACCTTGAAGTCGAGCACAGGCCGCGCAGGCGCAGCCGGCTTCCACAGCTTTCGATAGGCGTTACACAGTCCCTTCTCGCTCCAGGGCGCCCCAAACCGGTTGAGAAATACATACGGGGAGGCCACACCCTGAGCCGTCCGATAAAGCTTAGCCCGCACCGCACCTTCGCCGAAGTTGGCGAAGTCAAACAAATCCTTGATAAGCTGTCCGGATGCGTAGATGCGGCGAGGTCTGCTTCCTTTAAGTTTCATATCGGACGGTGACAGGTCGATAGCGATCCGGCGCGAACGCCTGTCGGGCGCCGGGTCGAAGAGGTATTTCGTTGGGAATGTCCTACATTCCTCGCTGCGCAAGCCGGTCTGAAGCATCAGCTTCGTCATCAACTGGACAGTGCAGCCATTGCAGTTCTGGAGGAGCGCGCGGCACTGCTCGGTCGTGAGAAACCGGATGGCCTGCCGGGGTACCCTGGGAAGCGTCGATGCCTTGATCGCATTACGAAGTGATTCGTCTTCAACGCGCGATAGTTGGATGTCCCACGGTACACGAGCTATACGATTGTGCGTCGCAGCCCACTCATAAAAGCCCATGATTTGCGACAGCCGCTTGCGTACCGTGCTGGGCTGCATCGAGTGTCGGCTGGAGCCCGCGTCGAGGACGTCGAGCGACCAGTTGCGATACAGCGCAAGGTTCGATATTTCGCCGAGCTCTACGGAATCGATTGGCGATGCGTCCCAGTGAAGGAAGTTAGCCTCAAGCCACGCGAAGTAATCGTAGATTGCCTCGGCGTAGCTCTTCCACGTCGCGGGGCTTCGCGTTCTGCCATTTTCGAGCGCCACCCATAGCAGATAGTCACTCGCCGGCTTGACCCGTTCCATGTCTTCCGAGCAAAGAAATGGTATCCCTGGGTATGGTCGTCCTTTGTAGACGAAATCGCGCGTCGTGTAGAAGAGCCTCACGCGGGCCTCCCATTCGCACTGTCACGCGCATCAATGCAGATCTTCACAGATCGAACAAAGTCGTGCCCAGTGATATGAGCGGCAAGATCGATCGCTCCCGCACCGCCTCTCCCGCGCGTGGCAGGCGGCATGAGGTCATTCACCCACTTTTCGTTCGTGAAGACAAACCGAAAGTCGCGGCCGCGATAATTGACCTGCACGCGAATGCTGTCGCCAGAGGTGGCGGATCTATATTCGCGATCGAGCTTGCAATACGCGCCAATGAAACGCAGCAGCACATAAAACGGCACCGCTCTCGCTAATTCAATTTCTTGGGCGGTCCAAGGCTCCATGAAGAGCACTCCTGAACGACACTATTGCAATGAAATATAGGCTATGAATAAACCGTTTGCGTAACTGTTACTAGATTACAGTTCAGATCATCTTACGATTGGAAGACAGCGACACCGCGCAGTGGTTCAGCGACAAGGTGGGGGAAACGGCCATTCGGATCGTCAATGTCTCAAACAGCACGAGCACCGGTAGCGAGTCTCACGCGATGGAATTCAATGGCTCGCAGTCGCGTAGTTTGCAGCTGGAGAAAGTGCCGCTTATACCAATCCGACTGATTCACAGCTTGCCGAACCTGCAGTATTTTATGCGGATATCCGGGGGTGCTGTGTACCAGGGACGCATTCCAATAATCGAAGGCTAAAACATTCATGTCCGTCGTATTTAAAAACATCATTCGAGACCACAAGCTGTCCACCAAGCTGAACCGGGTGTTCATCGTCGCGCCCGAGCTGGACTATGCCTGCTCGCGGCTCGCCGACTATATCGGCGAGAATTTCCGTGGCGAAACCGGTCCGCTTGCGAAAGAGATGTTCGAATCGGCGCTGAGTGGCTACAAGCGCGCGAAGAAGGCGGGCAACGCACACATTGCGTTTATGCAGGGATTGTTCGAACCGGCAAAGCAGCTTTACGCTCGCCGCTACATCGCGCGTGACGGAGAAAAGATTCACGTGTGGTGTCCGATGGTGGAGGCGATTACCGCATTTGAGGCGCGTTACAGTGCCCTGAAAATCGAGAATTTCGATGAGCCGTGTCCGGACCACGTGACCGAGCGCACAGCCGCTTTTCAACTCGCCGCACGCGTACTGCACGGCGAGGCCTTTCGCATGTACTTCGAGGAATACGATGTCGCTCACCGCTTCGATCATAGCGAAATTGTCGTGGACTGATGTGGCGCTTGCTCGTCGCGCGCTGGATACCGCCAGCGCGCTTGACGACGCCAACGCTTTACCACCGGCAGAGTTTCGGCGAGGGGCCGGCGCGCGATGCTATGCGTTCGCTGTCGTCGCGCAATACCGCCCGGGGCTGCTATGGACCGGTCTCGTCGCGGCCGTCGCCATCCCTTTCTTTCTTCTCGTCAGGATTTTTCATTAATGGCTAGTCGTTTCGGTGCGCATCTGAAGGTCTGGTTCTTCTTCGTGCCCCTGCTTGCCATCGTTGTGATGCCCGCTATACCGGACAGAGCCTTGTTCCAGATTCCGGCGGCCGAGACGGAGTCGCTGTCCGATTCGCTTGGAGCGGAGCGTGCTGACGAGGTCACCCGCTCGTCCAACGCGATCTTTCGCGACGCCTTCGTGACTAATGGTCTGCTGCGCCGAACGTTGGTCGCGACGCAGGATTCCAGCGGGATCTCCGACGGAGGCGCGTCGACCTTTGCCTATACCTGGACGCAGAATTTCTGGTTGCTCGTCTATCGGATGATCTACCGGGCGATGGTGATGAAAGTGTGGCTTGTCGGCACCGTGTGCTTTGCTGCTGCGATGTTCGTTGACGGCACCATGCGACGCAAGATCAAGGCGTCGGCGGCCGGCTACGCGAGCCCATTGTCGTTTCACCTCGCGGGCCACGGTTTGCTGCTCATCGGTGGCACGCTCTTTGGCGTGCTCGTGATTCCGTTGCCGGTGCTGGGATTTTACTGGGTGGCCGTCGGAGCCGGCCTCGGCATCCTACTTTGGAAAGCGGCGGAATCGTTTCAGTCTGCGGGATAGCGAAAGCTATACCAAATTGCTAAGCTTTCTTCAAAAGTACCTCCAACATGTTGGAGGTACTTTCGTTTTGGGTGGCACCTGTTACTCGTTCACATGCACGAAAGCCCCCCGAAATAGCGTGTGTTTTGCGGACAAGCGGAGCCGCGCGAACGCGACAATGTCTTTTCATGGCCGCGCCGCGCGGACCGACGTAACAGCTAATCCGGACGACATGCCGGGCAAGGGAGAACCAGATGAGTACGGTGGCGAAGAAACCGGCAAAAAACGAGCTGGAAGGCGAAATTACGGCATTGACGAGCGCCGCACTCAACGAAGCGACGGTCGGTGCCGCCTCGGAGCCCGAACGCGTGACGGCGGCCACCGATGGCGCGGACGACGGAAGTCTCGAACTCGAGTTGACGCAGATGGAGTCGGACGCCGATCGCCTTCACAAGGAGGGTGTGATTTCGACTGACGATGCGGCGATGAAGAAGGCCGAAGTCGCGAAGACCCGGCGTCTCTTTCGTGACCTTCCCGCCGAGGATCGCGCGGCGATTATCCGCCGCCGGCGCGAGATAGGTCGCCAGTTGCTCGAGCGTCAATTGTCAGGTGCTGCCGTCGTGCAGGTGACGGTGCGGCTGAACCACACGCGCCTCAAGCCGTTGTTCGAACAATGGTGGCCGTACCTCAATCGCATGAGCATCAACATGCAACGCTTCGGGCAATCGACGTTCGGTACCGACGACAAGCAAACGGTCGATTCCTGGTTCGAAAAGCAACTCGACGCGATCGAGGAATACGTCGACGAGCAATTGCGCGTCGCTGAAGGCTTTCGCCAGAAGAGCGAGACCGATCTACGTGAGCGCGGTGAATATGTCTTCGAGCCGAGCATTCCAATGCCGGCGCTCGCGATCGAGGTCGAAGCATATTCGCGCTTCTCGATGCGGGTCCTGACGGCGATGACGAAGTTCGACCGGGCGATGGACCACTTCGATTTCATGGTCTGGAACGGCATCCGTGACCAGTCCGACGTCGACAGCGAGGTCGTGCGCTTTCTGAAAAAGGTCAACCCACTCGGCGTGCGCGGCTACATGACCCACTTGCGTCTGATGACGACGGTTCGCGGTGGCTAATGGAGAGTAGGGCATGCTCGACGACCTGAATTCACAGCAGCGCGAGGTAGCAGAGCTGCGGCGCCACTGCGTGGCGATTGCGTGTCCGGGAGCGGGCAAGACGAAGACGATCGCAACGAAGGCCGCGCTGCTTCTGCAGGAGGATCAAGCAATCGTTGGGGCCGTGACGTTTTCGAGGGATGCTGCGGTTGAGCTGCGCACGCGTATCCTCGTC
>Ga0073928_10009287_pt1 | contig 12011 bp, 6 predicted proteins | sample PaiPotPPA55metaG_FD_76969 | JGI IMG/M metagenome (GOLD analysis project Ga0073928, IMG submission 76969) | Iron sulfur acid spring bacterial and archeal communities from Banff, Canada, to study Microbial Dark Matter (Phase II) - Paint Pots PPA... ...
CAGCGCACGATCCCACGCATGCGGGTTGCGCTGTTGCGAACCGACATGGAACGAGATGCCGTACGCCTCGAGTCCGAGCCGGTGGGCATGCTCGAGCACGTCGACCGCCATGGCCGGCTCGCAGCCGAACTTGCGCGACAACGGCCACTCCGCCCCGACGCAGTCGGAGAGGATGCGGCAGAAGACGCGGCTGCCCGGTGCGGCACGGGCGATCTTCTCGACCTCGGCCTGGCAATCGACCGCATAGAGGCGAACGCCGAGCGCGTAGGCGCGGGCGACATCGCGCTCCTTCTTGATCGTATTGCCATAGGAGATGCGGTCAGCCGTGGCGCCGGCGGCGAGCACCATCTCGATCTCGGCGACCGAGGCGGTGTCGAAGCAGGAGCCGAGGCCGGCGAGCAGCGCGAGCACCTCGGGCGCCGGGTTTGCCTTCACGGCGTAAAACACGCGCGTGTCGGGCAGCGCCTTGGCGAAGCCGAGGTAGTTCTCGCGGACGACGTCGAGGTCGACGACGAGGCACGGCCCGTCGTCTTGACGATTACGCAGGAAATCGCGGATGCGCGTGGTCATTGGCGCTCTCCTCACCAGGTTCAATGAGCCTCGCGGCTCGGATTGAAATTCAGGCGAACGAATTCGCCCGGCGTCAGCGGGTGAGGGTCGGCGCCTCGCCGTGTGGTGGAGACACGGGACAAAGCGACGGGCTCTACACCCGAGATGCTGCCTTGGTTTGGAGCGGGATGACCCGTTCCGCACGGCCGGCAATGATGGACAAGCCTCTGCGGTGTCGACCTTTGGAGGGCCGACGAGACCAGAGAAGCCCGCTCCGTCGTTGCTTTAAGCCGCGTCCCCCGTTGAGCGCGGGGTGCGCCGGTTTCGCCTCCGGCTGCCGGTTAAGTGGTTCGGAGCTCAAGCGGCCAACACTCTCGCCATTCGGCTTCGAGTCTTGACCTCACTCCGGGCGGCTGTCCGGCCTCTTGTCCGGATGCCCACCAACCGGCACGCGGCCACAGGCACGTGCGAAATTGGGCGAGCGCGACATAAGCGTGTTAGCCACGCGATGCAAGAGTTTTTTTGTCCTGACGAAGATTTTTTCGCGCGCGGGAGTCGAAATGGTTACGCGCGCGTTGCCGCTTCGATGATCGCGGACACGCGAAGACGCCTTGCCGACGTCAGACTTTCAGGACGTCGACGTCGATCGGCAGGCTGCGAATCCGTTTGCCGGTCGCGGCGAAGATGGCGTTGCAGAGAGCAGGCACGACCGGCGGCAGCGCCGGCTCGCCGAGACCGGTCGGCGGATTGTCGGTGATGAGGAATTCAACGTCGACCGGCGGCGCGTGATCGATCCGCAGCGGCTTCACGCTGTCGAAATTAGATTGCGCCACGCGGCCGCGCTCAATGGTGATGGCCTGGCCGAGCGCCGAGCCCAGTCCGTCGAGCGCCGCGCCTTGCACCTGGTTCTCGGCGCTGCTCGGATTGATGATCTGGCTGCCGACATCGCCGACCACCCAGACGTGGTCGAGCTTGATGTCGCCTGACGGCGGGACGGTCGCCTGCACCACCTCGGCGAAATAGCCGAAATGGCTGAAGTAGAAGGCGACGCCCTTGGCGGTTCGCGCCGGCAGGGTGTGACGCTCCGACCAGCGCGAAATCTCGCCGACGCGCCGCAGCACGTTGCGCATCCGCCCGGTGTCAAAGTCGCTCAGCGGATCGGGCTTGCCGCTGGAATTGGTCAACACTTTCGGCTCGCCGAGCAGCGCGAGGCGGAAGTCCAACGGGTCGGCGCCGGCCTGATGCGCCAGTTCGTCGAGGAACGATTGGAAAACAAATCCGAGCGCGTTGGAGCGAGGGGCACGCAGCGGGCCGGTCGGCACGCCGAGCTCCATCACCGATTGACCGTATTCGAGGTGTGCCACGAGCCCGGCCGGGAATTCGTTAGCGTCCATCGCCGCCGAGTCGGCGAGCTTGCCGCCCCGGCCGAAGGTCACGAAATGATTGCGCAAGGCGACAAGCTTGCCCGCGTTGTCGAGGCCGCCCTTGAGGAAGTGAAAGCCAGCCGGGCGGTAGAAATCGTGTTGGATATCGTCTTCGCGGGTCCATACCAGCTTCACCGGCGCGCCGACCTTGCGCGAAATCCAGGCCGCCTCGACCATAAAGTCGTTACGCAGCCGCCGCCCGAAGCCGCCGCCCATGCGCGTCATGTTGACGGTAATGTCGCTCTCGGCGACGCCCAAGGTTGCCGCCACGAGCTTGGCGCCGGGTCCGGGCAATTGCGTCGGCGCCCAGAACACGACCTTTCCGTCCAGGACGTGCGCCGTGCAGTTCTGCGGTTCGAGACTGATATGGGCAAGGAACGGGTAAGAGTAGGCGGCTTCGACGACATGCGCGGCGTCGTTGAGGGATTGCGCGACATCGCCGTCGCGCCGCAGATACGAGGCCGCCGCTCCTTTGGCGAGCTCGGCCGCGCGTTGCGCGAAGTTTTCGCTGCTCTGCGCCGCGGTCGGACCTTCGTCCCAGGTCACCTTGAGTTTTTCGCGCGCGCGGCTCGCCGCCCACCAGCTTTTCGCCACGATGGCGACGCCATCGCTTAGTCCCTGCGGATCGCCGCCGGCGTTAGCCTCGCTGGCCCTGACGATGAACGCGTCATGGATGCCCGGCAACGCCTTGAGGGTATCGATGTTGGCGCTGCGCACCTTGCCGCCGAACACCGGGCATTTGTGGAACACCGCGTGCAGCATACCCGGCAGCGTCACGTCGATGCCGAATAGGGGCTGGCCGCTCACCACTTTGGCATTGTCGACGCCGGGAATCGGCTGGCCAATGATCTTGAAGGTCTTCGGATCCTTGAGCGCTACCTTGCCGAGGTCCGGCACCGGTATGCTCGCGGCCTTAGCGGCGAGCGCGCCATAGCCGAGCGAGCGGCCGCTTTCGCGATGATAGACGACGCCCGTTGCCGTGCTGCAGTCCGCTGGCGCGACGTTCCAGCTTTGCGCCGCCGCGGCAACGAGCATCTGTCTGCCGGCGGCGCCGACGCGGCGCAGCGGATCGTAGTTGAATGGCGTCGCCCGGCTGCCCCCGGCGAATTGCTGGCCGTATTTGGCGGCATCGAGCGGCGCTTGCTCGATGCGTACATTCTCCCAGGCGACGTCGAGTTCTTCGGCAATCACCATCGGCAGCATGGTCTTGATGCCTTGGCCGATCTCCGGATTTTTTGACATGATGGTAACGATGCCGTCGGGCGCGATGCGGATATAGGCGTTGAGCGCGGCGACTTCGCCGCCGGAGACCGCAGCCGCGTCGTCGGCCGTCGCGATCCGCGCAAACGGCGGCAGCACCGCCTGCAGCAAGAGACCGCCGCCGGCCGTTGCGGTCGCCTTGAGGAACGTGCGCCGAGAGTGCGCAGCGGCGGACGACATACCGGCGGAACGGGATTTGACGGCTTTGGCGGGCATCATGACGTCGACCATCGTTTGCACCATCACTTGCACCATCACTTAACTGTCGGAGCGGCGGTGGGGATGCGCGCCGCTTGTTTGATCGCGGCGCGGATACGGGTGTAGGTGCAGCAGCGGCAGACGTTGCCTCTCATGGCCGCGTCAATGTCGGCATCGCTCGGATTCGGAATTTTGGTCAGGAGTTCCGCCGCCGTCATGATCTGGCCGGCCTGACAATAGCCGCATTGCGGAACATCGAGCGCCATCCACGCCGCCTGCAGCTTGTTGCCGACGGGATTGGCGGCCATCCCTTCAATGGTGGCAACCGCAGAGCCGCCGACGCTCGCGACCGGCGTCAAACAGGAGCGCACGGCTTTGCCGTCAACGTGGACCGTACAGGCGCCGCAAAGCCCGGCGCCGCAGCCAAACTTGCTGCCCTTCAGGTCGAGCTCGTCGCGGAGAACCCAAAGCAGCGGCATGTCACCGTCGACATCGACAGTCCGCCTCGCGCCATTGACTTCGATCGTGTAGGCCATCGGTTCGCGCCTCGTATGCACAACAACATCTTACTGCATCCACTTGCATTGGGAGCGGCGCTCACGAGGGAGTGATGGCTTTCGCCAACCTTGGTCTGCGGCTTGTCGGTTGCGACGCTCACGCGGCTCAGCCGCGCAGGTGCCGACGCCGTTTCGAATGCCGCTCAAACGAAGCGATCGCGCCGACGGCCGGCCAGCCGGCCGCTGCGCCGCGCCTCACCAAGCGACAATTAGTGATCTGGTGACGAACATCGCGCCACGGCCGGAATCCGACGGGCGGTTCCGCCGCGACGATCCGGCTCCGAATTGCGTAAAAACAGCGAGAATATCTTGCGGTGCACACGTAATAATTGATTATCGGGTCTGACGCTAAGCTACGGCCCCCGTTTCTCCAGGGTCAAGGCTGGCATGCGTATCGTTGTCGTCGAGCCGAGTCGCACCGTCCTGAAGGCGGTATCGAAACTTCTCGAGAACGACCGCCACACGGTGGGGACGTTCGTCGATGCCAAGGAAGCGCTCGACTTCGTTAAGTCGGAGCGCGAGGTCAGCGTGTTGATCACCAGCGTCGAATTGACTCCGATGTCGGGCATCGAGCTGTGCTGGGAAACGCGGCTGCTGTCAGGCCACGATCGGGCGATCTACATCATTCTGATGTCGTCCAACTCTGAAGAGCAGCACCTCGTCAACGCTCTCGACAGCGGTGCCGACGAGTTCATCAGAAAGCCTCCTGCGGGCGAGGAATTGTATGCGCGATTGCGCTCAGCCGAGCGATTGCATCGTCTGCAGAGCGAGCTGATACGCTTGGCCAGGGTCGATCCACTGACCGGCGTCTTCAACCGTCGCGCCTTTTTCGAGCAGGCCCAGCAATCGCGCGAGGCGCGTTTTGCCGCGATCATGTTCGACGTCGATCATTTCAAGCGGATCAACGATAGCTACGGGCATGATGTGGGAGATCAAGTTCTTCGTGCCATCGGCCGCGAAGCTTCGAGCCAAGATGGCATCGTCGGTCGTCTCGGTGGCGAGGAATTTGCGATTCTGCTGGAAGGCGCGGATCTCGACACCGCCGCCGCCTACGCCGAAGTTCTTCGCACACGGCTGGCGGAGCTGTCATTCGACACCACGCGAGGCAAGCTGTCCATGACGTGCAGCCTCGGCGTTGCCGAAGGGCGACCGGACGAGAGCATCGACCAGTTGCTCAAACGCGCCGACACGGCGCTGTATGAGGCCAAGGAAGGCGGGCGCGATCGCGTCGTCGCGGCCTCAGGCGCTCTTGACGCCCACGAAACACAATGGTCCGGGCTGCTGCGCGCGAGCAAGCGCGACGCCGCGGACGAGCCCTCCCAAACGCAATCTTCAACGTCACGCGGCGAACCGCGGACCGGTTGGCCGAACAATCTGGAGGAAATCACATCTATGCCGCCGGACGGTGCGGCGACGTCCAAGACGGGCCGCGCCTTCGTGCTCGACGATGAGCCTCAGGTTGCCACGGTCGTCAGCAAGGTCTTAGAGGCATGCGGGTTTGTGCCGCGCCAATTCACTGCTCCGCCGGCCTTTTTCACTGAACTCAAGGACTCGCCTCCCGAGCTCATCGTGCTCGATCTTTCGCTCGGCCAATCCGACGCGTTCGAAGTCATGCGCCATCTCGAAGTCAGTAAGTATCAAGGCAAGGTCCTGCTTATCAGCGGCCGCGACGAGGCGACGCTCAACGAAATCGCGCAGATCGGCAAAAACCACGGACTCCTGATGCTGCCGCCGCTGAAGAAGCCGTTCCGTCCGGCGGACATCAGGCAGCGACTGTCCGGAGGTCAAGTCTCCGACAGGCCGCTATCCAATACCGGGAAGCAGCAAGCCGCGGCGGACGCGCCTGGAGAAGTCACTGTGCAACTCGTCGAAGCGCTGCACAATGGCTGGCTCGAGGTTTGGTACCAGCCCAAATTCGATCTGCGGTCATTTTCGATCTGTGGCGCCGAAGGGCTCATCCGGGCGCGACATCCGCTGCATGGAATCATCATGCCGGAGAATTTGCTGCCACCGCCCGGAGATCCGAGCTACGAGCCGCTGACCAAGTTCGTGATCGAGCGTGTCATGTCGGATTGGAAGCGGTTTGCCCAAACCGGAGCGCAACTCAAATTGTCGGTCAACGTGCCAGTTTCGGTGATTCACACTCCAGCTTTTATCTCACTGATCCAATCGTTGCTGCCGAGTGACCCTACGTTTCCTGGCCTGACCATTGAAGTCACCGAGGACGAACTCGTCCGCGACAGCGAACGGGCTCATGAAATCGCAAATCAGCTGAAACTCTACAATGTCGATCTTTCGATCGACGATTTCGGCTTGGGCTATTCCTCGCTGTCGCGGCTCAATGACCTGCCATTTGCCGAAGTGAAGATCGACCGAAGCTTTGTTTCGGGCTGTGCGTCGAACAAGGTCAAACACGGGCTCTGTCAAACCGTTGTCGACCTCGCCCATCGCTTCGGCGCCGAGGTATGCGCCGAGGGCGTGGAAACAGCCGACGATCTTCGCGCGCTGATGGTCATGCAGTGCGACTCGGCGCAAGGCTTCTTGCTGGCGAAGCCGATGCCCGCCGCTCACTTCGCACCGATGCTGCCGACCTGGTCCGGCCACTTGCTGCGCACGCTGCTGCAAGGAAAGGGGCAGCGGCTGGCGCAAAGTGCTTAGCAGACGGAAACCTCGCTACGTGCACAAGCTGTTCGCAAGACAATTAGCCAAGGCAAGAACCGCCGCCGGCGACGTCGATCTGACGGCGCTTGGCGATTTGGTCGGCGCCGCTTACGAGGAGATGGAGCGCGACCGGCGGCGAACGGACCGGTCCATTTCACTCATGGTCGAGGAGCTGGACGAGCATCTGCTCGATCGCGAGCGCGCCGCGGAATTGTTGAGCGCCCAGAAAGTTCAGCTCGATGCCGCCCTCAACAACATGTCGCAAGGCCTGTGCATGTTCGACGCCCACGGGCTTACCGTCCTCTACAATGAGCGTTACTTGCAGATCATGGGCTACTCGGCCGAATTCGTGTCGGGCCGCCGCTCCTTGCTCGAGCGGCTGAAGTATCACAAGACGCGGGGCGATTTTGCCGACGATCCCGAGCAATTCTACGCCAACCTCCTCAAAGACGTTGCTGAAGGCAAGACCATCACCAGAATCGTTCATGGTCTCAATGGCCGGATCCTGCGCGTGGTCGATCGGCCGATGTCCGACGGCGGATGGGTCGCGACTTTGGAGGACATCACCGAGCAGCAGCAGCAGGAAGAATCGTTTCGTTTGTTGTTTGACGGCAATGCTCTACCGATGCTCGTTTTCGACGTTGAAAGCCTCAGCTTTCTCGCGGTGAACGACGCGGCATTGACTCATTATCGCTACACGCGCGAACAGTTTTTGCAGTTGACCGCGCTCGATCTTCGACCGACCGAATGCCGGGCTGACTTTGTCGACAAATTGAAGGTTATGGACGACTACCAGGCGGGGCGGGAATGGCGCCACCAAAAATCGGACGGATCGCCCTTTATCGCTCAAGTTTACTCACGGCGGCTGCGATACCAGGGCAAGTCGGCGCGTTTGGTCGTCGTGGTCGACGTCACCGAGCGCGTGCGGGCGGAGGAGGAGCGCGACCGTAATCGCGAACTCCTCGATCGCATTATCGAAAATGTCACGATGACGATACTCGTCAAGGACGCGCGCACCTTACAGTATGTACTGGTCAACAGAGCCGCGGAGCGATTATGGGGCCTATCGCGCAGCGAAATGATCGGAAAGACGCCGCACGAGATTTTTGAAAAGAAGGCCGCGGACATTATCGAAGCCAACGATCGCAAGCTGCTCGAATCAGGTACGAACTTCTATGTACCCGAGCACAAAGTCGAGACGCGCAACGGCGTGCGCCTGGTCACCTCGAACCGGATCGCCATTCGCAACCACAACGGCGACGTGCAATATGTGTTGGGCGTTGTCGACGACGTGACCGAACGCAAGCAAGTCGAGGATCAACTGCGGCAAGCGCAAAAGATGGAGGCGGTCGGCAATTTGACCGGAGGGGTGGCGCACGATTTCAACAATCTGCTTACGGTCATCATGGGCAACCTCGACCTGCTGCGGGAGGATGTCGCCGACAATCCCTCGGCCGAACAGAAGATCGACACGATCCTGCAGGCCAGCGAACGCGGCGCCGATCTAACGCGCCACATGTTGGCGTTCTCGCGCCGGCAGCCGTTGCAAGCAAAGGAAATCGACGTCAACGCGCTGATTGGCGGCACAACGCGGCTGTTCGGCTACACTCTGGGCGGGAACATCACCGTCGTAGTTCGGGCCGGGATCGATCTGCCGGCCGTTCTTGTCGATGCATCCCAGCTGGAGACCGCGCTGTTGAACATTGCGATCAATGCCCGCGACGCGATGCCCTACGGCGGTACGTTGACGATCGGAACGCGGGTGGCGGAGCTCGACGCCGACTATGCGGCGTGTCATCCGGGAGTCGTAGCTGGTACGTATGTGGTGATCGAGATGACCGACATCGGGGCCGGCATTTCGCCGGATTTGATTGAACGAATTTTCGAGCCGTTCTTCACCACCAAGCCGTTGGGCAAGGGCACCGGTCTGGGTTTGAGCATGGTGTACGGCTTCATCAAACAGTCCGGCGGGCACATCAAGATCTACAGCGAGCTTGGCCAGGGCACCGCGTTCCTGCTGTTCTTGCCGCTTGCTGCGGCGGCGGATCGAAAAGCGGTTGCCAAAGCGACCAGCATCGGCGTTGCGCAGCGCGCCGGCAATGAGATGATCCTGGCGGTCGAGGACAATCCGGAAATTCGCGCCACCGTGGTGCGTCAACTGCGCGATCTTGGCTATCGGGTGCATGAAGCCGGCAACGCCAACGCCGCTTTGCAAATCCTCGACGGCACGGAGCGGGTCGATTTGTTGTTTACCGACATGGTCTTGCCCGGCGGGCTCAACGGCAAGGAGCTTGCCCTCAAAGCCCGCGCCAAGCGCGCCGATCTCAAAGTCCTGTTCACCTCCGGATTTCCCGGAACGTCGGACCGGGGCGAGGTGAGCCTCGAGCCCAACGACGTGCTGCTGAGCAAGCCCTATCACAAGCGGGAGCTGGCCAAAGCCATTGCCGAGGCGCTCCATACGCCGCTTTGAATAACGTGGCGGCTGCTTGTGCTTCACCCGCGCCAGTAGCGGTCTTCCCAGCTTCGCGACAATCGCATGGCCGAAAGAATGAGCCCGGCCATCGAATAGGTCTGCGGGAAATTGCCCCACAGCTCGCCGGTCTGCGGATCGACATCTTCAGAGAGCAGACCGTAGCGATTGCGGTGGCTGAGCGCGTCGATGAAAAGATCGCGCGCGGCGTCGCGCCGGCCGAGCGACCATTGCGCGTCGATGAGCCAGAACCGGCAGATCAGGAACGCGGTCACCGGCAGGCCGAAATCGTCGGCGTTGGCGTAGCGCATGACGTGTTTTTCGCGCACCAGTTCCCGCTCCATGGCGGCAACGGTGGAGACGAAGCGCGGATCGTCCACGTCGACGACGCCGAGATCGGGCAGCAGCAGCACGCTGGCATCGAGATCGTCCGATCCGAACGCCGCGGTGAACGCGCCGCGCTTCTCGTTCCAGGCCCGATCGAGCAAGGCAGCGTGAATCGGTTCAGCGATCGTGTTCCAGTATTTTGCGCGATCGTCCAAACCTAGGCGTGTGGCGATCGCCGACAGCCGTTGACAGCCGGCCCAGCACATCGCCGCGGAGTGGGTATGGACGCGCTGCCGGCCGCGATACTCCCAAATACCGGCGTCGGGCTCGAGTGCCTTTCTCGCCGCGCGCTCACCGAGCGTCTCCAAAAGGTGAAACAAACCGACATCGCCCGGCCGCGGCAGGCGCCGATCGAAGAATAGCGGCATGGCGGCGAGGATCACGCTGCCATAGGTATCGTTCTGGGCCTGACCCACGGCGGCGTTGCCGATGCGCACCGGCCCGTCGCCGCGATAACCCTGGAGATTGGGCGCAGTCCGTTCATCGACGTCATTTGTCGGCACGACGCTGTAAAGCGGCCGCAGCTCCTGATCCGGTTTCGAGGCGATCGAAATCGTGAACGAGATGAACTCCTCCATCGTGCGCGTCGCGCCGATACGATTGAGGGCCTGGACAACGAAATACGCGTCACGCAGCCAGCAATAGCGGTAGTCCCACGTGCGGCCGGAGCCGGGCGCTTCCGGAATCGAGGTGGTGTGCGCCGCGATGATGCCGCCGGTTTCGTCGAAATTGCTCAGCTTGAGCGTAATGGCCGCGCGGATAATGGCCTCTTGCCAATCGTATGAGATCGATAGCCGCCGCACCCATTCCATCCAATAGTCGCGGGTACGGTCGGCGAAGTCGCGGCACGTCGACTGCAAATCACCGGGGAACGGCTCGTCCGGGCCGAACACCAGATGCAGCGGCCGGGTGAGAACGAAGGGCGCCTCGCCGTCGATCAGCGACAGCGGCGCATCGGTGGTCAGGCGGATGACGGTGCTTTCGCCCGAATAGCGGATGTGGTTGCTGCCGAGCGAGCGTTGCAGCAACGGCTTTCCATAGTCGCTGGTGGGACGCATGCGGATGGTGATGCGCGGAAGACCGGCAATCGGTTCGATGATGCGAAAAATCTGCGGCGGACGAAACACGCGGCCGAACTGCCGGAAGCGCGGGACGAAATCGGTGATCCTGACCTTGCCGCCCTGGTGATCGGTGAGGACAGTCGAGACGATCGCCGTGTTGCGAACATATTCGGACTGATATTCCGCCATGTCGTCGAGCACGACGTCGGAGAAGCCCTTCTCCTCCTTGCCGGCCAACAAGCGGCAGAAAATCGGGTCGCTATCGAAGCGCGGATAGCACCACCAGACGAAGCGCGAACTCGGATCGACCAATGCGGCGGTCCGTCCATTCCCGATCACGGCAAGATCCAGCCCGTGGTCCTTCATCGGACCGCGTCTCCGCGCTCGGCCACGATGCGTGCCAGCCAGGCGCGGACGTCCTCGGGTCGGTCGAAGTGACCGTCCACGCCGGCGACGAAGCGGCCGACGGAAAAGCCCAAGCCGCCGAATTGCGGAATGACGCCGAAGACCGGCTCGTCGGTGACGTCGTCGCCGATGAAGATCGGATGCCGGCCGCGAAACGGCAGGTACTTCATCAATTCGCGCACCGCCAGCGCTTTGCTGACGCGCGCCGGTTTCACCTCGACGACCGCCTTGCCCGGCAGGATCTCGACCATGCCTGACGGCAATCGTTCACAAATGTCGACCACGGCCGCCTGCAGGGCCGGTCCGAGATCGGGCGCGAGCCGATAGTGCAGGGCGAGCGAATAGCCCTTGTCCTCGACGAGAATGCCCGGCCCCAGTTCGGTCAGTGTCGCCAGCGAGCGTTTCAATTCGGGGCTGAGCGATGCCGCCCGCCGCTGCGGCTCGATGCCCGGAACGGGGCGCAACTCGGCGCCGTGGCCGCCGATTGCCGCGAGCTGCAGGGGCGCGAAGATCAGGTCGATGTCGTTGAGGAGGCGGCCGCTCACCAATGCGAGCGCACCGCCAGTGAGATCCTGCAGGCGCGCCAGCGTATGCCGCAGCGCCGGCGGCACCCGGACTTCCGGCGGGGTCGGCGCGATATCGAGGATGGTGCCGTCGATATCGAGCAGGATCGCGCATTCGCGCAAGTCGGAAGAGAGCGAAGTCGTGGCAATGTCCATGGCAATATCGGCGACGTGTTCTTGGCTCTGCACGTTTCATATCCCATCATGATTCGACAAAAGACAACGGCCGGGCGACGGTTTCGAGCGGTTTGCGCTCGGCAGCGACGCCCCATACCGCCTCGACGGCGGCAGCCGCAATCATCAATAGCGCCCCAAAGAGATAACCGGCGGCGACGCTGCCGCGCGATCCGGTGCTGATCAGCGCGCCCATCAGCAAAGGGCCAGCCTCGCCTCCGACGCCGGTACCGACCGCACAGAAGAACGCGATGGCGAGCGCGCGAAGCTCCAGCGGGAAAATCTCGCTCACCGTGAGATAG
>Ga0073928_10009288_pt1 | contig 12011 bp, 13 predicted proteins | sample PaiPotPPA55metaG_FD_76969 | JGI IMG/M metagenome (GOLD analysis project Ga0073928, IMG submission 76969) | Iron sulfur acid spring bacterial and archeal communities from Banff, Canada, to study Microbial Dark Matter (Phase II) - Paint Pots PPA... ...
CGGCGTCATCAGCGGTACTCCCACGGTTGTTGGCCAGGCCAACTTTTCGGTAAAGGTGACAGATAGTGCGTCGGCCGTGGGCTTCGCGGCGATGTCCATCACGGTTACGGCGACGCCTGCGCCGCTGGCCGTTACCACCAACTCGCTGGGGAGCGGCATAGTGGGCTTCGCCTACGCAACGAACTTGCAGGCAACCGGCGGCGTGCCTCTGTATTCGTGGAGCATCACGAACGGATCCCTGCCGGCCGGGCTAACCCTGAATGCCGGTACCGGGGCCATCACGGGAACTCCCAGCGCGGCGGGCGTTGTGAACTTCACGGCCGGAGTAACCGACAGTGCGTCGAACACCGCCACCCAATGGCTATCGGTGACCGTCACCAGCAGTGCGCAGGCTTTGCGGATTCTCACGGCCAGTCTGCCGGGCGGGATGGTGGGCGTGCCATACGGGTCTGGCATCGCTCTTCAGGCGACTGCCGGCACGCCGCCGTATACGTGGTCCATCGTGAATGAAGCGCTGCCTGCGGGAATGAGCCTGAATCCCAGTACCGGCGCGATCACCGGCACTCCCACGGCGGCGGGCACGGCGACCTTCACGGCAGAGGCGACGGACAGTACGACGGCCACCACGACGCAGGTGTTAGCCATCGCGGTCACGGTAGTGCCGCTGGTGATCGCGACCACAACGCTGCCGGCGGGATACCTGGATGTGGCGTACTCACCGGGCACAGATTTGTGGGCTAGTGGCGGCACGCCGCCGTATACCTGGTCGATCACCACCGGATCGCTGCCGGCGGGGCTGAGCCTAAATACCACCACCGGCGCCATCAGCGGGACCCCTACGGCCGCGGGCACAGCCAATTTCACGGCGGAGGTTACGGACACTTCGACCACGGCAACCCAAGCGTTGTCGATCACCATCGGCGCGGTGGCGCCGCTCCTGTTCGTTCCGGTGACACCGTGCCGGGTGGTGGACACGCGCAGCCCCAACGGTTCGTTCGGCGGGCCCGGACTGGCGAATGACAGCCGAAGTTTTGATATCCCGCTGGGGGCTTGCGGCATTCCAACTGGCGCCATGGCCTACTCGCTGAATGTGACAGTGGTGCCTTCCGGACCGCTGAGTTATCTGACGATTTGGCCCACGGGAGAAACGCAGCCGGTGGTTTCCACCTTGAATTCCACGAACGGCATAGTCAAGGCCAACGCCGCTATCGTGCCGGCGGGCCAGAATGGCGCCGTCAGTGTGTATGCCAATGGCACCACCCAGGTGATCCTGGATATCAATGGTTACTTTGTAGCGGGCGGTTCATTTGGGCAGGAATTTTACCCGCTAACGCCGTGCCGGGTGGTGGACACCCGCGACGCCGCGGGCGCGCTGGGAGGGCCGATCATGTCGGCGGGCCAAATGAGGACTTTCCCCATGCTGAGCAGCCCGTGCAACATTCCTTCTACGGCGCAAGCGTATTCACTGAACTACACGGTGGTGCCGTCCGGGCCATTGGGGTATCTGACGACGTGGCCCACAGCGGTAAAGCAGCCGGTAGTTTCGACGCTAAACGCGCCAGGTGGCCTGGTGACGGCGAATGCCGCGATTGTGCCGGCGGGGCAGAATGGCTCGATTGACGTGTATGTAACAGCGGCCACGCAGGTGGTGATCGATATCAACGGATACTTTGCGCCGGGGACGGGCGGATTGTCGCTGTACCCCATTACCCCGTGCCGCGTGGTCGACACGCGCAACGCCAACGGGCCTTTAGGAGGGCCGGAGCTGGCAGGCGAGCGCAGCCTCCCGCTATCGACCAGCAAGTGCGGTCTGCCGGCGACGGCGCAAGCTTACTCGCTGAACGCCACCGTGGTGCCGCAGGTGAGGTTGGGCTATCTGACGTTGTGGCCGGCCGGTGGGCCGCAGCCGGTGGTCTCGACGTTGAACTCGCCGGACGGCAGCATCGACGCGAACGCGGCCATCGTGCCGGTCGAGAGCGGATCGATCAACGCATACGCTACGGATGCGACGGCTCTGATCCTGGATGCCAACGGGTATTTCGCGCCATAAGCGTGGCTGCGCCACCGGCGACTACCGCCAAATAACTTACCGACACGTTGCGGTTTTCAGCCGCCGTTCCCGCCTTTATAGAGTGAGGCGCTTCGCCAGGCTGCAACGCCGGCGCGATTGGCGTCATTTATAGGCTAAGGAGGTGCACAAATGACTGGGACCGCTGAACGACACGCGACGTTACAACGCATCGCGGTGTTCTCGGCCGGATTGCGCGGGCATCTATTGGGCGAGTGGCGCATGGCTGAGGATTACGGAAGGGCAAGCTGCACGCGGTGCGGCGCGGAGTTGCGGGTATACCTGCCGGCCCTGTACCCCGAAATGGAAGGCGCAGCCTTGGAACGCTTGTGCGATCCGAAGTCCGCCGAACGGGCCGCGTGATCCGGCGCCCCGCGCGTTCGAGGGGCGCCTCCCCGCAGAGGAGCACAGGTATGGACACGGTCATACTGATCCACGGTGCTTGGGTAACGCCACGCTGCTGGCGGTACTTCGCCCCAATCTTCGCGCAAGCGGGCTATCGTACGCTGGCGCCGGCGTGGCCCTGCAAGGACCGCGCGGTTGCCGCACAACTGGCGCATCCTGATCCGCGCCTCAAGCAGGTGGGCATTCCCGAAATCCTGGCGTATCATAAGGCCGTGATCCGCAGCCAGCCGAAGCCGCCGGTGCTCATCGGGCACTCGTTTGGCGGGCTGATCGTGCAACTGCTGCTGGACCAGGGCTTCGGCGCGGCGGGTATCGCGATCAGCTCGGTGCCGCCGCGCGGAGTGTCCGCCGTGGGGCGCGCGCCTCTGGAGGTGGCCCGGAAGGTCTGGAAGCTGTTTGCCGGTCCTTCACGGTGGCACGGCATCCTGCCCCCCCCCAAGCGGGATGCCGACGAGGTGGCGTTGCGCAAAGCGCAGGGCATCGCCGTGCGGCTGGTTCCCGAGAGTCGGCGGATCTTCTGGCAATTGCTCACCAAAGCGGCGGACGTGGATTTCGGCAGTCCCGACCGCGCGCCGCTCCTCTTGGTGGGTTGCGGCCAGGACCGCTGCATCCCGGCTGAGATCCAGCGCCGCACCTGGGAACGCTATCGCCTGGCGCCAGCCCGCGCGGATTTCGCATTGTTCCCGGAGTTGACGCATATGGGAATCGCGGAACCTGGCCACGAAGCTCTGGCGGCGTACTGCCTGGCGTGGGCGCAGGATCGCCTGCGCCGGCCGGCCGTGTCGACCGCGCCCGCGGCCATCTCGGAGGCTTGGAGGGATGGCGGGCGAGCGTCGACCAGTTAGGTTAGGTCTAACGTCTGCCGCCATAGCACAGCACTCGATGATTTTGGACTGGTCCCGGTATTGGCTTACGTCCCGGCGTACTGGTTAGGCCGAGCCCGCTGACCAAGGCTACGGGCGCACCAACCCGCGCTGTTCTTCGAGTCGCTCCACGCGATGGCTCAACTCGGAGATCTCGATGCGAACTTCGGACAAACCCTTATGGAACTCGAGACGTAATTCTGCGAGGCCTTGCCGCGTCTCTGCCCGTAGGGCTTCGATCTGAGAGCTAAGCGGTCTCGTATTTAACCACGCCGTGAAGACGACCACGATAAGGCTGCCGAGCAGCGCGGTGACAGCGGGCATCCACGCCTGCAACTGCGCGTTCATGGCTCTCACACTATACGCGATTTTGCAGGGGCGGCGGAGGTCTTACATCCCTTCGTCCGCCGATGGGCCATAAATCGACGGTACGGGAATGTCGTTCAGGCGTAGGTAAACGCCGAGTTGGGCGCGGTGGTGGATAATGTGGTTCATCACGAAGCTGCGGATGCAGGCGATACGCGGCATGGTGAACAAAGTCTGCCCGCCAGACAGCAGCGACCACTGCGTCATGAACTGCTCGTCCGTGGCGTCGGCTAGTGCGGCGCGCGCGCCTGCCACGCTCTGATCGAACTTCGCCAGCAACTCTGCCCGCGACTTGGCCGGCTCTTCCTTATACGGCGGCGCACCCGGCGGCGCGATATCGAACGAAGTATCCGCCATCGTCACGGCCGTCCAGCCGATCATGTTGGCGATGTGTGTGGCTAGCGAACCCATGCTGAACGACTTCTCGTGCGGCTTCCAGCCGAACTTGTCTTCGGGGCAGCGCTCCAGGACCTTGCGCGTCTTGGGCATTTCGTCGTCAAATTCGGGTAGTAAGGCGTCTCGGATACTCATGGTTCCTCCCTTGTTAGTTTCGCCGTTTCTTCGCCATATGTCAAGTGGCAAATTGTAAACTCTGCGACCGCCTGCCGGGCGCTGGTTTGGTAGCATGGTGCGAAGAGGTCACTCTATGAACCGCATTCACTGTCTTGCCATCGCGGTGTTCCTTCTAGGCGCCCCGCTATTTGCCTCCAGCCCGGTCACCCAGACGATTCTATCTCCGGTATCCCTGACCGACACCATCGGCAGCCATACCGGATCGGTCACCGCGCTGGCCGCCAAGGACCAGGCGGGCACCCAGAACAATCCCTCCAAGTACGTGCAATTCGGCACGCCCGCGGGCGCCAGCTATCAGGGATATCGCAGCTACGTTCTGCCTGGCGCCATCCAGCCGTCGACCATCACAACCATCACCTTGATCGACAACGTGCTGGCGCCGTCATCGTCCACTGACGAATTTGCACTCGCGATCTACAACTGGACGACCGCCAGCTTCGAGAAACTGGGGAACCAGAATAACTGCGGCGGCACAACCGGCCGGTTTGCGTGCACCGCCGACCAGCACAGTTTTGCCGTTTGGAAGTGGCAGCAGTACAACGTCACCGGTCAGCCGCTGACCAATTACATCAATGCTGCCACGGGCGAGATCCGCATTCAACTCAGCTCCGCAAACGCCTCCAGCTACATCGATGTCGACTACGAATCCGTGTCCATCTATTCCAACAACGGCCAGCCGGGGACACCATGGGTGCCTCCGGTCGACGTGCGCTGGCAGTGGCAGATTCAGGCGCATAACGGCCAGTACACCACCACTAACGGGATCGACGTGAACATCTGCGAACCCACCTACCAGGGCGGATCGTGCGTCACGCCGGATGTCTTCGACATCGACCTGTACGTCGACAGCGCCATCACCGGCACCTGGGATGGCGACCCCGTGTCGGACGATTTCGTGTTCAGCACCGACGCGGTGAATGCGATCCACGCTTCCGGGCGCCACGTGATCGCCTACATGACCGTCGGCGACGCCGAGAATTTTCGCGCCGACTTCCAGCAAATGGTGGACTTCGACGCGGCCTGCAGCGGCTGCTTCCTCGGAAAAGCCTTCAGCGCCAGGTTCCCGAACGAGTGGTACGTCAACATCAACAACGGCCAGGGGCAGGCGGACTTCATGCGCACGATGGTGCAGGCCCGCATCGACAAGGCCGCCGCGGCCGGCTTCGATTCGATGGAACCCGACATCGATTTCGAGGCGGGCAATGCTTCCGGCTTCAGCATCACCGGCGCGACGCAGGTTGCCTACAATCTGTCGATCGCCGCAATCGCACACGCCAACGGCTTGTCCATCAATTTGAAAAGCGATGCCGGCCAGGCGGCGAATGCCCAACTCATCGCGGCCTTCGACTATGTGCTCGACGAGCAGTGCTTCCAGTACAACCAGTGCGCCAACTACGCGGGTTTCCAGCAGGCCGGCAAATCCATTTTCAACACCGAATACGTCTTGGCGCCCGACACCTTCTGTCCGAAGGCGAATGCCATGAATTTCAACTCCATTAAAAAGGCCAGCAACTTCAACCTGTACGCCTTGCCGTGGACGCCTTGCCGATAAGAGACCTCACCGCCGCTGGCACTTCCCGCAGAAGTGCGTGCCGCGCTGCGCCACCAGCGTCCGGCGAATGGGCGCACCGCACGTGACGCAAGGCTCACCCGTGCGCTGATAGACGCGGTGATCGAGTTGGAAGAACCCCTTGCGGCCATCGGCGTCGACATAATCGGAGATGGACGAGCCGCCCTTCTCGATGGCTTCGCTGAGTACTTCCACCACCGCCCGATGCAGTCGCTCCACGCGGTCCCGGCGCAAGCGCGCGCCCAGCGCCAGCGGATGAATGCCGGCGCGGAACAGCGCTTCATCGGCGTAGATGTTGCCAATGCCGCGCACGAAGTGCTGATCGAGCAGCACGGCCTTGATGCGCGCCTTGCGCTTCTTGAGCCGCGCCGCGAACTCGGCCAGCGTCACTTCGAGCGGCTCCGGTCCAAGCTTTTCGACACGCGCCGGCAGCCCGCGGCTGACCTCGATGCGGCCGAACTGGCGCTGGTCTTCATAGCGCAGCTCGCCGCGATCGAGATTGAACACAGCGTGCGTGTGGCGTCCCGGCGTGCCACCGAGTAGGAGCTTGCCGGTCATGCCGAGGTGCACGGTGAGGCAATAGCCGTCGTCGAGGTCCAAGACAATGAACTTGCCGCGGCGCGTGATGCGGCGGATGCGGCGCCCCGTCAGCGCGGCACTCATGGCGTCAGCATCGCCGCGCAGAACGCGGGGTGCGCCGAATTCGGCCGAGACAATCCGGCGGCCGACCACGCGGGCGATGGACCGGGCAACGGTTTCGACTTCGGGCAGTTCAGGCACTACGGCAGCTCGATGGATACGTCGTCGCCATCCACCTGCACGGCGTAGGTGGCGACCTTCTTGGTAGGATCGAAGTCGTTGGCGCCGGTCTGGCAGTCCCATTCCCACGCGTGCCATGGACACACCACGCGATTGCCGTGCAGCGCGCCTTGTCCCAACGGTCCGCCGCGATGCGGGCAAACTCCGCCCAGCGCCGGGACGCGTCCGCCGACGTTGCAGATGGCATAGGCTTCGGCTCCAACCGTGGCTTCGGAGACGGAATCGGCGGGCAGTTGGGAAAGCTGTGCGACTTTGACGAGTGGCATTTCTTCAGCCTATCACGGCTTGCGCGCATCCTCACAAGCTATTGAAAAGCAACAGTTTATGCAGCAACCTGATTTCGGACGTCCAGGGGTGTATAATAGAAACGTACCCCCCAGGATGGACAACCTATGACACCGGTACGTAAATTTTGGCCTCTGGATTTCGATCAGGAAGTGGAGATCTACGAAAACCTCTCGTGGGATCTGCCGGGCAGGACCCGCCGCCCCTCAAAGAACGCCGGCCGGATGCGCTCCGCGCCCGCCGCGCCTAAGCCTTAAGCGGCTTGTTCACCACTTTCTGGTTTTTCTCGTCCCAATATAAGGTGCGCCCTTCGCGATAGGAATCGACGGCCATCGAAATGGTGACCTGTGCGTGGAAGGCGATCTCTACGTTGAGCGTGGGTTTTTCGCGAGTGCGCATGCAATCCAGAAAGTTGGCGATGTGCGCGGTCATGTCGCTCTTCTGCTCGATGGGGATCTTGGTCTCTTCCTCGCCGAACTTGGCTTTGTAGGCGTCGTCGATCACCTTGTGCTCGGGGATGAGCGTGATGTGATTGGTGAAGCCTTCAAACATGCCGTGATCCACCATGACGATGGTGCCCTCGTGGCCGCGGATCAGCCCCGGAATGTGCCGCGAGTTGGCCATCGTCGAGCTCAGCACAAGCGAGTGCCTCTGCGGAAACTCGGCCAGCAGGTGGAACGTATCGGGCACCTCGCGCTCGTCCTTGAACACGTAGATTCCGCCGCTGGCCGCGACCTTGCACGGCGATTGCGGCTCGGGCCAGCAGATGTTGAGTGGCGCCACCACGTGGAAGAACAGGTCGGTGGCGATCCCTCCCGAATAATCCCAGTACTTGCGGAATCGGAAGAAGCGGTCGGCGTTAAACGAGCGCTTGGGCGCTTTGCCCAGCCACATCTTCCAGTCGATGTAATTGTCGCCCTTGCCATCGGGACTGGCGTCGGCGTCGATATCCCAGTTCCACTCGCCTTCCTTCGAGTTGCGGTGATAGGAACCCTGGCTCATGATCATCTTGCCGATGGCGCCATCGGCGATGTATTTCTTCGCCATGTGCCACTGCGCCGCCGACGTGGTTTGCGAACCGACCTGCACGACGCGCTTGGTTTCCCTCACGGTGTTGACCACGTGGCGGGCTTCCTCGATGGTATGGCACATCGGCTTTTCCAGGTACACGTCCTTGCCATGATCCATGGCTTCCAGCGCGATCTGCGCGTGCCAATGGTCGGGCGTGGCCACCACTACGGCGTCCACATCCGGGCGGCTGATGATTTCGCGATAGTCGAGATAGCCGTCGCACTTGTACTTGTCCATGGCGGCTTTGCGCCGCTTCTCATAAACATCGGCGACGGCCACGATCTGGCAGGCGTTGGTGCGCTTGCCGTACGTGGCAAAGTTTCCGGCCAGGTAGAATCCGCGGCCTCCGACGCCTACGATGGCCACGTTGATGCGATCATTGGCGCCGATGACTTTCCCGGTAGCTGGGGCGGCGGATTTGCCGGGCTTGGCGAGCAGCCCTTTAGCTGCGCCCAGCGCGCCGGTGACAGCGGCGCTGCGGACGATGAAATCTCTGCGATTGACGGAGTCTTGATTTTCAGACACGCGAATGCCCTTTCTTGGCTGGATATCACCAGTGTAGCTGAGATGGCCCCGTGGCGCAGGCACTCTTGGCTGGATAGCGTCGGGATAAACCGGCGTGAAGTAGTGAATGAAAGAGTCATTCAGGAACTCGCCCACCGGCGATGCCGGATTGAGCAAAGTGAGACTAGTGCAGAGCCAGATCATGGTGTATGCTGCAAAAAGAACACGATTGCAAAGTTACGGCCCGTTTTACAATTGGTGCATTTGCCCCAACAGGAACATGGCTCCGCAGGAAGATGGCTTTCCGGTGCTGCGGACCAACGCGGCCGGAATCGATTTGGGGAGCGAAAGCCACTGGGTGTGCGCGCCGACGGTGGACGGCAAAGGCCGAGAGGTCAAAGAGTTCGGCGCGACCACTCCGGAGTTAGAGAAGATGGCGGCATGGCTGAAGGAGCGGAAAGTGGTATCCGTGGCCATGGAGAGCACCGGGTATACTGGATTTCGCCCCAGGAGGTATTGGACAGGCACGGACTGGAGGCGGTGCTGGTGGATGCTCGGGATTGCCCGTGTGCCGGGGCGAAGAAAGACGGACCGGCTGGATTGTAAGTGGATTCAACGGTTGCACAGTTGCGGCCTGTTGCGGGGATCCTTCCGGCCCAAAGAGCAGATCAACATGTTGCGCACTTTGGTGCGGGACAAAGGTACGCTGGTCGTGAACGGGCCGACTGGATTCGGCGGATGCAGAGGAGCCTGGACCAGATGAATGTGCGGGTACACCGGCGGTGGCCGACATAGAGGGAAAGACAGGGATGTCCATCATCCGGGCCATCGTAGCGGGGGAGCGGGATGCTCAAGCACTAGCCAAGTTCCGAGATCCGCGCTGCCGGCAAAGCGAGGAGCAAATAGCCGAACAATTGAGCGGGCACTGGCGAGAGGACCACCTGTTCAGCCTGACGCAGGCCCTTAAGATGCATGATGCCATCGAGGAGAGGATTCAGGCCTATGACAAGGAGATCACCCGGAAACCGGCAGAGATGGAGCGCGAGGACTGCCGCCAGCGGGAGGCCCCCAAGTTGCGGAACCGCAACAAAGCCAAGCTGATCCAGGTGGCCGGCACAGGCGTGGCGCAAGCAGTGCGGTCCGCGGCGTGGGATCCGGATTCCGAGTGCACCCAGACGTGTGCTGACCAGATGATAGAGCGCACCCTGCGAGAGCCGCCGCAACGGCGCCTTCAACGACAGAAAGATCCCCCGCCGCACGCAGAGATATCGCAGAATGGCCTCGCCGACCTGCCTTACCAGCGGGTACTCCTGTGCCCGACGCTGCTTGGGGCGGGAGATCGAAATGATTTCGCTTTCCCAGTGGAGGTCTTCCAGGCATAAGCCCGCCACCTCCCCACTCCGGAAACCGTAGGTCGCCGACAGCAGCAAGATAGCCCGGTCACGGATGTCACGCGCCGAACCGCTGCTGGCGCTGGCAATCAATCGCTGTACGTCCGGCCAGGGCGGACGATAGGAAGTCCTTCGTGCCGAAACAGGCGCGGGCCATCAATGCCACGGGCGATGCTGGCCGAACACCATCCCCGTGTGGCCGCATGTCGAAAGAAAGCACGCAGAGCTCCGGCACTGGTGGACACCGAGACACGACCCCAACCCCGCTTTCCGTTACCGGCCAGAAACGTATCTACATCTTCCAGGGAAACATCCTCGAAAGAACGATTCTGCTCGCCCCACCAGCTCAAAAACTTCTCTACCTGCCAGCCCTGACCGCGAATGGTGGCTGGGGATAAGCCGCGCTCCTCGCGCTGGTAGGCGGCGAAGTCGGCAAGCCGATCCACAAAAGGGACGATCTTGGGTTGGGGTCGTTCCAAACGTCCCAGGAAGTGCAACCAGTTTGTGGCCGTTTGGACGAAGAGTTTTCGCGACCACCCGACGGCTCGCGCACGATGGCGAACATGCTGCTCACGATCCCAGCCATCAGCAGCCGCCTCAATAGCTGGCAATCCAATCGTCTCCCCGATGGTGAGGTCGATTCGCTCGCCGATTACCAAAAGTTCTCGAGCCTGGCGCAGTAAGGTGGCGCCAGCCAAGCCTTGGCCGATGCAATGCGTCAGGAATCGCTCCCGGGCTTCGGCGCATGGGCCGGCGCGATGCCGCGCGACCACACCAGGGTATTTGAACGAAGTCTCGAACACTGTTTCGGATCCCCTGTTTGAACGAGGGAGGTCCGACCAGTATTCGGCATTTAGTTATGTGGCGTCCAGATCCACCGGCTCACTGAGCCCATGGGGTTTGCAGGCTGGACGCCACATAATTCTGGAGGCCACATAACGCATATTATTTGGCGCGCCACATAATATGCAGGAGATCCGCACGTACGGATCTGTCCGGGGGGTGCCGGGCGAACGCTATCCCTACCGCGACCCGTCTTTTTTTGCAGCGTCGCGCCAACACCCAGCACCCAGGGCCCAGCACCTACAGAGCACCGCGCGTTACAATTCGGCTACGATGCAGCTTCCGCCCGAAAAGCAAGACATGGGTCTCATGCGCGAGATGTTCTCCACGATCGCGCCGCGATACGACTTCATCACGCGCATTTTCTCCTACGGCATGGACAAGCGCTGGAAGCAGCGCGGCGTCGAGCGCGCCGGATTGCCCGAGCGTCCCGTGGTCCTGGATCTGGCTTCCGGCACCGGCGATTTCTCCGAGCTTGTCGTCGCCGAGCGCCCCGCAGCCACGACCGTCGCCGTCGACCTGACCGAGCGTATGCTGCGCCTCGCGCGCGCCCGGGGCGTGGATCGCGCTGTGTGCGCCGACGCCACGCGCCTGCCCTTCCACGCCGGAGCCTTCGATTGCGTCTTCATCGGCTACGGCCTGCGCAATTTCCCGGACCTGAACGCCGCGCTGCGCGAGATCGAGCGCGTCACTCGCCCCGGCGGCCTGCTGGTGACGCTCGATTTCTTCCTGCCCCGCAATCCGGTCTTCCGCAAGCTGTATCTCGGCTACCTCTATGAGCAGGGCGCCTTCTGGGGACTCCTGCTGCACGGCCGCGCGCGCATCTACACCTACATTCCTGACTCGCTCAGTTCCTTCCTCACCATGCCCGACTTCTCCGCGCGCCTGGAAGGCTTCGGCTACGCCAAGGTCGAATCGCGCGGCTTTATTCTAGGCGGCATCGGACTGCACTGGGCCGCTAAGAAGAACGGCACACGCGCTGCGACTTAGTCCGTCACTTCAGAAGTCCACTAACGTATTTTGAGAGATCAGCGTGGGGTGGCGAGCTTGTCAAGGAGTTCCGCAAGATCCTGTCGAGTGAACTTCCATTTCAAACGGCCGGGCAGTGCTCTCCCAGTAGTATTGAAAATCGAGGATGCGCTCGGCGAGGGCGTTGAGATCGGTAACGTCGTTGGGCGTCAGGACCTTGCGCTGCAGGATGGAGAAATAGATTTCGATCTGGTTGAGCCAGCTGGCATGGACCGGAGCGTGTA
>Ga0073928_10009292_pt1 | contig 12010 bp, 13 predicted proteins | sample PaiPotPPA55metaG_FD_76969 | JGI IMG/M metagenome (GOLD analysis project Ga0073928, IMG submission 76969) | Iron sulfur acid spring bacterial and archeal communities from Banff, Canada, to study Microbial Dark Matter (Phase II) - Paint Pots PPA... ...
GCAGGGAGCAGCTCCGTGCCGAGGCCATCGCCCCCAGCACCATTCAACAGCGCGAGAACCGCGACCATCCGCTCGCTCAACACGCAGCCACCGCCTCCTAAGCGCCACCGTAACGGTCCACAGACCACCCACGTGCCACCCGCGCCACGACGCCGCCGCTGCCGAGCCTGAGCTGGTCGGGCGCGTCGATGCCGAGAACGGCGCGGGACACCTTGTCGAACGCAGGCAGAGCGGTGGTGAGTGCGAGGATCGCCAGGATTCTGCGCAATCGGGGATCGACGGCCGCCAGGCGCAGCCATCCGCACTGTCCGGCAGCCCGCGCTTGCGCTCTGACCAGCACATGGATACCGCTGGCGTCGCAGAACGTCAGCCGGGCCGCATCGATGACGACGCGGTGGTGACCGGTGAAGGCCAACTGGAGGAGATGGTCGTCGAGTTCGACGGCAGTGGCGACATCAAGTTCGCCGGACATGACCAGCACGACGATATCGCCTGAATAGTGACGCTCAGTGAGAGTCAGCTGCTGCATGGCCGTCACTCCGACCTCTTCGGCCTGCCTGTGCTCGATGCGGGACACATCGCCGGGGTCTGGGGTGATCTCGCCAGTCTAGTCGTTCCTCCAGTCATTCGGGCGGAACCCGGTGCATGCGACCGAGCAGGGCGGGGATGGGCACTGTGGCGAAGCGGATCGCGTTATCGCTGGTGCCGTACGGGATGAAGAGCGTGTCCCGATGCCGCATTGCTCCGCAGGAGTAAACGACGTTCGGCACGTAGCCGTCGCGCTCTTGTGCGTCGGGGGCGATCAACGGGTCCGTGAGGCGGGCGATGACGCGCTGCGGGTTTTCGAGGTCGAGCAGCAGGGCGCCGATGCAGTACGTGCGCATCGGGCCAACTCCGTGGGTCAGCACGAGCCAGCCATCGTCGGTCTCGATCGGCGAGCCGCAGTTGCCGATCTGGGTCAGCTCCCAACTGCTGGCCGGGGTCTGAATGGTGACGGGCTTGCTCCAGGTCTGATTGTCCGGGGAGGTGGTGATGCTCGTGTTCTCCCGGTCCCAGCGCGAGAGCGCCAGGTACTGTCCACCCACCTTGCGGGGAAACAGCGCCATGCCCTTGTTCGCGGCGGCCGGGCCGCTGAGCTGGGTCGCGTGGAACACCCGGAAGTCCGTGGTGTGCAGTCGCTGGGGCGTGACCGTGAAGCCGTCGAAGGCCGTGTAGGTCGCGTAGTACGACGCGACGCCCTCGTTATCGGTGAACCGGACGAACCGCGCGTCCTCCATGCCGTGGCGTTCGGTCGGACCGGTCGGCCACAGGACCCGCTCGGACAGCTGGGTGTCGGGCGGGAATTCGAGGTCGTACGTACACGCCGCGATCCACTGGACGCGTTCGATCGTGCGGTGTGTCCCCCGCCGCGGAGTCAGCCCGGGCGGCAGGTTGCCCAGCGTGCGGTCCAGGTCCGCCGCGGTGAACCGAGCGGGCAGATTGCGGTGCAGGAACGCCGCGACCTCGTCGTCGTCGGCGTGCGCGGACAGCACCGCCTCGAACAGCCGCCGATCGTACTCGGGCGGCCGGGCATTCCCGAGCACGGCGACCGAGGTCATCGGATCGAGTGTGATCTCCGCGCCGGGCCCGACCACGCCGGTCCGCAGTTCGATGCAGGACAGGTGCCCTTCGCCGATGGCTCGGGCGCTCAGCACGAACCGGGTCTGGTCGTCCGCGAGCCCGTCCTGGTCGGGATGGGCGACCATCGAGGGGTTGCACAGAGCCGCCCCTTCGATCGCGTATTCGTGCGTGAAGTAGGCGCCGATCAGCAGCCTCCGGCTCGCGGAGACACGCAGTTCGCTAGGGATGCGGTGCGAGATCGTCTCGAAGTGGCCGGCGAAGGTGCCACGCAGATCGCGGTGGCGGCCCTTGAACGAGTCGAGGGTGCGAGCCAGCGTGTCGTCCACCTGGTCCTCGCTCAGGCTGAGCACCCGGGTGATGACGGCGGCGGTGCGCGACTCGAACTCCGGGACCTCCTCGCCTGGGACGAAGAGTTTTGTGATCACCCGGCTCGGATCAGGGCTGATGCATACGGCGGAGCGCGTGGCGAGCTCGGGCTCGGTGCTGGACGGCGTGCTCATCGCGACTTCAGACATGAGACGGCCTGCTGGAGGGTGGAGATGAGCGCCAGGGTCGATTCAGCGCCCTGGTTCGCGTTGTGCCCGTGCGGGTGCAGGCCGTCGTATCCGCCGCCGGTGTGCGGATCGTAGAGCACGTCCCCGACGTCGTTCTCGCCGAGGAACCATTCGACGGCGCGTTCGACCCCGCGGAGCCAGCGCTCGTCCCCGCTGACCGCGTGGGCGCGGGCACACGCGTCGGCCAGGGCGGCGGCCTCAATGGGCTGCTGGTCGAAGCACGGGCGCGGCTCACCGGTACTCCAGCCGTGTGATCCGGTGGGCGACAGGTGCCCGGCGCCGGCGTCGGTCTCGATTTCGAGCAGCCAGTCGAGGAGTTCGAGGCCGTACTCGCGTGCATTGTCGTCGTAGAGGTGCTGGCCGGCGGCGATGAGCACCTCGGGGAACACGGCGTTGGCGTAGGCGAGGCGCGGCTCGGGCCAAGGCCAGTTCGTACCGGCTCCGCTGCGCGGGATCATTTTGACGGCGGCGGCGAGCAGTTCCGCCGCGGCCTGGTCGGTGGGGTGCACGGCGAGGATCTCGGCGGCGCCGAGGCCGGCGAACGCCATGGAGCGCGGGAACGGTGAGCGCAGACGTGCGCTGATGGCGAAGGCATGGTCGGCGCTTTCGCGCACCCACGGCAGCGGGGAACGCGCCGCCGCCGTGCCAAGGCCCCACAGGCCCCGGCCCCAGCAGTCGCCGAGCCCTGGCTCGTCCTGCCAACGCCGGTCCACGGCCATCCGGTTGTGGAAGCGGCCGTCGGGACTCTGCGCGTGCGTCGTGAACGCGAGGCACTGCTCGGTGAGGCGGTTCAGCTCGTCGTTGTGCGTGGACGGGTGGTCCGGGCCGGAGTCCCGGCACAGCACGACCAATCCCCGGGCGACGTCGTCGAGGCAGTAGCCGTGTTCGCGACGCGGTATGGCGAACTGGGCGTGTTCGAATAGGGCGGTGTCGTCGCTGAGCCTGAGCAGATGGGTGAAGGCGGACGTAAGCAGGGTGGTCACCGGGGCGGCCACAGCGGTACAGGTCACAGCGCGACCTTGGCGACGGCCCTGGCTTTCTTCGTCTCAGCCTTCGTGGCCTCGGCTTCGAGCACCGTACCGATCAGGGTGCGGTAGCCGTCTGCGACGGTCCGCCAGCCCAGTGCGGGGGCGAGGTCGGCGCAGTGTGCCGACATCGACTCGGCCAATCCGGGTTCGGTCAGGACCCGCCGGACGGCATGCGCCATGGCCTCGGGGTCGCGATGCGGCACGACGAGTCCCGCGCCGCCGGAGAGCAGCTCGCGCGCGTGCGGGAAATCGGTGGCGATCACCGGACGCCGCGCCGCGACGGCCTCGACCAGCACTCCGGAGGTGGCCTGCTCGGTGGAGTCGTAGGGCAGCAGAACCAGGTCGGCCGCGCGCACCATCGCGTTCAACGGCTCGATGGCGCGGTAGGCCGGGTCGAACTCGACCTGGTCGGCGACACCCGTGTCCGCGGCCAGTTTCTGCAGCGACGTCCGGTACGACTCGCCCTGCTCGGCCAGCACCTTCGGATGGGTCTGCCCGGCGACCAGATAGCTGGGGGCGGGGCCCAGGTCGCGCAGGTGACCGAGCGCCTCGATGGCCCATTCGATCCCCTTGCCCGGGCCGATCAGGCCCCAGGTGAGCAGCCTCGGGGCACCGCCGTCGGGCCGGACGGCGGCCGGGCCGGTCGGTGTGGCCGCCCCGTGCGGGATCAGGTGCACCTTCCCGGCGTCGATCAGATAGCCGTCAAGGAGCGCGCCCGCGGCGGTGCCGGACAGGACGACGACCGCGGCGGACGCGTCGATGATCCGCTGCAGGACAGAACGCTGATGCGCGGTCGGTGCGGTGAGCACCGTGTGCAGCACGGCTACGACGGGAATCGTCATGCCGGCGAGGACGTCGAGCACGTCCTCGCCGTCCCGGCCGCCGTAGATGCCGTATTCGTGTTGCACGATCAGGACGTCGTAGCGGTTGAGGGCGTCGATCACGCGCAAGGTGCTGAAGGGCCGGCCGTTGACCAGCCGCACGGTCGCGTCATGCAGGTCGTGCTGGCTGGACGAGTCGACGACTGGCACGACGCCGCAGTACTCGCCTGCGGCCGGGTCGGTCAGGTGGCGCATCAACGCCGCGCTGAACGTGGCGATGCCGCACTGCGTGGGCGGGTACGTACCTAGAAATCCATAGTTGACCATAGTGCGGCCGCCTCTCAGGTTGCATGGGCTGACGGCCGCACGATCGTGGACTGAGGCGGGCGGCCTCACGCGGAAATTCCCTCCTTGAGAACCCGACCGCGTGGCTGCCGGTGGCGCTTGCGCCAGGAGGAAGATAAGAACTCGAATACCGCAGCGGACGCTGGTGCGGCACGAGAGGGAGAGCCGTAGCCGTGGCGACGGCGGACAAGCACACCGTAGCATCCCGGCTGCCGTCCGTGCGGGCGCGCAGCTCCGGTGGCCCGCGCCGCAGGCAGTTCGATCCGGTGCGCCTCGTCACGGAAATTCAAATAAAGGAGTATACTGAAAATACTCTCGGCATTTCGCGCACTGATAATCGAATCGGTGTCGCCGCGGGCGAAGAGAAATCCCGGGTCGGTCCTTGATCCGGAGACAGGTGTCCCCTGATGCCGAAACTCGACCTTCCCCAGCCCGATTCAGCCGACGCGGCCTCCGTTCCGCTGATGCAGCCCACCCTCGTCCCCACCGAACACACCCTGCAGGACCTGTCCACCGGAGGATGGCGGCGCCGGCTCACCGGCCTGCCGACCGCGTTCAAGGGGACGCTGGCGCATTGGACCGAGCAGAGCCGTTCCGCAGTCGCCGACCGGCGCGGCCGGGTGGGACAGGACGCCGGACGCCAGTGAGAGTCGGAGCCATAGCCGCGGCACTTGCCGCGGTCGCGTTCGGCGCGATCCTCGCGTACGGGTGGGGCACGCCGGGAACGGAAGGGCAGGCAATCGGCCTCGGCATCATGCTGGCCGGAACCGTGGGACTGGCCGGCGTGCTGGTCCGGACCCTGTTCGGGCTGCGCGCGGCCCGCCGGCGGTTCGCGGGTTATGGCTCGGCCGACTGAGCGGACGCCGCAGCCTCACGACGTCAGTCGGGTTCACTTCGGTCGAGGGCGTAGCCCGTCGAGTGCGGCCTGAAGGATCGGCTCGAGGTAGCGGGCGTCGCCGTGGATCGTGGCGATGGCGATGACCATGTCAAGGATCTGCTCGAGGGTGAGGTCCTCGCGGATCTCGTGAGCGCGCTGTGCGGCGGCGAGGAGCGGGCGTGCGGCGGCCATCACTCGATTGCGGTTGGTTTCGAACAGGGGATCGCTGCGGTCTGTGCTCTTAAGCAGCTCTGCGGCGAGGTGACGCTTGCTGGTGCTGAAGGCGAAGAATCGGCGCAGCCAGGCAGTGAATACAGCGCTCGGCGTGTCACCGCTGATGGTCTCGGCAGCCGTGCAGACGGCGTTTACCTCGTCGGTGTAGAGGGCCCCGAGGAGCTCTTGGCGGCCGGGGAAGTTGCGGTACAGAGTCGCCATGCCGACACCCGCACGCCTGGAGATCTCGGCCATGGAGATTTCGGCCTGCGGGTCGGCGAACGCGCTGCGGGCCGCCACGAGGATCTTGTCGCGGTTGCGCTCGGCGTCGGCCCGCTTCGCGGGTGCCGGGGGCTGGTCCGGGGGCATGAGGACTCCAAGTGGATAGGCTATCCGTTTTGCGCTACAGTGAAGCGCGAAGTGGACAGGCTATCCGATTCTAGCCGACCTGGGTCCACTCCCCCGGCGCGACGTGCTCGCGACGACTTCAAGGAGCTCCTCATGGACTACCGACCTCTGGGACGCACCGGCGTCTCGGTCAGTCGACTCTGCCTCGGCGCGATGATGTTCGGCGCCTTCGGCAACTCCGACCACGACGACGCGATCAAGATCATCCACCGCGCGTTGGACGCCGGAATCAACTTCATCGACACCGCCGACGGCTACTCCCATGGAGAGTCGGAGCAGATCCTCGGCAAGGCGCTGGCCGGCGGACGGCGCGAGAACGTCGTGCTCGCGGTGAAGTTCGGTCCGCCCTTCGACCAGGATCCCAACCACCGTGGAGCGTCGCGCCGGTGGATCACCGAGGGGGTCGAGGGCTCGCTGCGGCGGCTGCAGACCGACTGGATCGACGTTTACCAGGTCGGTGTTCCCGACCCGAACTCCGATATCGACGAGACCCTCAGCGCCCTGACCGACCTCGTTCGCGCCGGCAAGATCCGATCCTTCGGCGCGTCGAAGGTCCCTGCCTCCCAGATCGTCGAGGCCCAATGGACCGCCGACCGTCGTGGCCACGGACGGTTCCGCACCGAACAGCCCCCTTACTCCATGCTGACCCGGGCGATCGAGTACGACGTGCTGCCGACGTGTGAGCGCCACGGAATGGGCGTCATGGCCTACAGCCCTCTGGCAGGCGGTTGGCTGTCAGGCAAGTACCGCAAGGGACAGGAGGTCGGCGGGCCGGGCTCGGTGGCACGGCAGCGCCGTTCGCCCAGTGCCTACGACGCCGCCAATCCGGCCAACGCCGCCAAGCTCGATGCCGCCGACGCCCTCGGCGCGTTGGCCGGTGAGGCCGGATTGACCCTCGTTCAGATGGCGATCGCGTTCGTCACCCGCCACCCCGCAGTCACCTCCGCGATTATCGGCCCACGCACCATGGACCATCTGGAGGGCTACCTCGCCGCAGACGGGGTCGAGCTGTCGACCGAGCTGCTTGACCGCATCGACCAGATCGTTCCGCCCGGATTCACGATCAACGTCGCCGACAACATGTGGGACTTCGGGACCTCGGCCCTGACGCCCGCGGCCCGCCGTCGATAGGGCAACCTCGCCAGGTGCGGACGGTCTCCCGGCCTTGGGTGCGGCGGGGAACACCTGGTCTGGCGCGCACGGCCTCGGCCGCTCGGGCTACCATCCAGGACATGACTCGACCGTCAGCTCCGTCCGCCGCGAATTCCTCTGAATCCGCCGGTGTCGGCGGTGCGGGCGACGTGAAGACCCTGGCGGACATCGCCCGCGCGGCCGGGGTGTCGACTCCGACGGTTTCGAAGGTGCTCAACGGCCGTGCCGACGTGGCCGCATCGACCCGCGAGCGTGTCGAGGGAATCCTGCGCGAGCAGGGCTACCGGCGCCGCGCGACTCAACCGGTAGCCCTGCTCGATCTGGTCTTCCACGAGCTCACCAGCGCCTGGGCGATGGAGATCATCCGGGGCGCCGAGCAAGTCGCCCACGATGAGGGGCTCAACCTGCTGGTCTCCAAGTCCGGCGGCCGGGAGGGCGGTGAGCTGTCCTGGCTCGAGACCATCATGGCGCACCGCCCGGCCGGGGTCCTGCTGGTGGTCGCCGACCTCACGTCCGCCGAGTACGCGCAGCTCACCGCCCGCGGCATCCCGTTCGTGGTGATCGACCCGGCCGGGGAACTCGACCATGACGTGCCCTCGGTGGGGGCCACCAACTGGCAGGGCGGCCTGGCCGCCACCCGCCATCTGCTCGAACTCGGCCACCGGCGGATCGGCATGGTGGCCGGCCCCGACCGACTCTTGTGCAGCCGAGCCCGGGTCGACGGCTACCGCTCCGCCCTCGAGAGCGCGGGCGTGACCTACGACCCCGCGCTGGTGCGCGGCGGGGAGTTCAATCAGGAGACCGGCTACAAGGTGGGCCTCGAACTACTGCGGTCGCGTCAACGGCCGACGGCGGTATTCGCGGGCAATGACCTGCAGGCGCTCGGCCTGTACGAGGCGGCGCGGGAGGCGGGCCTGCGCATCCCGGAGGACCTGAGCGTCGTCGGGTTCGACGACATGGTGCTGGCGCGCTGGGCCGGACCGCCGCTGACCACGATCCGCCAGCCGCTCACCGAGATGGCGGCCGCGGCGGCGCGCATCGTCGTCGACCTCGCGCGCGGCAAGGAGCCGACCGCCACGCGCATCGAACTGGCCACCAGCCTCGTCGAGCGCAGCAGCACCGCCCCTCCGCCGGGGGCCTGAGCGGCTCGCAAGGCCCTCGCGGTGCTGCGGGACGAGCGGTTGACGGGCGGTCAGCAGCGACATAGCGTCGGTCCGGAAACCCCGAGAGTGATCCGAGCTTTTCGGAGGACCGTATGACGCTGTCCCAGTCTCAGTCTCAGCCCGATTCCTTACCCGCGACGGCTCCGGCTTTTCCGGGTGGGACCGCGGTCTCCCGGCTGCACGTGTACGACTGGGCTGCCGCCGACGGCCTGTGCGGAGGCTCCCCGCACGTCCACCTCGCCTGTACCGAGGCGTACGTGGTGGTCGGCGGGCTAGGCGAACTGCACACCCTCACCGCTGCAGGCCCGGCCCGCGCCGAACTGCGGCCCGGCACGGTCGCCTGGTTCGGCCCGGGCACCATCCACCGCGCCGTCAACCTCGACGGAGCGCTGCAGGTCGTAGTGGTGATGCAGAACAGCGGCCTGCCGGAGGCCGGGGACGCCGTGCTCACCTTCCCAGCGGAGGTGCTGGCCGACCCAGAGGCCTACCGGCGCGCGGCACAGGTAAGCAGCGAGGCGGATGCACGGCGCCGCCGCGACCTGGCCATCGAGGGCTATCTCGCCCTCGGAGCCGAACTGGCCGCCGGCCGCACCGAGGCTCTCGAACGTTTTTACCAGCAGGCTGTGGCCCTGCGCGCCGACCGGATCGACGACTGGGAAACCGTCTGGCGCGAGGGGTCGCACGCGGCCGCCGAGCGCACCGCCGACCATCTCAAAGCTCTGCGAGAGGGACGGACGGACCACCTCGTCGACGCGATGCTGCGCAGTGAACAGCCTCCGGAGGCGGACGACCGGGCCCTGGGCATGTGCGGTCGGCTCGACACCTACCGGCTGCGGCCGCCAGTCTCGTCGTGACCGTTGCCGTCGGGCTCTGGATAGAGCACCGCGGCGTCCCACAACCTGCTGAATTGGCTTACCGCCGCGACACCAGACCGCGGTCCACGACTACCTCCGTGCGGGAGTTGGCCGGTCGGTCCTCCCCCGGCGTAAGAGTCGGGATGGTCTCATAGATGAGCTCGCTGTCGAAGATGACGAAGTCGTACAGCTGGTTGAGCAGCTCGGGACCGACCATGTCTCGGGTCAGATAGCGGATGCCGAATCCCGCGCGCCGCCGGCGTTCACAGAGCGCTGTGAAAACGGATCGGCGGTGAGCTGCGCGAACTCGAGGATGAACAACCGCCGTACCCGTACTCTGCGCTCCTCGACCGCCTCGCGCCGAGCCTCGGGATAGCGCAGTCCCTCGTTGCTGTCCCAGAATCCGCCGCTGTACGTCGCGTAGCCGGCCTGCAGCCCGCGCAGCAGGTTCGCGAAGTCTGTGGTCTTCTTGTCCAGGAACTTCGTCGGCAGCGGCGAGGCGGGCCGTTCGTAGGAATGCGCGTCCCTGACCACCCTCACTATCGACTGGGCGGTCGAGGGGCGCGTGCGCTGCGGGTTGAAGAGTTCGGGCACAGACATCAGTGGGCTGAGCCGATCGTCGATGCGGTCGTAGAGCAGCGCCACCCCTCCGATGACGATCGAAATGGTCACTGCGGCGAGGCAGCGCACGAGGGAAGGCCGAAGCCAAGATCCGCCTGTGCCGCTCGAGGTGCCAGGTCGACGTCGACCAGCCCGGCCAGCAGGCGCCGCCACAGCGGGGGCCCGTGCCACGACGTCGGGGGAACCAGGTTGGTGGTGCGCGCCCCTCGTGCGCACCAGCCGAATCATCACGTGTCGCCCATAGGTGACGAGCAGTCAGATGGGGTGAGGGTACTGGTCCATCGGAGACTGCTCCATCGTTACGCTCATTCTGCTGAAGTGCCCCGCCGCCATGGCAATTCAGTGAGGGTTTCGAGCTGCTGCTTGTCCGCTGCGCCGTCGATGACGAGGACTTCGTAGCCGAGGGTCAGGGACGTGTCGTGCGCCAGATCGTGTTCCTCGCTGAAGAACGGCGCCGAGCCGACGCAGGCGAACATCGACGACCTCACGAACCATTGGTTCGGGAAACAGAAGTTCTCCGGCGACTCGCGCATCAGCAGCGTGGAGGATCGATCGGTCTCGTCGTGACGCCCGGTCAGCGCCACCCACGGAGCACGCTTGCCCATCAGCTCGTCGCCCCCGGAGCCCTCCGGCATGGTGACCTTGCCGCCGGTGAACGAGCGGGGGCCGCGCCAGAACAGGCCGCCGTAGCCCGCGTTCTCGCGGCCGTTGGTCGTCGGACTGCCGAACGGGATCGTGGCCCCGCTCACGTTGTGCAGGGTGGTCTCGAACGAGAGACGCCAGGCCCCTGACTCCACCAGCACGTCGGCGGAGACCCGCCGCTGCTCGTCGATGATCCGCTCACCCGCCTGGGTGCACCAAGCCAAGCCCTCGGCGAAAGCCACGCCGCCGTCCTCGAGTCGCAACTCCTCGAAGTGCTCGTGCACCATCGTGCCATTGTTCTCCAGGCGTTGGTAGCCCTCGTCTCGCACGAACGTCGGGCCGCCCCAGAAGTTCTCCTGGCCGACGTTCGGCAAGGACAGGGCGATGCCCTTGTGCCAAAGGTGGTCGTGCGGCCGATAGATGCTGACCAGATCGCCGCCGAGAGTGCGGACCGGATGGAAGTACGGGCGCGGGGACTCGTACTGCGCGTCGGCCGGCCGGTAGACGTAGGTGAACACCTCGACGCCCTGCCACCTGGCGCGCACCGAGTATTCGTACTCGTGGATAAGGTCGAGGCCGGTACTCATCGGCTCCCCGCTTCCGTTGTAGTTCCCTGATTTCGCGCCGGGCCCCAGTAGGGTTCGACGCCGTCCATGCGGCCGTAGAACGGCGAGTCAGGGCCGAGCTCGGCCGGCTCGACCGTCCTGCGTTGGAAGGCTGAGGCGTAGATCCCGGCCACCAGTCGCAGCGTGCGCAGGGCCTCGTCGGTGGTCACGGGCGGGGCGGTGCCTGCGCGCAGCGCCCGGTGCACGTGCGCGAACTGCGCGCGGTGGCCGCTGGGCTCCCCTGCTGGACCGGCGCTCCAAGCCTCCATGACCTGCTCCTCGTGTCCCGGCGCGGGGGTGATCCGCCAGTCGGCGTCGCCGTACCCGTACCGGTGAGTCAATTCGACCGTGGCGAATTCGAAGTCGAACCTGAGCCGGCTCTCTTCCTGCACCGAGACCAGGCTGTTGACGATCGAGGCGACCGCGCCGCTCGCGAAGGTGACGTGGGCGAGCGAGACGTCCTCGGTCTCGGTGCGCCTCGCCTGCTGCCGGGCGATCGCGCTGACCTCGACCCAGTCGCCGAGCAGGGCGAGCAGCAGATCCATCTGGTGGATGCCGTGGCCCATGGTCGGGCCGCCGCCCTCGGTGCTCCAACGCCCGCGCCAGGGCACGTCGAAGTACGACTGCGCCCGATACCACGTGGTGTGGCACGCGGCGACCAGCGGCCGGCCGAGCACCCCGGCATCAATCAGGGCACGCAGACGCAGCGCACCCGAGCCGAAGCGGTGCTGGAAGACCGTGGCGACATACGGTCCGCCGGGACGCTGGGCCGCTGCCAACAGCTCGAGGTCGCGCAGACTCAGCGTCGGCGGCTTCTCCACCAGCACCGAAGCACCCGCGTCGAGGCAGGCCAGCGCCTGGTCCCTGTGCACCCCCGGCGGAGTGCACAAGTGGACGAGGTCAGGTTGCTGCTCGGCCAGCAGCTTGTCGAGGTCCAGGTACCTAGCCCCGATATCGACTGCGTCGCAGAACTCGTTGACCCGTTCCTGGTCGATGTCGGCGGCGGCAACGACGTGCGCGTCACCACCGAGGGAGCGCAGGGCCGTCGCGTGGACGCGGGCGATGCCACCAGTGCCCACGATGGCTATCCGCAGCGGGCTCGTCGGC
>Ga0073928_10009293_pt1 | contig 12009 bp, 10 predicted proteins | sample PaiPotPPA55metaG_FD_76969 | JGI IMG/M metagenome (GOLD analysis project Ga0073928, IMG submission 76969) | Iron sulfur acid spring bacterial and archeal communities from Banff, Canada, to study Microbial Dark Matter (Phase II) - Paint Pots PPA... ...
ATACCTACGGGCCGCGCATGCACCCGAACGACGGCCGCGTCGTCTCCAACTTCATCGTGCAGGCGCTGAAGAACGAGCCGATCACGCTGTACGGCGACGGCAACCAGACCCGCGCCTTCTGCTATGTCGACGATCTGATCGACGGCTTCCTGCGCATGATGAACGCACCGGACGACGTGATCGGGCCGATGAACCTCGGCAATCCGGTCGAGACCTCGGTCGCCGAACTGGCGAAGCTGGTGATCGAGCTGACCGGCGCGCGCTCGAAGATCACATACCGGCCGCTGCCGGTCGACGACCCGGTGCAGCGCTGCCCGGACATTGCCCAGGCGCAGTCGGCGCTCGGCTGGCAGCCGCGCATGCTGCTGCGCACCGGGTTGCAGCGCACGATCGCCTATTTCGAGAAGCTGTTGACCGATCGCGGCGAGATCACCCGCCCGGAGACCGCCGCCGCATAATCTTCAGGGCAGGCGCGGCAGTTCCGAAAGATCGCCGATCAGCGGAATGTGGGTGCGGCAGCGGCCGCCGGCGGTGACGAGCCGGCCCGGCTCGGCGCCGATCACCTTCTGCTCGAGCGGCTGGTAGGAGGTCGCGCAGATCTGGTCGGCGACCAGCGGTGCGACGCCCGGGTTGTACGCATTGAATTCGGCGAATTCGGGCGGGATGCCGCCGACCGGCGCCAGGGCGCTGGTCGCGAAGCCGTCCTCGGTCGGGATGGCGGGCGTGCACCCGATCGCCAGCAGCGGCATCAGAACCAAGGCGAATAACGCGCGCATATCCCACCGGAGGCTCGCCGAAACGGCGCGAGTGTGCCTGCCCGGGCCGGCGAGCGCAACCGCCTCAGCAAATCCCAAGCGGCGGTCCGCTGATGCGAACATGACGTTCGCTTTTCATATCCGGGTCGCCCGGCCGTGTCCCGGCCATGGCGATTTCGGTTGCCGCGCCGCCTGAGAATTTCTGCGGCTTTCCGACAGCCCGGCGAGGCATTGTCTCCCCCTGCGATCCGCAGTCTCCCGGCGCACCGAGGCTGAATAATCGGCAGCCGACCCGCACGGCCATCGATCCCGACATGCCCTTCTGACCCTTGGGGGCAGTTTAATTGTAACGGATCGTAATGAGTAGTTTCCGAGGGTGTCTCACCCTTAGATTGAGCGGTACCGTCCAACAGTGGTGCCACCCGCAGAGGCTTCGGCAACTACCTGAGAGCGCCACGCGCTCCCGCCTCATAGACCGAAAGGAGCGTCGAAATGACGCTCGACCCCCCATTTACCGTACGCATCGAAAGAGCCGAAACCGCACTCGCAAACGCCATGAACGAAATGCGGACATGGCTCGACAGCACCCGGCTGCAACCGGTTGAGTTCAAGATTGCCATGACTGGCGTCGCCGGCATTGCCTTCGATGTCACCTTTCAGACCGAAGCCGATGCGAGCCAATTCGAGCAAGCGTTCACTTAATTCCGGCCGCGGCGGTAATGGCCTCGACGCTCTCGGGGCAAAGCCTCATAGGCGATTGCCATTGCAGGACGCTCCGGGCGCACGTCGTCGTTTAGCATGATCGCTGCCTTACGCCGAAGCCGCGCGGTTTCGTTCCGGTAGTCTCGGCTGATCTCGGCGGCAGCGTGGACAACGGCGACAACACCCGAAAGCTATCGGCGCGTAGGAGCATTGTTTTTATTGTAACGACCAAGCCGGCATGCGTAGTTTCCGAGGCTACCGTTCATCTGCGGTTGGCCGATACAGTACATAATTGGTGCGCTGCCTTAGAGGTCCGGCACCACCTGCAGCGTCGAGTTGACGCTCGATCGCCCTTTACTGTGCGCGCCGAAGGACCCTGAAACCGCACTTGCTTACACGGGCGTTCACCTCGCCGCTCTCGGCGAAGGCCTCATAACAGCCACCGAATGCGCTCGACCATCGGAGAAAATATGAAACACCCCAAGACTTGGTATGTCGTCGCGGATGGTGGGCGTGCCCGTATTGTGCAAAAGAGGGACGCGCATGACGCGTTCGACACCAGCCGCGAGTTCGTCTCGCCGGATATCCACCGTCAAACGCACGAACTCGGCACGGAGCGGCCTGGCCGAACGCACGAGAGTGCAAGTTCGGCTCACCACGCGCTGCAGCCGCGCCAAGATTTCCACCAGGCCGATAAACGGAACTTCGTCTACGAAGTCGCTCGGGCACTGAATGAGGCAAATACCCGTAATGAATTCGACCGCCTGATCCTGGTAGCTCCGGCACACGCGCTCGGGGAGCTCAATCACGCGCTGGATGCGCCCACGCGGCGGAAGATCGCGGCCCAGCTACAGAAGGACCTCACCAACGTACCCAACGCCGACCTCGCGGGCCACTTCACCAATCTGAGTGCTGTCTGAACGGTCGGCCTTCTGCTCGATGCGCCGTTTTATTTCACCCAGGCGAATCGCCACGATCAATCGCGATCGCCGGAAAGTAACTCGAGCAAGCGCCTCGCGGGAGGTCGAGCGCTCCCGCCGGACTGGCTGGAATGCAGGATAGGCGAAAAATTCCGGAGTGCTGAATGTCTATGGCCGTATGGATCTTGTTGGGATTGGGATTGGGCCTGGTCGCAAGCAAGATCGTCAGCACCACGGGCGAGGGCACCGTCGTCGACATTCTGATCGGCATTGTTGGCGCCGTCGTCGTCGGTTGGCTGTTCGATCTTTTCGGCGGCAGCGGCGTGACCGGTTTCAATATCGGCAGCCTTTACAGCGTCGGCGCCGCGGTGACCGGAGCTGTCATCTTGCTGGGGGTCTATCGCATTTTCTTTCGCCGCCGGATGCTGTGATTTCGGCGAGTAATGAACGAGTTGTCGGTTTCGAGTGCGTGATGGACCTCCACGTGACCTTCATCCGATGCGGCGATCCGGCCGATCTGGACTTAAGCCATTGCTTAGATTGACCAATAAGAGCGCATCGAAGTCGTGCGGGCGCCGTGTGGCATCGTGAACACGGAGTTTTCGGCTTGCTGCGGGTGCTGGTCGGTGGAAGAGAAGGCGGTGATCGTGCAAAGGGGCCTGCGTGTCGGCGTCGCTGGTCGCCCGGCAGAACGGGGGCTCTCCGAACCATATCCTTCACCGGGCGTCGGCTTTATGCCGAAGGCCGTAGTCGGGAATCAGCCCCACAGGTCGGTGATGATCTCGCGCAATTCCGCGGCGGTCGCTGCGATCCGCACCGCGCCGGCGGTGACAAGGCGCGAACCGTGGCCCGGCCGGCAATGGCTGGCGCCGGTAAAGCCGACCGGGACCATGCCGGCGGCGACCGCAGCGGCGACGCCCGGCAGGCTGTCCTCGATGACGAGGCAGCGATCCGGCGCCGCGCCCATCCGCGCCGCGGCATAGAGAAACAGGTCGGGCGCCGGCTTGCCGTGCTCGACCATGGCGGCGCTGAAGATGTGCGGGTGGAAGCGGTCGAAGAGCCCGACCTGAGACAGGCCGAGCCGAATCCGCTCCGGCGTGCCGCTCGAAGCGACGCAGCGCGGACAGGCGACCGCGTCGAGCAGCGACTCGATCCCGGCGATCGCCCGCAACTCGCCGGCACAAATCTCGACGAGGCGGGCCTGCTCGCGGCGAGCGAAATCGGGCAGGGCACGGCCATGGCGCCGTTCGAGGTCGGCGACCATGCCGGCGGTGCTGATCCCGGTGTAGCGCTCGAGGATGTCCTCTGCCGGAACCTCGATCCCGTCCTCGGCCAGACACTCGACGACCGCGCGCAAGGCCAGCAACTCGCTGTCGATCAGGACGCCGTCGCAATCGAAGATGACGAGGTCGAACCCCATCCGCGTCAGACGGGCGGCGGTACGCCGGCGCGCTTCAGCGCGGCGCGCTGGCGCCGGTCCAACACCTTCTCGTCGAAATCGTCGATCAGTTCGTGGAACAGCCGGTGCCAGTTGATCTTGGCCTGCAGGTGCAGGAACACCGAGCCGAGCCCGACCGCGGCGCGGTCCATGAAGACGAAGGCGCGCGGCGGCGCGATGCCGCCGAGCCGGCGCAAATCGCCGTGCACGCTTTCGGCGAGGTTCTTGCCGTCGGTGGCGCCATTGGGATGACGCTGTCGCTCCTGGATCAGCCGGGTCCGGTTGTCGAGCAGCGGGCCATAAACAAACGCGGCCCAGCGGTTCAGCACGTCGATGACCTCGTTGCCGAGGTTGCGGAAGCCCCAGCGCTCGTAGGCCGAAACGGCCAGCTCGCGGTCGTCGCGTTCGAGCGCGTGGTAGAGGTCGATGACACCGCGCACGAATGACGCCGGGAACACCCGGACACAGCCGAAATCCAAGAGGTTGACCGTGTTGTCGAGGCCGACCGTGTAATTGCCGAGATGCGGGTCGCCGTGGATGACGCCGTAGTAATAGAGTGGCACATACCAGACGCGGAACATCCGCAATGCGATCTCGTTGCGCTGCGCCAGCGGCTGCTCGGCGATGTCGAGGATCGGGCCGCCGTCGAGCCAAGTCATCGTCAACAGCCGCTTGGTCGACAGCTCCGCGATCGGCCGCGGCACCGCGACCCCGGGCTCGTCCTTCAGGATCTCTGCGTAGAGCCGCATATGCGCGGCCTCGCGCTCGTAGTCGAGCTCCTCGCGCAGCCGGTCGGCGATCTCGGCGTGGATCTCGGCGGTGCTGACGGCGCGGTCGTAGCGCTCGTAGAGGCCCATCGCCAGGCGCAGCTGGCGCAGGTCGGCTTCAACGGCCGAGCCCATCTCCGGATACTGCAATTTACAGGCGAGCGGCGTGCCGTCGAGTGCGCCGCCAAGTCCCACCGCGCGGTGGACCTGGCCCAACGAGGCGGCGCGCGCGGCGATGTGCTCGAACGAACGGAACCTTTTTTCCCAGTCCGGGCCCAGTTCGCCGATCATGCGGCGGCGGACGAACGGCCAGCCCATCGCCGGTGCGTTCGCCTGCAGCTGGATCAGTTCCTGGACGTATTCGTCGGGCAGCGCCTCGGGGATCGTGGCGAGCAGCTGCGCCACCTTCATCAGCGGCCCCTTGATGCCGCCGAGCGCCGCCTTCAGATCGGCGGCGTGGCGGGCACGGTCGATCGGCATGCCGAGATAGCGCTCGCCGGCGAGCCGGGCGCCGAGCCCCGCCATCGCACCGCCGACCTGCGCATAGCGCCGCGCCCGGCCGATAAAGCTGCTGTCGTCGGTCACGGGTGCAGGCCTGATCGCCTCAACTTCGGCATCGCACAGACTTCACTTTCCCTCGTCGAACGATGCCGGCGCCCCGGCTCGGCCGGTGTCCATAGCACGACGACGATGCGGGCGGACAGCGACCCGTCCGGCGGCAAGCGTGCTTCCGGATAAAGCCATCGCGGCCTCCGGCTTCACTGCAGAAGGAGCCGGGAACTGCCGCCGGGGCTTCCGCGCCGCCGGAATAGATGATGGAATGACCCGATGAAGGTCGCGATCCCCGACATGATCTCGAACTCGTACTTCCCGGCCTTAGCGGCGGCCGAACTCGGCTGCTTCCGGCGCGAGGGGATCGAGGTCGAGGCCGAGCTGATTTTTCCGGTCGATCGCTGCTATCAGGCGCTGCGCGACGGCAAGGTCGAGTTCGTCGCCGGCGCCGCGCATGGCGCGCTCGCCGCCTTCCCAGAATGGCAGGGGGTCAAACTGCTCGGCGCGCTGGCCCAGGGCATGTACTGGTTCCTGGTCATGCGCGCCGATCTCGGCATCGCCCGCGGCGATCTTGCCGCGTTGCGCGGCCGCCGCATCGGCGCCGCGCCCTGGGTCGAGATGGGGCTGCGGCGCCTCATCGCCGCCGCCGGACTCGACCTCCGCCGCGACGACATCAAGATCGGGCCGGTGCCGGGCGCGGTCGGCACTACCGTCAATTTCGGCCTGACCGCGGCGCAGGCGCTGGAAAATCGCGAGATCGACGGCTTCTGGGCCAACGGCATGGGCACCGAGATCGCGGTGTCGCGCGGCGTCGGCACCATCGTGCTCGATGTCCGCCGCGGCGACGGGCCGAAGGGCTGCTTTGACTATACAATAGGGGTGCTGGCGACGACCGAGCGCCTCGTCGAAGAACAACCCGACACCGCCGCCGCCGCGGTCCGGGCGCTGGTCGCGGCGCAGACCATGCTGAAGGCCGATGTGTCGCGCGCGGCCGAGGCCGCGGCAAAGCGCTTCCCGCCGCGCGAGACCGGGCTGATCGCCGGCATCGTCGAACGCGACCTGCCGTATTACGACGCGACGATCCGCCCGCAATCTATTAGCGCGATCAACGATTTCGCCCGCTGGCTGAGCCTCCTCGATGACGAGGTGCCGTACGAGCGGATCGTCGCCACCCAATTCAGCAATCTGTGGCAGAGGCAATGAGGACCGGGGCCGAATACCGCGAGGCGTTGCGCGACGGGCGCCGGGTCTTCGTGATGGGCGAGGGGCGCGTCGAGGACGTGACGACGCACCCGGCGACCGCGGCGATGGTCGAGGAATACGTCGCCTGGTACGACCGCCACCTCGACCCGGACTGGCAGGACATCCTGTTCGCTCCGCCCACGCCCGAACGCGAGAAGACCGCCTGGGCCTATATGCTGCCAAAGACCTCGGCCGACCTCGTCGGCATGGGGCGCTCCTTCGCCAAGACGATCTTCCTCAGCGCCGGCAACATCACCCACACCCCGGCCTACGGCCATCTGATCGCGATCGGCGTGCTGACCGCGGTGCAGCAGCAGAACGCCTCGGCCAAGAACATCGCCGACGCCGAAGCGTACCGCGCGTCGATCGCCAAGACCGGCCGGTTTTTGACCTTTTGCGGCGGCGCCGCGCCGATCGGCCACCGGCTGCGCCTGGACCCGGCCGACCGCGCCGCGCTGAAGCTGGTCAAGGAGACCGATGGCGGGATCGTGATCAGCGGCCGCGTCGGCATGCATACGAGCCCGGCCTATGCCGAGGACGTCTATATCGGCGCGCTCAACGGCGTCAAAATCGGCGAGCATTGCGCCAGCTTTATCGTGCCGGTCGCCGATCCCGGCGTGACCACGGTGTGCCGCAAGCTCGCACCGCGCGACAAGAGCCCGTTCCTGTCGCCGCTGTCGGGCCGCTTCGACGAATTGGACGGGCAGATGTGGCTCGATAACGTCTCGATCCCGTGGGAGCGGGTGTTCTTCGTCGAGCCGTCGCCGGAGCCGATCGCGACCTATTTGCTGTGGCACCATCTCTACGGCTGGCTCGCCAAGGCCGAATTCACCCTCGGCCTCGCGCTCGCTCTCGCCGACTCGCTCGGGCTCAAGGACCACGAGCACACGGTCGAACTGGTCCTCGATCTCGTCGTCGAAGTCCAGACCGTGCGCGCCTGCCTAACCGCGGCCGAGCGCGACCCGGCCTACACCGTCGGCGGCAATTGCTACGCCAACTACACGCATCTCTTGCCGGGCGGAATCTCGCTGTTGAAGGCGCGGCAGCGGATCTCCGAAATCCTGCGCCAGGTGCCGGGCTCCTCGCTGGTCGTGGCGCCCTCCGATACCGATTTTGACGACCCCGAGATCGCCGCCGACCTCGAAGCCTGCTTCGGCGGCGGCGGCTGGACCGCGAAGCAGCGCTCGGCGTTGCTGCAGCTGGCAGCCGACCACGTCTCCTCGGCGCTTGAAGGCCGCGAAAGCTCGTTCGAGTTGCACGCCAGCGGCGGCATCCCGGCCTGGCGCGGCCGATTGCGGCAAAAGTTCACGAGCTACAACGAACTCGCCAACGCCGTCCTGCAGGCGATCGACATCCCGATGCCGCCGATCGATGTCGGCAGCATCCCAGCAATTCCGCTGGCGCCGCGCCGGGTCAATACCGCGGCGGCCCCGAAGGACAAGGCCGGGTCTTAACTTGCGCTGCCGCGGCGCCGGTCAGATCACCTCGTCGCGCCGCAGTCCTTCGACGTCGCCGGCGCTCATGCCGAGCCAGTCGCCGAACACCTGGGCGGTGTGCTCGCCGAGCAGCGGCGAGCGGTCGAGTTTCGGCGGCTTGCCGTCGAAGCGCACCGGAAAGGTCGGCCGCCGCATCGTGCCGTTCGGGTGCTGCATCTCCTGGATCAGGCCTCGCGCCGCGAAGGTCGGCTCGGCCAGCAGGTCGCCGGTGTCGAGCACCGCGCCGGCCGGGATGCCGGCGGCGCCGAGGATCGCCATCGCCTCGTGCTTGGTGCGCTGCATGGTCCAGTTGCGGACCATCTCGTTGACCTCGGCCTCATGCTCCAGGCGCTTGCTGCGCTCGAGATATTCGGGGTCTTCGGCCAATTCCGGCCGCCCGATCACCTTCGCCAGACGGCGCCAGTGCTCCGGGTTGTTGTGCGAATTGAAGACGTAGCACCAGTCGTTCGGCCCGCCCGGCTTGCACGGGAAGATGTCGTTCGGCGGCACCGGCGGGCCGAAGCCGCCGCGGCCGCGTTCCTGCGGTTTGCCGGTGCGCGCATGATTGACGAAGGCGCCGCGGGTGTAATTGAGCTGCGCGTCCTGCATCGCGACCTGCAGGTGACGGCCCTGGCCGGTGCTGTGGCGCTGGTACAGTGCGCTGACGATCGAGATCGCCATCAGCATGCCGGTGCCGGTGTCGCCGAGGGTCGGGCCAGGCCGGATCGGCCGGCGGCCGGTCTCGCCGGTGATCGCCATCGTGCCGCCGGCGGCCTGCGCGATCATGTCGAAGGCGAGGCTCTTTTCGTACGGGCTGCCCTCGCCGAAGCCCTTGACCTGGGCATAGATCAGCCGCGGGTTCAGCGCGTGCAATTCGTCCCAGCCGAGCCCCAATCGCTCGATCGTACCGGGCGCCAAATTCTCGATGAAGACATCGGCCTGCTTCGCCATCTCCTTGACGATCGAGACGCCGCGCGGCGACTTCAGATTGACCGTCACCGACTTCTTGTTCGAGTTGTAGACCATGAAGTAATAGGCGTCGGCACCCGGCTTCGGCCCGGCGCCGAGGATGCGGCCGGGCTCGCCGCCCTTCGGATTCTCGACCTTGACGACCTCGGCGCCGAGCAGCGCCAGCACCTCGGTGCAGGTCGGGCCTGCCTCGAATTGCGACAGGTCGAGGACGCGAACGCCGGCGAGGCAATTCGGCGGCAGGGCGGGGTTGGCCATGGCGTGTCCCTTTCTGGAAACCTCATCGAGATTGCTTCGCTTCGCTCGCAATGACAATGCTTAGGCCGTCATTGCGAGGAGCGCTGCAGCGCGACGAAGCAATCTCGTCGACCGAAAGAGGCACGCATGCCCGCGCCGATGCGCCTGCGCCTGTTCGAGAATTACCGCTTCGTGCTGTACGCGCCGTTCTATGCGGCGCATGCGATCGGCGCCTATGCCGAGGCAGGGATCGAGGTCGAATTGCTGCCGTCGCCGGGCTCGGGCAAGGCCGAGCAGGCGGTGTGCGACGACGCCGCCGACGTGATGTGGATGGGCCCGATCCGGGTCATGAAGCATCACGACGAGCGCCCCGACCCGCAGCTCGTCGCCTTTGCCGAGGTGGTCTGCCGCGACCCGTTCTCGCTGGTCGGCGCCACCCCGAGCCCGCAGTTCCGCCTCGCCGATTTGCTCGGCAAGCGCTTCGCCAGCGTCAGCGAGGTGCCGACGCCGTGGCTGTGCCTGACCGAGGATCTGCGCCAGGCCGGCATCGACCCGGCCCGGCTGGAGCGCATCTTCGACCGCACGATGCCGGAGAATGTCGCCGGGCTGCACGGCGGCTCGCTTGATGTGGCTCAGCTGTTCGAGCCGTTTGTCGAGATGGCGGTCGCCGGCGGCGCCCATGTCTGGCTGCCGGCGAGCGCGCGCGGCCGCACCAGCTACACCGTGTTCGCGACGACCAAGGCCCGGCTCGCCGCCGATCCGGAACCGTTCCGCCGCATGACCCGGGCGATCTACCGCGCCCAGCGCTGGGTGCATGCGGAACCGGCTGCGGGAATCGCCGCCGCAATCGCCGCTTATTTCCCCGAACTCGACCGCGGCGTGCTGACCGGCGCGCTGGCCCGCTACCAGTCGCAGGGCGTGTGGGGCCGCGACCCGATCGTGTCCGAGGACGGCTTCGACCGGCTGCGGCGCGCGCTGCTGGGCTCCGGCTTTCTGACAAAGCCGGTCCCGTTCGCCGACTGCGTCGACAACAGCCTGGCGCGTGAGGCGGTCGCCGCCGGGTAATGCGGGCGAGGCGCCCGCGGTCCATGGAAGGCGGAACGCCCGCATGGTGGCCGATTCCCCGCGCCGGGGGATTTTCTGCTATAGCTCGGCATCCGCAGCACATCGCCCGCCGGTTCCCTTGCCGCTGATCCCGAATTCGCCCCGCGCGCTTCTCGCCTTCCTGCACGATGTCGGGATGGCGGCGGTGTCATTCGGGCTGGCGCTGTACCTGCGGCTCGGCGACGCGATTCTCGACTATCAGCCGCGGCTGACGGTCCTCTACGGCGCCGCCTTCACCGCGATTGCCGCCGTCGTCTTCCGGGCGACCGGGCTCTATCGCGGCATCTGGCGCTACGCCTCGCTGCCCGACTTGTTCAACATCGCCCGCGCGGTCACGCTGACCGTCCTGATCTTCCTGCCGGTCATGTTTCTGCTGACCCGGCTGCAGGTGTTCCCGCGCTCGATGCTGGTCATCGACTGGCTGGTGCTGATCGCGCTGCTCGGCGGGCCACGGCTCGCCTACCGGCTGTTCAAGGACGGCGGCTTCGACCACGTGCTCGAACGCCGCAGCCGCCAGAGCGTGCCGGTGGTGCTGATCAGCACCAAGGACGGCGCCGACACCTTCATCCGCGAGACCGCGCGCGACCGCGACGCGCTGTACCGCGTCGTCGGCGTGCTGGCCGATACGCCATCGCGGGTTGGGCGCGAAATCTACGGCGTGCCGGTGCTGGGGACGATCGAATCGCTCGAAACCGTCGTCGCCGACCTCGACCGCCGCGGCAAGCGGCCGCAAAAGCTGGTCATCGCCGCCCATACGATGACCGGCGAAGAGATCCGGCGCCTGCTCGACCGCGCCGATGCGCTGGCGATCCCGCTGGCGCGGCTGCCGCGGCTGACCGACTTCCGGCAAGGCCTCGCCGATCCCGACCGCGCGGTCGAGCCGATCGCGCTCGAAGATTTGCTGGGCCGGCCGCAGGCGGTGCTCGACCGCGAGGCGATGGCGCGGCTGATCGAAGGCCGGCGGGTGCTGGTGACGGGGGCCGGCGGGACGATCGGCGCCGAATTGTGCCGCCAGATCGCGGCGCTCGGCCCGGCGCAGCTGAGCCTCGCCGACAACGGCGAATTCCTGCTCTACGCGATCGACGGCGAATTGCGCGGCCGCCATCCCGATCTGGCGGTGCGGCCGCTGCTCGGCGATGTCCGCGACCGGCGGCGGGTCGAGGCGGTCATCGCCGCCGAGGCGCCGGACATCGTCTTTCATGCCGCGGCGCTGAAGCACGTGCCGATGGTCGAGGCCAATCCGATCGAGGGCGTGCTGACCAATGCGATCGGCAGCCGCAACGTCGCCGAGGCGGCGCGGGCGCACCGGGTCGCGCTGGTGGTGATGATCTCGACCGACAAGGCGGTCAACCCGGCGAGCGTGATGGGTGCGACCAAGCGGCTCGCCGAAAGCATCTGCCAGGCGCTCGATCTCAACGAGGCGCGGCGGGCCGGCCCGACAATCTTGCAGAATAACGGCACCCGGTTCGTCACGGTGCGGTTCGGCAATGTGCTCGGCTCGACCGGCTCGGTGGTGCCGCTGTTCCAGCGCCAGCTCGCCGCCGGCGGGCCGCTGACCGTGACCGACCCCGAGGTGACCCGGTATTTCATGACCGTGCGCGAGGCGGTCGAGCTGGTGCTCGAAGCCTCGGCCGGCACCGCCGCCGCCGATGCAGCGGAAGAAGCTCGCGGCAAGATTTTCGTGCTCGACATGGGCGAGCCGGTGAAGATCGCCGAGCTGGCGCGGCAGATGATCCGGCTGGCGGGGCTCCGGCCCGACAAGGATATCGCGATTGAGTTCACCGGCTTGCGGCCGGGCGAGAAACTGCACGAGGAGCTGTTTCACGCCGCCGAGGCGCCGGTGCCGAC
>Ga0073928_10009295_pt1 | contig 12009 bp, 15 predicted proteins | sample PaiPotPPA55metaG_FD_76969 | JGI IMG/M metagenome (GOLD analysis project Ga0073928, IMG submission 76969) | Iron sulfur acid spring bacterial and archeal communities from Banff, Canada, to study Microbial Dark Matter (Phase II) - Paint Pots PPA... ...
ATCGACAGAATAAGGCTTCGCCATCCATGCTGGCCTCCATCCCCAGCCAGCATGTTGAATCAGATACGCCCTAAAAAGGGAATCCCCTATCGACTCAGCCTAAAGCCATCCCGCTCTAGTGCGACTGGGATTGGAAAACTCGCCCGCACCGCCGGTTGGTGGTGCGGGCGCTTTATTTTGCGCGGCGATTGCCGGCCCGCTTTCAGCCGCGCGTGGCCAGGACGATGCTGCGGGCGACTTGGCGCGCCAGGCAGTCGTAGCTCGCGTTGGACATGTGCAGCCGATCGACCGCCAGCATGACCGGCAGGGTCATCTGCCCGTCCTCGGCCCAATGGCGCATTATCGCGAAGCGCCGGAACAGCGGCACGTCCTCGCTGTGGGCCACGCCGGAGAGGACGTGCAGCATCTCGCGATATCCCGAGTGGACGAGCACCGCCGGGGCATATTGCAGGTCCATCAGCAGCACGTCCGCGCCCGCCGCCTTGAGGAGCCCGATGCCGCGGCGCGCCACCTCGACCTCGGCGGCCGGATCGACGTCGCGCAGCACGCTGTTGGTGCCGAGCTGCCAGATCACCAGATCGGGATGCTCCGGCAGCACGTCGCGCTCGATGCGCGCCACCATTTGCGGCGACAGCTCGCCGGAGACGCCGCGGTTGACGACGCGGATCGGCACCTCCGGGAAGCGCGCCTGGAGCACGGCGGCGAGGCGGCTCGGATAGCTGAATTCGGGGCTGGTGGCGCCGATCCCCTCGGTCGAGGAGGAGCCCAGCGCGACGATGGTGAGCGGCTGCCCGGCGCTGAGGCGCTGCGTGGTGTGGGGCAGCGGCGCGCCCAGCGAGGTGAACTCGGGCGGGATGCCGCAGCGGTCGATCGAGGCGCCGGCGCCGCGGCCGGCGGGGGCCATGAGGATGGGCACGGCCGCCGCCCAGCCGAGCAGCACCAGCGCCATCAGCGTGCGGCGACGGTGGTGGCCCGGCGAGGTCTCGGCGAGGGTAGCGCTGCTTTCCATCATGTCATTTTCATTGCGCGGTGGTGGCGTAGCTGATGGCGTCGGCGAGGCGGTCGGCGAGGCATTGATAGACTTCCGTGGCGAGCGCGGTCCGCCGCTCGGGGGGGACCTCGCCGAAAACGAAGACGCCATGCTCGGCCCAGTATTTCATCATCTCGAACCGCCTGAACAGGTAAACGCCGTCGACATCGGCGATGTGCTGCATCGCCTCGAGGTACGGCCCGAAATTGATCACCGAGGCCGTGCTCCGGCTATACTGCATATTTATTAACATAGTTTCCAGCTTATGTTCCTTGAGATCGGCCAGGCCGGATTCGAGCGCCGCGGCGAAGACGTCGACATCGACCCCGCGCGCCGCATCGAAGGTGCCGGTCTCCCAGATCACCAGCGTCGGCGACAGCGCATAGACGTCGCGCGGGAAGCGGTCGACCATCTCCTGGGTCGTCTGCCGCGATACGCCCTTGTTGAGCACGGTGATGGGCACATCGGGGTAGAGCTGCCGCAGTGCGGTTTGAAGCCGCTGCGGGTAAGCATATTCGCCACCATTGCCGGAGGCCACCCCAGCGGTGGAGGCGCCGCCGATCGCAACGATCGTAATCGGATGCTTTTGACGCAATTGCTCGGCAAGTTCCGGGAGGCGCGCGTCGTCCTCGATGATCTCGGCAGGGATACTGCAATCGGGAGCACGCGGCGCGGCGGGTGAGGGGAATACCGCCAGGAGCATGATGCAGAGGACCATCAGGACGACGCGCATGGTGTCGGTCACTCCGAAGGTGCGGCCGGAGCCGAGGGGCCGGCGCTGCCGGCCGATTTGTACCAGGCGAGCAAGGCCGCCACGCCGACCATGGCGGCGAAGCCGGCGAGGTTGACGCCGATCTGCATCGGCACGGTGCCGTAGAACTCCGACAGCACGAAATGCCCGAGCACGGCGAGTAAAATGCCGAGACAAAAGATGTAGAGCGAATGCTGGCCGCACAGGATGATCGGCCGCGTCACCCGCCACTGCAGGAAGCCGCTTTCCGGCCGCACGAAATGCACCGTGGCAAGCGCCAGCGCCAGGAAGTTGAGGAGCCGGAACGGCGCCAGGTTCGCCTTGTCGGTGGTGAAGTTGTACAGCAGCTTCTCGAACAGCGCCGGGAACGGGTCGTAGACCCAATGGATCGCCCAGCTGATGTTGATGACGACGAGCACCGCGGCGATGGTCACGGCGAGCTGCGACAGCCAGGGTGCGTGCGGGAAGGGCCAGCGGCCGCTGACGCGCGCATGGCCGGCGCTGGCGCCGATGATGAACAGGAACTGCCAGGCGAGCGGGTTGAAGAACCAGACGTGATCGCTGGGATAGGCGGGCGGCGACCAGCCATGCCGCAGCGTCAGCGCATAGAGCGCGGCCGAGGGCAGCAGGGCCCAAAGCGGTCCGCGCGACAGGGCGATGAGCACGAGCGGAAAGATGGCGAGCAGCACGATGTAAAGCGGCAGGATGTCGAGGAAGGTCGGCTGGAACTGCAGCAGCAGCGCCTTGATGATGGCGATGTGCGGCTTTTGCAGAAAATCGCCGACGCCCATCTCCTCGTTGTACATCGGGTTGTTCACCGCGAGCACGGTATAGGACACCTCGGCCGTGAAGATGACGAAGAGGAAGATGTGCGCGACGTAGAGCTGCCAGACGCGCCGGTAGACCTGCGCCGTCGCGAGCAGCGCGCCGTGCTGGATCATGCTGCGCCCGTAGACCAGCGCCGCGGTATAGCCGGAGATGAAGATGAAGACCTCGGCGGCATCCGAGAACGCGATCGAGCGCAAGGTGAAGTAGCCGAGGAAATTGTTGGGGATGTGGTCGATGAAGATGAAGAACAGCGACAGCCCGCGGAAGAAATCCAGGCGCAGGTCGCGGCCCTTGCGCGGGAAGGGATCGACTCCCTTGCCGTCGCGCGCGTCGCCGATGCCCGTCTCCGGCCGCACCTTCGGGCGATCATGAACCGACATGTCGCTCAATGCTCGTGCCGGTGGTGGAGATCGGGATAATGCGGATGGCCGTGCATCAGCCGCGGATGAACATGCGCATGGGTGTGCGGCTCGCCCGCGGGATCCATCGGCCGGTGGTCGTGGCGGTGATGCAGGTCGTGGACGTGCCGGTGCTCATGCGCGAGCGGCGCATGCTCGTGCCGGTGCTCGTGGCGCTCGGCGAGATGGAGCCATAGGCCCACGCCCATCAGCACCGCGGCGGCGAGCAGCGTCGCCGTCACCGGTTCGCCGAGCAGCGCCACGGCGAGCATGGCGCCGATGAAGGGCGCCGTCGAGAAATAGGCCATGGTCCGCGCCGTGCCGAGATGGCGCAGCGCCAGCACGAACAGCACGAGGCTGACGCCGTAGCCGGCGAGGCCGACCGTGCCGGCGACAAGCGCCGTGCCGGCGCCCGGCCACGGCGCGCCCAGCAGCAGGGCGAGCGCGAGATTGACGGCGCCGGCGACGAGGCCCTTCACCGCGGCAATCTGCAGCGGATCGGCGCCGGACAGCCGGCGCGTCAAATTGTTGTCGACCGCCCAGAATAGGCAAGCGCCCATGATGGCCAGTGTGCCCCGGCCCACTCCCACGCCGAGCCCCGGCTGCCACGATAGCAGGGCGGCGCCGCCCAGGATCGCGGCTGCGCCGAGCGCGATGCGGCGGTCGACATTCTCGCGCAACACCAGCCAGGCGATCGCCAGCGTGAACAGGCCCTCGAGATTGAGGAGCAGCGCCGTGGCGGCGGCGCTCGACTGCGCCAGGCCGCGCAACAGCAGGACCGGGGCGATGACGCCGCCGGCGATCACCGCCCCGGCAAGCGAGGGCAGGTCGGCGCGCCGCAGCGGCGCCTCCGCCGGCGCGGCCGCCGCAAGCGCGCGCAGGCCGCCGATCGCGGCGAGGCCGATGCCGGAGCCGAGATAGAGCAATCCCGCCAGCAGCCACGGCGCCACCTCGCCGAGCAGCAGCTTGGCGAGCGGCGTGCTGGCGCCGAACAGGGCGGCCGCGGCGAGCGCCAGCGGCGCTCCGGGGCCGGTTATGACGGCGCGGCGCATCATGGCCTGCGCGCTTCATACCATGCAGCGGCGGCGCGGCCAAAGGCAAAGCCCCGGCGGAGGCCGGGGCTCGCATGGCGCAACGCTGGGGCGCCTACCCGCTCAGATGGCGTCGAGCTGGTAGGCGATGTCGTTGTGGATGTTCCAGAGATAGCCGATGTCGGCGGTGCCGACGAGGGCGTAGGCGGTGCCGTGATGGCGCCAGTAGAGCAGGTTCACGTTGTCGTGCTTCTCCCAGGCCGGCGCGAGGTCCGGCTTGGACGTCTTGGCGACGACGACGGTGAGCGGGCCCAGCGCCTTGTTGTCGGTGGTGTAGAACAGCTGCGTCGCCGGCCTCCCCTCGATGATGAGATAGCGCACGCCCTGGAAGTCGAGGCCCCACGGCTTGAGGTTGGGCAGACGGAAATTCTGCGGCAGCTTCTGTCCGGCGGCCACGTCGAAGCCCAAATGATCGTCCGCGCCGGCATTGACGTAGAGATTATGATAGACGGCGGCATTGTCGAGCCAGCCCGCGGCAGCGAGCTGGTCCGGCGCCGTTGGCTCGTTGCCGACGAAATAGCCGATCCCCGACCCGACCATGACGCCGAAGATCGAGGCGGCCGCGGCCATGCCGACCCACCAGCGCCGATCGCCGAAGCGCCGCGCCATGCGCGTGGCCCGCGCCGCCGCCAGATCGGTCACCGTGCCGGTCGTGTCGCCGCGCGCGGCGGCGATGAGGCGCTCCGGCACCGGCTCGCGCAGCACCTCGTCCAAGGCGCTGCGCAGCAGCGCCGCGCTCTCGGTCAGTTGCGCCGCGCGCTCGCGCAGCGCCTCGTCGCGCTCGAGCCAAAGCGCGATCTCGGCGCGCTCGCTCTCGGCAAGCTCGCCGTCGAGATAGGCAATCAGCCTTTCGTCACTCGGCTTTTGCATCGCTCGCACTCCTTCGAAGGCCCCCGCCCGCCGCGAGCTTGGCTTGGAGCGCAATGCGCGCCCGCGCCAGACGGCTCATGATCGTTCCCACCGGCACTTCGGCGACCTCCGCCGCCTCCTTGTAACTCAACCCATCCACCGTCACGAGCAGGAGCGCCGTCCGTTGCTCCGGCGGCAGCTCCCTGAGCGCGGTGCGCACTTCCTGCAAGGCCAGCCGCGCCTCGATGCGCCGCGCCGGCTCGTCGGTGCCGACATGCATGCCCTGCTCCTCGACCTCCTCGCGCCGCGTGTCCCGCGAGCGCAGCTGATCGATCCATATGGTCTGCACGATACGGAACATCCAGCTATCGAAGCGTGTCCCCTCCTGAAACTGGTGCGCGCGGGTGAGTGCCCGCTCGCACGCCGCCTGGACGAGATCGTCCGCATCGGCTGCGGAGCCGGTCAGTCCGCGGGCGAACCGCCGCAAGCGGGGCAGAACGGCGATCAGCTGGTCGCTGACCGGAACGCTCATGGCGCGAAACCCCGGCGGCAGCCGGTCCCTCGCACCGACCTGACGGGATGACAACGGGTATCGATGGGCTTTATTCCCCGGCGGATGGGAGCCGCTGGACCGCCTTTACGCGCGACAGTTGACGACAAGAACCCGCCCCAACGCTGTGCCGGCGCATCTTAGACAGCGCCAGCGATGGTGGAAAGAGCGCCGGCAGCGCCGCTCCCCACCAGGCTCCTTGACCGGCTTTTACGAATCGTTAATCGATGCCGCTCGCCCCGGGCCCGGTGTGCGCCGCGAATCGATTTCCCGCCAAGCACTTCACAAATTGCCGGCATCACGTCATTGTGTCGCGCCGATGCGCCCTGGGCGCGGCGGCCCCGGGGCAATAAGGACATCCGTCCGATGAAGATCAGCATCGCGAGGGAGCGCCGTGCGCAGGAACGGCGCGTGGCAACCACGCCGGACACCGCCAAGCGTCTGGTCGGCATGGGGCTCGAAGTGGTGGTCGAGAGCGGCGCCGGAGCGGGCGGCTCTTTCCCGGATTCGGCCTATGAGGCGGCGGGCGCCAAGATCGCCCGCGATGCCGCCGCGGCACTCGGCGCCGGCGACATCGTGCTGAAGGTGCAGCGGCCGCTGCGCCAAGGCGAGGGCGCGATCGACGAAGTGGCGCTGATGAAGCGTGGCGCCGTGCTCATCGGCTTGCTGCAGCCGCTGCAGCAGCGCGCCGATGTCGAGGCCTATGCCCGCGCCGGGATCACCGCTTTCGCCATGGAGCTCGTTCCGCGCATCACCCGCGCGCAATCGATGGACGTGCTGTCGTCGCAGGCGAACCTCGCGGGATATCGCGCCGTGCTCGACGCCGCGACCGAGTTCGGCCGAGCCATGCCGATGATGATGACCGCCGCCGGCACGATCCCGCCGGCGCGCGTCCTGGTGATGGGCGCCGGCGTCGCCGGGCTGCAGGCGATCGCGACGGCACGGCGCCTCGGCGCCGTCGTCTCCGCCACCGACGTGCGGTTCGCCGCCAAGGAGCAGGTGGAGAGCCTCGGCGCGACGTTCCTCGCCGTCGACATCGAGGCGATGAAGGCGATGGAGACGGCCGGCGGCTACGCCAAGGAGATGGGCGAGGATTTCGCCCGCCGCCAGCGCGAGCACGTGACCGAGGCGCTGCGCAAGATCGATATCGTCATCTGCACCGCGCTCATCCCGGGGCGCAAGGCGCCGGTGCTGATCACGCGGCAGATGGTGGCGGTGATGCGGCCCGGCTCGGTCATCGTCGACCTCGCGGTCGAGCAGGGCGGCAATGTCGAGGGCAGCGAGTTCGGCAAGACGGTGACGACGGCGAACGGCGTCAGCATCGTCGGCCACGCCAACGTGCCCTCGCGCATCGCCGTCGACGCCAGCCAGCTCTACTCGAAGAACCTGCTGGCCTTCCTCGGCCTGCTCATCGACAAGGAAAAGCAGCTCAGGATCGACACCGCCGACGAGATCGTCAAGGCGACGCTGTTGACGCGCGACGGCAAGGTCGTTCATCCCGAATTGGCCGCCGCCGCGCCTGCGGCAGGAGCGTGAGACATGGACAGCAGTGCGGCAGCCGCGCATAGCGACGTCTTCGTCTTCTTTCTCACCGTCTTCGTGTTGGCCTGCTTCGTCGGCTACTACGTCGTCTGGCGCGTCACGCCGGCGCTGCATTCGCCGCTGATGAGCGTCACCAACGCCATCTCCAGCGTCATCATCGTCGGCGCGCTGATCGCCGCCGGGCCGGACGGGGTGAGCTTCTCCAAGGTGATGGGCTTCGTCGCCGTCATCCTCGCCTCCGTCAACATCTTCGGCGGCTTCATCGTGACGCAGCGCATGCTGCAGATGTTCCAGAAGAAGAAGCCGAAATAGGAGCACGGCACCGTGAGCGCAAACCTCTCCGCCCTGCTCTACCTCGTCGCCTCCGTCTGCTTCATCATGGCGCTGCGCGGCCTGTCCTCGCCCAACACGGCGCGTGCCGGCAACATCTACGGCATCGTCGGCATGGTGATCGCCATCGCCACAACGCTCGCCATGCCCGGCGTCGTCAGCTATGCCGTGATCGCGCTCGGCATCATCATCGGCGGCATCGTCGGCAGCTTCATCGCGCTGCGCATCCAGATGACGGCGCTGCCGCAGCTCGTCGCCGCCTTCCACAGCCTGGTCGGCCTCGCCGCCGTCTGCATCGCCGCGGCGGCGTTTTACGCGCCCGCCGATTACGGCATCGGCACCGCCGGGGCCATCCACACCAGCAGTCTGATCGAGATGTCCTTGGGCACGGCGATCGGCGCCGTCACCTTCACCGGCTCGATCATCGCGTTCGGCAAGCTGCAGGGGCTGATCACCGGCAAGCCGCTGGTCTTCCCCGGCCAGCACATTCTGAACGCGCTCCTGGGCGTGCTGCTCGTGGTCGTCATCGTGCTGTTCGTCATCGGCCAGTCGGCGGCGGCGTTCTGGGGTGTCGTCGTGCTGTCGCTGCTGCTGGGGTTCCTGCTCATCCTGCCGATCGGCGGCGCCGACATGCCGGTCGTCATCTCGATGCTCAACTCCTATTCCGGCTGGGCCGCCTGCGGCATCGGCTTCACCCTCGCCAACAGCCTGCTCATCATCACCGGCGCGCTGGTCGGCTCCTCGGGCGCCATCCTCAGCTACATCATGTGCAAGGGGATGAACCGCTCGATCATCAACGTCATCCTCGGCGGCTTCGGCACCGAGGGCGGCACCGTGGCCGCGGGCGCCGCGGCCGGCGACCGCTCGGTCAGGTCGGGCAGCGCCGAGGACGCCGCCTTCATCCTCAAGAATGCCAGCTCGGTCATCGTCGTCCCCGGCTACGGCATGGCGGTGGCGCAGGCGCAGCACGCGCTGCGCGAGATGGCGGATGTCCTGAAGCGCGAAGGCGTCACCGTGCGCTACGCCATCCACCCGGTGGCGGGGCGCATGCCCGGGCACATGAACGTGCTGCTGGCCGAGGCCAACGTGCCTTACGAGGACGTGCAGGAGCTCGACGAGATCAACCGCGACTTCGCCTCGACCGACGTCGCCTTCGTCATCGGCGCCAACGACGTCACCAACCCCGCGGCCAAGACCGATCCGTCCTCGCCGATCTACGGCATGCCCATCCTCGATGTCGAGAAGGCCAAGACCGTGCTCTTCGTCAAGCGCTCGATGGCGTCCGGCTATGCCGGCGTCGAGAACGAGCTCTTCTACCGCGACAACACGATGATGCTGTTCGGCGACGCCAAGAAGATGTGCGAGCAGATCGTCAAGGCGCTGGAATAGGGCGGCTGTCCACGGTTGTCCTTGCTTGGGACCGGAAACCGGCGCGGCGTCAGTACCCTTCGCGCTCCATGCGTTTCCTCAGGAGCTTGCGATAGCGGCGCACGGCCTCGGCCTTCTCGCGGGCGCGGCGCTCTGACGGCTTTTCGTAGTTGCGGCGGAGCTTCATCTCGCGGAACACGCCCTCGCGCTGCATCTTCTTCTTGAGCACGCGCAGCGCCTGGTCGACATTGTTGTCGCGGACGAGGACTTGCACGAGACCCGCTCTCCTTGGCTTCGGGTAAAAAAAGACCGGCTGCGAAAGTCGCAGCCAGTGGGTGAATACATAGCACAGCCGCGACGATTTGTGAAGCCGGGGCGGCGGTCGCCGGCCTCCCGCCGTCACCCCGCGAGCTGGCGCTTGGCGATGTCGTACCACTCGCGCTGGTCGCGGCGCTGGTGGCGGGGGCCGTATTCGATCGACTGGCACACTTCCTCGAAGAGGCGCCGGGCGTCGGCCGGGCGGCCGCTCTCGGCCAGCAACTGGGCGTAGCGGCAGCGCGCCTCCTGGCCGGGGTAGTAGGCGATGAGGGCGGCGTACTCCCGGAGCGCCGGCTCGACCTTGCCCTGCAGCTCGAGGCTGCGGGTGTAGATCAGGTGGCCCTCGGGCGAGTTGACGTTCGGGTTGGCTTGGCGCAGCCGCTCCAGCAGCGCCTGCGTCTCGGCGAGATCGCCCTGGGCGAAGAGGGCACGGGCGAGGCCGAGCATCAGCGCCGGATCGGTCTCGTGCACGCCGGTCAGGGCCTCGCGGTAGAGCGCGACGGCCGGCTCGGTCTGCCAGGTGGCAAGGTATTCCACTGCCAGACGCGCCTTGTTCTCGGTTGTCGGCGTGATCGCCACGCGCCGCGTCGCGTCGCGCAAGCCCTTGCCCGGGTTGAGCGCCCGCGCCACGCCGGAGGCGGCGTCGCGCGCTGGCCGGCTCCGTGTCAGCTCCGGCAGGATCTCCGCCAGGAAATAGACGGACATGCCGATCACCGGTACGAACACGACGAGGTAGATCCAATAGTAGTTGCGGCCGGTGCGGACGACATGCACCGCGCATGCGATCTGCGCCAGAAGGAACAGCACTCCCAATGCCGGCATGCGCGCCACCCCCGATCGGTCGAAGCTGCCGAATTTAACCGGGGTTCGCAACCAGAAGGTAAACGGCCGGACGGCGCGGGCTTTACCCCGGCCAACCCGACGTTCATATTATCGGCCATGGCCATCCTCAAGATCGCCCGCATGGGCCATCCGGTGCTGCGCGGCGTCGCCCAGCCGGTCGCCAATCCGACCGCGCCGGAAATCAGGCGCCTCGTCGCCGACATGGTGGAGACGCTGGACGACATCGGCGGCGCCGGCTTGGCCGCGCCGCAGGTGCATGTGCCGCGCCGCGTCGTCATCTTCCACGTGCCGGCCGAGCGCGTCACCGGCCTCCCCGACGACCTGCCGCAGGACCTTCTGGCACTGGTCAACCCGGTGATCACGCCGCTCGGCGAGAGCCAGGAGCTCGGCTGGGAGGGCTGCCTGTCGGTGCCGGGCCTGCGCGGCGCGGTGCCGCGCTGGACGCGAATCCGCTATCGCGGCGTGACGCCCGAGGGCGAAGCGGTCGACCGCACCGTCGAAGGCTTCCACGCCCGCGTCGTGCAGCATGAATGCGACCATCTCGATGGCGTCCTCTACCCGCAGCGCATGAGCGATCTCAGCCTCCTCGTCTTCAACGAAGAGAGCGCGCGCTATCCGATCGATCTCGAGGCGGCGGAGGAGTAGGGGGGCATGGAAGACGACAACGCCACGCGCGACGCCCTGCTCCTGGCGATGCTGCGCGACGTGCCGTTCGACGGTTGGAGCGGCGGCATGATCGCCGCCGCCGGCGGGCGGCTCGGGCTCGACGCGGCCGACGTGGCGACGCTTTTTCCCGGCGGCGCGCGCGACGCCGTCATCGCCTTCAGCCGCTGGGCCGACCGCGAGATGCTCGCCGCGCTTACCGGCCAGGACCTCGCGGCGATGAAGGTGCGCGAGCGCATCGCCGCCGCGGTGCGCGCGCGGCTCGCCGTGCTCGACGCGCATCGCGAGGCGGTACGGCGCGCGCTGGCGCTGCTGGCGTTGCCGCACAATGCGCCGCTCAGCCTGAAGCTGCTCTACGACACCGTCGATGCGATGTGGTACGCCGCCGGCGACACCGCGACGGATTTCAACTTCTACACCAAGCGCGGCCTGCTCGCCGGCGTCTATGCCGCGACCACGCTCTATTGGCTCGACGACCGCTCGCCCGGCGCCGCGGACACGCACGCTTTCCTCGACCGGCGCCTCGGCGACGTCATGGCCATTCCGCGCTATGGCGCGCGCTTGCGCGAGAGCCTGGAGCGGCTGCCCAATCCGTTGCGCCTGCTGCGCCCGGCGCGGCGGCGCTGACTCATCGTCGCGGCTGCGGCGCGGCGCGCGCAGCGAGCCAGAAGGCGGAGACGAGCAGGCCGAGCGAGAGCGCGCCGTTGAGCGCGGTGCGGCTCCAGCCGAGCTCGCTTTCCCTCGGCACGACGAACAGCGAGAAGCTGTAATAGATCGAGCCCCAGGAGACGAGCTGCACGGCGGAAAGTGCCCAAACCAGCCGCCAGCCGCGCGTCATCGCCGCACATAGCCGACGGGCTCGGCGGCGGGAATGGCACGCGCGCCCTCGCCGAGCGCCAGCTGCATCTGTACGACATCGAGCCAGCGGCCGAATTTGAGCCCGACCGCCACCTCATGGCCGACGGTGCGGAAGCCGAGGCGCGTGTGCAGGCGAATCGAGGCCTCGTTGGCGCTGTCGCCGATCACCGCCATCATCTGACGATAGCCCAAGGCGGTGCAGTCGCGGATGAGGTCGCGCATCAGCGCCATGCCGGCGCCGCGCTGCGCCTGATCCGGCGCGACATAGACCGAGTTCTCGACCGTATAGCGATAGGCCGAGCGCGCCCGGAACGGTGCGGCATAGACATATCCCAGCACCGCGCCGCCGCGGCCCTCGACCACACGCCAGGGCAGCCCGTTCTGGCGCACCCGGCGCAGGCGCGCGCGCATCTCCTCCGCTGTCGGCGGCACTTCCTCGAAGGTGTAGCAGCTGGTCTGGACATAGTGGGCGTAGATGCGCGCGACCTCGCCCATATCGTCGGCGAGCGCGTCGCGCAAGTGGAAGGATGGCGCGCTGTCCTCAGCCATGTCTCGCTCCTCCGCAACAGCAGCAGGAAAGCTACCGCTCG
>Ga0073928_10009296_pt1 | contig 12007 bp, 6 predicted proteins | sample PaiPotPPA55metaG_FD_76969 | JGI IMG/M metagenome (GOLD analysis project Ga0073928, IMG submission 76969) | Iron sulfur acid spring bacterial and archeal communities from Banff, Canada, to study Microbial Dark Matter (Phase II) - Paint Pots PPA... ...
CGGCGCGCCCCGTTTCTTCGATGCTCGATCATTGGTGTGTCTCCTCTGCTGGATCAGGCCCGGGCCTGCCACGAACCCGCCCGCCCTGCGGATGATACACATTTCTCCGCAATATTCACAGAGGATGGGCCGCAATCGCCAGCGCGGGTGCGGGGAGTGATTTCTACCAAAGCGCAGTCCGGGCGGGCAAGTGCAAAGCCTGCACGACCGATCGCCAGTGTCCGGGAGGCCGTTTTTCTTTGACATCGCCCGCGTCTGTGGATAAGTTTCGCTCTGCACGGCGGCTTGGGAGTTGGCAAAAAGAGTGGCCGCCGGCTTTCCCGCATGTACCTGACGGCGATCAACGGGTCGGATGCGACGGCTGTACCGCCACGGGCGCTGGCGGGGCGCCTCCGCGCCGTCCTCCTTCCCGGTGAGAGCACCGCCGATGCCCGCGCCGCACGCCGGTGAGGCATCGCAGCAACCAGGAGTAAGCACCCATGGCTCGTCGTTGGTCCTCCCGTGGAGCATCCTTCCACAAGAAGAACAAACCATCCAAGCGCTTTTCCTGCGAATGGCTGGAACCGCGAACGCTCTTCGTCGTCCTGCACGGCGGCGACGTTTTCGAGTTCTTCGCGGAAAACAGTTTCTACGAGCGCGTCGCCGTCACCGGCAACACGACGGTCGAGCTGGTCGGCGCGCGGGTCAACAATGACCCGATGGACATGCTCCCCCCGTTTGCATTGAACCCCATGCAGGGGGTCCTGGACGGCATGCCGGTCAACGGCGGGTTTGTCAACATGCCACCGATGGGCATGACCGCGCCCAACGTCAACGACACGATCTTCTCGATGTACGTCAGCCAGTCGGACGTGAATTCGCGTATCTCGGTCGCCATGGTTCCCGACCTGATGACTAGCCCGCGGCCGATGCAGCCCTTCGCCTCCTCTATCGGCACGCTACGGGTCGTCCCCACCGGGATCTCCGCCGGAAGGCCTAACTTCCCCATGTTCACCGTCACCGCTCCGGACGGCAGCGGCATGGCCATACTGGGGGCGCGCACGGTCAATCCCCCCAACGTGCAGAACATGGACAATTTCCCCATCGTGCAGGCGCCACTGCCCGCCGGGATGTTCAGTACCATACCACCGTCGGCGAACATCTTCTCCGGGCTTACCGTCGCGCCGGGCAACGACCTGGGCGCATTCCTGTTCGGTGGAACGATCCTCGGTGAGGTGAACATCCACGGCTCGGTCGATCTGTTCTACACCGGCTGGCTCCTGACCGGAGTCGGCGTGCAGTGGGACGGCACGACGTTCATGGGCCATGGCGGCGAGGATAATATCGGGATCGTCAGCGACCCCCAAAATTTCAACGTGGACGGCGACATTCGCAACCTGATCACCCGCGGTCCGATCGGCACGGAGGCCGATACCCGAATCCTCGCCCCGGATTTCGTCAGCGGGTTCGACATGCACGTGGGCGGACGCGTCGGACAGATCACCAGCCAGGGCTCGCTGATCGGCAATGTCGACGTGACCAATTCCCCGAGTGCGCCGAACATCGATGGCGTTCCGACCCAAGAAATCGAGTTCCGCGGACTAGCCCCCTTCGATCCATGGGACGCGCCGTTGATCATGCTCGGCGGCGACGGCGTCCCGTTTCTGAACAACGACACCTTCGACACCCCTCAGTACCTTGGGCCGACTGACAGTTCCGGCGACGCCGTGGTGAACGGGATCATCCAGGCGTCGCCGCCAATCCCCGGGCCGGACTTTGTCGACTACTACGCCGTCCCGCTCATGGCCGGCCAAAAAGTCGTCGTCCAACTGACCGAAACGCTAGGAACGAATAACCTTGATGCCGGCGTGTTCGATCCGGACGGGAGGCTCATCGCAACCGACTATAGCCGTGTAGACCCCCTTCAGACCCAGGAACAACCGTTTCAGTTCACGGCCGATCGGCCGGGGGTCTATCGCATCGCCGTGGCCGAGACGAGCAACAACAATTTCGACGCCAACGGGGGGCCGGGGACGCATGTTCTCGCCGACTTTCCATATTCGTTGTCGCTATCCGGTTTAGGAAATCTGGCGATCGGCGGGATCGTTTGCGCCGGCAACATCCTGGAGAATCCCGGAGGAGCCGTTCTCGTAGCCCCTCCAAACGGGAATGGCGCCCCCGTAATCACCGGTGCCGTTGAGACCAACTCGTTCCACGCTGCCAACGGTGATTTTGGGGCAGCCGTCGCCGGCGCGTTTGGGGTGCCGGTGGACGGTGGTTATGTCCTCGCGAATTTCGGCGATGCCGCGGTGGGGCAGTTCACCTTCGCCGTCGACAATGGCAACTTGCGCACCGTGCAAGGAACACAGATCGGCCATCTCACTGGGGGTAACGCGATCGAAGGTGACTCCTCCGTATCCGTTCCACATGGAAGCGTCGGCCTGCTTCGGGCCACTGACCCGGCCGGCGTGCTCGCCTGGAATGTCTTCGTAGGCAACGGTATTACTCCAAGTCAGGCGGAGTCGGCCACGACAGGGATCGGCGGCGACTACCAGTTGGTCGACGCTGCCGGACTCTTGATCGCGGATCTCGTTGCCAAGGGAAGCATTGGAACTATCCGGGCTGCGCGCCTGACGACAACACCCACCAGCTATTTCCAGGTCAACGCTAGTTACGATCCCAATCGGCCGGGCACCATCGACTTGATCGACGTCACGGGGGACTTCGGTACACCAGGTCCAGGCGGGCCGGGCATCGTCACCGGTCCGGGCGGCAACGTCCGCTACATCCATGTCGGCGGTACTGTGGTCAGCGACATTGCCTTCGGCATCGGCACGCCGACCACGACGCCCTACCAGCCAGGTGAAACGGCAGACATCACCGACGACTCTGGCACCGTCGTCCATCTCACGCCAGTCGCGACCGCGGCGGGACCTGCCAGCTTGACCGTCACCACTTATCCGATCCGCGGGAGCGGCGGCGCTGCCATCGTGAGGGTGGTATCGAGCGGAGGACTCAGCGTCGCCGCCGACGGCAACGGGCCGGGACAGACGGCGGAGATCGGAACTATCGAACTTGACGGCGCAGGGACTGCGGTCCTCAACAACAACACTATCCAGCCCGGCAACAATCCGGGAGCGGGAGGAGGCGGCGGCGGGACGGCTGCCATCGTCACTACCCGCCGGCGCAACCGCGGCCACGCGAGGCCGCCTCGTCACCATGCACCGCCGGTCCACCCGGTGCGCGCGGCACATCCGCGTCCGGCCCGTCGCCACGGCCGCGCACAATCTTTCCCCGGCCCCGGCCAGCCGGGTGGGGCGCCGCCAGCAGGCGGAGCGACCGGCACGGTAGGCGCCCCCGGGGGACCTCCCGCGCCCGTCAGCAAGAATAAGTTCACGCTCCCCACGCTGCCAACTCCGCCGAGCCTCCCGGCCAATGCCACGCCGTTGACGCTGAGCCTGGGCAGCAACCTCAACAACACCGTCAAGATTGACGTCTTCGAGATCACCGGACCGACGATGGGCGATGGGTCCCTCGTCCCCGGCCTCGGGCAGGTTACTTCCCTGACGGACAATACCCCGGGTGAGATCGTCAACATCCATCTCAATTCCCTGGGAACGCTGGCCAGCAACGGCACCGTCGGCCTGGCAGCGAGTCATACCGCCTCCGCGGTGCTTGGGCAGGTGCACAATCCGCTGTCGGAGGATTCAGCCCCCGGCAATCCCTGGGACTACCCCTTCCTCCAGCCTCGCAACATGATCCGCGTGCTGGGGAACATCATCAGCATCAGTGCGCTGCGTGGGATCGGCAACGTGTACGCCGGCGTTATTAACAACACCGGTGATACCGTGCCCCTGGTCGGGACCCCGGAAGTACCGGCAGGGGGCGCAATTACCTCAGGAGTCAACGGCAACATCGGCTCCATCAACGCCCAGATCCTCGGCCCTGTGGTGGCCGCCGGATCGATTGGCAGCGATACGTCGCCTCACGGATTCGGGCCTAACGGCACTGGGGCGGTAGGGGGCGACGGGCTTTATGCGGTCGGGATGATCGGGCCCGTCGTTAGTAATGGCGACTTCCACGGCACCACCGTCTCCACCACCGGCCAACTCAGTGTCACGATCAACGGCGTGGTGACCCAAGCCGAAATCGCGAACTATAGTAGATTCGATTTCGCCGAGCCGAGAGCTCTTAGCTTTGTGTCTCCGCCTGTTAGGACGCCGATTACATTCCCCACCGTGGACATCGGCTCGATTGCTGTGACGGGCAACGGGGGGATCATTGGCACTGACATTACGGGAGACCATATCGGCCCGATAACGGTCGGCGATCGAGGTTTCGGGATCGTCGACAGCTTGATCAACGTACAAGCGGAGGGCACCCTCGCCAGCCTCACAACGGGGGGGTATGGTTTCCGTCTGAGCACAATCCTGGGCGGGGCCAGCATCGGCCCGATCAACGTGCACGGCGACGGGAGCACGGTACCAACCACGGGATTCCCCGCATCCGTCCGGCAGAGTGAGACCGGCGCGCTGTTCGACCCCGGCACCGGCATCGTAATCAGCCCGTTGAACGATATCGACACTTATCTCGGCACCGTGAGCGCCCCGCATCAGACCCCGGGCATCAGCGACACGGGCGTGATTGAGGATTCAACGATCCGAGGCACGCGCGACCTCAACAGCGTGTCGGCGTGGTCAATTCGAGGCCGGAACCTGCCGGGAGGCGTTCAGGTTCCCGACCCGAATTTCCATCCCGTCTTCAACGTCAACTCCAGCACCTTCAATCTCGGCAACAAGATCGGATTGATCAACGTGGCCGGTCCAGTCCGCGGCTTGAGCGTGACCACCGGTCGCGGATTCAGATACCATTTCGGCGGAGACGTAGCCGGCCTCAACATGACCATCGCCGGTCCGATCCAGACCCTGGTCTTCAACAACAGCCTGCTCAGCGACTCGTTCATCAACGCCAGCGGGCCCAACGGACGCATTGGATCGCTCACGATCCATGGCAACCTGAACGGGGGCGTGCGGTCGACGCAGAAGATCGGCCGCGTGCAGATTGATGGGAACCTTGTCGGCAATATCACCGCTCCCTTCCTCAACATGCTCAAGCTGGGCGGCGGGATCGACAACGGCTCGCTCACCATCAACACCAGCGTCGGCACCATCCAGACGGTCGGCGATTTCGGCGTGGCCGGCAGCAGCCTGACCATCAACGGCTCCCTCGGTACCCTGAAGGTGGGCAGGAATCTCAACGGCATGTTGACCGTGCTGCACAACCTGCGAAACATGACCGTGAACGGCAGCATTCTGACCGGCGCGAAAGTCGCCATCGGCGGCACGCTGGGCCTCCTCAAAGTCGGCGGCGACGTGCAGGCAGGCGCCACCGTTCACGCCCAGATCATCAAGAAGCAGGTGATCAAGGGCCGGGTGCTCGGCACCATCATCGCGCCGTGATGTTTGCCAATCACGGAGCACGCTGAGGACATGGAGAGCGAAGAAAGAGAATGAATAGTTTGCCACAGATGGACACAGATGAACACGGATTAAGCGGACGAGGGAGTGAGAGGATGACAGGTGAAAGGGTGAGAAGGTGAATGGCGAGCGCTCCTTCCCCTTGTCCCCTTGTCCCCTTGTCCCCTCGTCCCCTCGTCCTCTCGCTCGGTGAGTAGATGCCATGGATGTCAGATCGTGGCTGGCAGCGGGAGTGGTATTGTGCGCGAACGGCGCATGGGTCGCGGGCCAGACGACCCGCCCTGCCGCGACGCCCGTGACGCAGCCGACGACGTCTCCCACCACAGCTCCCGTCTTCCCTGACCCTGACGTACTGCTTACCCGCCTTTCAAGCGGCGACTGGCACGAGCGCCGCAAGGCGCAGGAACAGCTCGTCGCGCTGGGCGAGGCGGGGAAGCCGTTCATCGAAGAGCTGGTCCGCCGGGCGACAGGCGAAGAGGCCCGCAAGAATGCCCAGGCCGCTCTCGTTCAGATCGACCAGAACAAGCTCCTGGGGCCCTCATACATCACGCTGCACGTCAAAGCAGCGTCACCGAGGGAGGTATTCGCCGAGCTCTCGAAGCAGTGTTTCGCCCCGCTGTCGACCATGCCAGAGAATCTGTGGGACGAGGACCGCTTCCCCCGGCTCACGCTCGACATCGATCACAAGCCGTTCTGGGAGGTGGCGCCGAGGATCTGCCGACAGCTAGGCGTGGACCTGCGGCCTTACAACAACGGCGTCCGCATCATGCGGACCGGCGGCATGCAGGTCCAGGGCATCGAGCAGATCGACGGGCCCTTTCTGGTCGTCGCCAACCAAATCAGCTACTCCCGCACGCGCACCTTCGGCCAGGGCAATGGCGAGCAGACGCAGTTCGGCATGAACCTCTCGGTCTACCCGGAGCCGAAGATCACCGTGCTGCGCAGCACCGGGTCGGTCAAGCTCGATGAGGTCATAGACGATCGTGGGCATTCGCTGGTTCCCCCCAGCGCCGGTCCCCGCACGTTCTGGGGAGGAGGGTATTATTCCGGCGGATTGAGCCTCTACGCCCCACTGGAATACCCCAGGAAAGACCCCGGCGCCCGGATCGTTCGCTTCAAGGGAACCACCAGCGTCCTGATCCAGACCAAGATGCAGCGGATGGAAATCCCCGACGTGATGAACCTGCACGAGACGATAAAGATGATCAACGGCGTCCAGGTCGATTTCAAAGAGATGAAAAGAAACGGCGACACCTATGAGCTGCATCTGAAGGTGGGCCAGGCGAACCTTGGCGGGCCGGACTGGCAGCAGTTGATGGAAGGCCTCCAGACCCGCATGCAGGTCGTCGACGCCGGCGGCAGTCCGCTGGACCATCGCGGCATGAGCAGCAGCGGGGGCAACGACGGGATCGACATGACGATCCATCTCGGCCGCTCGCCCGGCCCCGACGGCCGCATGACCGGGGAGCCGGCCAGGATCGTCTGGGACGTGCCCGTCGAGACCCGCGAACTCACCATCCCCATCGATTTCAAGGACCTGCCGCTGTTTGGGGACAGATGAGATGCCGCGATCCGGCCCACCCTCCGCTCCCAATGCGGCGCTACCCGCCAGGCGTCCAAAGTCACGCGCGCGGCGGTGGACGGGTCGGATTATTTGGCTTGCTGTTCTGATCTACCTGGGCTCGGCCCTCATGCTCTATCTGGTACAAACCTGGATCATCTTCCCCGGCGCGTACGTGCATAAGGGGACGGCCGCCATGGTCGCCCCCGCGCCCAGCCGCGAGGTGCTCACGCTTCGTACGGCCGCCGGGCAGCGTATCGCCGCCGTCTTCGGCGGGGCGCTCAGCGCCGATGGCGCACCGCTCCCCGATGCGGCCAGTCGGCCCACCGTTCTCTTCTTTTACGGCAACGGGGACTGCATCAAGACGTCGATGGAACTGTTCGGCGAGTTTCGCCGGCTTGGCGCTAATGTCTTCATTCCCGAGTATGTCGGCTACCCGATGAGCGAAGGCCGGCCCAGCGAAGCGGGCCTATACGCCACCGCCGACGCGGCTTATGACTACCTGCTCACACGGTCGGATGTCGATCCCAGGCGGATCGTCATCGTCGGCCGGTCTCTGGGGTCGGGAGCGGCGATCGACCTGGCCTCGCGCAAGCCCGTCGCGGGATTGGCAACCTTCAGCGCCTTCACCAGCATGAATGAGATGGCCCGCAAGGTACTGCCGATCTTTCCCACGTCGCTGTTCCTCAGGCATCACTTCGATAACGAGCAGAAGATCCCCGCCGTCAAATGTCCCGTTTTCCTGGCTCACGGTACCAGCGACGGGCTGGTTCCTTTCGGCATGATGACCCGCCTGGCGGCAAAGGCCACGCAGCCGGTCACCAGCGTTCCCGTCCAGGGCGCGGACCACAACGACCTGTTCATCGTCGGCGGCGACGAGTTGATGAACAAGCTGGGCGAGTTCCTGACGTCCCTTCAGGATCATCAGACGGTCAGATAGCGGCGAGGCCCCCATAAAAGCCAGTCGGCCCACAAGGCGAGTCGCGAACTCGCCTCATGGGCCGTTGTCTGGGAATAGGTCGCTCGGTGAGGAGCGGCCTGCTCCCTCTGGCATCGGATCGATTCTGTGGCAACCTGCTCCCGGCCTGGGCCCGCCTCGATCCGCTCAGCCTGAGAGGGGCTGTGAGGTCACTCTCAGACAGACGGTCCGCCGCGACCGTTTCCGCCGCGGCCGCCATCCAACAGGATGGCTTGGCGGTTTCCCGACTGGACGGCCGTGGGATTTCGCGTCGAGCCGCGCCCGGCCCGGTGAGGGGCTGGGAACGACTCGCGGGAGTTGCCTCCCGTTCCCGGACCCGTTCCTAGGATCGCCCGATCTTTCCCGGCCGTTGCCGGCCGGCGGGATCGGGCTGGGTCCGACGGGCCGCATGTCGGGGGTCTCTCTCCCCGCGGTGCGGCACGCCACTGGCGGCGACAATAACCCGGATTGCCTGTTGGGCGTTTTCGCGCCCGGTATTTCGGGTGGCCTTGTCGCTGGCCGCCGGCCCGGCCGTGCCCGCCATTGGTTGCTTCGCACGGCTTGCTTCACTCGGGCCGGACTCCGTAGTCAGGAGCCTTTTCCTTTTTCGCCGGTCAGTTTCCTGCCCGACGACGAGCGGAAATATACGCTCAGCGCCGCCGAACACGAAGAAAAATCGCGCGCGGCCCGCTGAGTTATCCACCGCGTCGTGCAACGCCTTGTGCAGACGAGAGTTGACCGGTGCAAAACGCTGTGGAAAAACTGAACTGCCGCATGGTTCTACGCGATCGGCAAATGCGGTTATCGTTGAATACATGCACTCGCCCGTCATTTCTCACTGGGCCGGCGTTGCCAAGCCGGTCATCGGAATGTTGCATCTGTTGCCGCTGCCCGGTTCGCCACGGTTCGGCGGAAGCGTCGAGGCAATTCGCGGCGCGATGCTGCGAGATGCCGAATCGCTGGTCGCGGGGGGCGTGCACGGGCTCATGCTGGAGAACTTCGGCGATACGCCGTTTTTTCCGCACCGCGTTCCCGATTACGTGGTCGCGCAGATGACGGCGCTGGCGTGCGAGGTCCGGCAGCGGTTTGATCTGCCGCTGGGAATCAACGTGCTCCGCAATGACGGGTGCGCCGCACTGGCCGTGGCCCACGCAGCGGGCGCGCTGTTCATTCGAGTAAACGTGCTGTGCGGGGCGCGGGTGGCCGACCAGGGGCTCATCCAGGGGATCGCGCACGACCTGCTGCGCCTGCGATCTCTGCTCCGGGCGGAGGTGAAGATTTTCGCGGACGTGGACGTCAAGCATTCCGCCCCCCTGGCTGCCCGGCCATTGGCGGACGAAGTGGCCGACACGCTGCACCGCGGGCTGGCCGACGCGCTGATCATCAGCGGCGCCGCCACCGGGCAGCCAACCGATCCCGCGCAGGCTCGGGCGGTCAAGCAGGCGGCGGGCGCGGCCCCCGTCTTCATCGGGTCGGGCGTAACCGCGGACACGATCGGCCAATACCTTCCCTGCTGCGACGGGTTCATCATCGGCTCGGCATTCAAACGCGGCGGGCGTGCAGAGGAACCGGTGGAGGCGGAGCGGGTCAGGGAAATTATCTCGCAAATTCGATAGCGCCGTAGGCGTGACGCCGTTTGCTTCGGCAATTCGCACGGCGGATACTGCGGCTCGTGCAGGTTATTTGGTCTGAACGGGTGGGCCGCAACGTCGCCTTCGTGCTGGTGTTGGCGGGCCTGTGCGGGGGCTGCGAATCGGGTTATGACGTTACCGCCAGGATGTCCGACGGCGAGGTTCGGCTCATCGGTCTGCCGAGCCGGCCGGCGCCGGACGGTCCGCTCAATGCGAACGTCGCGGTCGCGGGGGCGAAGGTGCTTGCCAATCGAGACGGCACGGCTGATATCGTGTTCGCGAACGGCCGCCGGCAGCCGCTAATCTCGCTTCGCACGGTAGCGCCGTTTCCCTCGACGTTGCAAACGCGTCCCAGCGATGACACGGTCGCGAGTCAGGCGTTGTCCGCGCAGCTCTTCCTCTTGCGGCTGCTTCAGCCGCTGCCGGACGTGCTGCGGACCGCGATCGAGCGAGGCGACCCGACGCTCCGGCCGCAGGCGATTGCCGTCGCAAGGAAGATGCTCTCGACCGATCGCATCCCCATTTCCGGGCGGCTCGGCCGGTGGTGGCAGTTCGCCGGGTACTACCGGCTCACGGCCGCGGAACGCGAGCGACTCGCCGCCGCCGTCGGGACGGCCGCGTCTGGACCGGCTGGATGAGGTCTTTCCAACAACTACTATTAACGCGGACCGATCCTCGGCTATCATCACTTCCCGGAGAGCACATGACACTCGCGGCGGTTCGAGCCAAGACCAGCGGCGCTGCCGGGCCGTTTCGGCTGACGGTGGAGCAATACCATCGCATGATCCGACAAGGCATCCTCCGGGAGGGAGAACCCGTCGAGCTGCTGGACGGCCAGTTGGAGCGAAAGAACCGCAGTGCGGCTGGGGAGGACCCGATGACGGTGAGCACCGCTCACGCCACGGTGGTGGGCAAAGTCGACGATCTGAACCCCAGGTTCAAACGGCTGGCGTGCCACATTCGCATCCAGCAGCCCATCACCCTGCCTCCTTACGACGAGCCTGGACCGGATGCCGCCATTATCTGCGGAGCCATCGGAGACTACACCCATCGCCATCGAACGGCAAAGGACGTCCTCTGCGTCATCGAAGTTGCTGACAGCTCGCTCCGGGATGACCGCACTCGGAAACAGCGGACATACGCCAACGGCGGGATCCCCGCGTACGTCATCCTCAACATTCCCGATCGCGGAGTCGAAGTCTATTCGCAGCCGCTCCCCGGTAAGGGACGATATGGACGAAGTATCACACTGTCGGCGAAGCAGCGCTTGACCTTCCCGGCCCCCCAGGGAAAGCAGATCAACATTCCGGTCCGGCGACTGCTGCCATGAAACTGCTCAGTCTTCCGCGGGTTGCGGCGCCGCGCCGGTAGTCGCCGCTTTCCCTTGGGCTTCTTCCCAGTTCACCATGCAAGCACCTCACGATTTGTTGCGGCGCCCGTCAATCCAATGTCCAGATGGCCAGGTTGTCAGCGTTTTTGCGCAAACCACTCAACGCAGCTCGTCCAGAAGGCGTTGCGTGTTCCAGCCGCTGCCGGTATTCGGCGGTTCGGCGGCTGCGGTGGCATCGGCGCCGATCCCGCCGGCCGGGGGTTGCTCAGCCGGCCCCTGATCACCGGGTGCCGGGGCCGGCTCGGCCGGGGGCTGGGACGCCTCCTTCGCCTGGCGCTCTTTGGCCGCATGTTCGCGTGACATCGTCCAGTAGTCGATCCCCGCATGCCGGACCGCATTGGCATATGAGCCAAACAGTTTCTTGGCGGCATGGAAGAGCGACTGGCTCTTCTGCTTCATGACCCGGTGCCGCAGGTCGTGCGCCGAGGCATGGAGATCGCGAAGAGTCTGAAGAACGGTCTCGTCGGTCCAATGGCCCAAGTCCGATCTGCGACCGCCCATGCTTTGCTCGAATCGCAACCCGGCCGCCTCGACGGCGGCCTTGAGCGAACCAAATCGGTAGTGGGCCCTGCGAGGCAGATTGCGATCGGCACGGGTCACCGCGCCAAATGTAACGACGGTAGTGCCCGAGGCCCCCGCGATCCGCCGAAGCTCGTTCAGCACGTCCTCGGCGGTTAGAGACGGCCGGTGGTGCAGCACGTGCGCTGGGTCGATCCCCGCCGCCTCGAGTGCTTTGCAGTGCGACCCGAACAGACGAATCGCGGCCCCATACAATGCCGCGTTTTGCAGATTCAGGTGGGACCCCGACAGGTCCTTCCCGAGGCGGTGCGCGTCGCGGAGTTCGTCAAGCACGAGCTGCCGCGTCCAATGGCGGCGCGGGGTGTGGAGCAGGGTGGGATCAATGCCCGCCCGACCGCAGGCCTCGAGCCATGAGCCGAAGTGCTCTTCGGCGGCGCCCCAGAGGCCGCGGCGAGCGGCATTGACCTCATGGCGGTGGTGGGACTGCCCGTC
>Ga0073928_10009297_pt1 | contig 12007 bp, 12 predicted proteins | sample PaiPotPPA55metaG_FD_76969 | JGI IMG/M metagenome (GOLD analysis project Ga0073928, IMG submission 76969) | Iron sulfur acid spring bacterial and archeal communities from Banff, Canada, to study Microbial Dark Matter (Phase II) - Paint Pots PPA... ...
ACTAACAGAACCACTTGCTCGCGCGTCGACAGGCTGTTTGATTTTTGAGCGTTGGCGATGGAACGCTCCGCCTGATAACGGCGCCACAGCGTAAGGTCAAACACCGGAGCAGAAAATGAGGGCCCCGCTTGAAAAACTTGAAGCGGTCCTATATGTTGTGGAAATCCGGGAATCGGTTTCCCGAACTGGCTTTGGATATTCACGCGGCGCACCGCGTCACTAGAGTCCAGCTCTGCTTGCGGCAACAAGGCCGCGCGCGCCACGTTTCTGTCCTGCACGGCTTCTGCCGCTTGAATTACCGCAATCTGCGCGGTGGTGTTCTGCTTCAAGGCCAGCGCCACAGCCTGATCCAATGTCAGCCGCAACACCTCTGTCGGAGCCTTGGCGGGTAACATGTTACGTGCTGTGCCCGTTTGCGCTTCCGCGAAATTCGCGCTAGCTAGGGACAGCCCTAAAAACAAAACATAGAAAATAATCGGGGTCCGTTTAGCCTTGGGGGGCTTGTCATCTTTCTCGCCACTTTGCCCCGCAGCGATTTCCCGGACTATGGCCTGGTTCAAACAGCCTTCCGCTACCAGTTTGCCGCCTTGTTTGTGGATTTCGGCCAGCAGCGTTTTGCCTGCCGCGTCGATGAAGCTGACCCCGCAGAGGTTTATGCTGAGAGTTTCTCCTGCGGAGCTGTTGCTCAGATCCTTCCAGCTCTGTTCCAAGGCCGAAACCCAAGGGCCCGCAAGTTTACCCTCGACGGTCAGGCTCATTCTGCCGGGTCTCTGTTCGATTGTTATGCGTAGCATGGTGTGTCCGCCCACTACTCAGTTGCATGGCGCACGCCAATAAAGATTAAAGTTTGTAAATAGCTATGTGTAACTATCTAGAGGGTTTGAAGGTAATGATGAAAACTGTTGAAGCGGCACTAGTCCATATTTGGGCATGTGCCATTAAATTGGCAGTCAGCAAAATGCCCATATGTTAGCTAAAATAACTCTTACCGCTTAACAGCTATCGCCTGTAACTCAAAATGTCCGCCTCGCAACAAGGACGCGACACCTATAAATTCCCTCGCCGGAAACTCCTTAGTGGTGAAGTAACTTCGGTACGCGGTATTGAATTTGTCGTATAGGGTCAAATCTGTGCACGCGATTTGCACGTAAACCAGGTCATCCATCGTCAAACCCGCCGCAGTCAATGTAGCCTTCACGTGGTCCAGCAATATTTTGATTTCCTCGTCGATTTCTACTGGCGCTTTTCCTGTCTTCGAATCGATGCCAATGCGACCGGAAAGATAAAGCGTGTTACCGGCCAGAATTGCTCCACTGAAGGGCAATTGCGCATTGTCGTCGGGCAGGCTGATAGCACGCCGCGTCGCAGGCGCGGTGGATTGAGAAAACGCACCATGCGCCACAAAAAATCCTCCAGCCGCTATCACCGCGACGAATGACAGTACACGTCCATTCATAAGTCCTCCTTTTAGAAGCGATCGAATCACCCCCGACGGGACGCTATGCGAAGCAGAGTGTAGGCTTCGCCAAACCTTGACGCAAGCGCGCAAATAAACTATCGCGTCGGGCCGACGTAAGTCGTCCTCAAAACGAAATAATCTGCATGCGGATTAAGTAAAGCGTCACCGCCGCGACCATAATCCATAACAACACTCCTTGTAGAAGTGGCCGCCACCCGACGCTCTTCAGCGTCGCGACAGAAATTCCCGTACCAATCAAAAACAGCGTTGCCGTTAGACCCAGCCGGCCCGCATTGAAAGCCCACCTGTCAAAATTTGCAAACGCCGGAACGTAGGTGTTCACCATTGCAGCCAGGCAAAAAAACAAAATGAACCATGGCAGCGGCACGCTCGTCTTGCTGCGCTTCACTGCAGCAGTCACCAGCGCCAATGGCACAATCCACAGCGCACGCGCCAATTTTACCGTGGTACCGACTACAAGCGCCTGCGCGCCATACTTGGCTGCAGCTCCCACGACCGAACTGGTGTCGTGAATTGCCAGTGCGGCCCACAACCCGAACTGCGATTGGCTTAAGTGCAAACCATTTCCAATGGGCGGAAAGGTCAAAAGCGCTATTGAGTTGAGGATGAAAACCGTGCCTAACGACACGGCCATTTCTTCGTCGTCGGCGTGCAATATGGGCCCGATCGCGGCAATGGCGCTGCCTCCGCATATCGCTGTGCCCGCGGTAATCAGATAGGACGCATTGCCGCCGATCCGCAGAAGCTTGCCGATCGCCAGTCCAGCGATCAGCGAAAACGAAATTCCCAGCGCGGTGTAAACAAATCCACTGCGCCCAGCTCTGACAACCTCGTGCAGGTTCATTCCGAACCCCAGCGCCACCACGGACACTTGCAGCAGAATCCTCGCGGCGCCGCGGCTAAACCGTGGGTAAGGATGCCGCACGCTGAGGCCGAAAATAATTCCCAAGGTCAATGCTACGGGCGGAGAAATCCAGCCGCTCAAACATAAAATCAGCGCAAGTAGGAAAATAATTTTCGGGGCGAGGGCCATCGACTAAGGTTGGGCGGCAGGTGGAGCAGCTTGTCCAGGGGCTGCCTTCTGATTAGGCCCGGGCGTGGGATTTGCACACTGAGCCACGATTTTAGCGGTGCGCTCTCTGCTAACATGACAGCCGGAATCGTAGATCCGGCATTGCGCCAAGGTATATTGGCATCCGCATGTGCAGGTCTCTTCATTCATGCGGTGTAAAGCTACGGTCTTCTGAGCGGGCGTGAGGCTCGTCATATCCACGCCTGGTAGCTCGCTGGCGCGGTTCGCGTGTTTCAAAAATATTTCACCGGTATCCTCAAACGTTTCCACCTTCGCATTGATCGGCAGCCCCAGAAGCGCGCGCACTTCCAATTCGTAGAGTTCCGGATTGCGCAGCCCAATATGCTTCTGCACCACGTGGCCCTGCGTATCAATCATAAAAGACGTTGGCAGCGCCGGCACGCCGCCAAATTGCGCGCGCATTTCATCGGTGGCCATAGCGACCGGATAATTTATGCCGTAACGCTTCGCGAATTTACGGATGGCATCGTCGTCCGTGTCATCCACCACCAGTCCGATCACCTGCAGCCGGTCTTGATATTTCTTCTGCAGTTCGACCAGGTCAGGAACCTCCATGCGGCACGGCCCGCACCACGTCGCCCAAAAATTCAGCAGCACGACTTTCCCCCGAGCATTCGCCAAATTCACCGTACTCCCGTCGATTCCCTTAACTGCAAATTCCGGCGCCGCGTCCGGATCGCGTATAAATCGAATTACGACCCCGCCTTGTTGTTCTGGCCCTTGCATTTGGTTTTGTTCCTGCGCAGGTGCTGTGACGTCAAATGCCAACACAAATAACACCGTCATGCCGATCGTGCGCCACGAGCTGCTGGCAAAAGCCACGGTGTTCCTCACAATTTGCGCGTGCGAGTTCAAATGAGGCTTCATCCTGCCAACTTGCGTTTTATTTTTACTCGCCAGCGATCCAGATTCGAATAATTGTTGTATCCCACAAACAGCGAACCCACCGTATTAATCCAATTCACCAGCCTCACTCGCGTATTTAGACAAGGACGCATGTTTTGCGTGGTGCGCAGCAAATGCCAGAAGAACCGCCTTCGCCCCGGTGGCGTGAGCAGAAATTCCTCCGTCTCACAGAGAGATTGCCATCGCCGGCGGAATGCAAGTATCACCGGATCATTTAAGTTGTAACCCGCTTGCGCTAGCCATTTGTCCATCTCATCCAGAATTATCTTCAAGGTTTCGATGCGCCGCGCTTGCCGAGCTGCGTCGACGCCTTTCTTTCCGTGAAAGTAGAGATTCGTCCCGTGAATGCGATAAACCGCCAGCGGTTCATCGATCGCGATCACCTGGCCGAGAAATATAATCAGCGCCGCCAGTAGACCGTCCGCTTGAATCGTCATTCTTTCATCGAGGGGGAGCAGCTTACGCACCATTTCGGTGCGAAACGTTAGTCCCGAGGTCTGGCATGCGGTAAACAGCAGCATGCTTTTCTTATCGCCCGGAATAAATCCGGACACCGCATTAAAATCCCCGAGTCGCCACTCGTAGCTCTCCATCCTGAATTCTTGAAACCGATGATAGACAAGACCCACGTCCGGGCCGGTTTCAAAGGCTTTCACGACCTTGCTCAGCTTGGAGGGAAGCCAGTAATCGTCGGCGTCCAGAAGGGCCACATATTCACCACGTGCTTTGGCAATCCCGAAATTGAACGCGGAGGCCTGCCCTCCATTTGGTTTGTAGAAATATTGCACGCGCTCGGCATACTCGGCGACGCGCTCACGCGTGTCATCCGTGGATCCATCGTCCACCACAATAATTTCCATCTGCTCGGCGGGAAAATCCTGCACCAGTACGCTGCGAATCGCCTCCTCGATAAAATGCCCATAATTAAACGTGTCGATCAGCACCGTCACGACAGGCTTCTCGAGCGCCAAGCTGCGATCCGCGCTCATGAGCACCACTCACATCCATGACGAATTTCCATATCCATTGTTAATGGCGTGTCGGCAGCTCTCAAGGATGTCTCGACGTTAAGCGCTGCAGGAATCCGATAGCGCGCACTTCTGCTTGGTATAATCTCAAGAATTTGTGGTAACCGATCAATGGCCCCGCCAGCGTGTTGAAACTATTCATCGCCCGCAATTTCCAGCCAACTCGATTCCAGTTCAACTTCGTGTATCGCGTCATGTAGCGTACAAATTCAGAGCGCGTCGGCGCCTTGAATTCAAATTCCTCCACCTCCAGAAACAAAAACAATCGTTCGAAAAATGTCCGGATATCTTTTCTGTTTAGATCGAATTGATGATCACCCAGCCATGTTTTTACCGCGTTAAAAATCGCTTCGCGCATTCGCAGATGCTTTTGCTGTTGTCCGCGAGTGCGGCCATCCAGCGCAAACAGATTTTTGCCGTGAATTCTGTATACACAAAGCTCTTCGGGTATCGCCTCCACAGGCGCCAGGAACACCGCCACCAGCGCGATATATGCATCGGCCTGCAATCTGATCCATTCCGGCATGGGCATCATTTGCTGCAAAACATCCCGGCTGAAGGCCAGCGAGGATGTTGGCAGCACCCGGTATTCCAGCAACTCTTCCAGCTTATCGGGCAAAAATCCGGAGTGCGGCGAAAAATCCCCCTCCCCAAATTCCCCTGTCGCCGAGTTCAATTCTCTTCGTTTGTGATATACCAGCCCGACTCCTGGGTGTTCTTCAAATGACTGCACCACTCGCGATAATTTATGTGGCAGCCAATAGTCATCGGCATCCAAAAAAGCGATGATCTCCCCTTGAGCCCTCTCAAATCCAAAATTGAATGCAGAACCCTGCCCACCATTCGGCTTCAGCAGATACTGAATTCGCGTTCCATATTTCTTCACGCGCTCGGCGGTGTCATCTGTCGAGCCATCATCGACGACCAGCACCTCGACGCGTTCACTCGGGTAATCCTGCGCCAGCACACTCTCAATCGCCTCTTCCACGAAATGCCCGTAGTTGTACGTATCTATCAGCGCGGTAACCAGTGGTTTTTCCTTGTACGAGCGCACCTGGTTCGTCATATCTTTTCCCGTGTATGCCTCACTGCCTTGGATCGCAGCCCGAGAACCGTACGCACTGGTCTGGTTAGGCCAAGCACCGCGAACCAAGCGGGGCTCAGTACTCGATACAGAAGAAAGTGCCAATAATATTTTGGGTTGCGTCTGATCCGTTTAGGCCCAAGTATCAGCATGGCGTCCGAGATGGTTCGCAGGTGGCTCCATCCTCCGGCCAACTCCAGATTGCGTGCAGCTTCCTCTCCGCCGTAAACTCCTTCCCGCCCTCGCGGGTGATGTCGATAGTCATGATTCTGGTGAACAGCCGTAACTACCTGCGAGACATTCACAACTGGTTTTTTGGAATGGCATGCTCTCCATAGCAACCAGTTGTCCCAATAAATCCGCCCAACTGCCAGAGGTGGAATGTCATTCTCAAAAAAGCCGCGTGAGAACACAAAATAATCGATGAACCATTTGGTTTGCTGACTTTTTGCGCGTAGTGTCTTGCGCTTCAAGTCCTCTTGCCAATTCGGAGTGGAAAAATCGAGAGGGCCGCTGATATCCATATTCCAGCGCCGCCCCGTGGCGAGAAACTGCGGATGGACCGATTTGATGCGCTCGACAGCGGTGCAGAGGTCCGGCAGGAAAATAATGTCGCAGTTCGAATAGCAAACTACATCGTGCCGTGCCAATTCCTGCGCTCGCGCGAACATGTAGTCGATACGTATCGTCCCGAATGCGTTGCGCTGCACCACCGGCTCATGGCGAAGCCCCAGTTCCTCCGCAATTTCCGCCGCCCCGGCATCATCTCCAAACAAGATAATTTCTATATCGCGATCCAGCAGCAACCAGCTTTTCAACGCGTTGCGCTGAATAATGCCGTTGTGTCCCAGAAACGGCTTCGCGGTAGTAAAAAGTGTGATCATGTTGTATCTGCGAACTCAAAAACCTTAGCGCGAATCCCTGACTCCGAACCACTTGTCCAACGTCGTCCTCCGAAGCCCCAATAATTTTCTAAGTCCGAACGTCGCATTGATCAGTTTCTGACGTAATTTCCTGGCGGATGGCTCAGCCAATCGGCGACGGAACGGATTCCAGTAAATTTGACCGTATCGCGAAATTACGTAATTGGCGTCCAGCATTGCCTTCAATTCCTTGCCTTTGCCGCTCAGTTCGAAGTTTCGCGTTGCAATGCGGTCCGTTTGACTGCCTTTGGTACGTTCCGGGGTCGTTCGATATCCATGGTTCTGATGTATGGGTAAAAGACACAGGCTGGCATCCAACACAGGAGCATTAGCCGATAACGCCTTCCACATCATCCAATGGTCCCAATAGGCGTAGCCGACAACCAGCGGAGGAACGTGGTCGTATATCCCTTTCCGAAATACGAAAAAATCAATGTAATCGGATATCTGCTGTACACCTTGAGTCGTAGCCAGCTCTTGTAGATGGTTAGCCCACTCATGATGTTTAAAGTTGATGGGCTGTGTGACATCCGTGTCCCAACGCTGGGCCACGAGCACAAAGCGCTTGCGCCAGGCAATGGCTTTCTTGAAAACCTTCCAAAAGTCGGTCAGAAAAACGATGTCGCAATTTGAGTAGCAAAGATATTTATGTTTTGCGATCGCCTGAGCGCGCGCAAACATAAAATTTACATACGGATATTTAGATTCAAATCGTTCCACATGTGGCTCATGCCTGATATCCAGCTCGGCGCAAACCTCAGCGGCGCCCTCTTCGTCGCCGAAGAGAATAACTTCTACGTCTGGATGCAAAAGCTTCCAGCTTTTGAGCGCGTTCCGCTGAATCACTCCGTCATGTCCCTGGAACGGTTTAGCAGTTGTGAAGAACGTCAGCATGTTAAATGTTCACATCCTGGTGCTTCAGAGCCGCAAATTAAGCTCTCGTCAACGTTGGAATAACTATTCGAGTCTTTCAGACTATCACTAGCAGAATGTCGGCGCTGACAGCCTGTCACGTCAATCGGACTGAGAGAGCAAAAATGGTTCCCAAAAAGAGCGGTCGTACTTCGTCCACGCATGACACCCGAACGGCATGCGGCCGGAGTTCGCAGCTAGGCAGTAACGCGGTGCTGTTTCGAAGGAAAAATTCAGTGCTTCGACCGGAGTGGGGATACGAAAATCAGCAACGTATGCGCAGGCGCCGAGACTCCAGAAATAGTCCTCATACAAACCTACGTTGGCAAGCTTCTTCGTTAGCCATCGTATGTTGTTATGATACCCACGCCGGTGCAGAAATATTTTGATCGCGCGGATCAATCGCGCCACAGGAAATCGAGGACCCAGGCGCTTATAAATCGATGCTAAGCGTCCGGGATCGCTTCCTCTCAACGCTGGATCTTGCACTAACCGCTTCGAATGCAACACCGCCAGAGCGCTCGAAACCCGGCGCAATGAAAACCCTCCATTTCCGACGGCGAAGAAGCCTTCCTCCGGCACCGCCTCATTCCTCAGCCAAGGCGCGCCAACGTAATCCCAACCCTGCCTGCACCATTCTTCCAGGTTGCCGGCAAACACTAAGCAATCCAATTGATAAATCAAAATGTACTCATACGCTTCAAACGTGCGGTAAAACTTCTCCGTAAGCAACAGGCGGTTGTAGCTCAGGTGATTCGAAAAATAACGGGCTGGGAATTGTCTCAAAGTGAAGTCAGAGAAGCCTTCCGGCAAACGTCGCGGCCCAATCATGTAGCGATCAAACCGGCCGAGATACTTGCGTAAATGGCGGATGGAAATCTCTTCGTCTGAAGTAACCGGGAATCGAGGGACGGGCGTTACCACTGCTACTAAACGCCGAGGAATACTCTCCATCAGCGCGATTCAGCCTTGGTTGCGGTTGCCACCACATATATTGGTCTCTCGCGAGTCCAGTTCCGACGTGGTATGACAGCGCAGGGATTCAAGAATTCATGGGGATTCCGTGCCAAGCCTAAGATCAAGGCTGAAATAGACCTTCTCTGCTCGTCTGTCGGGTCCCCGACTGCCTCCGGCGCGACAGCGCGCTGGATCGCACGACGCAGCCTTCTAAATCCCCGTATACGATTCCAAGGCGTATTGTCTGCAGCGAAGGTACGAATACTCCACCAAGGCGCGTAATAGGGATGCTGGGTATAAAAGTCACTGTTCTCAAATCTTGACTGAAGGGCGGAAGAAAACTCTTCTTCAGTCATTTCCGAACAGTGATGGGGATTCTGAACATCTCCCACAAAGGTGTATATGCCTTTGTTGGGTGTGGAGATGATAATTCTCCCACCGGGGACCAGAACGCGGGCGCATTCGTCGAGGAAACGGTATGGATTAGGAACGTGCTCGATGGTTTCAAACGAAACGATAACTTCAACGGATTTTTCCGGGAGTGGGATATTCTCCGCTGTCCCTGATCTCGCATCAATTCCGTACTTCCTTCGCGCGTGCATGCAGGCGGACTCAGAAACATCAACCCCGATCACTTGCGCTGCACCTGCATTTTGTAGGGCCGCGCTGCCGTACCCCTCACCGCAGGCGATGTCCAAAACGCGCTTTCCGCCCACGAATTTCGAGGCGAACGAGTATCTGTAGACGTGTTCCCAGAACGTAAATCCCCCGTGAAAATCCGGAACCATGCGCTCGCCGCAATTATCGTCAAGCACCGCAGGATTGTCGGGATTTATGGCCTTTGACGAGTTCATCGCCTAATTACTTCACGCCGTAGCGGATGCTGCTCCTCAATGTGAGGCTCAAAGGCGGTTTCCCATTCCAGTAAGGGGCGAACAACACCCGGTAGATGGCCAGCATAATCGCCGCGCACCGAGTTACCATCCAAAGAATCGACTACTTCGAAGCCAACCACGCCATGCTCATGGAAATGAACGTCCTGCGGTACGAATGTGGTAATTGCGACGTCTGCAACGTGTGTTCCTTCCGCTAAAAAGTTTCCGGGGATCCGCACTGTGCTCGTATAACGCCCGACTGGACGGGGCCGATGGTCCCAAGCCTCATCCTGGTCGATCGTGATGAACACAACCACCCCTTCCGCATTGAAGATATGAATATTGGGCGAAAGAACCTTGCCACCCTCAAGCACATCAAAAATGACATCGATGGCAATGGGCCTCCGGATGTCAAAGGCTTCCGCGACTTCGCCTTCTTGAGTTCTCACGCGCACGGCGCGAAGGCGTACCACATTGTCACCCGGCGCGTCCTCCAGTTGCCATTGTCGGTACCCGGAAGTTGCGAGCTCCGAACGCAAGTAAGAGTTGATGACCTGATGGGTTTCGCCGTCGATCACTACGCCACCGCGATCCATCAACACACAGCGATTACACAGCCGAGTGACTGCGGTCACATTGTGGGATACGAATAGAATGGTGCGGCCTTGCTTAGCGACATCTCCCATCTTGCCCAGACATTTCTTCTGGAAAGCCGCATCGCCGACGGCTAAGACTTCATCCACCAGCAAAATTTCCGGCTCCAGGTGGGCGGCTACGGCGAAAGCCAGGCGCACGTACATGCCGCTGGAGTAATGCTTCACGGGAGTGTCGATGAATTTATCGACTTCGGCGAAGGCCACGATCTCGTCGAATTTGCGGTCGATTTCGCGCTTGCCCATGCCTAGAATGGAGCCGCTGAGGTAGGTGTTTTCGCGTCCGGAGAGTTCGCCGTGGAAGCCGGTGCCCACTTCCAGGAGGCTGCGGACGCGGCCGTGAATTTCCGCCCAGCCGGTGGTCGGCCGGGTGATGCGCGACAAAATCTTGAGCAAGGTGGTCTTGCCGGCGCCGTTGCGGCCGATCAGCCCCAGCACTTCGCCGTGGCGGACTTCCAGTCCCACGTCGCGCAGCGCCCAGAAATATTCCTGGCTGGGGCGGCGCATGGCCGCCAAAGGCGATTTAATAACGCGCGTGAGCGCGTCACGCAGGGTTTCCGGCGGGCCGGTTAAGCCGCGGCGATAGCGTTTGCCGAGCCCTTCGGCTCGAATGACGATGTCAGACATGTCTCGCTTATTTTACCTGTAAACAAAGATGTTAGCGCGGATGTCAGCCAATAAGAATGGGACCTGGCGGAAGCCACGCCGATCACAGCCGCCCGGAGCCGCGCCGGCCATGTTGCGGAGCTCCGCGTTGCGCCGCCGCCGCGAGCGCGCTAGACGCGATCGACGACGGTGCCCTCCACGCGCTGAAAAAATATCAGCCCGCCGACGAGAACCAGGGCCACCACACCCGCCGCTACGAATGTCATCGCGCCCGGAGCGTGCCCGCGCCCGGTAACGCTCCAGCGAAACCCGTCAATCACGTCAGCCATGGGATTCAAATGGTAGAGCGCTTGCCAACGCGGCGGCACCAGCGTGCTGGAATAAGCTACCGGCGAGGCCAGCATCAAAAATTGGATGACGAACGGCACGATGGCGGCCATGTCCCGGTAGAGCGCGTTGAGCGCGCAAGTCCACAAGCCCACAGCCAGCGCGGTCATCTGCGCCAGCAGCACGAACAGCGGAATCAGCAATATTGCGGGGCCGGGCCGGTATCCGTACGCCAGCGTGATGATCATCATCACCACAAATCCGATCGCCAAATCGAGCAGCGCGGTGCACACCGCCGCAAACGGCAAGACCAGGCGCGGGAAATAAACTTTGGTGATGACGTGCTGATTGGCAACCAGCACGCTGGTGCAAGTGCTGAGCGACGTGGAGAAATAGGCCCAGGGAACCAGCGCCGCAAGATAAAAAACCGTGTACGGCAAGCCTTCGGAGGGCATCTTGGCCAGCCGGCCAAAGAAAAGAGCGAAGACGCCCATGGTCAGCAAGGGCTGCAAAACTACCCACAGCACGCCGATCACCGTTTGTTTGTAGCGAATTTTGATGTCGCGCCACACAAAAAAGTACAGTAGCTCGCGATACTCCCACACGTCGGCAAGGCGCAGGTCCAGCCATCCGTGCGGCGGCTCGATGCGCACCGTGGCAGGCACATGAACTGGGGCCGCGAGCGGTGCAACTGCCGGCGGTGAGGTGGTCAGGGAAGCCATGGTTGTCCGATTACCGATCCGAATCCGTGATTGCGTGCAAACTTCAGTTACTTATTTTCGCCATACAATTGGCGATTAGAAAGCTCATATCGCGCAGCAAGGCTTAACGTTCGAAAAAACGGAAAACAAACTCTTTACCGTCTGTATTTAGGGTACCAGAGATGCGCCATTCGACAGGAGCGTTCGCTTTACTCTTCTGAAATAAATAGGGCCGGCGCGGTCATGGATCTGATGGCGGAGCAGCGTTCTGCATCTGTTGTATGTCCCGGTCTTCGATCTTGCGCATCTCGTCTTTGCGCTTGAAAAGGTAGGCGCGCAGGTGCGTCCCAAGTTCCCGCGGCACGACAAAAAATTGATTGTGTATCATTTCGCGAAAGGAAATCTCGCCGCGCACCGGCAGCAGGTGCTCGCCCCACTGAAAAATGAATCCGGCATTCCACA
>Ga0073928_10009300_pt1 | contig 12006 bp, 8 predicted proteins | sample PaiPotPPA55metaG_FD_76969 | JGI IMG/M metagenome (GOLD analysis project Ga0073928, IMG submission 76969) | Iron sulfur acid spring bacterial and archeal communities from Banff, Canada, to study Microbial Dark Matter (Phase II) - Paint Pots PPA... ...
CGCCAGGCACATGACAAGGTCCCACCCCCTTGTTTTCCATCGGCTGTCGCGTCCGCCCAAACCGATTGAAGCCACCATGATTTGGCTGCGACGGCTCGACAACCAACCCGCCCATGCCTGGCTACGCGACGTCATCACCCGCGTCGCCAATGACTTCCGTGCCAATGAAACGGCATGACCGATGGGCCCGCGTCCTAACGCAGGCCCTCATAGACCATAAGCCCGCGCGCGATCCTGAGTTTCCGCAATGCGCGGGGAACCAGACGCTGCGGCGGGTGACGGAGATAGCGCCACGAGGTCAGCTTGAAATCCCGCAATACGCTGTGTCCGCCTTCAAACGGGGCGAGCGATCCGGTCAGGCTGAGCGGCGTGTGCGCGCGGCTGTTGAATGGCAGCAGCAGCAATTCCAGATGCGCCGTCGCGCCGTCTTCCGCGGTCGCGGTGATGCCGGCGACCGCGGCCAGCATTTCTTCCGTCACAACCGTGATGATGTCTTCGATCTCGCGGCGGCCGTCCTGGATAAACAGCGACGAAAAGCTTCGATCCCTGAGGTCGCGGCCGAGCAGCGCGCAGATCCTTGTGCCGGCGACGCGGAACGGGTAGCCGGCGGCGCTGTCGTAGGACAGCACGAAGATATCGCCGAGCAGTTCGCGCACCGCGCCGGGTTCGATCTCGCTGCGGTCCGGTGCGCGCGCCCCGGCACGTTTCTCATCCCAATAGGCGAAAAACTCGCGGCTTGACGGATGTTTCATGTCTTGGCCTTGCCCCTGCGTCCGGCGCGGCGGGACATATCTGTCCCGCATTCACGCACGCGCCTGCCTCGGTTGGTTGTGCAGGACCGGCTTTGCAGCGTCCATGCCGCAGCGGCTCTCGGCGCCGGCTTTGCGCCGTTAACGTTAAGTTAACTATTCGGTTGGCGATCGGCGGTAGCCTGCTAGTGTCCGCGCATTCGATCCCTCGCCGGGTTCTCCAGGTTCGGCGGGGTTGTGACACAGGCGGCGTCGAACAGTTTGGTCGTTGCGCGGGGAGGGGTGGGGATGTCGCCCCGGGGCCTTTGCGCAGGAAGATCAGCAAAAGCAGAGGGAGGGCTTTCTCAGAGCCCTCCCTTTTTGTTTGGCCGCCGCGGTATCTCGCGGCGACATCGCGGGTTTTCACGCCAACCGGCTTCCACTTCGCTCCAAAACGCTCTAATGGGGCGCAATCGCTCGCAAGAGCCGCCGGCTGAGGTCTTCGACCCCTTGCAATCTCCCTCCGAATCCCCGCCGGAACTGCCGCCGGTTCCTCCGCGCGAGCCGATCCTGACGCTGCCCGGTGCGCTGACCGCCTATGTCCTGCTGCTGGGGATCATTCACCTGCGCGTGCTGCTGCCGCCGGATCTGGAAAACTGGACCATCGACGTCTTCGGGTTCATTCCGAAGCGCTACGATTCGACGCTGCTGGCGATCGAATTTCCCGGCGGCGACGGTGCCAAGGTCTGGACCTTTGTGACCTATTCGCTGCTGCACGCCAATCTCAGCCATATCGGTTTCAACGTGCTGTGGCTGCTGCCGTTCGGCAGCGCGCTGGCGCGCCGCTTTGGCGCGGTCCGGTTTTTCGTGTTCATGGCGGTGACGGCGGCGGCCGGCGCGCTGGCGCATCTTGTCACCCATGAGCATGCGGTGGCGCCGATGATCGGCGCTTCGGCGTCGGTCTCCGGCACCATGGCGGCGGCGATCCGCTTTGCCTTCGTGCGAGGCAGTTTCCTGTCGTTCAGTCGCGGCGATGCGGCTGCCGCCGCACAGGTGCCGGCGCTGTCGCTGATGCGTGCGCTGCGCGACAGGCGCGTGCTCGGGTTTCTCGGCATCTGGTTCGGCGTCAACATCATCTTCGGCGTCGGATCGATCGCCATCGGCGCGGACGGCGCCAGCGTCGCCTGGCAGGCGCATATCGGCGGCTTTCTTGCCGGTCTGCTGCTGTTTTCCCTGTTCGATCCGGTTCCGCGCGCGGCGCCTCATGCTGCAGATGCGTCCCACGACGACGGATCGGACCGCAGCTGATCCTTGGCTTGCGGGGCAACGCGATTTCATCCATCATCCCGTCTTGATGCGGCACGGCCTTGGCCCCGCGTATGTGCTCCGGGAAGCCGTGCCTTCCCAATGCGCCCGCAACGAAACCGGCGCTGAACTGTTGATTGAAAACTCAGGTGAATAAAGACCGCGCTCGTTTAAGGGCGCGATCGGCTTCAGGGAGACGACAATGACGGTACGCACAATTCTCGATACCAAAGGCCACAACATCCAGAGCGTCGAGCCGGAGGCGAAACTCTTTTCTGCCATCAAAATCCTGGGGGAGCGGAAGATCGGCGCCGTACTGGTGATGAGCACGGGCCGCATCGAAGGCATCCTGTCGGAGCGCGACATCGTGCGCGTGCTCGGCGAACGCGGTGCTGCGGTGCTCGACGAACCCGTGAGCGCGGTGATGACGCGCAAGGTCGTCAGCTGCAAGCAGTCCGACACCGTTGCCGCGATCATGGAGATGATGACGCTCGGAAAATTCCGGCATCTGCCGGTGGTCGAGGGCGAACGGGTTGTCGGCCTGATCTCGATCGGCGACATCGTCAAGTGGCGCGTGCGGGAATACGAGATGGAGCAGGAAGCGCTGCGCGACTACATCAAGACCGCCTGAACGACGGCCGCAGGCGATCAGCGCGCCTTGTCGCCTGCCGCATCACTGGCGGATCCCGGCGCCAGAATGTGGATTGCTTCCTGGATCGAGATGATGGCGCGCTCGGCGGCGCGCGCGCCATGGGCGATCAGATCGTCGGCGCGGTGGAAATCAAACCAGCCGATTTGACCGACCCGCGGCGAGATCAACAAATCCGGTGGATCGCCGGCGAGGCGGGCGCGCGTGATGCGGTCCTGCATGATGTTGAAGGCGTCCACCATGACCGAAGAGATGCCCGGCCGTCCGCCGCTGCCGAAAAATTCGCGCTTCACGGTGCGTTCTGCGGAAAACAACCTGCCGAGACCGCGCTTCGGCGCCGGCACCTCGACCGTGATTTCCGGTGCTGCGGCCGACGCGCCGTGCGAATAGATCGTCGTTGCGTGCGTGAATACGTCGCTTGAGAGGTTGGCGGCGATCACGATTTCCGCGCCCAGCGCGCGCGCCGCCGACACCGGTACCGGATTGACCAGCGCGCCGTCGACCAGCCAGCGGTCGCCCACCAGCACCGGCGAGAAGATCCCGGGCAGCGCATAGGAGGCGCGCATCGCATCGACCACGCGGCCATGGGTCAGCCAGATTTCGTGGCCGGTGCGGACCTCGGTCGCTACGGTGGCGAATTTCAGCGGCAGGTCCTCGATCAGGGCCTGGCCCATCGCGATTTCCAGCTGGGCGGCAAGCTTGTCACCGCCGATCAGGCCTGAACCGTTGAGACGAATATCCAGATAGCCCAGGATATTCCGCGGTCGCAGGCTGCGCGCCCATTCTTCAAGCGTGTCGAGATGCCCGGCGGCGTAGGCCCCGCCGACCACCGCGCCGATCGAGGTGCCGACCACGACATTGGGGACGATGCCGTGGGCGATCAATGTCCTGACGATTCCGATATGGGCAAATCCGCGCGCGGCGCCGCCGCCGAGCGCCAGCCCGATCACGGGCCGCCGGATGCTGCCGAGTCCCACCTTGTCGCGGCCATCGGGGCCGTTTTGGCCGCGCCCCATCAAATTATCCAGCACCGAGGCAATCTCCTGAGTACGCAAGGCTACAAGCTGCGGCCCGCTGCTTCCAGAATCGACGACAAGCATGGTTTATGCCGCAGGTGAGGGAGAGAATGTGACGCGCCCGCGGCCCCCGGAGGGTAATACCCGGCCTCCTTGCCGGTTCCGGGACGCCGTCCGTCCACCGGAGGCTTGAATTTGCCGCGTTTTCAGTGAAAAGCATCTGTTATGACGATCGGAAGTCAGGGTATCACCGATTCCAGGCGGGGCGGACGCGGGTTAGCGACGCTGATGCTTGCCGCAATGCTCGTCTCCGCGGTTCCAGGCTCCGTTTCGGCTCAAATGTTTACCGATCGGCCGCCGCCGATACCCCCGGCCTCGGTTCCGGAAGCCCCGGCGGGGCCGGCGATGAATCTGGCGCCTTCGTCCGGCCCGGCATCGATGCCGAGTCTGCCCGCGCCGTTGACGCAGCCCCCGATCGCCAACGCGGCGCCCCCGGTGATAGCCCCTCCCGGCGCATCGTCGCCCGGCCAGGCCGTGCTCGCGCTCACGGCGCGTTACGGCAAGGATCTGCCGGTCATCAACAACGGGCTGGTGTGGCGGGTGTTTTCAGACCGGCCGGACGAGACCGGCACGTTCAAACTGATCCGCGAGGAACGCGGCGCCACGCCGAATATCGTACTGCCGCCGGGCAGCTATGTGGTCCATGTCGCGTTTGGACTGGTCAGCGCGGTGCGGCCGCTGACCCTGAAGGCCGAGACCGATCGCGAATCCTTCGTGCTTCCGGCGGGCGGCCTGCGTATCGAAGGCCGCGTCGGCACGTCGAAGATTCCGCAGAACCAGATTTCGTTCGCAATCTACAAGGGCAGCCAGTTCGAAGTCGGCGAGCGCGCCTCGCTGGTGCCGAACGTCGCCGCCGGCGATGTCGCGCTGCTGCCGGAAGGCACCTACCACATCATTTCCAACTATGGCGACGCCAACTCCGTGGTGCGCTCGGACATTCGCGTTCAGGCCGGCAAGCTGACCGATGTGATCATCACCCATCGCGCCGCGGTCATTACCCTGAAGCTGGTCAGCGACCGCGGCGGCGAAGCGCTGGCGAACACCGCATGGTCCGTGATCACGCCGGGCGGCGACGTCGTCAAGGAATCGATCGGCGCATTCCCCCGCGTCGTGTTGTCCGAAGGCGAATATCGCGCCATCGCCAAGAACGAGGGCAAGGTGTACGAGCGCGCCTTCAATGTCGTCAACGGCGTCGACGGCGAGGTCGAAGTCGTCGCGCGCTAGCCTTTGCGCCGCTGGATCGGGCTGCCACGATCCCTTCGATGGCTGTCATAGTCTCTAACGCATACTAACCATTCCACGACTTAAAACCGTCATAATCGCCGGTTCGGCGGCTCTCATCCGCAATTTTTACAGCGCATTAAGTGCGGCTGCATTGGATGACATGCGGAATTGTTGCGCGTTGTGGGGAATGTCATGCTTGCTGCCAAGAAGCCACCGGGGAAACTCAGTACGGAAATTTTCGATGATGTCCCGGTGCTGCAGCGCAAGTGGCAGGCGGCACTTCGGCCGGGCGAAAGGCTGCCTCGTTATGAAGATGTGATGCTGGGGAGCCTCGGCCGGCTGGCGGATCACATCGTCCTGCTCAAGGACAACAACAACGCACTCGAAGTATCGCGCGCCGGGCGCTACGTCCAGAAGTGGCTGGGCGACGACCGCTGGGACATCCCCGTTGCCGCGCTGTCGCCCGATTGCGCGACCGCGCTCGGCGAAGCAGCCGCCTGCGCGCTCGCCAACGGCCGTCCTTACCTCTCCGCTGCGCACTGCGTGCGCGATGGTGTGGTTCAGACCTACGACGTCCTGGCGCTCCCCACATCGTCACGCTGGGGCAGCACCCTGATCGGCGCCTATGTCAACGAGCGGGCTCCCTCCTATAATTTGCTCGACGCGATTTTCTCCGCGACCGACGAGGGCGTGCTGTCGCTCGCGGCGATTCGCGATTCCGAAGGGCGGCCGTTCGACTTCCAGATCGTTCACCACAACCAGGGTGCCTCACGGCTACTGAAGGTGCCTTCGACAGGATTGCTGTGGCGCCGGCTCAGCGCCGAGGGAAATCTGTTGTGTTCGCCGGAGGTCGTCGCGCGGTTGCTGGGGGTCGTCAGCAGCGGCAACCGTGACCAGTTCGAAATCGACAGCGACGATCGCAACCTGAAATTGGGCGCAACCGCATTCGGCGACATTCTTTCGCTGACGGTTTCCGATGTCACGGCGCTCAAGCGGCGTGAAGCTTCGTTTCGATTGCTGTTCGACAACAACCCGATGCCGATGTGGGTGTTCGACGCCGAAACCACCGGGTTCCTGAGCGTCAATGACGCGGCGGTACAACATTACGGATATAGCCGTGCGACGTTCCTGCGCATGACGCTCCAGGAGATCTGGCCAAAGGATGAATGGACAAGCCACAACGAGGCGCTGCAGCAGGTCGGCGACACCTATCATTCCGGCCGCAACTGGCGGCATCTCAAGGCCGACGGCAGCGAGATTCATGTGCTGACGTTCGGACGCCGCGTGGCGTTCGAGGGACGCGATGGCTACCTCGTCGCCGTTGTCGACATCACCGAACGGCGCAAGGCCGAGGCGCGGATCGCCTACATGGCTCACCACGATGGCCTGACCAATCTGCCGAACCGGGAATTCTTTCAGGATCGTCTTGGCCAGGCGCTGGAGCAGGACCAGAGCGGAAGCAATAGAGTGGCCGTGCTGTGCGTCGATCTCGACCTGTTCAAGAACGTCAACGATTCATTCGGTCACCCGATGGGCGACCGCCTGCTGAGGCTGGTCGCCGATCGGCTGCGGTCGCAGGTTCGCGGCAACAATCTGGTGGCCCGGCTTGGCGGCGACGAGTTTGCGGTGATACTTGCCTCCGAGGTCTCGCCGAACGAGGTAAGCGATTTTTCCGCCCGGCTGATCAAGATATTGAGCGCAAGCTATGACATCGACGGCATCGAGGTCGTCATCGGCGCCAGCATCGGCGTCGCGCTTTCGCCTGGCGACGGCACCACAACCGAGGAGCTGATGCGCAACGCCGACATGGCGCTGTATCGGGCGAAGTCGGACGGCGGCGGTGTTCACCGGTTCTTCGAACGGGAGATGGATCGGCTGGCGCAAAAGCGCCGCGACATGGAACTTGACCTGCGCCGCGCCTTCGCCAATGGCGAGTTCGAACTTCATTATCAGCCGCTGGTGGACATCGCCGCTGACCGGATCAGCGGCTTCGAATCGCTGCTGCGCTGGCGACACCCCGAAAAAGGCATGATCTCGCCGGCGGATTTCATTCCGGTCGCCGAGGACATCGGACTGATCGTCTCACTCGGCGAGTGGGTGTTGCGGGAGGCCTGCACCGAGGCGGCGAATTGGCCTGATGACGTCAAGGTCGCGGTCAATCTGTCGCCGGTGCAGTTTCGCAGCCGCAATCTGGTCCAGACGGTGATCTCGGCATTGGCGCATTCCGGATTGTCGCCGCTGCGGCTCGAGCTTGAAATCACCGAATCGCTCTTCCTGGCGGAGACCGAGGCCAATCTTGCGATCCTGCATCAGTTGCGTGCCCTTGGCATCAGCATCTCGATGGACGATTTCGGCACCGGGTATTCCAGCCTGAGCTATCTCCGAAGTTTTCCGTTCGACAAGATCAAGATCGACCGGTCGTTTGTAAAGGACATCGCCGAGCGCTCCGATTGTGTTGCGATCGTCAGAGCGATCTCCGGCCTTGGCCGCAGCCTGAACATCACCACCACGGCGGAGGGCGTGGAAACCATGGACCAGCTCGACTGGCTGCGCGCCGAAGGCTGCAACGAGGTGCAGGGCTTCCTGTTCAGTGCGGCGAGACCGGCAGCCGAGGTTGCCGCGTTGCTGTCCAAGTTCGGCGCGCGGGCGTCGAAAGCGGCGTGATAGTGCCGAAGTCAGTGCGGCGGCGCAGCCCCTCATGGTGAGGGGGCGCCGTTGCCCGTCTCGAACCATGGGGCGCCGCTGCCTGCTCATCCTTCGAGACGCGGCCCGCAGTCAAATTTATGCAGATTGCTGCTGGTCTGCCTGGCCGCTCCTCCAGCGATAACGGCGAAGCCGTTACGCGGTGATGAGGGTGGCATTTAGAACCTCGTCACGATCTCCGAGAGCGCCGGGCGCGGCCGGTCTTCGCTCGGTTTGCCCGGCGTGCCGATATGGATGAGGCCGGCAAGCTTTTCGTCGGCCTTCAATCCGAGGCCCTCGAGTACGTCGCGATCGAACGCAAACCAGCCGGTCAGCCAGCACGCGCCATAGCCGAGCGCGGTCGCCGCGGTGACGATGTTCATCGCGCTCGCGCCGGCGGAGAGTTCCTGTTCCCAGGGCGGCACCTTGGGGTGCGGTCTGGTAAAACTGACCACACCGATCACAAGGGGCGCGTCGGTCAGTCGCCGCTTCTCGACATCGATCTCGGCGGGGGAGGCATTCGGATTCTTTCGCACGAACACCTTGGCAATGACTTCGCCGGCGCGGACCCGCGCATCACCTTCAAAAATGATAAAGCGCCAGGGCGTAAGCTTGCCGTGATCGGGTACCCGCGCGCCGATGGTCAGAATGGTTTCGAGCTCGGCGGGCGAGGGGCCGGGGCCGGTCATCTCGCGCGGCTTCATCGAGCGGCGGGTTTTCAGGAGGTCGATGGCGTTGGGCAAAGGTAGTCCCTTTCACAGCAATGATCTGGAGTTCCCTGGCACTGACATATGCCTGCAACGGGCAGGCGGAAGTGAATTCAGATCAATTGTGGAACTTACACCGTCATGCCCGGCCTTGGCAGTCCGTTTACGCAGACTGCGTGAACTTGTCTGGGTTGCCGGGCATCCACGTCTTTAACACGCCGCTGAAGACGTGGATGGCCGGGACAAGCCCGGCCATGACGGCGCAGATCCGATCAAGCGGCCTGCGCGCGCTTCACATCCGGCGGCGTGGCTTCGTCGACGAGCGCGGCGATGGCCTCGTCGGTCGCCATCACCGTTTGCCCTTCGCTGCCGAGCCGCCGGATCGAGACCGAATGGGTCTCGGCTTCCTTCTTGCCGACCACCAGCAGTGCCGGGATTTTCGCCAGCGAATGCTCGCGGACCTTGTAGTTGATCTTCTCGTTGCGCAGGTCGATCTCGACGCGCAGTCCGGCGCGCCGCGCCGCGGCCGCGACCACCTTGGCGTATTCGTCGCCTTCCGATGTAATGGTGGTGACGACGGCCTGGATCGGCGCCAGCCAGAGCGGGAAATTGCCCGCGTAGTGTTCGATCAGGATACCGATGAAGCGTTCCATCGAACCGCAGATCGCGCGATGCACCATGACCGGTGTCTTCTTCGAGCCGTCGGCATCGATGTAGAACGCGCCGAACCGCTCCGGCAAATTGAAATCGACCTGCGTGGTGCCGCACTGCCAGTCGCGGCCGATCGCGTCGCGCAATACGTATTCGAACTTCGGGCCGTAGAACGCGCCTTCGCCGGGGTTGATCGCGGTCTTGATACGTTGATTGTGGCTCCTTGCCTCGATCTCGCTGAGCACCGTCGCCATCACGCGCTCGGCATGATCCCACATTTCGTCGGTGCCGACGCGTTTGTCCGGCCGGGTCGAGAGTTTCACCGTCAGTTCGCCCTCGAAGCCGAAATCGGCATAGGTCGACAGGATCAGATCGTTGATCGTGAGGCATTCGTCGGCGAGCTGCGCCTCGGTGCAGAACACATGCGCGTCGTCCTGGGTAAAGCCGCGCACCCGCATCAGCCCGTGCATCGCGCCCGAGGGCTCGTAGCGATGCACCACGCCGAATTCGGCCAGACGCAAGGGCAGGTCGCGATAGCTCTTCAAGCCATGCTTGAAGATCTGCACATGGCCGGGACAGTTCATCGGCTTCAAGGCAAACCAGCGCTTGTCCTCGGCCTCGTCGCCGGCCGATTGGGCCGCGAACATGTTCTCGCGATACCAGTCCCAGTGGCCGGAGGTTTCCCACAGCACCTTGTCGAGAATCTGCGGTGCGTTGACCTCGCTGTAGTCGCCGGTGAGGCGGCGGCGCATATAGGCGATCAGCGCCTGGAAGATGGTCCAGCCCTTGGCGTGCCAGAACACCACGCCGGGGCCTTCCTCCTGGAAGTGAAACAGATCGAGCTCGCGTCCCAACTTGCGATGGTCGCGCTTTTCGGCTTCCTCGATCTGCTTCAGATAGGCGTCGAGGTCTTCCTGTTTGGCAAACGCCGTGCCGTAGATCCGCGTCAGCATCGGGTTGTTGCTGTCGCCGCGCCAATAGGCGCCGGCCACCTTCATCAGCCTGAAGGCGTTGCCGATCTTGCCGGTCGAGGTCATGTGCGGGCCGCGGCACAGATCGAACCAGTCGCCCTGCCTGTAGATCTTGATGGTCTGGTCGGCTGGAATCGCATCGACCAGTTCGACCTTGAACATCTCGCCGTTGTCGCGGAACACCTGCTTGGTTTTTTCGCGATCCCAGACTTCCTTGGTGAACGGCTTGTCGCGCGCGATGATCTCACGCATCTTCTTCTCGATTGCCGCAAAGTCTTCCGGCGTGAACGGCTCGTTGCGGAAGAAGTCGTAATAGAAGCCGTTCTCGATCACCGGACCGATCGTGACCTGGGTGCCCGGCCACAGCGACTGCACGGCTTCGGCAAGTACATGGGCAGCGTCGTGCCGGATCAGTTCCAGCGCGCGCGGATCGTCGCGGGCGATGAACTCGATTTTCGCGTCATGTTCGATGGCATCGGCGAGATCGACCAATTCGCCATCGAGCGCCATCGCCACCGTGCGCTTGGCCAGCGAGGGCGAGATGCCCTTGGCGATATCGAGGCCGGTGATGCTTCTGGGAAATTCGCGCCTGGCGCCATCGGGAAAGGTGAGGGTGATTTTGTGCACGGGCTCGACCGGTTTCAGATTCGAGAGGCTGTACTGGAATCCTGACGCGGGCGTATTATTGTCGGGCATGGCGGTCTCCTGTGGCTCACTCCTGCGAACGAGCGCAGGTAAGCGGGAACGAGCGGTATAGCAGCCGATTCGCGTGGCGCAATCGAGATCAAAGGGAAAAATCGCTGGAGTGATCCCGGGCCGCGCGAGACCCGAGATTCAGACGCGGATTCGCGTCGGCCTATCGGTTGGGGTAGGCGTCGCCGCTGCTTGCCGCGACCCGCGCCAGCGCCGGTGTTGACGCCATCTTGACCAGAACTTCCCTGACGGGTTTTTCGGTCCAGGCGTGGGTGACATAGCTTCGATGCGTCACTCCTTCGGGGGTCTCGACGAACACCACGCTGCCGGGTCGCAGCGGTCCGTCAATATCTTCCGATACGGCGATGCCTTTCTCCCTGATCATATGCATCAGCTCATGGTCGTGCCGTGCGGTGTAGTGGGTGTAGGAGCTGACGAAAAAGCCGGAGCGGTTGTTCTCGATCCAGGACGCAAACTTGTCCAGCTCGCCGTACACCGCATCGAGCAGGAACACGCCGCGCACGCGGTTGCCGAGGCCGCCCACTTCCAGGCTCCAGGCGGTCGGGACGAAGCCGCCGCTATAGCCAACGATGATGACCGGCAGGTTCGCGAACGCCTTGGCCGCGCCCGGATCGCCGTAAAGCTTGGCGAGGTGATCGGCCGATTCCGTCACGAAGCGCTTGAGTCCGCCGGGCTGCCAGAATTTGCCGGCGCTGGAATCGGCGGCATCGACCGCAAGCTGAGGCGCCAGCAGCACGGCATTGACGCCGGAATCGGAAATCTGTTGCGGCACCAGCTGCCGGTCGCGCACGTCGCGCTCGAGCGTCGCGCCGTTGCCGTGGAAGAACACGACGATCACGCCGGGTTTTCGGATGTCGAAATTCTCGGGAACATGCATCAGGACGCGGTTGTCGTTGTAGGTCTGGTCCTGCCAGAAAACCCGGCCGCCGTAACTGCGGTGGCCGCGGCGTTCGCCCTTGGAAACGTTCAGGAATGGTTCGTCGGTACGGGGATTATTGCCGAAATAGGGAAACGCCGACGATTTCAGGCTGACCAGCGTGGTCTGATCTTCTTTGGGCGGACGCTGGTACGGCACGGTCGGCGCCAGCGACGCGACGCGGTAAGGGGCGGGCTGTGGCTCCGCTGTGCGGCGGCCCTGCGCGTCGGAAGTGGATGCTTGCCGCTGCAGCAGGCTCTCGCCGGGCGTCGGGAAGCGATCCTTGAAATTGGGTTGCGGGAAGCGCTCGTCGAACGTGTCCCCGTTGGTGCTCTGCACGTTGGCGGCAAGCGCGCCGGCGCTCGGCGCCTGGCCGCACTGGA
>Ga0073928_10009301_pt1 | contig 12005 bp, 7 predicted proteins | sample PaiPotPPA55metaG_FD_76969 | JGI IMG/M metagenome (GOLD analysis project Ga0073928, IMG submission 76969) | Iron sulfur acid spring bacterial and archeal communities from Banff, Canada, to study Microbial Dark Matter (Phase II) - Paint Pots PPA... ...
AGGCCGCACGAGTGCAGACGTCGTCTTCGCTGGTGACGCCCCCTGGATCGCAACTTTTCAAGCCAGCGCCTTCCGCGCGGACCTCGCGACAAAACACACCAGCAGCAAAGCCCCTGTGAAGCCTGTGGCCATCGATTTGAAGCCCGAGCAGATCCGCACCAAGCCGCTGGAGCTTTTCCGTGAAGCAAAGCAAGCCGTTGACCTGACGCAAGCTCCCATTCTTATTTCCATTGGCCGAGGTATCAAAGCTCCCCAAAATATCCCCATGGTTGAAAAACTCGCGAAACTTCTAGGCGGAGAAATCTGCGCCTCGCGCCCGATTTGCGACGAAGGCTGGCTGCCCATGGACCGCCAGATCGGCAGCTCGGGACAAACCGTCGCGCCCAAGCTTTATCTCGCGCTCGGAATCAGCGGTGCCATCCAACACGTTGTGGGAATGAAGGGCTCGCGCACCGTCGCCGCCATCAACAAAGATCAAAATGCCCCCATCTTTGAAGTAGCCGACTACGGCATCGTCGGCGATCTCTTCGAAGTAGTCCCCGCCCTCATCGAGGAAATAGAAAAAGGTCACTGAGCACCCGACGAGGCTGGTCGTCCGGAGAAGTACAACTCCGCCAGGCTCGCCGAAGGATTTCCGCCAGTTGTAGATTTCCCGCCAGAGTCCAGTGTCCGCTTTCGTCACATCCTCTCGCGTTAACGGTCATTCCGCCGAATCCAAATTTCAATGTCAGCCTCTACGGCGCTGAAAACATGCCATTTGCCTTGTATCTCGCTTGGTACGCCATCTGCTAATCCCTTTAGCACTAATTGCGCTACAGCGAATCCTCCGACAGGCGCAAAGGGGCGATCGATGCAAACCCTGCTGCAAGACCTCCGCTACGGGATGCGCATGCTGGTGAAGACGCCTGGCGTCGGAATGCTGATTGTTCTCACTTTGTCGCTCGGCATCGGCGGCAGCACGCTGCTCTTCAACATGGTGCGCCAGTGGGTATTAAATCCGGTTTCGTTCCCGCAAGCAGATCGGCTCACGGTCGTCTGGGAGATCGACACCAAGAAGGGCTGGATGGGCCAAGCCTCTACCCCGGACTTTTCTGACTGGCTCGAGCAGAACTCCGTTTTTGAAAACTTAGCCGCATGGAGCACCACGAATTTTAATCTCACCGGGGAGGATCGGCCGGAAAGAATTTTGGGCGCTCGTGTGAGTGCCAATTTCTTTCAAACGCTTGGCGCCAAACCGATCATGGGACGCGCGTTCAGCCCGCGGGAAGATCAACCGGGCGGCGGCAAACTCGCCATTTTGAGCTACGGACTCTGGCACGACCGCCTCAACGCAGATCCAAGCGAAATTGAGAAGACCATCACTCTGAATGGAGAACCTTACACCGTCATCGGCGTGATGCCGGAAGATTTTCACTTTACCTTGATGGGCCGCGCCAATATCTGGGTTCCGCTCGCAGCGACTGCCCAGGAACGCGCAGACCGCGTGAATGGATGGCTTAACGTTGTGGGCCGCCTCAAGCCCGATGTGACGTTGGCGCAAGCGCAACAAGCCATGGCTCCAATAGCGCAACGGCTTGAGAAGCTCTATCCCGCAAGCAACACCAACAGCGGAATCTTCTTGAACAGCCTGCGCCACGAGATTGGAAAACACACCGGCGATCAGGGCATTTACATGGGCTTCTGCATCGGCATATGCATCCTGCTGATTGCTTGTGCCAACGTCGCCGGAATTCTTCTCGCCCGCGCGCTGGCCCGGCAGAAGGAAATGGCCCTGCGAATTTCTTTGGGAGCCAGCCGCTGGCGGGTCGTGCGCCAGCTTCTCACCGAGAACGTATGGCTGTTTTTTGTTGCCGCCGTTCTTGGAGTCGTGCTGGCCAAGTGGGGCGGAGAAGGAATCACCAGCCTCATTCCGTTCGAGAACCGCGGCTATCTCCCCAACTACGGCCGTCTCTACGTCGATTTCTCAACCCTGGCCTACTCCGTGGCGATTGCGCTTCTGTCTTCCTTGGCATTCGGCTTGACGCCCGCACTGCACAGCTCGAAACCCGATCTCACCGCGACGTTGAAAGACGCAGGCAGTTCGGCCTCGGTCAGTTTGCGCGGCCGCCGTATGAGGAAAATTCTGATTGTCCTGGAAGTTTCTCTCGCTTTGACGTCGCTCGTGCCGGCCGGACTGATGATCGAGTGGTTGAAAAATATCTATAACGTGGACCTCGGCTTTCAGTCGGCGCATGTGCTGGTAGCTCAGATCGCTCTGCCGGATACGGCCTACGCCGATCCTCGCCAGGTAGCGAGTTTTTATGATCGTTTGATGGAGCGTGTTCAGGCTTTGCCGCAAGTGACCGCTAGTGGTGCGAGCCAATACATTCCCTTTGGTTCCAGTTACGACTCCGCGGAAATGTTTTTCGAAGGCCGGCCCGCTCCGGATCCCGGTAATGTTCCGTCGACTGCTATTACGGCTGTCACTCCCGGCTACTTTTCTGCACTCGGCCTGCAAATAAACCGGGGCCGCTTCGTCTCCGAGCAGGACGCCGCAGACGCACCCGCAACCATCGTGATTAATCAAGCGCTTGCGGACCGTTATTTCCCGCATCGGGATGCGCTCGGTCAAAGGATTCAGCTCGGCCGCGGCAGCACCATGCTCCGCACCGTCGTCGGTATCGTAAGAAATATCCACCTAAGTACGGATTTCGACCGGTCGCCGTCGCCTGAAAGTTACATTCCCTTTTCACAGTCGCCAAGCCGTGCGATGACGATCCTGCTCCGAACTTCCGGTGACCCTCTCGCCCTCGCCGCCGGACTTCGCCAGGCCGTTTCTTCGCTCGATAAAGACCAGCCCATTTCGAAATTTGTTTCGCTTAGCCAATTGATCAGGGATCAGGAAGCGCCATTCAGAATATTCACCCAGTTCACTGGCATTTTCGGGCTGCTGGCGCTCTTCTTGGCGTCCATCGGAATTTACGGAACGATGGCCTACATCGTCCAAGGACGCACCAAAGAAATGGGCATCCGCATGGCGTTAGGTGCCAGCCCGCGAGACGTAATGCGATTGGTCCTCGGTCACAGCGTCCGTCTGACCTTTCTGGGCATGCTGTTCGGATTGGCGGGCGCACTGGCATTGGCCCAATTGATTGCGGGATTGCTCGTCGGAGTGAGCGTAACTGACCCGCGCATTTATTTCGGCGCAGCACTGGTGTTGGGCGCTGCGATTTTGCTCGCCAGCTACTTGCCGGCGCGCCGCGCGATGCGCGTAGACCCCATGGTCGCGCTACGTTATGAATAAACGTAATACGGTTACTCGGAACAAGTTCACTACAAATCGCGTAACAAATATTACGGAGGCCTGGTGGGAACGCTACTGCAAGACATCCGCTACGCTTTACGCGCGCTAAGGAAGTCTCCCGGTTTCACCATAATTGCGGTACTCACACTTGCGCTCGGCATCGGCGCCAATACCGCGCTGTTCTCTGTAGTAGATGCGGTGCTTCTCCGTCCATTGCCGTTCCAAAACGCTTCTAATTTGGTGTGGGGCTGGGGCAATTGTCCCCTCTGTGACCAGGGCGCCGTTTCGCCATCTGATTTTTTGGACTATCGCGCACAGAACCAATCCTTTGAATACTACGGCGCTAGGTCCGTGGGAGATTCGCTTTTCAATCTCACCGGGACCGATAAACCCGTCCAGATTAACGGCTCCATGATAACGGCGGGCTACTTCGACGCCCTTGGCATTCAGCCCCGTTACGGCCGCGTGTTTGCTCTGGCTGATGAAAAAACGTCGGACCCCGAGGTTGTAATTCTCAGCCACCATTTGTGGCAGGACCGCTTTGGCGCGAGCCCAAATGTCATCGGCCAATCGATCGCTCTCGACGGCAAGACGCGCACCATCGTCGGCGTGCTGGCAAACGATATGCCCGTCCTCACCCAAGCCGATCTCTGGTTTCCCGCGCCTTTCGGAAATCCCGGGATGCAGAGCCGCCGCTCCCATTTTATGCGGCCCATCGGCCTTCTCAAGTCCGGCGTTACCATCTCGCAAGCGCAAGCCGAGCTGGACACCATCGCTGCTCGACTTGCAACGCAATTTCCCGAAACGAACAAAGGATGGAACCAAAAACTCGAGCCTCTTCAGAGTGTCGTCGTCGGGAATGTGCGACCCGCATTCCTGGTGCTGATCGGTGCAGTCGCTGTGGTGCTCTTGATTGCTTGCGCCAACATCGCCAGCCTAATTCTCGCGCGCAACACCGTTCGCGGGCGCGAGATTGCCGTCCGAACCGCGTTGGGCGCCGGACGATTGCGTCTGGTCCGGCAACTTTTGACCGAAAGTGTGATCCTCTCCTTGATGGGAGGCGTCGCCGGAATCTTTGTGGCCATGGCCGGCGTGGAACTGTTAAAACAACTCGGCCCGCAGAGTCTTCCGCGGCTCGACGAAGTAAATGTGAACAGCGTAGTCCTCGCATTCACCTTCGTGATCGCGATTTTCACCGGACTCTTGTTTGGCCTCGGGCCGGCCCTGAAAGCGAGCCGCCGCGATCTGACGCAGAGTTTGAAAGAAGGTGGCAGCTCAGGCGATTCGCGCGCAAAGCATCGCGCGCACAATACTCTGGTCGTCGCGGAAGTAGCGCTTTCGCTGGTCGTTTTGATCGCCTCCGGTCTCTTGCTCAGTAGTTTCTGGCGTTTGATGCGCGCTCCGCTCGGGTTTGATCCCGCGAACGTCCTCACCACAGAAGTGTCTCTCCTCTCGCCGCGCTATGACGACCGTCAACGGCGCGAATCATTTTTCCGCGAACTCCAGGAACGTATCCAAGCTGCACCAGGCGCCATGGCTGCCGGATTCATCTCGGAGTTGCCGCTGAGCGGTGAAGGCAACGACACGTTTTTTACCATCGCCGAGCACCCGCCCGCGAACCCGAACGATAATGAGGACGCAGACTTTCGCGTCATTGCCGGTGATTATTTTGGCGCCATGCGGATTCCGCTTCTGGCAGGGCGCAGCTTCGAGCGTCAAGATGTGTCGGAAGACCGTCAGGTTATGGTCGTCAACGAGCCGTTCGCCAAGAAGTTTTTCCCCCATGAGAGCGCCATCGGCAAGCACGTGAAATTATTTGAAGGCAAACCCCAATTCGCCACACGCGAAATCGTAGGGATCGTGGGCGGCAACAAGCACTTCGCGTTGCAGGAATCTCTTCGCCCGGAAATGTTTATCCCCGGCTCCCATTTGAGAATGAGTGTGGTCGCACGCGGTGCGAGTGATCCTGCCAGACTTACCGCCACGGTGCGCCAAGCCCTCCGCCAGATCGATCCGGACCAGGCCACCTCCACCTTTCGCACCATGGCGGATGTGGTATCTAGCTCCGCCGCGAATGACCGTTTCAACACGCTCCTGCTCGGCGCATTCGCCGCCATCGCGTTACTGCTTACGGCCGGAGGAATCTTCGGCGTTATGTCTTATTTGGTAACGCAACGCACGCGGGAAATCGGCCTGCGAGTGGCACTCGGTGCACAGCGAGCGGATGTTCTTCGCGTAATTGTTGGCCATGGCCTGCGCCTCGTTCTACTGGGCTTGTGCATCGGAGTGGCTGGAGCGTTCGTAGTGACGCGTTGGATGTCCAGCGTGCTATTCGGCGTGACGCCTACCGACCCGCTGACGTTTACCGTGGTGGCTATCGTGCTTGGCACTGTCGCGCTTCTCGCGTCGTATATCCCCGCGCGCCGCGCTATGCGCGTGGATCCCATAGTCGCTCTTCGCTACGAATAATTTTAGCCGCTGGAGAATGAATATGGCCACGCTGCTTAACGATTTGAAGTACGCGTTTCGCATGCTCGTGAAGGCCCCGGCCGATCGGTCTCAGAGGGGCGCCGGCGCTCACGCGTGTGCCGGGTAGCCTGCTCTACGGTATCAGCGCAACCGATCCGGTCACTTTTGCAACCGCGGCCCTGATGCTTGCCGGCGTCGCAATCCTCGCGTGTTACATTCCTGCGCGCCGCGCCATGCGCGTGGACCCCATGGTCGCCCCGCGCTATGAATAAGGCACGGAAGACCGATCCGAGTTCGCGTGGCATAAGCGAACTTTAATCGCGTTGCGTGCGTACTATCTGGCGGTATCGCGTGTCCAGGAGACTGAACGATGGGAACATTGGTGCAAGACATTCGCTACAGCATTCGGATGCTGGCCAAGAATCCGGGCTTCGCGTCCATTGCCATACTCACTCTTGCGCTCGGCATCGGCGCCAATACGGCCATCTTTTCCGTCGTCAATGCCGTTCTTCTTCGGCCGCTGGCTTACAAAGACTCTACTTCTCTAGTCAATGTCTGGGGAAAATTCCAAAAGGAAGGCCTTTCGCGCAATTGGATCTCGGAACCGGAGTATTGGGATCTGCGCGATCGCAATCAGTCCTTCTCGGAGCTGGGTGCGTACTACCTCGGCGACAGTTCGAATCTGACCAGCAGCGAAACTCCTCCCGTACAAGTTACCACTCCGTCCGCCTCTGCGAGTCTCTTCTCTCTTCTCGGCGTCCAAACGGTGCTAGGCCGGACCTTCACGCCCGACGAGGATTCTCCTGGACGCAATCATGAGGCGCTTCTCAGTTTTGCGTTGTGGCAAAGCCAGTTTGGCGGCGAGCCGAAGATTCTCGGCAAGAGTATTCAGCTTGACGGCGAGTCCTACTCCATCGTAGGAGTTCTTCGCAAAGACTTTTCGTTGGCAGGCAAACGTGACTTGTGGCTTCCACTCAGCCTCGACCGCACACATCCTCGAGACCGTGGCTCGCACGGGTTCCGAGTCATAGCTCGATTAAAGCGCGGCGTCACACTGGCCCAAGCCGGTGCGGATATGGATCGCTTTGCGGCGCAACTGCAACGTGAGTATCCCGATTCCTACGGCACGGGAGATAAAGGGTGGGGCATGTTCCTTATTCCACTCAAAGAGGATCTTATCGGCGAACTTCGGCCCGCACTCTTAATTCTCTTAGCTGCGGTAGCTTTCGTTCTGTTGATTGCTTGCGTCAACGTCGCTAACCTCTTGCTGGCACAAGCTTCCGCGCGCGAGAAAGAACTCGCCGTGCGCGCCGCAATGGGAGCGGGCCGCGTCCGCCTAATGCGGCAATTGTTGACGGAGAGTCTAGTACTCGCGTTCTTCGGAGCGCTGTTCGGTTTAGTTATCGCCTACTGGGGAGTTGGCGCGCTCCGCGCGCTGATTCCCAGCAACGTCCCGCGCATTGGTGAAATTCAGGTTGAGCAGCGTGTTCTGGGATTCACATTCGCCGTTTCACTAGTCACTGGCTTGATCTTCGGTTTGTTTCCGGCTTGGCATGCGGGACGTGCGGATTTGCAAGACACCCTGAAGGAAGCCGGCCGTGGCAGTTCGGCCGCAAGCGGAAACCGCCGTCTGCGCGGGGTACTAGTCGTATCAGAAGTGGCGTTCGCCGTGTTGCTTCTTGTCGGAGCAGGATTGCTGATTCGCAGCTTCCGTCATTTGTTGGAGGTAAGCCCCGGCTTCCATACCGATCACTTGTTAACCCTGGAAGTTTCTCTTCCCGAAAAAGCTTACCCGGACGGGGCTCCGGTCGAAGAGTTTTACAAACAGCTTCTCGACCGCGTGAAAGCCATCCCCGGAGTCCAAGCCGCGGGAGCCATTTCTGAATTGCCTCTCAGCCAGGCCTATTCCTCCGGCACCGTCCTTGCCGAGGATACTTCTGCCTCGGATATCCCGCGTTTGAAGCACATGAACAATCTTCCCTTCCTGGAGACCGATCGCCGCACGGTCACGCCGGGATATTTTAGCGCCATGCAAATTCCGCTTCAGCGCGGCCGGATTTTCTCGGACGCCGAAGCATCCGCTGGTCCTTTTGTCGCGATTGTGGACTCTGATTTTGCTGCGCGTATTTGGCCAGGTCAGGATCCCGTCGGCAAGCGCATTGCCATTGACCCTGTCCCAAAGTCGAGCCCGCCTGTGCCTCGATGGCGCACTGTCGTCGGTGTCGTCGGTCACGTAAGGCATTACGGGCTCGACGTGCAAGGCCGCGAGCAAGCTTACTTCCCGCAAACGCAGAAATCCGACGAGCGCACGATGTTCCTCGCCATACGCACGCCGATCAATCCATCAAGTATTACCAAGAGCATTCGCGAGCAAGTGTCCGCCATCGACAAGAACTTGCCCATTTATGACGTCAGCACTATGGATCAGCTTCTATCGAATTCCGTCGCGCAGCCGCGCCTGAATCTCACGCTGCTTGTCGCCTTCGCCGCTCTCGCGCTCCTTCTTGCCGCGGTCGGCGTCTATGGCGTAATGGCTTTCGCTGTAGCGCAACGCACGCACGAATTCGGTATCCGCATGGCGCTCGGCGCTCACCCGAAAGTAGTGCTGAAGCAAATGCTGGTGGAAGGTGCGAAGCTGGCAGCCCTGGGGCTGTGCATCGGGATCGCGGCATCGCTGGTGCTAACGCGATTGATGGCTGGATTGCTTTTCAACGTAAAGCCATCCGACCCGCTGACTTTTGTTGTGGTTGCCGCCGTTCTCGCCTGCGTCGCTCTACTTGCCTGCTATATCCCAGCGCGCCGCGCTATGCGAGTGGACCCCATGGTCGCCTTGCGCTACGAGTAGCCAAGAAAAGAAAAGCCCGCCGGACGCACACGCGCCAGCGGGCTTTCGGGTCGGTTATTCCGCAGAATTGGCTACCCAAGCTCCGGCTGACAGCAGTATGGCTTGGCTCCTAAGCGGGGCTGCTGCCGCGAACGAAATGCATGATGATCATGATGAGTCCGATCACCAGAAGAATGTGAATAAAGCCAACCGTCACGTGGAATGCCAGAAACCCTAACAGCCACAGAATGAGTAGTACTGCGCCGATTGCGGCCAACATAAAGCCTCCTGGTTACTGAAACCACGGCAAGACTACTCGTAGTGAGCTCAGCAGCCTATACAAGACTCCCGTTATAATCGAGGCAATTAAAGTGTAAACGCGGTTGGAAGGTACCCTGCCCTCGCTATTTGGTCTTGATAACACCCACCGCATCGAAGCCAAAGTGTGGATCGTGGTATGTGCCGGTCATCTTCACCGGAATTACTGCACCCGCTTTCTTCCGCTTAAATAGGGGATTGAATGGTTTCAATAGCGTCGACTTCAGCCCGGTGGTGTCCTGCGACAGCTCGGCTTGCGTTTTCAGCGTTCCATGGAAATCAATCTGCTCGTTCAACAAGTCGTAAGTGCCGTCCATGCGAGCCGATGCTCCCGGGACGTTGAACGACAACTCTGTAAACTTCGCGACGCCCTCGCGTAATTCAAGATGCCCCTGCAAATCGATCACCACGTTCTCTGGATCCTCAATATCGGCCTCTGGTTTCGTTTTACGCTTGTCCGTATCCTTGTCTGTTTTCTCACCACGCGCTCGTTCGCTCAACTGTTGCACTTGTGCTTCTCTGCTCGGTTTTCTGAACGCCGCGTCTTGCACGCCAAAGTCCCCGGTCATCACTAGCTCTTTTAGGAAAGCACGCCCCAGCGGCAGAATGGTCACGTGCGCTTTGAAACTTGTCGCGCCGTTCATAGAAGCATGCTTTGTGCTCGCGAGTAACAGCAGCAAGTCTTGAATCCGGCCGTTGTTGAGCTCCACATCCACGGAAGTCGTTTTACCCTTCTGCCCCGCTTTACCCGCTACGCTGCCGGAGGCCGCGATGGAAGTTCTCAAAAATGACGATTCAACTTGCTTCAGCAAAACATCGCCATTCCTTGCGTTCACGGTAGCGTTAAACCGCGAGGTCACGTGTACCTTATGTTTGCTCCGCAACACCTGGAAGTCCGGAATATCGATCGCGCCGCGCACGCCGATTTCGCCCAGCTTCCCGGCGAAATCGCCTGTGGAAGACAGTATCCCAGCTATACCGTTGAACACCCCCAAATCCGCTTGCTGAAACTTGTAGGTGCCCGACAGCGGCGTGGCGGCCAAATCATGCAGGTTCAAGGGGCCGAATTTTCCCTCCGAAGTAATCTCACCCGGAGGCTCTGCGTTCATCATTGATACGCGATAAGACCATTCACTGTCGTGTGCGAAAGAACGCACCGTTAGCGAATGCATTTTGAACTTTAGCGGAGCCTTGTCGTCTGACCGCGCAACTTCCAGCACCGCTCCATCCGCTACAATTTCGCCTACTCGAACCGGAGAGGTCTCGCCCGAAGCGGAACTTGCGCCGCCCGCACCTCGCGGAGGCACCTGCACGTGCAGTCCATTCAGCTTCACCAGTGCGACATAGCCGGGCCTTGCAATTATATCGAGGTAGTGCGCCTCAAGCTCAACCCGTTGAACTGTCACTAGCGGCGGAATATTTTCCGCGCTACCCGAGCGCACGAACGTCACATCTTCCACCACGCACCCAGGATGCGGAAAGTAAACCATGCGAAACTTTCCGAAAGTTACTTTCGCCCGAACGTTCTCCTCCAAACTTTGTGCCACGCGATCCCGCGTGAACGGAGACTTGATCGCCACAACAATCACAAACACGCTGCCAACTACAGCAAGCGCAGCCGCAAACCAAATAGCCCGCTGGAAACGGCGCCCGCCGCCCGCCCTATCTTTGTTTTTTTTAGCTTTCATCAACATGTCTGGCAAGGTTTAACTGCAACGCGCCCGGCCTCGCCAGGGCGGGCCTTTAGCCCGGCATCCCGCCTTTGCTCTGGAAATTCGCCGCAGAGTCCCCATTCGGCACCGCAAAGATCTAAATGTAGCGCCGCGGTCTTCAGCGCGGCATCTTGTTGTCGCTTCTTCCCGGATCTACAAGCCGCAGCTATTCAAGCCGGAAGAGGCACTACCTTAAGATCCCACGAAGAATAGGGTTGCCCCGCTTCGTCGTTTGCATATAGTAGATTGGTCTTAACCAGCGAGTATTACCAGGAGATTTTCATGCGTTGGACACCCGGCGGAGTCAGCAACGACGTAGAAGACGACCGCTCCAGCAGCGGCGGCGGAGGATTCCCCGGCGGCATTCACATCGGCATCGGCGGAATCCTGGTCCTTCTGGTCCTCAGTTTCATTTTTAAACGCGATTTGCTAACGCCCTTCCTGGGCGGTTCCTCCACTACCGAATCGACGCAGAGTGCGCCAGCCACTCCCCAGCAAAGTGCCATCGAACAGCGCGAAGTCCAATTCGTTTCCTTCGTGCTCGACGACGTGCAAAACACCTGGACCAAAATCATCCCCAACTATCGTCACGCAAAATTGGTTCTCTATCGCGGTGGCATCAATTCCGCCTGCGGCTTGGCGCAGACCGCAACCGGCCCTTTTTATTGTCCCGGTGACGAAAAGGTTTACCTCGACCTAAGCTTTTTCTCTGAGCTTAAAAATAAACTGGGCGCTTCGGGTGAATTCGCGCAAGCCTATGTGATCGCCCACGAAATCGGCCATCACGTTCAGAAAATTATGGGCACCGAACAAAGGGTCCGCCAGGAAGTGGAGAGCAATCCGAGAATGGCCAATCCCATCTCCGTCCGCGTGGAGCTCCAGGCGGATTGTTATGCGGGTGTGTGGGCAAATTCCACCGAACAGCGCGATCTACTGGAAAAGGGCGACATAGAATCCGCCATCAACGCCGCAGCCGCGGTCGGCGACGACCACCTGCAGAAAATGGAGACCGGCCGCGTCATGCCCGACAAATTCACACACGGCACCTCCGCCCAGCGCACCTACTGGTTCAAGCAAGGTTTCAACTCCGGCGGGCCAAGGTCCTGCGACACCTTCTCCTCAACCCAATAGCGTCCCGCCTTATTTCGGCTCGCTTGGACCATCGGAAATATTCAGGACTTGCGTCTCAACTCTTCTTCGAATGCAATTGCAAGCTCGTGAACCCCGCGCCGGATTTCGCGCTCGTCCACCGCCGCAAATCCCAACTGCAATCCTTCCCGCGCAACCCTGCCTCGGTTATATCGGCTCAACGGAAATATTTCTACGTCGCGTACTGCCGCCGCCCTCGTAGCTGTTTCCCCATCGATCCCTTTGCACAACCATCCTACAGTTTGCAGCC
>Ga0073928_10009302_pt1 | contig 12004 bp, 6 predicted proteins | sample PaiPotPPA55metaG_FD_76969 | JGI IMG/M metagenome (GOLD analysis project Ga0073928, IMG submission 76969) | Iron sulfur acid spring bacterial and archeal communities from Banff, Canada, to study Microbial Dark Matter (Phase II) - Paint Pots PPA... ...
TGGAAGGAAAAGTTGCCATCTATTACGGCGATACCAAACTCCACCATTCTGGCGGTTAAACATAACAGGGGGGTGACATTTTCATCGGGCCATTAGGGTGACATTTTCACGTTGCTATAACAGCCGCGGTATCCAGAGTAGAGGCGGCAAACACGCGTCCGGCAGACGCGTCCTGTTCCGCCCAAATTACGCAGTCTCATTGCGAAGGCTTACTTCGCTCCGATCGAATCGTCTCTATCCGGCGTTCCAGGGATGAGCTTCTCGTGATAGATCTTGCCCCTAAGCGCATCCGCCATAGTAATGCGGTTAACTTCCAGAGTGCGGCCCATGGCTTGGTTGAAATTCACCAGAGCCTCTTCGAGATTTACTTTGGCTCGCAACTCCGTTCCTTCGGCCGCTGTCAAATCGCGCGAGCGAAGCACCACGTTGTAACTGGTGGAAGATCCGAGCTGATATTTCTTCTGCTCGGCGTCGAGGGTCTGTTGCGCCAGGTTTCGCGCTTTCTCCGCAGCCGCCACCTGCGCGCGATCCTGTTGCAATGCAATCATGGTATTTCGCACGTTGAGCACGATAGTGTTTTGCGTTTGACGATACTGCGTTTGCTGTACGCGCTCATTCAGCAAAGCCCGAGCGTTGTCCGCTTGCGCCGATCGGTTGCGTATCGGAATTGAAAAAGTCACGCCGGCGGCGTAGCTCGGAAACTTATTCTCAAACAGGCTGGATAAAGCAGCTCCCAAGCCGTTGGTCTTCAGCGTCGTCGGAAAGACTGGGAATCCCACAACTTCATTCCCAATTTGCAGCCCGGTTATCGAGTCCACGATGGGTTCGCTCGGGATCGGCGTAATAGAGCTAGGAATATTAGACGTTGAGGTTATCGAGTTTCCTGAAAGGCCGGTCGCGCTGTACTGTGCATAAACGTTCAGGGCAGGCAGAAGGGCGTTCTTCGTCGCCTTCGCCTCTATTCCAGCATTCTTAAGGTTCAGATCGGATTGATAGATTTCCGGCCGCTTCTGCCAGGCTTCTTTTACCGCGTCGTCTAGCGGAATATTTTCCACAATCTCCGGAGTCGCAATCGTTGTGGTGGGCACGATTTCAATTCCTTGCAGATCGGGCGCCATCAGATTCTTGGTGATGTCGTTCAGCAGAACGGTCTGCTGTTGCAGGCGCGTGGTCTGGGCCACGATCAAGTTTTGCTGATCGGTTGCCACCTGCGATTCTGCTGTGAGTACGTCCAGAGGCGCCATGGTCCCGATCTGCAGTTGCTTCTTATTGTCTTCGAACAGCTTGGTGGAAACACCTACGGCCGCCTCTTGCACTTTCACATTTTCGCGGTCGTACACCAGTTCCCAATAATCGTTCGAAGTCTGCGTCACTGTGGCCATCACCTGCTGCGCCAGCTGCGAGTCGGCGATCTTCAGCGAGTTCTTGGCTTCCAGGATGTATCGAGTGTTCACCAGTATCCCAAATCCGTTCAGCAGCGGTTGCGTCAATGTGGCCGTCAGAACCGGTTGCACGAACGGGTTAAACAGGTTCTGCGGCGAGTTGGAGGCCGCCCGCGATGTGTCAAAGGTAGTCGAGAAGTTCGTGCCGGTGTGAAAACCCTGGGTATAACCGAAATTGTAGGTGTAGCCATTCGTGGTCAGGCTCGGAATCGTGGCGGAAGTACCCGTCCCTGAAAGGAGCGGGTTGTTTACAGGTATGGTTGACCTCTGCCAGTTGACGCTTCCCGAAACTACCGGGTCGAAAGAAACAGAGGGCGAACTGCCCAGCACGATTTGTTGGGTATTGGCGAATTGCGGAATTCCGCCTGCCTTCGCTTTCAGAATTTGCGATTCTGCGATCCAGGGCAAGAACTTTTGCACACTTATGTTCAAATTATTTTCAAGCGCGAGCGAAATAGCGTCCTCCAGGCTGAGCATCAGCTTGCCGTTCTGGATCAACTGGTCTAGGCGCGGAGAATTCGTCAGCATCGGCTGCGGAATTTTGGCCGTAGTGTATGGCGCAATAATGTTTGGAAAGAATGGCTTTCCCTTCGAGTAGTCCGGACCGAGACTCATCTTCATTTCCCGCGCTTCGGCAGCGGCGGGAGTTTGCGGCTGCTGCTTAAGCTGGCTGCCGGAAGGCTCCTGCGTCTGTCCCGGCTGAGCCTGTCCCGGAGTTTGCTGTGACTGTGCAGGCGCCGGCTGGCTCGCCTGGCCCTGTTGCTCTTGTTGCGGCGGAGTTCCCTGGCTTGTGAGATTCTGACCTTCTTGGGCCTGAGCAAAGGCCGGCGACACGACCAGAGAAAAAGCCGTCAGCATCACCAGAGCAACATTCGTAAACCTTCGAATCATCGTCGTTTTTCCTCTCAGCATGAGTGGGACGTTGAAGTATTCACTATATCTAAACGCGCGCACACACCACTTTGTTTCAAATGACCTACTTCGATGCAACGGGGCGGCCACGTCTATCCAATTGAAATTAGACGGTTAATTGGGATTTTCAGCTCACAGCTCGTTCATTAACGAACATTACTGTGCGCAATCGAACAAACGGACACCGAAGTGTAGCATCGCCATTACCGCGTGACAATCTTGCACAGATGCCGGATATCTTCATCGTTTTCAAGACGAGGTGAAACGTTTTCAAGGATAACCCCTCAACGAAGCCCGTCGTGCGTGTGTCGAATCGCGCCGAGCGTTTAGGGTTCAATCGCAGTGCGCTGCGAGCGAGCGGCAACCGAAATCCGGCTAATGTCAGCATGAACTCGGCACTAAAATGAACGAATTAGCTCGCGCACAAGCTTGATTCCACGATCTTTTGCCGAACTTCATCCGCTATTAACGACAGTGTAATGCACCGGCAACCACATCGGAACAGACTGCGCCGCTTGCTGTGCGAGCAACCCGAATCAATCCACCAGGAGGAACCGCATGAAGTTGAGCTCTAAGATCGAACTGTGGCGGCAACGCGCTACACTTTGCGCATGTATCGCCGCTTTGATGTTGAATCCCATCGCCGCGTCAGCCCAAAGCGCTACCGAGGCTAGGGGTGCCAAGCAGAAAGAGACCGAAACGCCCATCACACACGTTATCGTCCTCATCGGCGAGAACCGCACGTTCGATCACGTATTCGCCACTTACGTGCCCCAGAGCAAGGATTCGGTTCTGAATCTTCTGTCTGAGGGAATCATCAACCCCGACGGCACGCCCGGGAAGCATTTCAACAAGGCTCAACAATTTCAGGCTACCGCGCCCTTCGAAAAAAAATATTACATCAGCCTGGAAGCGAACAGAAAAGAGCCCTACCCGCTTTTGCCTGAGCCAACCCTGAATTTCGCGCCTAACGCGCCAACATTTCCCCCCGGAACGCCCGCAAGCTTTCTGGCGGCGATTGAGCCGTCTTTAGACCCGGCCTTCCTGAACTTCCTTACCACCGGAGGAACTGGTCTGGGCCAGAGTTTCATCCTGCAAGATTCCGACACCCGCGTACAGAACTACTTTGCGCTACCGAGCGGTCCATTCCAGCTCACCGGACCGACCCTCCCGTACGATTCCTATGCGGGGGACACCACCCATAGGTTGTTCGAGATGTGGCAGCAATCGGACTGCAGCATCCAAAACGCCACGCCTCACAATCCTTCGGGGTGCTTGAGCGATCTTTATCCTTTCGTAATCACGAACTACACCAACCAGTTTGATCCTTTCTTCGGCGGCATCGACGACAATGGCGGCAGCAACTCCATGTCGTTTTTCAACGTTCAGAATGGCGACGCCCCCATCTTTAAAATGCTGGCCGACCAATACTCCATGAGCGACAATTTCCATCAGTCGGTGATGGGCGGGACCGGTGCCAACCACATCATGCTTGGCTCGGGCGACGCGTTTTTCTGGACCGATGGTAACGGCAATCCAACCGTGCCGCCGTCTCACATCGCCAACCCGGATCCGCTTCCCGGATCAGACGACGTCTATACCGTGGACTTGAATTTCGACGGCAACTTCACCGCGTGCGCCGACCCCACGCAGCCCGGCATCAAGCCAATCAGAGATTACTTGAAATCTCTGCCTTACAAGCCGAATCTAAATTGCGAGGCAAACCATTTCTATCTGGTGAACAACGATAGTCCCGGTTTCCTGCCGGACGGCACGGTGGACACTAAGGGAATTGCCAGCGGTGGTTCCATTCCGCCGGTCGATACCCGTACCATCGGCGAATCTCTCACCGACAGCGGCATCTCCTGGGCCTATTACGGCGGAGCTTACCACGCGGCGGTAGCACTGCAGCACGACCCAACCAGCAAGAATCCTCTAGTGCAGGTTGGCGCAGCGTACTGCAACATCTGCAACTTTGAGTCCTATACCAATGCGGTCATGGGCAATCCGAGGGAGCGAGCGCTCCATATTAAGGATGCGACGGATTTCTTCGCCGCTATCGACAACAGCACGCTCCCTGCGGTGTCCTTCGTAAAGCCAGACGGTTTAATCGATGGCCACCCAGCTTCGTCCAAGCTCGATTTGTTCGAAGGGATGATTCAACAAACACTCGATCACCTCAACGCCAATCCGACATTGATGGCCACGACTGCGTTTATCATTACGATGGATGAAGGGGGCGGTTACTACGATTCCGGCTACATTCAGCCGCTGGACTTTTTTGGCGACGGGCCGCGTATTCCGCTGATTATTGTCTCGCCTTTCACCACCGGCGGTCACATCAGCCACAAATACGCCGACCACGTCTCAATTCTGAAGTTCATTGAGCGGAATTGGCACCTGACTCCGCTGAGCACCCGAAGCCGGGATAACTTCCCGAATCCGATCACCCACGGCGATCCGTATGTACCAACCAACAGTCCCGCCATTAGTGATCTGTTCGATTTATTCCACTTCGGACACGACTAGCAGTTCTCGGTTGCCTGAATGCGCCGGCTGCGCCGCAAAGCTCGGCCGGCGTATTTTTTTTACTGTTACTGCGGTGTCAGTTTGATGTAATCGTAAGCCTGCGTAAACCCGCCACTGGCAGGGTTCTCTCCGGTCGTCGTGAAAACGAAGGATTGATTGCCGGCCGCGAGCGTGACGTTCCCGAGATCGAATTCCTTCCACACATCAGCGGCGGAATATTGATCCTCGGCTGCTCCGACCTTTGCGCCATTGACGGTCAGTTGCACAATTCCACGCGTGTTATGCGCTTTGGTTGCGTACTTCAAGTCGTATGTTCCGGCTTGCGCAACGTTCAGCGTGATCGTTACGGATTGTCCCGCCGCAGTGCCGTCGAGAGTGGTGCCGTTACCGTCAGTGAAACCTGACCATGCGAAAACCCGGTAAGCGGGCCCCGAGCTCTTGCTGGCGTTGAACACAGTGGCAGATTCTGTTTCATACTGAATTGCCGGGCCAGGTCCGGAACCGGAATTGAACGTCCAAGTAATGATGTCCTGAATCGCCGTAGCTCCGCCGGTGCCGGCCGTGAAGCCCACGAAGGCCGTATTGCCGCCAACCAAGCTGGGAATATTGACTGTGGCTGAAGCAGTGAAGGTTTTCCCGGTCGTAGCGTCGGTAATCGTCCAAGTCAGCGTCGTTCCATTGTAAGTGACGTGAACGTTGAAAACGTCGCCGCTATGGAGATTCACGCCCGAACTGGTCATATCCAAGGCAGGAGTGGTCGGCGACGCGCCATTCGTGTACCAACCGGTAGAATCCACGCCTTCGCCCGCATTGTTGTAGAGGTCGAACTTTACCGCCACGCTCTTCGCAATACCCGCTGGCCCCGTCGGGCTATCAGGACCATATCCCAAGCCGCCGCCTGACGGCCCTACGGCCGTTGCACCACTACCTTGAATTGCGAAGGTGAAACCATCTCCGTTCGGGGTTGTGAGCTGGAAGCTGAAGTCCGATGTGAACTGCGCGACGTTGACCGCCGAGCTGAAGAAAGCGCTGCGCGCTTCCGTAGCGCCACCGTCAGTGAGACGCAGATGAGTGCCGCTGATCGCTGCTCCGCCATTCAACGTGAGTGTGGTTTCGCCGGCAAATCCATTGCTGAAATTAATGCTCGGAGGTGTGACGGTGGTCACCGTGTAAGCAGCGCTGGCCACGGCGCTGGGCGTGAATCCGCTGGCGGTGGCGATTGCCTTCACCGTGGCGGAAGAAGTAAGCGTGAACGAGCCGGTGTATTTTGTGGAGTTCGCCGAAGGAGTGGAACCATCAGTTGTGTAAAAGATGCTGCTGCCACCCGTTGTATCGGTGATGGAGACGGGAACCGATCCAGAGTAACTTCCAGCAGCCGGACTGATTACGGGAGTTGCCGTCTGCGGTACTGACCCGGATCCAGACACAAACGAGAACCCGATAATTTCCTGGATAGCCGTAAGGCCTCCGGTGCCGCCTGTGAAGCCCAGGTACCCGGTGTTTCCGCCGATCGTGGACGGAATATTTACGTTCGAAAAAGTGATACTGAACTGATCTTCGTTGGTTTCGTCGGTGATGGACATAGCCAAATTCGTGCCGCTGTAAGACAAATGCACCTGGAAAATATCGCCGCTATGCAAGTTGATGCCGGAGTTAGTCAGGTCCACAAAAGGAGTGGTCGGAGAAGCGCCATTGGCGTATTCCCCGGTGGAATCTGAGCCTTCTCCGGCATTGCTATAAAGATCGAATTTTATGGCGATGCTCGATGGAATGCCGCCAGTACCGCCGACAGTGTCCGGCCCGTACCCCAGTCCTCCGCCGCTTGGCCCCGGGGCGGCAGCCGCGCTGCCGCCATGAATGGTGAATGTAAAACCGTCAGCGTTGGGATTGGTCAATTGGAATGAGAAGTCCGCCGTGAACGACTGAATGTTCATCGGGGTAGTCACGAACCCGCTACCAGCTTCATTTACGCCGCCGTCAGTAAGACGCAAGCGCGTGCCATTCAAAATTGCGCTGCCCGATAGAGCCAGACCGGACGCCGTGAACCCGCCGGAGTCGTTCACCGAAGTGATGGGATTCGACTGAATAGTATAGATCTGCGAAGCGACTGCGCTAGTCTTGAAACCAGTCGCCGCGGCGACGGCCTTGACCGTGTGGGAAGAAGTAAGCGTGAAGGTGCCGGCATATTTCACAGTCGAGCCCGAACCTGGAACCGGTGTCGTGCCGTCGGTGGTGTAATAGATGGCGGAGCCAGAAGTGGAATCCGTGATGCTTACTGGAATCGAAGAAGTGACAGATTCGGACGCCGGAGAAATTACAGGAGTAGCAGCGACCGGAGTAACCCCGCTGAGCAGGCCATATACATCCACTTCATTCGTAGCGCCCACATAGACTTTTCCGTTTGTCACCGTTGGCACTGCGAATTTTACGGCGTTACCCGCAGCGTCACGGTTCGCGCCGGCTTGCGTAGAGTTGTACAACTCATTTGTTACGTTTGCGGCGTTGAAAGCGTGAAGAACAGCCGGTCCCGGTCCTGGACCGGGATTGCCGTACTGCGATGAATCGATCAACCAGACGATGCCGTTGGTAGTCCCGTTGGCCGAAATTGACGGTGTTGCGCCCGGAAAACCGAAACTCGGCGATGAGGTCGTAATGGCCGAATAATTCAGCGTGCCATTGTTCAGCGCAATTGACTTCAGTTGGTCGCCGGAGCCCGCAAAGTAAAGTGTATTGTTCCAGTACGCGGGCATCGACCACATCCCCCCAATCTTTCCGGCGGTGGATTCCTGAACGATTTCAGGATCGCTCGAGCAGCCGTTGCAATAATGTGCCGGAGTCGTGGTCATGACCTCGCGATTCACCAAATAAATCGTGCCCTGTTTTCCGGCTTCCACAAGTTCGTGAGGGAAAGTGCCGGGCTGATCGGGCAGCAGGAGAACTCCGCCGGAGCCCAGATCGGTGTCACCGCCGGAAAGGCTGGCCTGATTGTAGGGAGTGAAATAGTCCGTCACGGTAAAAGCGCCGCTGGCATAAGACATCTTCAAAATCGAATCGGCATAATCAATTCGAGGATTGTTGGTGTCAAACGAGCCGTTGCCGGTGGCCAGAAACAAATTCCCGGAGCTGTCGGCGGCTAAACCGGCACCTGAGCTCCAAAAACCGCCCAGCCCGCCGTAGGGCGTAGTGTTGAAATAAGCCAAGCGAGCCAGGGAAGTTTCACTGTAAGCAAAAAGCCAGCCGTGGTACGGCCCGTTGTCGCAGTGTGAAGCGTAACCGATGAAAATTGTTCCGTTGGAAAGCAGCAAACCAGGTCGGCTGTTCTGGGTAAGATCGTCAAATTGCAGCACACCACTGACGCTTCCATCGCCAGTTCCCGGCACGCCGTTTGGCAGAGCGTTGATTACAGCCGGCCCGAACGATTTCTCGTTTCCCGTGGTGATATCAAGCGCGTGGATACGATGGACGGCCTTGCCGTTTTCCAGTGATTTAGCCTCTAAATAGATCGTGCCGGTGGTTGTGTCGATCACCGGCGTGGCAGTGATGCCGCTTTGTGGTTGCATGTCCGTGCAGCCGACGGTAGTGAAGGGAACTGGTGTGGCGCCGGACGCGGCGCCGTGTGCTGTGTCAATCACGCTCGCGTGCCACAGCGCCGCGCCGTTCGCACCGGTGTTGCTGTCAGCGTCGAAAGCGTAAACGTTGTCCCCCTCCGTGGCTACGATAAGAACGTTGTGGCTAGCTCCGTTGATCGTCAGGTTCGGAACGTAGAGAGGTTGCGCATAGACCTGGCCGGTGACGGGCAGTGAAAAAAGCTTGCCGAACTGACCCGAGTTTACGTTCGACGGCGTCAGCTTTGTTTCGCTGGTATTTTGCCCGGTGCGCCCGATGTCATTGTGCTGCGTCAGTACCGGCGTCTGCGCGTGCGCTGTGAATGTCGCCACGGCGAACAGCAGAAGAAATGCGCTAAGTCGCGCCCACAAGCGCGGGGAACGGCCGGTTTCGATTTCGGATATGCATACACGTCCAGCATCGGAATGAAAATTCATGTTCAGCGCGCTCCAAGGCGAAATTAGACCACCCGGTGGGCTGGGGGACTGCAGACCCAATCGTGCTTAGTACGATAGCAGCTTTCGTTTCCGCGTCAATCCACAATTCTTTCCACGCCCGTCAAAAAACCGGCGAACCTACAGCGAAAATGCCAAGGAATTGCACGAGAAAAGTAGAAATTACCGCTTTGGTTGCTGGAGAATCCTCAGTGCGGATGCTTTTTGCGGCCGGCCGACGCGTTCACCGTAAACGTCGCGAGCCTGTTCAATCCCGTGGCCGAATCTGGAACGCCAATGTTGTTGAGTAACAGATTATGCGAGGGGTCGAACTTCAGGGAAGTCTCTGGCGAAGGAATCCACAAATAAATGGCGTAGGCGCCGCGCGGAAATGCCGGCGACAATAGTGTTTCAGAGAAAACCACCGTTTGTTGCGGCGCAACTTTGCTCAAATCCACGTGTGGCAACGCACGCCGTAAGTAATTGCTTCCGTCGGTACCGTCAATGGCGATGTAAACCGTGCGCGATTGCGAGATCGCAGCACTACCGCGGTTGCTAACGGTCAATCCGATTTTCATGTGGCTGTCCTGGTCGGTATCGAAGAAAAGCGACGCGTGGTCCAGAGCGATGCGTGGCCCGGCAATTTGTTCCGTGCCAGGTGATGCGGCCGAATAGTTGCAGGTGATGGTGATCTCGCCGCTGCCTTTGATGTCGCATTGTGGCGGGCCCGGCGCTTGTTGGACCGCAAACTTGAGATTTTCTCCGGGCCGCGCACCGAGCGCAGAGAATCCCAACATTGCTGATAGGGTGAAGACAATGGATGCGTGTTTCCCGGCTACAATCCTGGCTTTTAACAATCCGAGGCTCCCGTCGACCTCTTTGGCGATTTTTAATCCTCTACTAGATATAACACCAAACGCCGCGCTCGGGCAGCCGCTCAGACTCTTAATGCTTGGTCCCGACGCACGTTGACACCTCACGCCCGGTAGTTCTAACATGCCGCCATCCCATCATGCCGTCGGTGCGCATAAAGAAGCTTCATCACGACGGCCTGGCGGCCGCCACCCTACTTTGCTGCCTTTGGATCTCGCTCGGCGCGTTGGCCCAGGATAGCCTTCCAAAAACCAAGCCAGCCGGATATGTAAACGATTTCGCTGGCGTCTTGAGTCAGTCTGCTCGCGACCAACTCACCGCCCTGTGCACCGAAGTTGATCAGAAAACACACGCTCAGATCGCCGTCGTCACTGTGAAGTCCTTGGAGGAAAAGGCCGTCGAGGATTATGCACTCAACCTTGCTACAAAATGGGGCGTGGGACCAAAGCAATCCGCCCGTGGCGTTCTAATCCTCGTTGCGCCGCAGGAACACAAATATTGGACCGCCGTTGGGTACGGCCTTGAGCCGATCTTACCAGATGGGAAAGTCGGTGGATTCGGGCGGGAAGCAGTCCCGTATTTGCGGGATGGAAATTATGACGCCGCATTGCTGCTGATTGCCCGCCGGGTCGCTGACGTGATCGCGAAAGACAGCGGTGTCACGCTCGGCAACTCGGTGGCGGCTCCGCCAGCGCGTGTTTATCACCGCAGACGCTCGACCGGCCCTAGCCCGCTCGCCATCATCCTATTTTTAATCTTCATATTTATTTTAATTTCCAATCTATTCAAGCGTGGAGGCGGCGGCAGGCGCGGCGGTGGCGGCTGGTGGGTGGGCCCGATGATTGGCGGAATGATGGGCGGCGGAGGCGGTTTCGGTGGCGGAGGATTTGGCGGTGGTGGAGGTGGCGGGGGATTCGGAGGTTTCGGCGGTGGATCGTTTGGCGGTGGCGGCGCAGGTGGCAGTTGGTAATTTTATCCCGGCTCCTGCGTATGTAAGGAAGGACCTGGAATGGAAGCTAAGCTTACTGAACTTGTAAATCGGCTGAAGTCTGCAATCCACGACAATCTGAAAACGGTCGTGCTTTATGGCTCTGCGGTCACCGGTGAATTCCGCGCCGGACATTCAGACCTCAACATTCTTTGTGTGCTTGAACGAGCCGACGCCACCGCGCTGGAACATTTGCATGAAGTCGCTGAGTGGTGGATTAAGCAAGGAAATCTTGCCCCGCTCGTATTTACTCACGATGAGCTGCGCCAGTCGGCCGACGTTTTCGCCATCGAGCTTCTCGATATGAAGCTGCACCACCGCGTTCTTTATGGCACGGATTTTCTCGCCGATTTTGAAGTGCCGTTGCAGTTGCATCGCCTGCAAGTTGAGCGCGAACTTCGCACCGATTGGTTGCGTCTGCGCCAAGCCGTGCTAAGTGCGCCGCTGAGCAACAAAGTTCATCTGGATATCATGCTGAAATCCGTTTCACCGTTGTGTGCGCTGTTTCGCCACGCGCTGCTGGCTCTGGGCCACGCTATGCCCGCTACAAAACGGGAAGCCCTTGATGTAATTGCAGCACTAACTGGAGCCAATCCCACCGCCTTTCAGTCCATTTTAGACCTGCGGGAAGGGAAACGTAAGGTAAAGGACCTTGATGTAGAAGCAACACTAAATGCGTATCTCGAACTCGTCGGTGTCGTCACCAACGAAGTTGATCGGCGGCTGGGTGTTGCTTAGACCGGAATGCGAGTAACCGTTCACTTTTTTAGACGCGGCTATTTTGGATAGGAGATTGAATAGGAGTTTGACTAGGAGGATTTCATGAAAGCGGTTCTAGCACTTGTCGCGGTGATTGTGATCGTCGCGCTGATTGTTGGCGGCTCTTACGTGTCCAGCCGCAATCAGATGGTTACCCTGAACGAAACGATAAAATCCAATTGGGCGCAAGTGGACGTGGTGCTGCAGCGCCGCGCCGATCTGATACCGAACCTGGTTGAAACCGTGAAAGGCTTTGCCGCGCATGAAGAAATCGTTTACGGGGATATCGCCAAGGCTCGTTCCGCGTTGATGAATGCGCAAACTCCGCAAGATAAAATCGCGGCGAACGGCCAGCTCGATGGCGCTCTCAGCCGCTTGCTCGTAATTGTCGAAAATTACCCGCAACTCAAATCGAACGAAAACTTCCTGCGCTTGCAGGATGAACTTGCCGGCACCGAAAA
>Ga0073928_10009303_pt1 | contig 12003 bp, 8 predicted proteins | sample PaiPotPPA55metaG_FD_76969 | JGI IMG/M metagenome (GOLD analysis project Ga0073928, IMG submission 76969) | Iron sulfur acid spring bacterial and archeal communities from Banff, Canada, to study Microbial Dark Matter (Phase II) - Paint Pots PPA... ...
GGCCGTGGACGGTTTAGCGTTCTCGTTTACACCCGGCCCATCCGCCCAGAACTACGGCGAGGTATGGCTTGGAAACGGAATCTACGTGGAATGGGCTTCAGGCACGGACGGCCAGCATAATTGCGGGTCAATGAGCGCGGGCAGACTGCCCGGGTCACAGGTTGTGACCGCCGCATACGAGGGCAACAATCAATGTCAGCTTCAAGTGGACATCTGGACTTATGGGGAGTAAAGAAGGCGGCGACCATAGCGTCGCCGCCGGTACGGGCCGAAGCCGCCTCACTGTCCCTGGCTCGCGCTGGGCGCCGGACCCAAATCTTGTATGCCTTGCCGGAACCGTTCGTGCTCCTCTGGAGTCATCCCCCCATGGCGCTTGCGCCGCCGCGAACTGGAACCATCACCGTGGAAGCCAAATCCGCCGAACAGAATCCGGCAGAGCGCCAGAATGCCAAGCCCTTGCCAGAAGGTGACCTGATGCAGGCCGAACAGCGCCGGCAGCAACCAGTTCCACAGTTGCTGCACGACATAGCCGCCGAGGGCGATAAAACCGGCCAACGCCAGAATCGCCAAGGGAGCCAGCCAGATCAATTTCTTTTTCATGTTCTTTCATCCTTTCGTAAATTCGTCGTGTACTTTGCGCAGGTGTGCGCGCAGGTACAGCACGGCATAGCGCTTGCGCGAGAGCAGGGTGTTCACGCCTGCGCCGGTCGCGGCGGCGATCTCCTTGAAGCTGCGCCCTTCGATCTCGTGTGCCACAAAGGCCTCGCGCTGCTCCTTCGGCAGTTCGCCGACCAGCCGCGCGAGTTCCTCGAGCAGCACCCGGCGTTCGTAAATCGCCGCCGGTCCTGCGTCCGCCGAAGGCAGCAGGTCTTCCAGCCGCAACCGCTCGCCATTCTCATCCGGAACGGTGAGATCACTGAAGCTCTCCGGTTTCTTCTTGCGGAAAAGATCGGTGATACGGTTGCGAGCCACACGAAACAGCCACGCGGTGACGTGATCAATCGGCATCAGCAGCCGATTCGCTTCCACCAACTCGCAGAAGACATCTTGCAAGATGTCCTCAGCGTCGCGAGCATCCGGCACGCGGCGGCGAATGAAGTTGCCCAGCCGGGATTGCTCCCGGCGGACTATTTCGGAGATCCGCTGATCCTGTTCGAAAGCCATTTGCAGGCTCACCGTCTTCACCCACGCTTGTAGACGAATCAGGGTGTGCGGATATTGTAGGATGCGGCGCGGTTAAGGGGCGCTCAGTGCCTGGCTCTCGCGCCGGCTTGCGTCAGTACGAAGCTGCCGGTATTGTCGCTATAGTTCGTGTCCGGGACGATAAACGTAATCGTCGGATTGGTCACCGAGAACGCGCTGAATCCCAGGGCGCCCAGCGAAGTCGCGGGCAACACCAGGCTCGTAGGCGGCGTGCTGCTTCCCAAGCCATTTTGCGCATTGGCCGGGAAGATCTGCACGGTGCCGATCGGGCTTACCCCCGAAACTTCCATCAACAGCGCGCCGAAGTTCCACACTCCGCTGGTCGTGCCAAAGGTCGCCTCGAACGTGCTGGTCGAGCCCACCGGGCTGCTTCCGGGCACGACCACGATCCCCGCGCCGTTCACGCAGTAGCCGGGGGTGGCCGTGCCGCCTTGCAGGCACGGTTCGCCGGTTTGTGTAAACTGGATGGTATCCAACTGCGTGAGCGTACCGTTGTAGGTGAAACGCGCACCCATAGTGGCATGTCCCGGTATGGTCAGCGGGCCGCCCGGAAACACAATCGAAGATCCTGTAGTGACCACCAGCGTCAGGTTCACGCTTTGCGTTACCGCGCCGCTGACTCCCGTAACCGTGAACGGATAGGAGCCGTTCGCCACCGTGCCGGCAATCGCAACGCCCAGAGTCGACGAATTGGAGCCGGTCACCGAACCTGGATTGAACGTTGGCGTGAACCCGGCCCCCAAGCCGCTGGCGCTCAGTGCGACGGTCCCATTAAAGCTGAAGCCAGGCTCCGCCAGAACCGAAATCTGGAAGTTGGCGGTGGTACCGGGTAGGGCTGCCAAAGATGTAGGGTTCGCCGCCAATGAGAAGTTAGGGCTGTTCGGAAGCAGGCCGAACACCTCCACGGTGTTGCCCGTGCCGGCATACACCTTGCCGTTGGCGATGGTGGGCACGGTGAACTTGACCGCCGGACCCATCTGATCGCCCGGATTAATGCCCGAGCTGTATAGTTGATTTGCGAGGTTGGTGGCGTCGTAGGCGTAGAGCACGGCGGGCAAGTTGGGGTAGCCAGCCGAATCCACGGCCCACACAATACCGTTGGTGTGGCCGTTGGCCGAGACGCTGGGCGTCGGCCCGTAACCGGCATACACATGCGTGCTCTGTGACGTGGGCGACGTGCTCAGTAAGCCGTTGGTCAGCGAGTACGCTTTGAGCGAATCGACTGAGCCTCCGAAATAAACCGAGCCGTTGAAGAACGCGGGCATGCCCCAAGTGCCGCCAATCGCATTGGGCAGCGTCTGCACGATCTGCGTGTCGCCGGTGGACTTGTACTTGCCCATGTTGTCGCGGTTGATCAGGTAGATGGAGCCTTCCTTGCCCACTTGCACCAGCAGATGCGGATTCGCTCCGGGCTGGTCGGGCAGCAAGAGCACGCCGCCGGAACCCAAATCCAGATCACCCTGGTCCAAGCTCAACTGGTTGTAAGGCGTAAAGTAGTCGAGCACGCTGAACCCGGCCGCCCCCAGCATCAGCTTGAGAGTCGAATCGCCGAAGTCGTTCCCGCCAGTGGTGTTGGCATTGAAGTAGCCATTGCCTGTCGCGAAATACAGAACGTCGGAGGTATCCACCGCGGGCGCCGCGCCTCCTTGCCAGATGCCCGACCGGCAATAGGGCTCCGGTCCTTGAATCGGGCCGTCGTCGAACGTGCTCAGCAGCTTTCCGGTGCTCGAATTGAACGCCATCAGCCAGCCGGTGTACGGGTCGCCATCGCATTGGGACGCGAAAGCCACGTACACGATGCCCTTGCTGAGGACCAGGCCTGCCCGCTGGAACTGGCGATAGGGGCTGAACGCCACCCGTCCGTTAAAGTTCGGGCTGCACGTGCCGGGGACCGACGTTTGGATCACGAACGGCCCGCCCAGTTTCTCCGCGCCGCTGGTAATGTCGAGCGCGTGCAACCGTTGATAGAAATTCGACACGCCGGCGGTGGTTTCCACAGTCTTGGCGACTACGTAAAGCGTGCCGGTCGAGGAGTCGATCACCGGCGTTCCCGTAATGCCGACCAGGGGCGCGGTGTTGATGCAGTTCAGTTCGCCGGAGGTCACCGCCCGGACACCCTTGGCCGGGTTGGCGAAGGCTGCCTGCCACAACGGCGCCGCGTTCGTCCCGGTGTTGCTGTCGGCGTCGAAGGCGTACACGCTGTCGTTCTCGGTGGCCGCCAAAACCACGTTGTGCGTAACGCCGCCGATGGATACGTTCGGCATGTAGAGCGGCTGCGCGTAGACCTGGCCGTCCACCGATTGGGCGAACAGCTTGCCGAAGCCGCCCATGCTGGCGGGCGCCAACGTGGTCTCCTGCAAGTTCTCCCCTGTACGGTAAGGGTTGTTGTGGTAGGTCAAGACGCTCACTTGCGCGGACAGCGGCAACGTGGCGAGTAGCATGATCCCTGGTCTTGAAAGCATCCTCATATAGTCCTCCTAAAAGCTCTGGACGTCAAGCTCTGGCATGGTTCTTCGAGCCTGCTCATATAACAGGCGCAAAATGGGGCCAGACGGGCTGGTTTTTTTTGGGAAATTTTGGAGGGGGCCTGGCCGTCGTCTTTCGCCAGCGTCATGTTGGCGGCGCATGGCGGATGCCCTATGCCCCTTCGAGGATCATCCCAAAAGGCGCGCGCTGCGTTCCTATGGCAAGCTCGCGGTGATCGAAGATCCCACCGATGCCTGCTTCCTGGCGGCATTCTCGACATGATCGCCGCCAAGCACACGCCACTGCGCGCCATTCCCGCCGAGCGTCTCACGGCCGCATCGCTCGCGGGCGCTTCCATGGCATGGAAGAGGAAGGAGGAGGAGACGGTACGTGTGCTGGCGCGACTGAGCGACCCCAATTCGATGCCTACAACGGCTTCCTTGGTACTTTGGCGCACGACCAGAGTCGTGGGCACCTTGAGAATCTTACTGAAGACCTTGCGGATAAGGACGAGACCTACCAGCGAGCTCGCCAGCTCAGTCGCTCGTTCAGAGATGGATTGCTAGCGCACGTTCACACAACCGCTAACTGGTGGTCGGGGCAGTCGAGATTGAGGCAGGCGTAGAGATCGCCGATCAGGGTGAGGCCGTGCTTGGCGACGAAGGGCAGGATAGAATAGAGGCGCTCCTGCAGGTGGCGATGAGGGAAGACCAGGCCGGAGAGGTAGGTGGCGTCGCGGGCCACGCGGGCGTCGCGGGCCATCGTTTCGCGGCCGATCTTGCGCTCCATTTTGGCGAGCTGGTAGTCCATCTTCTTGCGGCTTCTGGAGAGGGCGACGGCGAGGCTGGCGTCGAAGTTCGCGAGATCGGCGCCGAGACGCGAAACGGCTTCGTCCACGGCCGCGCGGGTGCGGGCTAGTGTCTCGCCGAGTGCGGGCGGGATCAACTGGGCGGCGATCCGTTCCCGGACGGCATCGTCGCCGTGGCCGCAATCGGCGAGCGTCAGGTGATAGCGGGTCATGAGCTTGCGGCTGCGCTGGTCGAGCAGCGTGAAGCTAGCGCGATGTAGCGCGGCAGGCATGCGGCCGAGAATGGCATCGTAGATCACCGCGGATTGCGCGAGATAGGCCAGCTCCGCGGGTCCGCCGATGTAGGCCGCGGTGGGCAGCATGGTGTCCTGCACTACCGGGCGCAACAGTGCGTTGGGCGAAAGCTCGGCGGCACGGTCCATCAACTCTTCGGTCGAGAAGCGGCGGCCGTTCAGGACATATTCGCGGCCGTAGCGGCGCAGCGTCTGGCGCTTGCCGTTCTCCAGCAGAAAGACCAGCGAAGTGTGATCCTCAACGTGCACCTGGGCGTGATACCCGGCAGCTTCGAGCGCGTGATTGCGCTGGAGCACGGCGGCGGTCAGTTCCGGGGCTTCGGCCAGCGCGGCGCGGATAGCGGGTGCGGCCAACTCGCGCATTGCCGGCGCCATGGGATCGACGTGCAGCAGACCGTATTCGCCCATCAGGCGCGCGAGGAGCGCGCCGAAAGCCTCGCCCAGCGTGCGGCCGGGTTGGTAGGTTTCTGCGACGAGCGCAACCACTTCGTCGCGGAACGGCAAACCGGCGAGCGCCTCACGGAATTGCGTGATAGGCGGATCCTTCAGCACGATCTGTCCCACTGGCTGACCGGAGACCGGCGACCGGTCAAGCTCCAGCTTCGCGGGGCGATGCTCGGAGTCGAAGACCCAGCAGTGGTTGATTTCGGCGAAGTCGTGGTCCTCGGTCGCGAGCCAGAAGACCGGTACCGCCGGGATGCCGCGGGCATCCATCTCACGCGCCAGCTTCACCGCCGTGAGAGCTTTGTAAATTGTGTAAGCCGGGCCGGAGAAGAGGCCGACCTGCTGCCCCGTTACAACTGCAACTGTGCCCTCGCGGGCCAGCGCGTCGAGCATCGGGCTATCGCCAATCTGCTGCCGCAGGGCCGCAACCAGCACCGCGCGGCGTTCGGTAGGGAATCGGACTTCCTGCGCGGCTGGTTCATAGACTCCAGGACCGGCGGCGAGATGGGGATAGAAAGCGCTCAGGCGATCGGGATGATACACCAAGTCCGAAAACAGCTTCGTTGTGTGCGGCACGTCGGTGTAGCGGACACAGGAGCACTCCATGGGGCAAGTTAGAGATGATCGCGCGCGAGCGAAAGATTCAGGCCTACCCGGCCGGCAGGATCTTCGAAATGTCGCTGTAGATCACGAAAGCCACGAGCACCATGATGAAGACGAAGCCCACCTTGAAAACCGCTTCGCGCACCGACATACTCATATCGCGGCGCATCAGCATTTCGATGAACAGCATCACGATGCCGCCGCCATCCATGATGGGGATGGGCAGCAGGTTGAAGATCGCGAGGTTGAGGCTGACCATCGACATAAGCATGATAAACGCAGAGGGGCCTTGCTTGGCGGCTTGGCCGGACAACTGTCCGATGCCGATGGGGCCAGTCAGTGATTTCGGCGAAATGCGGCGCTCCACGATGGCGCGCAAAAACTGAAAGATGACGCCGGCGCTGCGCGTGTTCTCCTGCACAGAAACTTGAAGGGCCTCGGGCAGCGAGAGCCGCGTGGTGACGATGTGCAGTTTGGGCTCGACGTAGGCGCCAATTACCCAGCGAGCGGGGCCGTCGGAACTGCTCCACACCGGCTGCACGGTGACTTCGCGGGTCTGGCCGGCGCGCTGGTATTCGATGGTCACGGGCTTGCCTTTGCTGCCGCGAATGATCTCGTGGAAACGGGCTGCCGCATGAATGGGACTGCCACCGGCGCTGAGGATGAGGTCGCCTTGCTGGAGTCCGGTTTTGCCGGCGGGCATGTCGGCCGCCACAGGGCCCAATTGTACTTCGCCCTTTTCCGACCAGCCCGCTGTGCCGATCCCGGCGCGCTCATCCATGACCGGCGTCACCGTAGCGGGGAGGTTCTTGCCTTGGCGATCGATGGTGAGATGCATGGGCCGGTTGGCGCTCTGGACTTCTTCCAGGATGATATCTTCCCAAGTCGGGTTGCGATGGCCTTCGAGAGCGATGATCTTATCGCCGTCTTCGAGGCCGGCTCTGGCGGCGGGGGTCTCGATGCCTACGCTGCCGATGACGGCGGCGTTATCGGCGTCGAGCACCTTCTGGTACTTGACCATGTAGAGGCCCGTCAGCAAAGCCACGGCCAGCACCACATTCATGAAGGGGCCGGCGAAGACCACGATCAGGCGCTGCCAGCGGGGTTTGGCCAGAAAACCGCGCGGGTCGTTGGCATTGTCGTCGCCGGGTTGTTCACCGGCCATCTTGACGTAGCCGCCGAAGGGGACGGCGGACACCCGGTAATCGGTGTCGCCTTTCTTGAAGCCGAACAGGCGCGGGCCGAAGCCGAAGCTGAAGACATCCACGCGCACGTCGAAGAAGCGGGCGGCCCAGAAGTGTCCCAGCTCGTGGACCAGGATCATGACCCCGATCAGAACCAGCAGCCAGAAAGCGCTTTGCAGAAATACCATGTCAACCCTTTGCCGGAATCGCGCGGCGGCCTGCGGTTTGTTCCGCGACTATGCGGCGGGCCATGGCGCGCGACTCCTTGTCATTTTCGAGAACCTCGCCGATAGTGGCGGGCTGGTGGCTGGACATCCGGCCCAGCGTCTCTTCCACCACGGCGGCGATTGCCGGGAAACTGATTTCCCCCTTCAAGAAAGCATCGACGGCGATTTCGTCCGCCGCGTTGAGAGTACAAGTAGCCGAACCGCCCTGCTCCTGGCAGTGGTAGGCGAGCTTGAGCAGGGGGAAGCGTTCGAGATCCGGCGGTGCGAAGTCCCAATGCCGCGCTTGGGTCCAATCGATCTTGGCCACCGGCGCCTGGCGCCGCTCGGGCCACGTGAGCGCGTACTGGATGGGCATGCGCATGTCGGTCGCGGAGATCTGGGCAATTATACTGCCATCGCTATACTCAATCATAGCGTGAACGGTGGATTGGGGATGTACGACGACGTCCACCTGAGACGGTTCAAAGCCAAACAGCCAGCAGGCCTCGATCACCTCGAAACCTTTGTTCATAAGTGTAGCGGAATCGATGGTTATGCGGTTCCCCATACGCCATGTTGGATGATTCAAAGCCTGGGCGGGCGTCACGGAATCGAGCGCCTCGCGGGGGGTGTTACGGAAGGGACCGCCGGAGGCAGTCAGGATCAGCTTGGAGACTTGGGAACGGTTGCCGGCGCGCAGGCACTGGTGGACGCCGTTGTGCTCGCTATCGATGGGCAGCAGTTCGGCGTGGGTGTGGTCGACGGCATCCATGACCAGCTTGCCCGCGGAAACCAGCACTTCCTTGTTCGCCAACCCTACCCGCTTTCCTGAGCGCACCGCTTCGTAGGTGGCTTCGAGGCCGGCGACGCCGACGATGGCAGAAACGACGATATCTACCTTATCGGCAGTTGCCGCTCCGACCAGTGCAGCGGGTCCGAAGGATAGCTCAGGCCAGTTTGGACGGGGGAAACCGGCATTCGATAGCTCGACGGCTAGGCGATCGCGGGCTTCGGCTGTGGCGAGCACTGCGATCTTGGGCTGGAACTCTATGATTTGTCGGAGGATAGCGGGCACGTTGAGACCGGCCGCCAAGGCGTAGACCGCGTAGGAGTGGCGATTCTGGCGGACGACGTCGAGGGTGCTGGCGCCGATCGAACCGGTGGAGCCGAGTATTGTGAGGCTTTTCATTTCAAGCAGTTGCGAGCCTCAGTCATCATAGCACGGAAGCGTAAGACCAGCCCAAAAGGGCGCCGGGGAGGATGCTTCAGGGGTCTTACAAACTAGAGGTTAGTCTCGCTTTGGTGGGAGTCGCCTCCCCGGCTTTAATTCCAATTTTAGTATATCTGGCAGGGGAACGCAACAAAATTTTGTATTTTCTTAGTTACAGGCTGGTTTGGCAGGTGTGGAAGATCACATGGGCGGTTGGCAAGAGGATTCGGGTATACCTAAAGGTGCAAGGACCGGGAATGGCTACGCGGGAACTTCTCAAGCTGCCCTCGGAGTTCGTGCTACACTGCCTAGGGTATACGTTCGGAACGCGGTTAGGTGAGTCCGGGGCCGATGCATTCACCATCATGAAGCAGCGCTACGTGCATCCTTCACCGGAGTCCATTGAGCTTGAATCTACGGGCGGCCACGGGTCGATACCGGCCTATTGCAGCAAGTCATCTAGAATCAACAATGCCCGGGTGGCGAAATCGGCAGACGCAAAGGACTTAAAATCCTTTTCACCGCAAGGTGAGTGCGGGTTCAATTCCCGCCCCGGGCACACCGAAAAAAGCACTTGCAAGACTTCACGATTTCGGATGTTCGTGTTTTAGGTGTCCGATCATTGGCAAGGAAGGCATCGATGCAATCAATGGCATCACTGCCGACACGTCTCTGGATTGACAAGACCCGCCATGCCACCGCCTGTGAACGTCGTCCGGCCATTTGGCAACGGCTTGGATGAAGAACCGGCGATTCAAACCGGCGACGGATCGCGGGAAACCGGTCGCTATGGAAGCATTCCGGTCAGTATTCAGCGTGATCGCCAGGGCAAAGAATATTTGGCGGTCCTTGTGGTTTCGTCAGATCGCCTGTTCGCCGCCATGCTGTTCTTTAGGGCCGTTCTTGCCCGACACTGAGCTTCCTCGAATGACAGAGCAGCGCCCTGATCGCCGTGATCGGTAGACCAACGGAAGTCGCTGTGGTGATCCTTATCGGAGACCGTATACTCCGCCTGGTTCCCTGCAACGTCGATGAAGGTAAACGACTGGCTCATTGGGGTATTCTCAAATTCCGCTTGACACTAAGGCCTGCCTCGGTACTCTTCGGGCCTTAACTACCACTGAGGCGTCCTTGCTTTCTGTCGCCGGTTCTGTAAACCGGCCTGAAGAAATTGGGGCGCTCGTGCCGTTCAATTCAGCAAGAGCCGCCCTGCCGCTTTCAAGCGCTTGGATTTGATCCTTGTGCCGGATCGCAATCACCATCGTCCTGACGTGCGGTATGGCCCTGGTGAGCTTGCCAGGAAGACTATCTTGCACCAGCGAGGTAGAATGCAGCTTATCAGGTCTGTACGGCTTGTACAGCGACCCCGACATCTGATGCATTTCGTAAAGGCAGGCATTTCCAGATTCGGTTCGATCGTCCCATCTGGTATCGTCGCCGGTTTCAAGTGAGCACAGAATACTTTGCAAGAGGCTCTTCGTGCTGTCGTACAACATGCGGCTCCTTATCTTCTTTCGGACTGGTTGCAGGACCGGGCTTTTGCCGGGATTCAGACGGGCGCTCTGATCGAAGGCTGCGAGAACTTTCACCCTGAAAATAGTATAACACACATGCCTGTGCTATACTAAGTTTGGTTTGATGTTCCTGCCAATTCAAGGCTGACCTCCACGTTCGTCCACCTTCCAAATTAGCCGCCTTCAAATCAGAAAAGGAAAAGCAGTGAAAAATATCTACGTTGGAAACCTCAGTTTTGGGGCTTCGGAAGAGTCTGTCCGTGCATTGTTCGAGACGCACGGCACCGTTGATCGTGTCAACATCGTTACGGATCGTGACACCGGCCAAGCTCGTGGCTTCGGCTTCGTTGAGATGGCAAACGATTCGGAGGGTGACAAAGCGATTGCCGCCGTCAATGGCATGAACCTTGAAGGTCGTGCCCTGAACGTTAACGAGGCACGCCCGAAGGCGGATCGTTCGAGCGGCGGCGGGGGCGGCTTCGGACGCAAACGCTGGTAGCCGGATCGTGGCAATAACGGTAGGTGCGGCGGCTCAGTTCCCCTGCCGGATTCTGAACGCCATCACCTGCCGAACCCAATTTTGCGGCTTACTTCTCACACCCGGCACCAACAAACTTGAAATGGCCCGTGCTTGTTCGAACCTGCCCTAAGGTTGGCTAGGGTTGGCTAGAACTGGTGACATGAAGGCTACACTAATTCTCTCTGCCATCTACAACATTATCGGGGCCTGACGATTTTATTCCTTTCCGGCTGGTCGCTCCACTGATTCAATTCGACGACCCCGCTGGCGGCACAGCCTTGCTCTTTGGAACTGCGTACATTGCAGTCTGGCGGGATTACCAGAGGAATCGTCCGCTGCTCGTCTGCGGAACGGTACTCAAGTATTGGGCGTTCGCCATTAGCCTGTTCGGTTTTCTCACGGCGGGCCTTTCGGTCCAAGTGATGCTGCTGTTCGGTGTCGGGGACCTAATCTTTGCAGCGCTGTTCAGGTATTACTTGCCGCGGCCAGAGATTGAAAGTTAGACGGACTTGGCCACGTACGTGTCTGCGGCCCTCTTGGGCAGGCTGCTGCCAGGCGCCGTTGCGCGCTGGTAGTGGGCCGATCCGGTGGCGGCGCTGGTGATAGTGCCGATTATTGGGAATGAAGTGCTGGACATTAGTTGCCGGTTTTGACCGGATCTGTAGAAGTTATGGTAGGTGACTTAAAATCCTCTTCACCGCGAGGTGAGTGCGGGTTCAAGTCCATGAGCTTACCGCCTACGGAGTTGGGCAACTGTTCAGAAAGACGCTCACGCTGCCGCCCGCATAGTTGGGCAGCACCACATCCAGCGCGCCGCTTCCGGTGAGGCTGGCTACCGTCGGCCGCATCGGCAACAACCCTGTAAAGGGATTCGTGTTACCCGCGCCGAAAGTTCCGTCACCCTTGCCAGGGAAGTATTGCAGGAAGCCTTCGTTGGCCGAGAAAACCAAATCCATCTTGCCATCGCCGTTAAAATCCGCGGCGGCCAGGTATCCTCCTGGCGGGTACCCCGGCAGGGTGGAAAAGGTTGTACCGGGATTGAAGCTGCCGCTCCCGTTGCCGGTCAGAATCTCGACTTCCCGCTCGTCAGACAGAGCTACGGCGATATCCAACTTGCCATCACCATTGAAATCCGCGGCTACGAAGTCGAAGGCCTGGGCCGCCAGCGGCGTTTGGACCGGTGCTTGAAAAGTGCCGTCACCATTGCCGAGGAAGATATTCATGGTTGGGTGATTGAGTGAGCCGCCCGAATAGTCGATTTGTGTCACGGCCAGGTCGAGTCTGCCATCGTTGTTGAAGTCCCCGATTTGGAGGGGGCCGAGGTAGTAGGAGCCGGCTCCGTAACCAGCGGGTTTGCCGAAAGTACCGTCGCCATTGCCGAGCAGCACGCTGACCACCGCTTGAGCGGGTGGCGCGCCGCCGCTGACGGTCACCATGTCCAGGATGCCGTCACCATTGAAATCGGCCAGCGCCACGCAGCAGATGCCTCCGAAGGCCCCCAGAACATGCACCCTGCTTCCCGTGGTGAAGGTGCCATCGCCATTGCCGAGCA
>Ga0073928_10009304_pt1 | contig 12000 bp, 6 predicted proteins | sample PaiPotPPA55metaG_FD_76969 | JGI IMG/M metagenome (GOLD analysis project Ga0073928, IMG submission 76969) | Iron sulfur acid spring bacterial and archeal communities from Banff, Canada, to study Microbial Dark Matter (Phase II) - Paint Pots PPA... ...
CGATCGGGTGATGGCGGCCACGAAGAATCCTAAATCGCCGGAGCTGTACTACACGTACCTCTTTACGTTACCCCGGTTCAACGATCCGAAGTTGTTGCAGCGCACACTGGACTTTGCCATTTCGCCGGAGGTGCGCTCGCAGGATTCGCTGCGGGTGATCACTACCGTCATGAGAAATCCGGCCGGGCGAGACCTGGCTTGGGATTTCGTTCGGTCGCACTGGGATGCAATCGCCAAGGCTGGAGGTCCGTTTGCCAGCGCCGCAGTGGTGGGCGCGACCAGCGTTTTCTGCGATACAGGGATGCGCGATCAGGTGACGGAATTCTTTTCCACGCACCAGGTTGCGGCTGCGGAGCGTACCTACAAACAGTCCATTGAGCGTATTAATAACTGCGTCGATTTCAAATCGCAGCAACAGCCTCAGTTGGCGTCGTGGCTGGGACAGCATGGAACCGCTGGGGGAAGCAGATAGCGTCAGGGGAACCGCAGGTCCCTCGACTGCGCAGATCTTTCGCTTCGTGAATGATCCTGCTCAGCTCGGGGATGACGGAGTTGCCCGGGATGGCACAATCTTCCCGGGCATTTTTTCGTCTTGTTGTTTTCATATCAGGGCATGACTGGAAGGATTAAATGCGAGGGCAGATCGAGAGAGCAATAGATGCGCTGCGTCGCGGGCTCGAAGTCTGATAGGGCGGCCTGATAGATGCTGGGAACGAACCTCTGCGGATTGCGGTCGATCACTGGAAACCATGTCGATTGAACTTGCACCATGATGCGATGGCCCTTCAGAAACACGTGATCGTGATCGCGCAGAGGGATGTTCCACTCCGTCGGCTTGTTCGGCGTCAAGGGAGACGGCTTCTCATAGCTGGTAAGGTAGCGGCCTCGCCTCACTTCCATTGCCACAGGTAGTTCGTAGCCGTTTAGAGATTGGGCGTACTGCCCTGGCTTCGGGCCGTCCTCGGGAGACCATGCATTCTTCTGCGCGTCTTGTGGATATACGTCGATCAACTTCACGATGAAATCGCTGTCGGTGCCGGAAGTGGAGGCGAAGAGATTCGCCGCCAGCGGGCCGGTGACGGTGAGATCGTGATCGAGTGGTTCGCTGAGGTATGAGAGAACATCCGGACGATGATCGACAAAGCGCTGGTCGGCAACTTCCCAAGTGCGCCAGTCGCCGGCAGGATACGTGGGCGAGATGGGACGCTGGCGGTAGGGCACGGGATTCGCAGGATCGGAAACGTACTCGCGGTAAGCCTGACTTCTCTTTGCAGCGTCCGGCGCAGTGAACGATAGAGTTCCATTCGCGTGCAGATACAGTTTTGTAGGCTTGGCTTCTTTCGGAGGCCAGGCGGCGTAGGTGCGCCAGGTGTTCGATCCACTCTGGAACGTGCTGGCCTGCCATTTCGGCTTCTCGCCCTGGGCGTGCAGATAGTAGCGAAAAAACGGGGCCTCGATGTTTTCGCGAAATTCGCGCGCGGTTTCGTGGCCGGCAAAGGGAATGATGCCAATAGTGTCGCCCTTGGGGCTTTGCCATTCGCCGTGATACCAAGGGCCCGCGACGATGAAATTCGTGTGCTGCGGATCGTTCTCTTCGGCATGGCGAAAAATCTGCCACGGTCCCCAAGGATCTTCCTGATCCCAGAATCCCGCGACATTCAGGTTGGGGACGGTGGAGGCGTGAAGCTGGCTGACCCAGGCTTCTTTCTTCCAGAACTCGTCGTAGTCGGGGTGTTCAATGGTTGAGTTCCAGTAAGGAATGGAGCCGTGAAGATACTTCGCGTTGATGTTCGAGAGCGGACCGAGGTCGAGATACCACTCGTACGTATCGTAGGTTTCAAAATCGAAGTGCGTATTCTTATTTTTGTCCGACTGCTCCATGACCGCGTATTCGAAGTCATAACTCTCGCGCAGAGCGCCGTAGCGGTGATCGTCATCATTCATCCATTGATCGACCGGCGAGGCTTGCTCGCTGATGGCTGCGAGCGCTGGATGCGGATGGAGCAGCGTCAGCGCGGTCGTCAATCCATCGTAGGAGACGCCGAACATTCCAACCTTGCCGTTGTTGTTAGGGACGTTTTTCAGGAGCCAATCGATCGAGTCGTAGGCATCGGTGGTCTCGTTGGTGGCCTTGGGATCATTTAAATCTACCCAGGAAGACAGATTGAAGACGCCCTCCGACTTGAAGCGGCCGCGCAGATTCTGAATGACGAAGATGTAGCCGTCCTGCGCGAATTCCTTGAGAGAGGAAGGCATCTGCTCGGGCGCTTTCTCGGGAACGCCGTAGGGTGTGCGGCGAAAGAGAATCGGCAAGGGGCCTTGAGCGTCGGCACCAGTTTGGTTAAGAGGAGTGAGGATGGCGGTCTGCAGACGAACTCCATCGCGCACCGGGATCATGACTTCCTGGAGCTTGAACAGCGGCTTGGCAGCGGGTTGCTGCGGAGTTTGTTGCGCGGCAGCAGAGGTCGTGACCAACAACGGCAGAATTAAATGAAGAATATAAGAGCGCACCCGTTTTCCTCCATGAGCGTTATCGATATGAAGCAGGAGCGAAGTATATCAATCTGCGAATTCTTCAGAACAGCCGTCCGACCGAAAAATTCACCCGGCTTTGGCCGGTGGGACTGACGCTGCCCGCCAGCGCGATTGGACCGACAATGGTGTCTGCGATTACTCCGACGTTGAATGTGCCACGCACGGCAATTGGTCCGGGATCGCTAGCTATGGTGCCGAAGGCGGTGCCCGCCTCGTACCATCCGCCCCAATAGATTTTTCCGCCCACTAATTCCGGCAGGCGGTAGAGTTCGCGGTGGAATCCGAATGACGCGTAGGCATAATGGTTTCCCACAAACTCATAGGGAAGATATGCGCCCAATCGAAAAGGTCCGCCGAGCGAAAACACCTGAAATTGTCCAGCGGAACCGCGGAAGGTAGTACCGCCCGAAATATCGAAAAAGAGCGAAGTCTTGGGTCCCACCGGTACGACATTTGAAGTCTGTACCTCGAGTTGGGCAATGGGATGCGCCAGTCCGGGACTTTGCAACACGCGCGAGGCGGTGACCGCCACACGCGTTCCGGCGCTCGGGACCGCCGGACTGTCTTGTCCGTCCCAGACGTAACGCGCGCGAAATTCGCCAGTGCTACCACCGATGATGGGGAGGCCCGCATCGCCAATCAGCGGACTTAGCTTTCCGTCGAAAATTTCGTACCCGAAGCGGAATTCGCTGCGGCGTCCGGAGTCGTAACCAATGTCGAGGCCGCCGCCGGCCCGCTCATCGCCGAAGACGGCGACGCGAGTAAGACCGGTGAACGAGTTGCGCGCGTACTTGGAGGCAAAGGCGTAGGGCGCAACAAAAAATCGCGACTGCCACAGCGGCTGGTAGAACTCGCTGGCAGCGAGATTACTGGAACCGAAAAGAAGATCATTGCGCCATTCTCCACCGCGGTGAGCGATATCCATGAAGGTGACGCGGGCCCCCGCTGAAAAGTCGAATGCAGCCACACCGGAACCGTCTACGTTAACAGCGAGGTCCACGAAGGGCGGGCCATAGGATTTGTCGTGGGTGGTGACGCGCAGACCAGGAACGCCATTTTGCGTGAAGCCTTCGTAGCCCAGCCAATCGAACTGGCCTTCTCCGGCAATGCGAGTCAATTGGGTGTCGAGTTTGGAAAGATCGAGCGGCCCTTGCAGCGCCTTGCTGAGGCGATGCTGGAGCCTGCTGTCGGTATCGGAGTCGGCGCCGGTGACTTCGATGGTTTCGATTTTGTCCGGCGGCCGGCGTCGGCGCGCGGCGCGGGCGGCCAAATACTCCTGCCATTGCGCGGGATCCTGAATCGCATACGGCAGAAGAGCGGCGGACTGATCGGCCGCACTTTGGTGCCCGAGCGCGACTAGTTCCTTGACGCGATGATAATCCGTCGCCGAGAAACCGTTCATGTCGATGCTCACCTTGGCTTTCGCCAGAGCCAGCGAACGGCGCTCGTTTTGCATGATCATGACGTCAATCGCACGAGAAAGAACTCCCGCGATATGCTCCAGTTGGTTAGGGTCGCCAGGAGGAAGGCGCAGTTCGACACCGAAGACGACATCGGCATTCATAGCGAGGACGGTTTCGACGGGAATGTTTTGCACCATGCCGCCATCCGCCAACACGCGTCCATTGATTTCGACCGGCGTGAATACGCCGGGGATGGCCATGGAGGCGCGCACCGCTTGAGCGAGTGGGCCGTCGCGCAGCACCACGCCTTCGCCACTGAGCATATCGGTGGCTACACAACGGAAAGGAATCGGCAGGTCGTCAAAACTGGCAATGCCGGACTCCGGGAAGGCAATGCGATCGAGCAATAGTCCTATGCCCTGGCCGGAGTTGTAACCATTAGGCCCGCGCAGGCCATGTTTCAGGCCGAGCGGTGCATCGATCAGGAATTCGCGCCGATCCTGTTTTCGGCGGTAGGAGAGTTGGGTATAAACCGGCTCGGGAAGGAAGGCTTCGTCCCAGTTAATCGCTTCGGCAAATTTCTGGATCTCGGCGGGCGACATGCCCGTGGCATACATCGCCCCTATGATGCCGCCCATGCTGGTGCCGGCAATCCGGTCTACAGGAATGTGATTCTCTTCCATCCACTGGATGACACCGATTTCGGCCAGACCCAGTGCACCACCGCCGCTCAGCGCCAGACCGATTCGCTGACGATGAGCGGAAACCGCAGGTCTCGCAAGAACCGCAGTGTTCTGCGCTTGGGATAAGAGTGACGAAGTCACACACCACAAAGAAATAACAGCAATCGCCACAAGGGGTAGTCGAACCGATGATTCCATCATGTGCTCCTGAGGAGAAAGCAACATTCATTGACTGCAGAGTTCACATTGAGTGGAAAAGGTTAGCAGGTTTGAGCGGATAGCAGGTGCAGACAGGATCAGTTCGATTTGGACGGTGACGCGGGCTGCGCCGCGCGCGCCTGTTCCACTACTCTACGGATGGCTTCGATCACTACGTCGAAGCGATCGATTTGAATGTAATGCGCGCTGTTTTTTGCAATCGTTTGTGTCCCTCGCGTGGAGAGATGCGACAACTCTTCCTGCATCTTCTCCCAGGCATCGTTGGTGGGCTTGGAGAGGTCGGGCGGGAGTTCGGCAGATGGTTTATCGGGATCGTGGGACAACACCGCCAGAGGCATGTCGCCGAGAGAACTAGTGGCGGCCGTTTGAGCGGCGCTTTCGGGAAATGCTTTCAATTCTGCCACGCCTTCGCGGGCTGTGTGCCAGTTGCATTCGGCGGCGCGCTGCGCTGGGTCGTCGTCGCACAGACCCATTAGCCGTGGGATGCCGAGCGGCATTGTGTATGCCAAGAACTCGGCCTCGCGCAGCCAGGTTCCTTCCATGTTCTTGAGCTCCGGAGAGAAACGATTCTCTTGATCGGGATGGGAGGCATCGATCAACGCCATTCCAACAACCTGGCTGGGATAGAGGCTGGCGTAGAGCCGTACGGTGTATCCACCCAAGGAATGGCCTACGAGAATGTAGGGGGGCGCAATGCCCGCGGCGCGCAGCAATGCTTGCAGTTCTTCGGCCATGATCTTGCTAGTGCGAGATTTCGAACTCGAGTCGCTGTAGCCGATTCCCGCTCGATCGTAGGAGCAGACGCGCGCGAATTGCGCGATCTGCGGCTGCACTTTGTGATATGAGAGATACGAATCGCCCAGGCCAGAGTCGAGGATTACGGCGGGGATCCCCTGTCCGATACAGTGAATGTGCATACTGTAGCCGCCGACGTCGAAGAGTTTGCCGGGCATGTGATAAGCGCCGCGGTCGCGAGCGGCGGAGATGCATTGGTAGGACGCTCCGGCAGACGCAAAAAGAATTGCGGCGGATGCGAGACCTATGGCGGTTCGACGGGGCCAGCGACGCGGTTGCATTGTGGAGGGTGTGGTTGGGGACATTTCGTTTCTTCGGCAGACACGGGCGGGGGCGCCCGCGCCACACCTTCCGCGCCACACTCCCCGCCACACTTGCGGATTTTACATGACGGGCGGCACCGTGATGCCCATCACGGCCAGGCAGCGAATCAATTCGCGGCGCACCACGGCGACGGTGGCCAGCAGGAAACGTTTCCGCTTCTCCTCCGGTTCGCTGAGGATGGGATGGCGGTGATAGAAAGTGTTGAAAAGTTGCGCGAGTTGGAAAACATGTTTGGCAAGGTATGCGGGCTCGGTGGTGGCAACGCATTTGTCAATCACGTAGGATGTTTTCGACGACGCGAGCCAGAGCTCCCAGAATTCGTTGCCGGCATCGCCGGTCAGATAGTTCGCCGAATCCGCGGCTGAGATGCTGCCAGTCCCGGGTGCGCAGAATGTTTCGGGATCTAATCCCGCTTTGCGAAAAATGCTGGTGGCACGCACGACAGCATACTGCGCGTACGGTCCGGTCTCGCCTTCGAAGCTGAGCGCCTCTTTGAAATCAAAAGCGATCACCGACTGCTTGGTAAATTTCAGCATGAAGTAGCGCAGGGCGCCGATGGCAATCTGCGTGGCGATTTCCTCGCGTTCGGAATCGCTGAGCTGAGGATGGCGCGAATCGACTTCCTTCTTGGCAGAGGCGATGAGCCGATCAAGTAAATCGTCGGCTTTCACGCCGAAACCTTTACGTCCGCTTACCTCGATGTAGGGGCGCGTCTTGTCCTCTTCGCTCAAGTTGTAGCCGAGTTCGGCGGCGCAGCGCGGGGTCAGTGCGACCATCTCGTAGGAAAAATGCGTGTAGTGGTTGGCAGCCTCGTCGTGGCCGAGTCCACGCAGCGCTTCAAGGACCGTATTCTGCGCCTCGGACTGGCGGGCATCGATGACGTTGTAGATTTCGGCGACGTCGCCGAAGTGCGGATGATCGTTTTCGCCGTTTGCAGTGGAGATCCAGCAGTCATGGTTATTGGGATAGCGATAGAACTTCCGGTAGCCGAAGTCGCGGCCGAGAAGACCGAATTTCCACATGTGGTAGGCGATGTCCTTGCCCACATAACCGACGGTGCCATTGGAGCGGACGATGACTTTTTGATCTTCCTCGGTGATCTTGTCTTCTTCTGTGTCCTCAGTGTCCCCTGTGGTTGAATTTGCTTTTCCGGTCCCAGCGCGCCGCATCACCCAGCATCCTTTATTCTTGCCTTCGCTTTCGAAGGTGAGCACGCCACTCTCTTTCAGCTTGATGAAAGCCGCGTCCCAAAAATGCAGGTGCAAGATTTCGCTCTCGCGAGGCAGGAAATCGTATTCGATGTCGAGCCGGTCCATGGTTTCAAGATGGCGACGGAGCACGGCAACCGAGATCAGGTCGGCGATCGCCGCGGTCTCCGTCGAAGCATCTTCGATCGCGTGCAATGTCTGTAGGCGCACTTGCAGGTTCCGCTTGTCCGCTTCATACCACTTCGAGACTTGGGCATATAGATCCCAACAGTAGTAGTCGAAGCGCGGCTGCTTCGTGAGAGCCTCGATCTCCGCGCGAGATCTCTTCTCGATGTGAGTGAATCCCACTACCACGTCGGCGACCTGCACGCCCGTATTATCGATGTAGTTCTGGACGTCAACTTCCGTGCCCGCGCTGCGCAGTAGCCGGATAAAAGTGTCGCCGAGAATGGCGTTGCGCAAGTGGCCGATGTGCGCGGCCTTGTTGGGATTGATGCTGGAATGTTCGACCAGAATTTTGCCATGAGGAATTTCTGCGGGTGGTTTGGTGTCGGCGGCAAGGGTAGCGGCCATCCATGCCCGGTCGAGGCTCACATTCAAGTAGCCGGGGGGAGCTACTTGCATTTCGGCTATGCCTTCGATGGCGCCGACATCGCCACGGATGGCTTCTGCAATTTTCAACGGGGCTGAGCGCAACGGCTTGGAAAAGGGAAAAATCGGAATCGCGAAGTCTCCGAGTTCGACCTTTGGAGGCTGTTCGATGATCATGCCGGGCAGAGTCGTATTGGGATAGCGGCGCTGCAGACACTCCAGCACGCGCTGGGCAAGGCGATGTTCCAGATGTCGAAACAAGAGTCCCTCTAAGCCGTTGAAGAACAGTGATTTTACCAGAGCGAGCGACGGACGCGCGTTTGACGGAGATGGAAGCGGTTCCCTATGATGAAAGTTCTGTCATGGCGACCAAACCGCTTTAACCACAGAGGACACAGGGGTACACAGAGGCCCCCGCGAAATTCCTTCTGTGATCTCCGTGTCCTCTGTGGTTAAGACTTCGAATTTTTATGCGTATTGCTTATCTTGAGTGTTTTTCCGGCATGAGTGGCGACATGTTCATGGGCGCTTTGATCGATGCCGGAATTTCGCCGCAACTACTGCAAGGGACCGTGGCGGCGATGGGATTGAGCGCGCGCCTAGAGATTTCGCGGGTCCTTCGCAGCGGAATTTCGGCGACCAAGGTGGACGTTTGGGTGGAGGGAGAGAAAGATCTTCCGCGAGAAGAATACTGGGCGAAGCAGAATGTGGCGCGGGCGCTCTCGCCCGCGATAAGTCAACGCGAGCATGATCATCATCACGACCACAATCATTCTTCAGAGGTCAGCGGTTCGCGAGCAGGAGTGCCCGCGCCACACGAGCATTCTCATGGGCGCGGGTTGACCGAGATTTGCGAGATTATCGGCCGAGCTGCGATCAGTGAAACGTCGAAGAAGACTGCTATCGCAATTTTTGAGGCCCTCGGCACGGCGGAGGCGAAGATTCATGATTCGTCCATTGAGAAGGTTCACTTCCATGAAGTCGGGGCGGTGGATGCGATGGTCGATATCGTCTGCGCGGCCGTGGGAGCGGAGGCTCTGGGAATCGATGAGATCGTCTGCTCTCCGCTGAACGTGGGCGGCGGAACCGTGCAGTGCGCGCACGGAACTTTTCCGGTGCCGGCTCCAGCGACGGTCGAATTGCTGAAAGAGGCGCCGGTATATTCCTCAGGTCTGCAAGCGGAGTTGGTCACGCCGACTGGGGCAGCAATTGTGAAGATTCTGGCCGACCGCTTTGCCGCGTTTCCCGAAATGAAGATTGAAAAGTCGGGTTACGGAGCTGGAACGCGAGAGTTCGCCGGACATCCCAACGTCGTGCGATTGACTGTCGGTGAAGCCGCTTCAACTCTGGCAGCAAAGACGGCATCCGAAACTGTGACTGTTTTGGAAGCGAATCTCGACGATTTAAATCCGCAGGTATTTGGATACGTGATGGACCGTCTGCTCGAAGAGGGCGCATTGGATGCATTCGTGGTGCCGGTGCAGATGAAGAAGAATCGACCGGGCGCGCTCCTTACGGTGTTATGCAAACCCGCTGACGCGAGCAAGCTGGCGCAACTGATTTTCACCGAGACCACGACATTGGGCGTGCGACGGCGCGAGGAAGTGCGGCAGGCTCTGGCACGGCGATGGGAAAGCGTGAGCACGGAATGGGGCGAGGTGCGGATCAAGATTGCGAGTATGAACGGCACTGTCACGAATTATGCGCCGGAATATGAAGACTGCCGGCGCATCGCGGCCGAGCATCACGTACCTTTGAAGACGGTGATGCAGGAGGCTTCGCGCTTGTATCAGGGAAAGGACGAAAAGCCTTAATCACGGAGGGCACTGAGAGCACAGAGTAGTGCTGTTCTCTGTCAGCCGTGATTAAGAAATTACATGAGCCGAAAGTTCTACATTACGACTCCGATTTACTACGTGAACGCGAGGCCGCACATTGGCCACGCTTACACGACAATCGCTTGCGACACGATTGCGCGGCGGCAACGCCTGCTGGGCGCCGACACTTTCTTTCTCACTGGGACTGACGAGCACGGCCAGAAGATTGAGCGGGCGGCGCAGGCTGCCGGCAAAACTCCGCAGCAATACGCCGATGAGATTTCTTCCGAGTTCCGCAAGCTCTGGCAGCGGATGGGAATTTCGAATGATGACTTTATCCGCACCACGGAAGAGCGGCACAAGAAGCGAGTGCAGGAACTATTTCGGCGCATTCGCGACAACGGATACATTTACAAGGGCACATACACTGGGCAGTACTGTGTTTCTGACGAACTTTACGTGGATGGCGCGCAGCCCGGCGATCCTTGCCCGACTTGCGGGCGCATTACCGAGACTGTCCACGAGGAGAACTATTTCTTCAAGCTCTCGGCCTTTCAGGACAAACTACTGGAGCTCTATGCGAATTCGGAATTCATCCGGCCAGAGACGCGACGCAATGAGGTGATTTCGTTTGTGCGTTCGGGGTTGCGGGACCTGTCGATCAGCCGGTCGACATTTTCGTGGGGCATACCCGTGCCGGACGATCCCAAACATGTGATTTATGTGTGGTTGGATGCATTGGCCAATTACATCACGGCTATCGGCTACGGCTCATCCCACGCGGGCGCGCAGGAGGCATTCAAGAAATACTGGCCGGCCGACGTGCACATGATCGGCAAGGAAATCGTTCGCTTCCATTGCGTTTACTGGCCGGCATTCCTGCTAGCGGCGGGTTTAGCGTTGCCCAAGGCGATTGTGGCGCATGGATGGCTGCTGTTTGAAGAGAGCAAGATGTCGAAGTCGCGCGGCAACATCGTGCGCACCGAGACGATTCTCGACGTGTTAGGAGGCGACGCCTTGCGTTACTTCCTGCTGCGCGAGGTCGTTTTCGGGCACGATGGTTCGTTTTCCTTCGACGCGCTGGTGCAGCGCTACAATTCGGACCTCGCGAACGGGTTGGGGAATCTGGCCAGCCGCACGTTAACTATGATTAACCGGTACTTCAAAGGAGAAGTGCCGTATCCCTCGCACGCCGCGGCGAAAACTCCGGCTGATGATGCGATTGCCGAGACAGCGCGAAAAACGATTCGCGAATTCGGCACGCTGTTCGATCAATTCCAATTTTCGCGCGCGCTGGAAACCGCGTGGGGACTAGTGGCGGCGGTCGATAAATACATCGTCGAGAACGAGCCGTGGTCGCTGGGCGAGAAGCAGGATGACGCGAGCAGGGCGCGGCTGGCCACGGTGCTTTACACCTCGGCTGAGGCGCTACGGATCGCGACCGCCCTGGCGCATCCGGTGATGCCCGAAGCGACGGCCAAAATATGGGAGCAGCTGGGGCTCGGGGACATTAAGAAACTTGCGCTTGCCGACTTAGCTTGGGGACAGCTACGGCTGGGGACGAAGCTTGGCGAAGTACACCCGGTTTTCCCTCGTGCGGACAAGAGCGCTATCGAAAGGATGCAGCAGATGGAAGATCAGCAGAGAGGCCCCGCGGTCGAAGAGGCGAAAGAGGCGATTTCACAACTTACCGCGTCACCGGCACCGCAAAAAGCTTCGCCGGCCACGACGGCGTCTGCGCCCCCTACGACAGTCGACGGCGGCAAGATTACGATCGACGACTTTGCCAAGATTGAATTGCGGGTTGGCGTAGTAAAGGTAGCCGAGCGGGTTCCGAAGGCGGATAAACTGTTGCGGTTGGAAATCGATATCGGCACGGAGGTGCGGCAGGTCCTGGCTGGGATTGCCGAAGCTTACGCGCCCGATACTTTGGTAGGCCGGAAGGTAGTGATTGTGGCCAATCTTGCTCCGCGAAAACTGCGGGGGATGGAATCGAATGGGATGATTGTTGCGGCGTCCCTGGAGGGCGGAAAGCCGGTGCTGGCGAGTTTTCTCGAGGATGTGCCGGTGGGGGCGCGGCTGAAATAGCTTCCAAGCCGCGTGCACAGCGGGAGGAGCACTCTAAGACTGCGGAGTAGCGTGATGACCATCCACCGAGGGCACGCGCGAATCAAACCCGTTCTGGCCTTGGTGCTCTTGGCGGGCATTTCCTGTCAAACCTCCTGCACCAGGCAAATTGCATTTTGGAAAGATGGAGGTGAATCCCACCACATTGAAACTGCGGCTGCGAGATAAACTCCCGTGGCTGGGTAAGCCATCCTCCGATTACTACTTCCGCTTTCGGCTTAGCGACGGACGGTACCGGGTCGATCATTTCGGCAGCGGAGGGAAAGTCCGATACAACGCTTTCTTTGTCGGCGCGAAC
>Ga0073928_10009305_pt1 | contig 12000 bp, 11 predicted proteins | sample PaiPotPPA55metaG_FD_76969 | JGI IMG/M metagenome (GOLD analysis project Ga0073928, IMG submission 76969) | Iron sulfur acid spring bacterial and archeal communities from Banff, Canada, to study Microbial Dark Matter (Phase II) - Paint Pots PPA... ...
CGGTGCGCACTGCAGCGCGAATCTCAATGGGCGGCAGGCCCAACGCGCCAAGCTCGGTCGAGATGCCGGCGAGCGGTTCCTGCAGGTTCACGCGGATATCGTTGGAAAGCGCCTTCAGCGGCGACACGTAGACCACGGTCGTTTCGTCGGGCAGCGGGTGATCGCTTGCGACGCCTTCCCGGACCAGGTCATCGATCGCGGCGAGGAACGCCGTCAGCGTCTTGCCCGAGCCGGTCGGCGCGGCCACGAGCGTCGAGCGGCGCGCCTTGAGCAACGGCCAGGCGCGCGCCTGCGCCTCGGTGGGCGCGGGAAACTGCCGGTTGAACCAACTCGCGACGGCCGGATGGAAGCCGTCGAGCGGGTTGGAAGTCGATGATTTTGCAGCGGTCATACCGCTAGTTTATTAGCGGGCGGAAAAGCGTGTTTGATCGCGTTCGGCGCGCTAGAAACGGTGCGCCGCGGCGACCTGGCAACGAGTATTTTTTGCTGATTTCAGCGATGGAGCCAACGTGTTCCGATGCACCCCTACTCCCGCACCCCCTTCATCTCCGCCGCCCGCTCCAGCAACAACTCCCTCTCACGCCCATTACGCGTCATGCCCGCGGCCTTCTCGAACTCCACCCGTGCTTCTTCACGACGGTCCAGCTTCGCCAGCAGATCGCCGCGCACGCTCGGCAGCCAGTGGTAATTCGCGAGCGCCGAATTCGAACCCAACTCGTCGACTATCTCCAGCCCTGCCGCCGGGCCAAACGCCATGCCCACCGCCACCGCGCGATTAAGCTCCACCACCGGCGACGGCGCCACCATCGCCAACGCATCGTAAAGCGCGACAATCTCTGCCCAGTCCGTGTCCTCCGACCGCCGCGCACGCGCATGGCAAGCCGCCAGCGCGCCCTGCAGCGCATAAGGCCCGCGCGCGCCGTTCAGTGCCTCCGACCGTTCCAACGCCGCCAACCCGCGACGGATCAGCAACGGGTCCCACCGGCCGCGGTCCTGGTCCATCAACAACACTGGCCGCCCATTCGAATCGGTGCGTGCATGGGTGCGGGATGCCTGTATCTCCATCAGCGCGACCAGCCCGAATACCTCGCTCTCGTCAGGCGTCAATCCCGCGAGAATCCGCCCGAGACGCAACGCATCGTCGCATAGCGACGGACGCATCCAGTCGTCCCCCGCGGTCGCCGAATACCCTTCGTTGAAGATCAGGTAAATGACTTCCAGCACCGACGCCAGCCGTGCCGCCCGCGCGTCGGCCTTAGGCACTTCGAACGGCACGCGCGCCGCCGACAAGGTCCGCTTCGCCCGCACAATACGCTGCGCGATGGTCGGTTCCGGCTGCAGGAACGCCCGCGCGATCTCGTCCGTGGTCAGGCCGCCGAGCAGGCGCAACGTCAGCGCAACCCGCGCATCGACGGACAGCACCGGATGACACGCGGTGAACACCAGCCGCAGCAAGTCGTCGCCAATATCGTCCTCACGCGCGGCATCCAGCGCATCCACGAAATCCGGCGTGACGTGCTCCTCGCGCGCATCCATGTCGAGCCCCAACTCCTCGTGCTTGCGGGCGTGCAACGCATCCTGCCTCAAGCGATCAAGCGCACGATGTTTCGCCGTGGTCATCAGCCAGGCGCCCGGATTGTCCGGCACGCCATCCACCCGCCAATGCTCCAATGCCGCAATCAGCGCGTCCTGCGCAAACTCCTCGGCAAGCGACACGTCGCGCACCATACGCGCCACGACCGCGATCACCTTCGCCGACTCCATCCGCCACACCGCCTCTATCGCGCGATGAGTGGCCAGTTCCAGGCTGCCGGACTCGCCGGCAGATCCGCTCACGGTGCGCCCGCCGCGTTCGGGTCCATATATACGAACTCCCATGCGTGGCCGTCGAGATCGTCGAAGCCGTGGCCATACATAAACCCATGGTCCTGCACCGGCCGCGGCGTCGTGCCGCCCGCACGCACGGCCTTGGCCACGATTTCATCGACCTCGGCGCGGCTCTCGCACGACAGGCACGTGAGTGCTTCGACCTGCTGTTTCGGGTCGATGATCGTCTTCGCGGTGAAGGTCTGGAAGAACGACTTGACCAGCAACATTGCGCAGATGTTTTCGCCGAGGATCAGGCACGCGGCCTGATCGTTGCTGAACTTCGGATGGAAGCTGAAACCGAGTTCGCTGAAAAACGCGCGCGCTTTCGGCAGGTCCGCCACTGCCAGGTTCAGGTAGATTTGCTTATGCATTTTTATCGTCCTTCAAGGATGGTGGGATTTTGGCGTGAGCGGCGTTCAACCGCGCAGCGCCGCTTGCAGTGCGCGGAAACGTTCGATCGATTCGCGCGGGCCGAATTCGTCCAGTTCAAACAACTGCCGTACCTCGATTTCGCCGCTTTCGTACTCGCCCATCGGTGCAGGGAAACGGCGCGCCCATTCGATTGCTTCCTCGCGTGAGCGCACCTGGATCAGCGTGTAGCCCGCGACCAGTTCCTTGGTCTCCGCAAACGGCCCATCGATCACGGTTCGACGCCCGCCCTCATAACGCACGCGCCAACCTGTGGCGCTCGGCTGCAGACCGTTCGCGTCCAGCAGCACGCCCGCTTTCGCCAGTTCTTCGTGGTAGGTCGTCATCGCCATGATCAGCGCGTCCTCGGGAAGGATGCCCGCTTCAGTTTTTTCGGTCGCCTTGACCATGATCATGAATCGCATTGTTGTTCTCCTCGTGATGTGAAACGCGCTGTGAAAACGAAAACGCGGATTGCGCCTTCATTCCCACGACGAACCACACCGGGAGAAATCGACAATTTTTATCGCGCCGAGGGTTAACGCGTACTAAAACCTACCGAGACAGACCCGGGCGTAACGAGACGATCAGAAAAACTCACTCCCAGCAGGGACCGACCTTGCGCACCTCGACCTCGCACCATTCTGTCGCCGGGCATGCCGATGCAATCTCGATGGCCTCCTCCTTGGTCGCGCAATCGAGCAGGTAGAACCCGCCGATCATCTCCTTCGCCTCCGCGAACGGGCCGTCGGTCAAACTCGCCTGCCCATCGCGTTTCTTGATACGAACACCGCCTGTTCCCAGCGATTCACTCGCGATCAGCAGGCCGCGTTCTTTCAATTCCGCACCGAACTCGACCATCCGCTCGTAGAGCAGCTTGCCTTCGGCTTGCGAGCGCTCGGCCCGCTGTCCAACAGGTTCGGCGATGAGCAGCATATAAGACATGACATCTCCTGGATTGAGGGTTCAACCGGCCTCCAAGGTATCAACTGTGGAGAGCGCTTTCAATCCCCTTATGCAACGGCTCCAGGCTGAGCATCGCCAGAAAACGGCTAAGCTGTCGCCCTCTCTCACGGTTGCCTGCACTCTCTCATGGTCAATTTATCTGTATATGGCGGGCTTTTCGCGGTCGCGCTGGTCGCGGCGACACTTTTCCCCCTTCAATCCGAGGCGTTGCTGGCGGGTTTGCTGATCGCCGGCAAACAGCCGGTCTGGATGCTCGTCGCGGTGGCGAGCGTGGGGAACGTGGTGGGCTCGACGATCAACTGGGCAATGGGACGATCGATCGAAAAGCTGCGCGAGCGCCGCTGGTTCCCGATCAAGCAGCGTGCACTCGAGCGCGCGGAACAGTGGTACGGGCGCTTCGGGCGCTGGACGCTGCTGTTGAGCTGGACGCCGGTGATCGGCGATCCTCTGACCATGATTGCAGGCGTGCTGCGCGAACCGCTTTGGTCGTTCCTGCTGATCGTCGCAATTGCAAAAACAGCGCGTTATACGGTGATTGCCGCATTGCTGACACTTTGACGCCTCTGACGGCAAACGGCATCCGGCTTACTTTGCGTCAGTCCGGCTTAAACGGCGCAGGGACGCGTGAAGAAGCGCGTGAGGATGCGCATGAGGAAACAAAGCGCATCGAAGCAACACCTGCCTTCGAGCAATCCCGGCGCGAGTAAAAGAAGGCGGAAAGACCCCGCCGCGGCAATTCCCGCGAGCCGTTTTGTCAGGCGGTATGGCCGCTCAGTTTCGTAGGGTTCGGGTTAAGATGACCGCCACCTTGACGACACATTCGCGCCAGCTTGTTACGAGGCAGCGAGCCGATGTCTGCTGCCGCAGCAACACCGCACACCCCCGCGAACCGATGGCACAGGTTCGCGTCACATTGACGCTGAACGCGGATGACCGGCATTCGGCAAGAGAAGGGATCGCCGCCCCGTTCACCGGTGTCCCTTGGCTGGCCGAGCATTCATCGGTTGATTGACCCTAACGCATACGACTACAGGTTGGGAACGTGTCATGACTGATCCCTTTCGCAATCACGGTATTCATAGCAAGGATCCCGACGAAATATCCACGTTCATCGGCCAGATCTATTCCGGCAACCAGTTTCTCCCGCACCGCGCGCTGAAGCGGGACGTCAGCATTGTGGGACAGACGTGGAACCGCATCGGCTTCTACGAATTCGACAGCCAGTTGCCATTCAGCTTCGTGACCGAGGAAGTACGCTCGAGCTATCTGTTTCTTTCGTGCACTGGCGGCAACGCCACTCGTTCGAGCAACAAGCGGACTACGGAGTGCGCTTCCGACGACGTCGTGCCCACCTCGTCAATGGGAGTCGCCAAATGCGTCTCCGGCAATCAAGGCTTCAGTCATCTCTCCCTCGTAGTGGACGCGGATGAGCTCAATGGCTTCCTCGCGCAATGGGTCGGGAAACCGTTGAGCACGCCGGTTCAATTCGAACTTCGCCCGCTGTTGCCTGAAGTAGCGTCGGAATGGAATGTCGCGGCATCCTGTCTTCGCCTCATGGCGTCGATGAACTCAACGCCGGATATCGCCGCGCACGCGCTGCTCGAGCACATGTTCAAGCTGCTCGCGACCCGCCATCCCAACAACCACAGTGCGTTGTTGACAAGCGAGCGATATGCGCAGGAACGCACGGCACGCACGGCGATCGAACTGATCCGGCAGGATCCGATCCGGTGGAAGACGCTCAGCGCGATCGCGCACTGGCTCGCTTGCCCGGCCAGCGAACTCGAAAACGGCATCCTGCGCCTCTCGGGCAAGAAGTCGGCCGAACTTTTCTACGAGGCACGACTTGATTGCGTCAAACGCACGCTGGGTACGGATGGTAATCATCGCTTCATCGCGACGCTGCGCAAGTACGGCTTCTCCCTGTCGGACCGGTTCGTGCGAGCGTACCGAAAGCGTTTTGGCGAGCTGCCGAGTACCACTTACCGCAGGAATCCCAACGCGATCGACGTCATTCAATCCAGCCATGCGATTCGAGACACGCTAAGCGAACGTACGATTGGCGAGTTCGTCGACGCATCCCTCGGCAAAACGATCACGCTGGCAGATCTCGCACAACTCGTCGAGATGAGCGAACACGCCACGATCACGGCATTCAAGGAGCAGTTCTCGTGCACGCCAATGCAGTACGTGATCGCGCGTCGTCTGGAGCGCGCCAAATCGCTGCTGCAAAACACGTCCGTCAGTATTTTGTCGATCGCCCTCGAATGCGGGTTCGGCAGTCAAAGCTATCTGACGACGCTTATAAAGCGGCACTATGGCGTAACACCTCGCCAGTTACGCTTGTCCGGTCGCACGCCGCACACCAGGGCCGATAGCGTGACGACGTGACTCTCGCTCGAACGGGCTCCATCGTTGCTGAACCGCCGGGCGTCAGTACAGTGCCCCGATGATTCGAGCGCTGCGTATCCCTATTTCCATTCATCACGATTCAATCTGCGCTCCCCGCGAGCGACATCATGTTCATCCCGCCGAAGATCAGGAACAAGCCGCGACAGTACGGCAGCGTTCCAGCGTCATGGGTCAGACAAGGCCGGCAAAAGAACAGGCGGATCTTTCAGAAAATTCCCTTAAGAAAAATACAACAACGGGGGCTCCTTCCAAACTACCGTACTGGCGAATGGAGCGACTGCCGCAACCGGCGTCGAGTTGCGTGGCATCGCGGACAACCTGGAGAATGTAATGTCGAATCACGGAAACTACATCGCTGAAAAGGCGACCTTCGTATCGCACGGTGACGACGTAGCCGGTGTCATCTACCGCCCGAAGGGAGAAGGCCCGTTTCCCGCCGTGGTGATACTCGGCCCCTATTCGTTCCAGAAGGAACAGGCACCCACGCAGTATGCAACGCGGTTGGCCGATGAAGGATTTGTGGCGCTTGCCTTTGATCCGCGCACGGTCGGAGAAAGCGGTGGTACGCCGCGCCGGCTTGAGAATCCGAAAATGAAAAACGAGGATGTGGTCGCAGCGCTCGACTACATGCGCACCCGTGCCGATGTCGATCCGACGCGCCTGTTTCTGCTGGGTATTTGCCAGGGCGGGCCGGAAATGCTGGACATTGCGTCGTACGACAATCGCGTCAAAGCGGTCGCCTCGGTGACTGGCTACTACCGTGATCGCGAGACCGATCTGTTCATGATCGCCGCAGGCGTATGCGAAAACCCGTTCGATCCGGCAACCGCACCGACCGCCGCCCAACTGGAAGCGCTATTGGCTGCAAGGCTCGAACGTGCACGAGATGCGAAGGCGCGCTACGAGGCCACTGGCGAGGTCGTCTACCGGCCACTGGTGTCACCCGATCTCGGGGACCCCGTTGCGGGATCGGATGCCGGCCTGCCCGGCCCGCTCGTGTGGAGCTGGTACGGGCCGTGGACGCTGAAGGGATGGGAGAATCGCTACGCGGTCATGAGCGATCTTGACCACTTCGATTACACAACGGCGCCCGGTGTGGCGAAGCTCCGGTAACCTGCACTGGTGATCCACTCGGATACCTGCATGAACCCGGCTGCGGCGCGACGGCACTTCGAATCGATTCCCACATCCGACAAGAAGTTGATCTGGGAAAATGGGACCAACCACTTCCAGTATTACGAACAGCCCGACGTGGTAGATCGCACCGTCGGTCACGCTGCCGCCTGGTTTCGGGACCACGAGGCCTGAACGAGGCCTGATACTTGATGGAATGACATTGTTTGTGATGGAGTCCGTAGCGTCTCTGGACCAGAGGCGCCCGGAAGTCGATCGCTAACCGGCGACGTTACCAGTGCGTCGGTTAACGTCGTTGCCAAAAACAAAACGTCGAACGGTGTTTTGGTGCCGGCCGGTGCGCCTCGCCGTTGCTCACCAAAGCCGAACGGCGATGTCCGCGGCACCAACCAAAAACGCCTCACTTCAAGAACGCGCAGACAACCGGACGTCCCGTCGTCCCTGGCCAGGCGTCATTCCCCGCAACCGGCCGCATGGCAAAGCCATGCAAGCCGCTTGCCGACACACGCCAGGAACATTCCTGCGAACGACGGCTGAAAAATCGCGTTATCCGCAATCCGTCAGGATTTGCCCCCCGCACGGCAGCGTGCGGCTTCCCCATGCGCGTTGGGCGGCAGGTAGCTGCAGATCCGCAGTCTCAGTCAAACGCGCCCAAGAATATGTGAAGACGTTCGGGTAATCGCTAACTGCTACTCGCGCAGTGTGAATACCGTGGCCGCCCTCGCCCCAACTTCGCGACACAAGCGCGTGACGCAAGATTAAACTGACAAATGATTTAGGTGATTAAACGTTTGCGTCAATTGTCTGGATGCTGCATAAGCTGGACATAACGGATTTTTTGCCCTCTGTTTGCGGCTTTAACCACACAACTATTTGCTAATGTGAGTTATGTGGCAAAAACAAATCGCCTTGAAGTAGACTCCCGGCTTACAAGGTAAGCCGTATCGTTATTACCGTCCTTCGCACGAAGGCGCAGTGTAATTACTACTGGTTACGCCGGCATTGTTATTTTCGCGTTCATTCAGCTGAAAGCTTTCCTCCCTAACAACATGGCCATGACTCTCGACTATCTGCTGGATCGGCAAATTTCCTCGCAATGGCGAGGCGTACTGGTTGCCCTGGCGGAAGAATTCGATACGCAGATTGGCCGGGACGAACTGCGTCAGTTAATGCAACGGGTAGGACGCCGTTTTGCAGCCGCTCATCCGCTGCCGCCCTGCAGCACCACGCCCGAACTCGGCGCCGCGTTGAACGCGATCTGGAATGACGTCGACTGGGGATTTGTCGAGGTAGGCGACGAGCAGGACTATCTGCGCATCGTTCATTGCTGTCCGCCCCTGCTCGCGTTCGGCGCGAACGCACTTCCGTGGAGTCCGGCGTTTCTCGAAGGCGCCTATCAGGAGTGGCTAAGCGCACTCGGCGCGCAAGGGCTGTCGGTAGTACAGGCGGGCGAGTTCGACGAAAGCGCTGCAATCGAATTCAGGCTGGGCCGCTATAGCAACTGAGGCAACTGAGGCAACTGAGGCGCGGCTTTACCCCATGCAGTACGGGTCCGTCACAGGATCAGGCAGGCAACCAGGTAGTCAATCAGGCATTGCCCGTATCAGCGCTCACCAAGCTCACCTGGCTCACCCAGCTCACGAGCGCGCAAGACGTCACTGGCCAGTGATCGTCGAGGCAAGGCCCAAAGCACAACCGAGAGTACGAGGACGCAGCACATGAACCCTTCGCGCGATATTGAGAAGCTGTTCGACAAATTTGGCGGCGACGCCGGCAACTACCAGGAAATCGGCCGCGAAAACGAAGCGATCCACGCTCGCACGCGCTGGCCGTTGCTCGCGACCCTTGACCTCTCGCAGCCATCGATCCCGAATATCGCGCCTCGCCGCGATGCACACCTGCCCCAGACCCACGATCGCTCCGGCGAGCATCGTAACGCGCCGAACAGCCTGACGCAGCCATCGGGCGCGGCGCCGCTCAACCGCGGCAAACCACCGCTTTTTGCACGCGCTCACCGGAAGACGGTTCCGCCCGTCGCCAACGTGACATTGCCGGCTGCGCCGGTTGGCGCAGAGCGCTTCTCGGCGCTGGTCGAAGCGGTTGAGGAAACATCGAACGCGGTGGAAACCGAAACCGAAACCGTGCCGCCAGCCGCCGTGCAACCGCAGCAGCAGGCACGGCCGCCGCAGCCGCTGTTTCGGCCGTTCCACACGCAACAGGAGCAACTTCCGCAGCAGGCTCAACAAGCGCAACCGCGCACGCAGCCGCTCGCCACGCCTGCGCCTGTGAGCGCGCCTGCTCAACCGACGGGTTTCGCGGCGGCCCTGCAACGCTCGACCACTGCTGCGAAACCGCTGTCGTTGCCGCGCGTGCCGGCACCCCAAGCGGCGCCGGCACCAGCGTCTGAACCAAAAAACCAGTCGATCCTCGGCAAGCTGTTCCGTCCGCAAGTGCCGGCTCAGGCTGCGCCGCAACCCAGCGCGCCGCCGGATTCGCTGGAGTTCATGTTCCAGCGCCTGCGTGAACCTGTCACGTCGGCGCCGGCCCCGGCAATGGCGCGGGCTCCCCTCAACTCGCCGCCGAGCGCACCGGTCCCGGTCGCAGGTTCGTGGCTCGCCAAGCGCAACTCATCGACATGAAAGTCATCACCGTCGTCTCTGCCAAGGGCGGTGTCGGTAAAACCACGCTCGCGGCAAACCTGGCCTCGGTGCTCGCCGCACGCGGGCGGCGCGTCATCGCGCTCGACCTCGATCCACAGAACGCCCTGCGCCTGCATTTCGGCATTCCGCTCGACAGCATCGACGGACTTTCGCGCGCCACCCTCGCCGGCGATCCATGGCAAACCGTGATGTTCGACGGCGTCGACGGCGTCACTGTCCTGCCCTACGGCGCGGTGGTCGAAGACGATCGCCGCCGCTTCGAATCGCACATCGACCGCGACCCGCAGTGGCTCGTGAAAATGCTGGACACGCTGGGACTCGACGCCGCGGATATCGTGATAGTCGATACCCCGCCGGGTTCCTCGGTCTATACGCGCACGGCGCTGTGCGCGTCGAATTTCGCGTTGAACGTCGTGCTGGCCGACGCCGCTTCATACGCAGCCATCCCGCAGATGGAACGCATGATCGAGGCCTACGCCGCCCCGCGGGCGAACTTCGTGGGCACGGGCTATGTGGTCAATCAGGTAGACCAGTCGCGGCAGTTGACGAAGGACGTGCTCAAGGTGCTGCGCAACCTGCTTGGCGAGAAGCTGTTCCCGGGTGTGATCCACCAGGATGAAGGCGTGAGCGAATCGCTCGCGTGCGACACCACGCTGATTCATTACGACCCGTTGAGCCAGGCCGCCGCGGATCTGCGCACCTGCGGCGAATGGCTCACCAGCGCGGTCGATTCCAAGCAGCTCTCGCCGAGGAGCGTCGCATGAGCAAGCCACGCGCACGACCATTATCCGAGGCCGACGAAATAGCGTCGCGGATGGAAAATTTCGTCGATTCGAGGATCTGGAACAGCCGGATCTTCACGACGCTCCTCACGCTCTTCGCCCTCTCGACAATGTATTTCGTCTGGACGGTGCCGCTCGAGTTCACCCAGCAACTGATATTCGCGTGCTGCTGTTTCGCTTTCGCACTCGCGTTCCGGCGCCTGCGCGGCCAGTACGCGACGCTGGTGATGATCATGCTGTCTGTGGCGGTCACCGGCCGCTACATGTACTGGCGGCTGACCGAGACAACCGTCTGGGACCGGCCGCTCGACGCTGCCTGGGGTTTGCTGCTGGTCTCGGCCGAGGTCTACTCGGCCATCGTGTTGATGCTCGGTTATTTCCAGACCGCCTGGCCGCTGCAGAGAAAGCCGCTGCCCCTGCCGGAAAACCGCGATGAATGGCCGACCGTCGACGTCTTCATTCCGACGTATAACGAGCCGCTCGGCGTGGTCAAGCCGACCATCTACGCGGCGCTTGCCATCGACTATCCGGCGGACAAGATCTCGATCCATGTTCTCGATGACGGCCGCCGTCCCGAGTTCAAGGCGTTCTGCGAAGAGGTCGGTGTCACCTGGACCATCCGCACGCACAACCGGCATGCAAAGGCCGGCAATATCAACGAAGCGCTGAAGATCACGAAGGGCGAATATCTCGCGATCTTCGATTGCGATCACATTCCTACGCGCTCATTCCTGCAGATCGGCCTCGGCTGGTTCCTGCGCGACAAGAAGCTGTCGATGCTGCAAACGCCGCACCACTTCTTCTCGCCCGATCCGTTCGAACGCAATCTCGGCACCTTCCGCAAGGTGCCGAACGAAGGCGAGCTGTTCTATGGGCTGGTACAGGACGGCAACGACCTGTGGAACGCGACCTTCTTCTGCGGTTCCTGCGCGCTGCTGCGCCGGACGATGGTGGAAGAGATCGGCGGCATTGCGGTTGAAACGGTGACGGAAGACGCGCATACGGCACTGAAACTCCACCGCCTCGGCTATACCACCGCGTATCTCGCGATCCCGCAGGCAGCAGGGCTTGCGACCGAAAGCCTGTCCGGCCACATCGGCCAGCGGATTCGCTGGGCGCGCGGCATGACGCAGATTTTCCGTATCGATAACCCGCTTACCGGCAAGGGTCTCAAGCTCGGTCAGCGGCTGTGTTATCTCAACGGGATGATGCACTTCTTCTACGGCATCCCGCGCCTTGTGTTCCTCACCGCGCCGCTGTCGTACCTGTTTTTCGGAGCGCACGTGATCCACGCGGCGGCCGGCACCATCGCCATCTTCGCGCTGCCGCACATGATGCACGCGAGCATCACGAACTCGCGCATGCAGCGCTCGTTCCGGCATTCGTTCTGGGCCGAAGTGTATGAGTCCGTGCTGGCGTCGTACATCACCGCGCCTACCTTGCTCGCGCTGATCAACCCGAAGCTCGGCAAGTTCAACGTGACGGCGAAAGGCGGCCAGATATCGAAGGATTATTTCGACTACGCCATCTCACGCCCGTACCTGATCCTGCTGGTGCTGAACCTGCTCGGGTTTATCGCGGGGATCGTGAACATCTACCTGCACTGGGACGTGAGCAGCGAAGTGAACACGGTCCTGCTGAACCTCGCGTGGACCACCTACAACATGCTGATCCTCGGCGCGAGCGTCGCGGCCGCGAGTGAGCGCCGGCAAGTGCGCACGACGCATCGGGTGGAGATGAAGATGCCCGTGATGCTCAAGTTCTCGACC
>Ga0073928_10009307_pt1 | contig 11997 bp, 13 predicted proteins | sample PaiPotPPA55metaG_FD_76969 | JGI IMG/M metagenome (GOLD analysis project Ga0073928, IMG submission 76969) | Iron sulfur acid spring bacterial and archeal communities from Banff, Canada, to study Microbial Dark Matter (Phase II) - Paint Pots PPA... ...
TCAGCAGCATCTACCGGATGCCCGGTTGATCCTCTACCCGGATTCCGGGCACGGCTCGCACTTCCAGTTTTTTGAAGAGTTCGCCGAAGAGGCCGCACGCTTCTTCGCCGCAGCTTGAACCCAAGGCGGCCGCAGTCAGCGTGGCCGCCTTATGCATCGTGTATTCGGCAAACACCTGATCAGGGGTCTCGATCAGGACGTGCGTGTCCTTGGGATTAAACACGAAATCTGGATCAAATTGAGGTAGGTGTCCAATGCCTAATGTGGTGATAGAAGACAGTAATCAAAAAGCGACCGCAATGTTTCATACGCACGAGACCGCGCCGACACAGTTCGTAGAGGGCGAAGAAATTCGCTTCGCCTATCGCCGATTCGGCAAACCGGGCACGATTCCGCTGCTCCTTCTGGAGTACTTCAACTCGAACATGGACGGATGGGATCCGGACGTAACCAACAGCCTTGCTGCGGATCATGAGGTGATTCTCTTTGACAATGCGGGCGTTGGCGCTTCCGGAGGAAAAACTCCGAACGTAGTCGCGGAGATGACGGAACCTTGCGTTGCTTTCTGCCGAACCCTCGGCTTGAAGCAGATTCACGTCGTAGGCTTCTCGCTGGGCGGCATGATTGCGCAGCAGTTAGCGCTTGAGCATCCTGAACTCGTCGGGCGGCTGATTCTCTTGGGGACAGGTCCGCGTGGCGGAGAGGACATGACCTTCACCGAACTATCGGCGGAAGAGCAAGGGGATCCCGTCACGTTCTTGTTGGCTGCGTTCTTCTCTCCCGGTGAAGCCAGCCAGGCTGCTGGACGCGAATACATGAAGCGACTCGAGTCTCGCAAAAATGATCGTGATCTTCCTGTGTCTAAGGGCTCGGCCGTCGCTCAGGTTGCCGCGATCAGGGAGTGGGGAACGATACCAGCGACCGGACGTTATGCCACCTTGAAAAGCATCACCCATCCGACGCTCGTTGTTCACGGCAACAAAGACATCGTAGTGGCACCGATCAACGCTTTCATTCTGGCGGAGCATCTACCAAACGCTCAGCTCATCATGTACCCGAATGCAAGTCATGCAGCGTTCACTCAACACAGAAAAGCGTTCCTGGAGCACGTAAAGATCTTCTTCAGCGACGGAAATTCGGTGGTACCGGACCAGGACTCGATCAAGTCTTCTGTCGCGTAGGCAGGATAGAACAAGGTTGTGACTAAGGTGGAGAGGTGAGGAAATCGCATGACGGCAGAGGAGATATTGAGCATCCACACGGACATCTTCAATCGTGCACTGAAGGACCAGGACTACGCAGCTCTTGAAGGGCTGTATGCGGACGATTACATGCTGGTGCGACCCGACGGTTCCGTGCTGAACAAGCAGGAGGTATTGCAAGACCTGCGGGGTGGTGGGTTGCGATTTCATTCGATCGAACTTAGTCAGACTGAGGTGCGCATGTACGGGCCAACCGCTGTGTTGACGGCTGAAAGCCAAGCGGTCAGTTCACGGAATGGAATGGAGAGCCGTTCGCACTTTCGACTGATTGCGGTGTATGCGCAGCAAGGGCAGTCGATCAAGCTTGTCCACTTTCAGAGTACATCCCTTCCGTAAAGCGCATTGAGCGAAACCTCGAAAATTTCCGTTACCGGGAGATCCTATGGATGTACCCGTCTGGCCTCATAATCAATCGGTTGACGCAAACAGGGCGAGGCACTCATCGAGTCGACATAAGCCGACTTCGAACCCTACTCTTCCGAAACGCGCTTCTCTGCATCAACGGCGCCGGATCGAACGTCCTCATCATCCTTCATTATGCTCGACTGTCCCTGCGAATCCGCACGATGAGATAGGCAACGATTGCAATATTGAGGAGAAGCACGATGACCTTTGCGACCGTGGGATGCCGGTGGATCTCAAAGATCTCCAACGGAATCAGGGAGCCGGTAATGATAGCGGTGAACCACTCGGCCCAGCGTTTCGCGAGCCACAGACCAACCCCTTCGGTTAGAAACAGCGCGGCGTAGACGAAGCTGCCGATGCCCAGGTCCCTGAAATCCCTGGGAGGAAGGTTCGCTATCTTGGCGAGGAAATGATCCAGGTATCGGGCTCCCGGGTTGAAGCTGAATTTTCCAGCGAATCGAGTGATTGTGTCAGCAGCGTTATTCGTGTGAATCAAGCGTAGTGCGCCAATGCCCACCACTATAAGAGTTAGCGCCTTTACTAGCTTGAAGACGGCGATCAGGCGGAGGAGCCCACTGTCTTGTCTTTTCATGAGGGCGTGTTTACCTTCTGCACGAATGTTCTTACGCAGCGGCTATGCCGGACGTCTCTCGATGGTAATCGAATCGGTCACTACAAGCCGACCTCCTGGTACTAATCCCTATGGATGCGGTGCATTGGCAATTACGCACTCGTCCAGTGGGAGAGATGATGGCCACCTGGTTGCGATCATCTGTGACGAGAAGCGCGTGTCTCAGGACTCGTGCATCAGCGCATCAGCTTGAGAGTTCCGATCGAAGGGCTGAACCCTGTTGTTATAACGTCCAGTAGAGAAGTAGAGTTGCACTTCCTGGAAGCCCAGGATCACTCACAGTGAGACGATTTGCCTCTCCGTTTCTCGCGGCGCTTTCGTGACCGCTTCCAAATCCCTGATCAGCGCCGCTGTATCAAAACCGGCCGGAGTTTTTCCGCCAGCCAAAAAGTCCTCAGTGATGATCGCGTAAAGCTCATCAGCGTAAGCGTCCCAGAAGGCCCACGTCATCTGCTTCTTGCGCCCGTAGCTCACGCAGGTGATGGATGTCTCGTCGTAGGCTACGAGATTGACTGCATGCCCCCCAAAGCTGCCCGGCTTGTTGTCCCCCGTCAGCTTGCCCGTAGACACATCCCAGATCTCCTGGCGGTGGATCGACTTCGGCAGGTTGAGACCCGCGTACGCGCCTCCGAAGAGATACACTACCGCTCGAAGCAGATCATGATTGTGGTAGGGAACGGTGGTATAAGCCTTGATTCTGTGTCCGCCAAAACCCGTCTTACGCCAGTACCTCAGCGCATCCCAGAAAGAAGCGCCGTTGTCGTTCTTCTTCGTTACAGGGTCATACCCGCTGAGTGCACAGTATGCCTGCAACACGTCCTTATCCGTCACACGATGCTCTTTGGATGCGTTCGCCGTCCAGCACTCGATCATGTGACCGGCCGAAGCGCAGGTACAATCCGCCAGACTCCAGTTATCCATCATGCCCCAAGGCGTCGTCTTCCTGAGACTCCAGTCGTGGCCTCTTGGCACTTGCGGCAGCGCACTCAGGTCAAGGTAGTCCGTGATCGCCAAGGTGCGGGGATCGCTCTTCGCAGGGAGCTTGCCTGGCTTGCCGACATAAGCTGCGTTCAACTCATCCACCCTTCCGCCCTGCATGGCTGGCCGGCTTGTACGGATGCGAGCGCCTGCAGGGCTCGATGCTCTCGACCGCGTCATTGGCTGCCTCAGGCTGCTCCTGAACTGAATTTGACCGCCGCGCTATTCGCTTCCGCAGCCGATGCTGGTACTCGCTGCTGCTAACGATTTCTTCAGCTCTGGAATCGATCTGACTTGGACTTACCGACCGGCGCTGCCGGATCGACCTGCGATACGATGCCGATGCGTTTCAACGTCGTTCTCAGCACTGGTCACAAAATCCTCCTTCTTCTTGTCCTCTTCTGCGGGGGTATCGCTCCGCGATCGACTCGTATTCTCCGGTTGATGAACTCGCTTGACCCTTAGAGGTGTCGATTCTTCTAGAGGTGTCGATTCTTCGTCTCTGCTCACGCTGTACACCTCGAAACGGCTAAGAAGTTCATTGTTGTCATCCTCCAGTCTGTCCCGATCTTCCAGCCACCCGATGGCCACCCTTCTTGCTCATCTGCTCTGTACTCTTCACCTCATCCGGATTCTCTTTGCTGTCAGCCTTGGTTCCTGACTGGCTGGTCGACGGTTCGTCGGCTTCGGGAACTTTCTTCTTATCGGTCATAGGCCTCCTGGTATGAGTCATGGCGACTCTTTTTACGGAGTCACGTGGTGCAGTCCACCGCACGTCCGCATCTCGCTTATTGTGTCATCCTCAAGTCCCACTTCCTCCCGATCTTCCAGCCACCCGATGGCCACCCTTCTTGCTCATCTGCTCTGTACTCTTCACCTCATCCGGATTCTCTGTGCTGTCAGCCTTGGTTTCTGACTGGCTGGGCGAAGGTTCGTCGGCTTCGGGAACTTTCTTCTTATCGGTCATAGGCCTCCTGGTATGAGTCATGGCGACCCTTTTTACGGAGTCACGTGGTGCAGTCCACCGCACGCCCCCATCTCGCTTAGTAAAGCGAGGACTGCCGAAGGAACAGCGGTTTTCTCCTGGTGCAACAATACACGGATGGTCGAGGAGTTCGCGCTAAGCAACCTTTCCAGAACCCGCAGCTTCGCCTCCTGCATGCCCGTCTCGATGCGATGACCACGACAGAAAACGATCAAGCGAGTGTTCCGAACCAGCACCTGGGGAGGAAAGTCGCGGTCTATGCAAACTTGATCGTCCATATCCAGTTGAAACGGACGGCGCACAACTGCCCGAGCGAATGACCCCTTGCTCTTTTGCCGGGCCGTCATGGTTTCCAGAGCACAGCGCATCCACTCCCTGCAAGTCTTGTCCTCGTCTTCAGAGAAGTCCAGATCGAGCCAGCCGGGAGACTCAGATGCCTGCAGAGCATGTTGCATGGCTTGCCTTGCCACCTCCCTGGGTGGAAAGTGACTCAGCGCAACCGCGAGGCCAATCGAGAAATCCTGATTTGAGCCCACGTGGTACCAGCCCGCGGGCAGCAGGAAGACACTGCCCGCAGGCATGGAGTAAGTCTGCCCTCCGGGAGGAAGTTCCTCTGCAGCGAAGTAACGTTTCGCTCCTGCTGCAAAACGAGCGTAGGTCTCCGGGTCGTAGAGCGTCATGCTCTTCCCACAGCCACTCAGCTGGAAATGTACAGTCTGGGTAAATTCATCATCCAGATGAACGCCGAAGGGCGTGTGGCCGTAGTTCCCAGCAAAAAGCACTAGCTCGATAGCCGTTTCCGCCGCGCCCCAATGCTCCACGACGGGTCTGAACAGAGTACGAGCGCGTCGCGTCAATCCATCCGCCCAGCGCTCCGCATCATTCAGCACAATGCCGAACTGCTCGACGGCAAGAGTGCCCTCCATCCAATCCTGAATGCCCTCTGCAGTATCAGGAACAGATCGGACAAGACGATCTGCATGTTGGAGACTAAGCATGCCGTCGACGTAAACTCGCAAGGGTGCATCAATACCCCTTTGTTCAACCTCCTCGCGAACGCCTCGAAACAAGGCGAGTAGATCTTGCTCTGAGCAGAATCCTTCTGGTACGGCGTCTTGGAGAAGGAGTGGCTCCATGAGGTCGTGGTTGCCGTCCGGCCGAGCGAGGAGATGAACGCAGATGGAATCCATAGCTTTTAAGCAGCTTATATCGTCCAAACTTGATAACTCGCAACGCAGCGCTGAGAGTACCCTGAAGTCGGTTCGTCGGAAGCAATCTGCGCAGGTATTTCTCAAGTGTCGATAACAGGGCGACGCACTCATTGAGCGCTCCTCGGTCTAGTCACGAAAGAGCAAGCCCGCCTTAGGTGGCCCAGCCGAGGCTCTTCCATGCAGCGGACGACCCAATTGGGCCCTTCCCAGATGACGGTGTAGCGCTGGGCATCGGCGTGCAATCGTCAGAGGAACGTGAGGCGGGTCGCTTCCTGCTTGCCTTGGGCAAAACCGGCACGTGCGGCGGGGATGCGGGTCGCCAGATCCATCTGGTTCGTGCCCATTGCGGCTCGGGAATCGGCGTCCGGTGTGATCACCTCGACGCGGCTACCCTGCTTGCGCAGGGCCTCGACTTGGCTCGCAAGGTCCGTGCACCATTCCGGTGATCGGCGTATACCCTCGAACTGGCCTGCCGGTAGCGTCCCGCTCCGCCCGCCAAACGGCGAGAGAATCACGACGTTCGCATAGCCCGAGGCAAGGTCGGCGTTTTCGGCGGAGCGCACGCCACCGTTGATATAGCGCGTGCCGTTGATGTTGTGTGTGGGGACCGTACCAGGCAGCGCGGTGCCTGCGGTCACTGCGTCCACGAGGTCAACACCGGAATCGCGGTCGAACGCAACCAGTTCGCCGGTATGCGCGTTGACTGCCGCCACGATCATCGGCCTCTCCGGCCATTGCTTGTGAGGCAACCTAGCGGCGACCATCGCGCGCCGCTGTTCCGTCGCCGTGGGTCCGAGTGTGGCGTCGCTCTCCAACCCGAACGCGCCCATCGCACGGCATAGATCGACAGCCGAGGTGGCTGCGGCGCCGATGGCCCTCATCCGCTCGTAGACTGCGGCCATCGGCGGAGACGGCGGCCCTTGCCGGTTCTGTCCGACCGGTGGAACCGGCTCTGACAGAATCGGAGCCAACAGTTCGACTGGCGGTATGCCGCTGCGCACCTGCGCTGCCGCGGTGGCCCCGGACGACGTGCCGATCACCAGATCGGCGGCCTCGGTCATATCGATGCCAGCTTCGGCCAATCCTGCGATGACACCGATCGTCCATGCATGTCCGGCGGACCCACCACCACCGAGAACCAGAGCAACGTTTTTAACCATCTGCCCACTATTTTAGCCCGTGGACACTTCTGTCCATCGAAATATCAAGACCGTGCCTTCAACTGTTGACTTCAGGTCGAGTCACTCATTAACCCCTGAACTGGGAGCCTCGTGGCGTTCTGGTGGATGGTCGGCAATTGCGAGTAATCCGGTCCTTGAGCTCCGGCTGATCTTGCAGCTCAAATGCGCGACTATGGCATCCCAAAGGATTGATTTTCTCCACCATACGTAAGCTGCGCTATCGGAACTGCAGGCGAAGTTGCCGATATAGCTTGTCAACCGCCCAGAACTCCGAAACCTGGAAAGTTCTCCATCCCCGGTGTTCGATGAGGTCGCGGTAGGGACGATCATTGCTGATCGCCCCCCGCGCAGATCCGTACGAGCGCTCATTAGCGCATACGGCTCTTATCTCGGATGATTGGCGGCAAGCGATCAGAAACTCGCTTTCCGCACACCCGCCAGCCCCTGTGACACGCGTGCCCCGCTCTGTGTCGGGCGCGTGCTGGACTGATGGATGTTCTCCTTGATCAGCGGCCTTCCCTCCTCACTCTCCGCCATCGACTGCTCGATTTTGTTCGAGTAATTCATCGGTACTATGCCGCTGTCCGACTCCTCGGCTACGTACATGCGGGTCGTACGGCCTGAGCCTTCACCCGCCGTCCTGCTGCCAGTTAGGCAGCAGCAGGCGTCTCCGAGGTCTCCCGGTTCTCGTGCATGAAGCTTCGAGACGTGTCTGGGGTCTTGGACTACGCAGGACCGACAAGGGACTCGCGATATCGCCCCCCGCCGTTTTGCCTTCCACCAACTCAAAAGCGTCGGCGTCCTGATTGCATCTTTTCGGAGCTCAATACCCAGCCCGCCTGTACCCCTGTTTACGCTTCGCCACGCACCTCACGGTACGCAACGCAAAACTCGGGGCCGAGTGGTTCGCTACTCCTTTCTCGTAGGACTCTTCCATTCCCTGCTTCATGCCGGTTTATCCCGGCGCACTGCGTTGGCGATTTTGCACTAAGTGAAGGTCGCATCAACTGCGATCACCGGGCACGCAAATGCCGTGGAAGGTTTGTATGCAGTTTGAAGAGGCTGTGGCCGTGTCAGCGACGGCGTCTTGATTGGAACCTTGGCCGAACTGCGCTTGACGAGATGAGCGAGGGTGGACTATAGTCACGCATCGATATATCGATCATCGAGCATATATGCCAAAACGGCGACTTGATCCTTTACCCTCGGCTGCGTTTCAGATTCTGCTTGCGCTGGTGGAGGAAGACCAGCATGGGTACGGCATTATGCGGCAGGTGAAAGAGCAGACAGGCGGCAGCATGCCGTTGGGGCCGGGGACGCTGTACAGCTCGATTCAGGCGCTGCTGGAGGAAGGGCTGATTGCGGAGGTGGAGGCGAAGGAGGATGTACGGCGCCGCACCTATCGCCTAACCCGCGCCGGGCACAAGCTGGCATGCGCGGAGGCGGAGCGGTTGGCCGGTGTGCTGCGCGTGGCGCGGGCAAGGAGGGTACTCAGGGGGGACTATGTCTGAAAAGATCTATGCCCTGTTGCTGCGGCTGTATCCGGCGCACTTCCGACGGATGTATGGCGAGGAAAGCGTTGCAACTTGTTCGCGACCGCATGCGCGATGAACAAGGAGTGTGGGCGAAGGCGCGGCTGTGGTGGGACCTGGTGGCCGACTTTGCGAAATTCGCGCCGCGCGAGTACGGCTATATTCCGGTCGAGCTGGCCGGGGCTGCGGCGGGGCTGCGGGTTGGCGGCGTGCCCTCGTTCCGGATTCTGGTAGACGAACCGATGCGGGTGGGGACATTGGTTTGGGCGAGCGTTCTGTCGCTGATGCTGGTGGGGACATCGGCCGTGCTGATGGAACATGCGGGAGGCCAGCCGCTGGGCTCCTTCGCGGGCTCGGGGCGCGATGCGGCGGGGCAGTTGCGCTGGGTGCCGAAGGAAAGCGGCGCAGGAATGCCCCAGGGCGACTCAGATGTGGAGTTGGTTGGGAGCGGAGGTGCGCGATCGCAGACGCCGGGGACTCCGGGATCGGCGAGCGACCTGGTGATCGCCGAGACGAAGCTGGATGATGCGGAACGGCGGCGTGTGGTGGATGCGGTGTCTGCCAATTTAAAGGAGCACTACGCTGATGCCGGCGCGGCGCAGAAGATGGCGGATTCGCTCCGGGCGCGCGAGCAACGCGGCGACTACAACGGCGCGACGCAGGGGCCGGAGTTTGCCGATCTGCTGACGCGACAACTGCGCGAGGAGAGCCACGATGCGGACCTGGGGGTGGTGTACAGCGCGGAGCCGCTGCGTGCCGGACCGACGGCGCCTTCGGCGGGAGCGCAGGAGCACTACCGGCAGGCGATGCAGGAGATGAACTGCACGTTTGCGAGAGTCGAGACGCTGCCGCACAAAATTGGGTATCTGAAGCTCAATGCGTTTCCCGACCCCGCGGTGTGCAAGACGACGGCGGAGGCTGTGATGGCGCGGTTGAACGGAGCGGACGCGGTGATCTTCGATCTGCGCGAGAACGAAGGCGGGTATCCGGGGATGGTGTCGTTGCTGACGGGGTACCTGTTTGCGCAGCCGAGGCATCTATATAGTCCGCGTGGGGATGGGCCGGAGAACTGGACGCGGCCGGTGGCGGGGAGCCAGCTGGTGGATAAGCCGGTATATGTACTGACGTCGAGGGCGACGATGTCGGCGGCGGAACAGTTCAGCTACAACCTGAAGATGATGAAGCGTGCGACGCTGGTGGGCGAGACGACGCGGGGGAGCGCGCATGCTGGCGTGTTTCATCGCATCGATGATCACTTCGGAATGGGGATTCCGGAGGTGAAGGCGAAGAATCCGTATGGCGCGGGGAGTTGGGAGGGTGTCGGAGTGACTCCGGATGTGATGGCGCCTGCGTGGGACGCTCTTTCGGTGGCACAGCGATTGGCGGAGAAGAAGGTGGGGCGGTAGTGAGCTGCGATCGGTTAGGAGAAGGGACTGCGGTGATGAGAATGCCCGAACGCGGACTTGGAATGGGACGGAAGTGGCTGCTGGCGGGAGTGCTGGCAGCGATTGCAGGCGCGAATACCGGGTTGAGTTGGGCACAGGCTCCGGTTGCTACTGGTTCTGCGACTGCTGGGACGGAAGTGGCTGGGGTGTGGGAGGCGAACGCGGCGAAGATGGAGTTCGATGTGGCGTCGGTGAAGCAGAGCAAATCCGGCGACGGGCCGAACTCAAATATTCCGCTGGGGCCCGGGAGTGTGTATGTGCCCAATGGCGGCAACTTCATGGCAACGGGGATGCCGCTGAGCGTCTACATCATGTTCGCGTACAAGATGAGCCCAGGCAGCGCGCAGGCGATGGAGAAGCAGTTGCCCGGCTGGGTGATGACGGAGAAATACGAGATCACGGCGAAGACAGACAAGCACGATGCGACCAAGGACGAGATGCGGCTCATGATGCGGGCGCTGCTGGCAGAGCGCTTCAAGCTGGCGATCCACAGTGAGACTCAGCAAATGCCGGTGTATGGGCTGGTGCTGGCGAAGCCGAGAACGCTGGGGCCGAAGCTGGTGGCGCATTTGGCGACCGAACCGTGCGACACCACTCCGCCAACGCAGGCCAAGGGTGCTAAGGCGCCGCCGCTGACAGTGGCTGGGGGATTTCCGGCGATTTGCGGTGGCATTGTGGGGTTGCCGAATAGCACTCCGGGAATGACTACGCTGGGCGCGCGCAACGTCCCCATTGGGCAACTTGCGAGCGTGCTGACCGGGTTGGGGAACCTGGGACGGCCGGTCCAGGACCAGACGGGGCTGACGGGGACGTACGATTTTGTGCTGGAGCTGGTGCCGATACCCAGGCTGGGGGAGACGGACTCAGCGAACGACCTGGCGGCGGATTCCGCGGGGCCTGGATTGGAGCAGGCGCTGAAACAGCAGCTCGGGTTGAAACTGGAATCGAAGAAGGGTGGGGTGGGGGTGTGGGTGGTGGATCACGTAGAGCATGCGACGCGGAATTGAAGCTGCGGTCATTATGGGTTGTTCTTGGCATCTTGAAGTTCATCGGAAGACGCAAGCAGAATCGTTGTGCCTGAAATGTCGGGCGGTCTCAACCAATCGCCCGAAACCTGAACTATGCGAAACCCGCCTTTTTACGCACTCCAACTCTACTGAAACCAATTTCGCCTCAGAACTCACGCGACATAAAGAGATCGAAAAACTCACCTGTTGCCGAACTGAGACAAACATTCGCGTTCAAAGTTCCACTAGCCCTGCGAGTAAATCCCTTATCATCGACTTCGATTCGCATTGTCGTAGTCGGACAGACCTCCGGCTTCACCGCATAGGCCGCCGCGACCACATCGAACAACAGCGGCGATCGATGATTCGCAGCCGCGTTCCATTCCGCCGTCAACTCGTCCAGCGCCTTCGTCATCCCCGTCTTCTTCCCGAACAACTCCGCCTGCCGCGCCGTATCGAGTGGGATCTGCGTCGAATCGAGCGGCATCATATACAGCGGTACTCCCGAACCAAACAACGCCTTCGCCGCCGCAACATCGTTCACGATATTCCACTCCGCATCGGGCGTCTCCTTGTTGCCATACCCACGCTCAACCGATCCGCCCATCAGCACGACCCGCTTCAGCTTCCCAAAAGTCTTCGCATCCTTCGCGATCAGCACCCCCACGTTCGTTAGAGGCGCCACCGCCACCAGCGTGATCTGCCCCGGATTTCTGCGAATCGTATCCAGTACGAACTCAATCGCATCTGGGTAACTCCGATCAGGTGAGCCCTCCGCCCACCTGCTCTGGCTAAAATGTGACTTCCCGCCAGTCTTCGGCCCCTCGTACACCGGAACCTCACCACGCCCTGCCGCATTTAGAAACCGCGTCGCAAGCCGGGCCCGCAGATGGGTATCCTCAAATGCAGTCGTCACCCCGAGCACCTGCACCTCCGGGCTCCTCAGCAGAAACCCAAGCGCATACGCATCATCGATGTCGTCGCCAATATCCGTATCGAAGATCACCTTCGCAGCGCCAGCCTGCGGCACAGCAGGATGAGCTGGACCGGCCACCAGTGAGAGCAACACAATCAAGAAGAGCGTCCCACGCATGCTCCCCATGCTACTCCTGCCATTCGACCCCATCGGAACAAGATCGCGATATGCAGACTGGTTATTGCGTTCCTTTTCGCAGAGAAATTGTTTGCTTGCGGACAAGTCGAGCTGGCAGGTTTTGCCGGCAAGTTTCCGAAAATGCGGGCGGTCTCAACTGGTCGATGCAACACTGGCTTGCAGTTTACTCGCCGGCGTTTCAAAGCCCAAGGTCTTTCGCGGGCGTTGATTCAGGCGCAGAGCTACCTTGTTAAGATCGGCTTGAGA
>Ga0073928_10009308_pt1 | contig 11996 bp, 20 predicted proteins | sample PaiPotPPA55metaG_FD_76969 | JGI IMG/M metagenome (GOLD analysis project Ga0073928, IMG submission 76969) | Iron sulfur acid spring bacterial and archeal communities from Banff, Canada, to study Microbial Dark Matter (Phase II) - Paint Pots PPA... ...
AGTTTCAGAGCTTCGGTCCTCCACCACTCTGAGAAGCAAAGCGGTGAAAAACACTGCACGGGAGTTTTGTGCCTTGACAACGCCTTCGCTCTTATCGAGCGCCACCCGTCCGCATCCTGGACGCGTACCTGTACACAAATTGTTCCTACGTCCAGTAGAGGTTGCATAACTCGGCGAGTAAAACGGTGATGAGCCGGTAGCTTAGTTCGGCAAAGCTTCCCACCGTTAATGGGAATGACGTGGGTTCGAGGCCCACCCGGCTCATCACCAGAGGTTAGCTATAACACCCGATTCGCTTACTGATGTCAACCACCTAGAAGTACAGGTTGTGTTGATTTGAAGGACAGGGGTAAACACTGTAAGGGGCTTCTTACTATAATTTATTCTCGCGTGGATTGAAGCTGCCAGGTGCAGAGCCCAGGGCGTTTTTCTCCATGGCCGCTTGTTCCATAGCCTTCGCTATCACGGTCGCAGCAACTGCAATCCAGCATTGGCACGCGGTCGGCAGTTCCGAGGAGGTGTCTATGGACACAAAGCTGGTTCATCGCAAGGTGGTACGTAACTCGATTCTTGAAGCAATTCAAGCTATCTGGACGGCGGCCATCGGAGGCGTCCTGGCAACTTGAGTCCACGTACACCTGTAGCTATCACGTCTTGCCGATCAAGTCCTACAATTTGTGGCGCATCCTAGGAAAGTTGTGGGGAGCTGCCGGGCAGGGTGGCGGGCAGCGTTATGCCCGACGGCGTTGGCACGAAGTGGAGGTACGCCTCGGCGGCGAGCGCGTTGGGGATCCAGCAGAGCCAGGCGATGGCGGGGTACGCGATTGAAAAAGGCCAGTGAAACACGATACTAAGAGGCAGGTACATGCGCAGGGTGATGGCTGCGGCGGTGAGGGCGTAGCTGCGAATCATCCAGCGCCGGTGCGTGATGGCATCGCCTCGCAAGATGAAGCGCACGGCTAGCCCGGTCGTTGCAATCCAAGCGGCGCCGAGCGTGAGAAATCCCGAGGCAGCTACCCAACCGGTCTGCGCATGCGGCGCGATCCAGACGGAAGCGCACCAGCCCAGCAAGACGGCGCCGCAGTAGATCCATCCCAAGAGGCGATGGCGATTCCAGTTGCTTTCACGGAAGCGGGGGACAAACTGCAATGGGCCTGCCAGCAAGGCGATCGCGCCACCCAAGGCGTGTAGCGAAAGCGCTATGCGCCGCTGGCTGAAATTATCGATTGGCGCAGGAAAGGGCACGTGCGGCAGCAGGTAGCGAAGAGCCTCCAGCGCGTTCACAAAAGCGAAGAGCGCAAGCACGTACCACAAGACTTTAGGCAGGAGTCTCACGTTGGTTGATATTGCCACGCTTCCTTCCCTCGGGGGGGCACACTTTGCGAAATCCTACGCAGAGTGATGGCGGCGGCGGTGAGAGAGCGTGGCTGCAACGTTCTTATGTTAACTGGTTCGGAAACTCACCTTTAATCCTTCGTTTGCTGGCGCTCCTATAGGCCATTATAGAGGTCCCCTCCACCGGCCTATTAACGGAGTTTCAAAACGCACGTCTGTTGGGAATTATTTGAGCGCCGAAGACAAACAAAAGATGGGAGTGGCGGCCGCGACCGTGGAAGGCGCAGGCCAGCTACGTGTTCTTGCCGTGGACGATTCGCCGTTCTCGCGCAAGTTGCTGGAGCATGCTTTGCGGGGGCAACCGTACGAGGTGGCCTTCGCCAAGGATGGGAACGAGGCTCTGGCGTTGATCTCGGAATTTCGCCCGAACATTCTTATCACCGACTGGATGTTGCCGGATTTGTCCGGCCCGGAGCTGTGCCGAAAGATCCGAAGTGAATCGAAGAGCGCATATACGTACGTAATTCTACTTACGAGCAACGTCGAGAAAGAGAGCGTGGTGGAAGGTTTGGCGGCTGGGGCGGATGACTATCTAACTAAACCCTTTCATGCGATCGAGCTGGTGGCCCGGGTCGGTGTGGGCCGCAGAATCATCGAAATGCACCGCGAGATTGAGGAAAAGAATAAGCTCCTGGAGTCGGCCGCGCGGAAAGATTTCCTTACGGGTTTGCCTAATCGGCGAGCCGTCGAGGAATATGCGGCCAAGCAACTGGGCGGAGCGATCCGCCACGCATATCCTTTCTGGGTGATTCTGGCCGATCTCAACAAATTCAAGATGGTGAACGACCGATACGGTCACCTTGCGGGCGATGAGGTGCTGAAGCGCTTTGCGGGGATTCTGAAGAAAAACACGCGGACGTCGGATATTTGCGGGCGGCTGGGTGGGGACGAGTTCATTCTAGTGGTCACGCACGTTCCGGTTGGGCATGTCTCGAGTCTGGCCGAGCGGTTGGGTTCGACCTTTACCATCGAAGAGTTCACGTTTGAGGGACAACACGTCCAAATGACCGGGAGCTTTGGCGTGGGCGGATTTGAGCATCCGGACCGGCCCGAATTCCGCCAGCTCCTGGCGCGGGCAGACTCGGCCCTGTATCAAGCCAAGACGGACGGGCGAGTACGGGTCAACACTAAATAGAGGATTTCTTGCGCGTGGCCTACGCTTTCGGGTGAAAGGGTAGGGAGTTCGGGCTTCTTCTTTTGTATTAAGGACGCATATTTCCATCAACAATATACGCGCCAATAGATGGCCCGGCTGGTGTCGAGGTGTCTGGCAGCGTGACAAGAACGCGCTGGCCCGTGTGTTGGTCAAGTATGAGGTACTCACCGGGCGAGGACAGCGCGAGCTTCTTAATGCGGGCTTTGGCAGCTACAAAGGTTTCTGCCGTACCACGCCACAGCACAGTGCCATCCGGATCTGCTTTGAAAATATCGAGAGGGTAGAACATCGCTGAGACCTCCCTTTCTTGGAAGTACTTTTGTACCAATTCAGAGCACTCGCGTCTGTCGCGTTTTGGACATGCCCTAACGCATTTTTTTGATTTACCCGACAAGTTTTTCTTTTCTGTGAAACAGGACTTTCTATGAAGGGGAAAGGGCGTGAAGAAAATCAAGCGATCTTACGAATTTCCCGGATCGCTGCCGATATTATTGCAACACGCCGCGATGAAGCTCGCACACCGATTGAATGAGTGCCGAAATATCAGCAAGTAGCTATCGGTTACGCGCACTAGTTGTGTTCCTTTGTGGACAGACGCTTCTCTGGCGATGCACTAACCTATTCAATGGATTCCGGTTTTTCCGTCTCCTTTTCCTTCGTCGAGTCCAAAATGGTAATTGTGGCTAAATCCGGCGTGCAAATGCTGTTGGTCATGATGACGGCTTCAACCGTGCTCCTGGCTCAAAGCAGCGGGCCGGATACGCCTCAGAACCATGCCAGCTTCGTGGATGCGCGTCAGATCGTGATCCCCTCGGTCCTGGCCACCGAACGCAGTTGGCAGGCGCGTGACCGCTACACGTACATCGAACGCGATGAGGATCGCAGGTTGAACTCGCTCGGGCAGGTAAAATCGGAGAGCGTCGACGTGACGAAGATGATGGTCGTCGACGGCGCTCGCTTCGAGCAGCTCCTGGAACACAACGGGCAACTTCCATCGGCTAAGGAACAAAAGAGAAGTGACGACGATCTCGACAGGCTGAAGCACGAAACGCCGGACGAGAAGACGGCGCGATTGCGCAAGGACGAGGAAAACAGGGCCTTTCTTCGGGACATCCTTGAGGCGTTTGACTTCCGTTTAGTCGGCGAAGAGATAGTAGGCGGCAGGTCGGCCTACGTGCTCCAGGCTACGCCTCATCCGGGATACCGCGCTCACGGCAAGTACGCCAAGATGTTCTCGAGGGTGGAAGGCAAGCTTTGGGTGGACAAGCAAGACTTCGGGTGGATCAAGGTCGATGGGCAGGTGACCCAGTCGTTTTCGCTGGGGCTAATCCTGGCGCGTGTGGAGCGCGGTTCTCACATCATCATGGAGCAGACACGTGTTGGTGAGTCTGTTTGGGTGCCGAAACGGGTCGAAATCCGGGCAACGGCGCGAATCCTTTTCTTAAAGAGTCTCGGCATCCAAAGGACCCTTACTTACACCGACTATCGCCCCGCGTCCGATGGACCCTATTCCGTGAGCAGATAGCGGCTGCATTATCTGGGAGAATTTTCATGAATCGAAGCAGCGAGCCAACTAAAACCGATATAGAACGGAGAGCGTACCAACTTTTTCTCCGGCGTGAAAAAACGGAGGGCCGAGCAGTGGAGGACTGGATTCAGGCCGAAAGAGATGTGAGGGAAGATTTCGCTCGGAACAAACGTTTAGAGTCCGTCAGTCACGACCATACTTCGCTTCACGCGACCGCCGCATAGCTTTGTGCACGTACTGTGTTGCTTCTGCGGTAACGGTAACCTCAACGCGAGCGCCCTTCTGGAGCTTCACATCGTTGCCATGTTCATCCGTTAAGGTATTTTCAATAAGGAGATGATCTCGATGCCGCGGGTCGGCGGCGTCCACAGCAATTTGTGCCCTTTCCGGTTGGCCCGGACGTAGAGACGGGATGATTTTGTCGACGGTTCCGGGCATGGTGGTAGCTGGCTGTTCTGGAGTTCGCGCAGTATCCAGACTCAGTTCCGTTATTCTTGCGGACCTGGCCATGCGCGGCTTCGCCATTTCCTTCTTGACGCTGATACGTGTCGCGTTGCCGGGTTCTCTCTTACGTTTCTTACGCCGCATATCTTCAACCAGAAAAAGCGTAACCAAGTCGCGCCGCATCATGGAGTAGGCGCTTAGTGTCTACGTAGAGCGAGTAGGTCTTATACTCGGCGTTCTCCTGAAGCATCACCATCAGCCGCTTAGCAAAGGGTAGTGGTCCAGCAGTGCAAGTGGCCAGTAAGACGGATGTCTTCTCAGCTTCAACAATGTAGCTTTCGAAAGCTGTAACGCAGCTCGCGTGCAATTTCGCAAATTCCGTTTCGTTCACTGAGAGCCGCCTTAATATTGGTCCGAGACCTAATGTGAGAAACTTTTGACAGCAGCTGCTTCCGTATTGCAAACCTGGAATACTGTCGCCAGCCTGGTGGTTTGCAAGACTTCCTGGAATCTACAGCCCAAGTCACACAGTTTGAGCGACGCGCCCTCGGCTTTTGCGCTCAAGTGGGCGGCGAACAATGTCCCTAGGCCCGAGCTGTCGATAGACTCAACCCGGCTCATGTTCACGACGATTTGTTTCTTTCCTTCGGCGATCAGGTTCTTCAATTTGTCACGCAGTGCATTGTCTTCCTCGCCGAGCACGATGCGACCGTCGAGTTTCATAACGGAAGTGCCGTTCGTTTCGCTGTTCGTTATCTTTAACCCCATAGTGTGCTCCTTACTGCACCGACGAAAACCCGTGGACGGAAAAGAGGAGGAGGGGGACAGGACCTGCGAGTACATGCGTGAGGTGGAAGGCACCTGTCCGTAAGCGAGCCGTAGTTTCTCGCGTCACGCATGATTGATACGAGAAGGGTAGCATTTAGGAGATAGCGAAACTGTTCCGTATGAAACAGTTTCCGACTCGTTCAAAATCGGTGGCCCACCCGGTCCAAAAACGGAAAGTCAAAAGCCCGACACTTGCAAGAACCAGCGGCGCAAGGATGGGCCACCGGTCCAATGGAACACGAGTCGTCTATTTGCCACCTGCCGTATGCGGCCGATCAAGATTGTTTGACAGCATAGAACTTTCTCGGCGAAAAGCGCATCGGTGAATATAGGGCCAGGTCCCTAGAGATCGTAGGTCGAGGATTGTATTGAAAGAGGGTAGTGCAATGAATCGAAGCATTAGCAAGATAGTGGTTGCGGCCATATTCGTGGCTGCTGTTAGCGTTCAAGCCGAGGCCGTCGTGCGTTCCAAGGCGATCGTGGTGGAATCCCCCTCGGATCTCCCCGAATTGGCGCAAGGTCGGGGTGAAGCCATGTATCTACACCGTACGGCCGAGGGACGGGCGATCCTATATATCGAACGGGAGCAGGGGCGAACGCTCGCGGTCCTCGACGTCAGTGACCCTGCAACCGTCAAGGGCGTTGGACAGGTTTCGCTTGACGCCCCAGCCCCGTATGACTTTGTGCAGGACCTTGCAGAGTCAGCAGTGCTGATTCATTACCGCAATCACTCGGGATTTGCGGTTATTGGTTTCAAGAACTACCGACAACCAGTGCTAAAAAGCGAACCGGCGTACCTGCACCCGGCCAGCGCGCAGCCTGACGGTTCGAGCGGCCTACTGTTGGTCTCCAGGAGTGGCGCCAGTGCGCCGCCGGCTCGTGAACCTGAATATGAGGTTCTGAATATTTCGAATCCGTCGAACCCCACACCGCTGGCCACAATTCAGGGTGTGATCCAGCGCCTGGATAGACCATCGACCGGTACAGTTTTCCTCTTGAACGACCAAGGTCTTACGGTCGTACGATGCCTCGGTGCGGAGCAGGAACACAAGACAGAGCAATGGCAGAAGGAACACCCTGGATAGGCCACAAGCAGGGGGGGCGCACCCTTGTGCTCAATTCAATACACATAAGAGTGTAGCGCCTGCGTAGAACTGCTTGTAAGGCAAGAGCCGGTCGAGAATTGGAGGCTTGACCGACTAGAGTCAGTCTGATTTGGGGGCGACAATGTCGCCAGAATGGCTTCAGCCCAATACGATATTTTCAAACAGCATAACTCACAACTAATTTGGATCGAATCCGCACGCGATCTAATCGCCGCCAAGAAGCGCATAAGCGACCTTGCTGAGCAAAACGGCCATCAGTATGTGGTGTATGACCAGCGCGCAAAACGGATAGTCGCAAGCTCTAAATAAGACGGTCCGATGGATTAGCGTTGGTCAGGATCGGCGGCGAAGCAACGATGATCCTGACGGACCCAGCCTGACAATTAGTGAGGCTGCTTTTCTTGGTGCGTTGCGCCGTGGGCGAAGCCGTCGTGACAGTAACTTATTTCGCGCAAGACTTGGCGTTCCGCTTCCAACCAATCCTCTAAGGGCGATCCGGTCACTTTTGTCTGATGAATTTCGTAAGCGCGCTGCTGAATACGATGTTCCAGCATGGGGTCCGGCAGTCGATCCATTTTTTACCTCTAGCAGGGAAGGTGTGAACCTCTCAGTCGGAAAAGCAGGGTGCGGTTAGTCAGTAGGAGAGCGATCGGAGGGTAGCAGAGAACGAACGCAAGCGACCAGCTTGTCCATGCCATCCGTTTTGTCGATGATGGCTTTGACGCCCACGGCCGATGCCAATGCGTTCCCGAGCACGTTCTGATACAACGTGAGCATAACGATCGGAACGTCCGGCATTGTTTTACTGAGAATGGATGCGGCGTCCGCTCCGTTCATTCGGGGCATGGCCAAATCCAACACAATCAGATCGGGGTTCAGCTTTTCCGCCTGCTCGATTGCCTCTAGCCCATCCGCAGCTTCCCCACACACTTCAAATCCGTCGCGCTCCAGGAAAAGCCGAATAATGTCGCGAACGGAGTCACCATCGTCGATCACTAAAATTCTGCGCCTGCGGGCAGCATTATTAGCGGCGCGCTGCGTAGACGCGGCTCTTTGCGGTTCAGGCATTGAACATGACTTTACGGCATTCGCATATTCAAAAACATACAGCAAACCCTTTAGCTCGTTAGAGCAGGTGAGCATCGGAGAAAAACTGGAGCGCATTCGTCGCCATTGGCTCGTCGTGAATTTCGCAAGATCAAAACGACCGGCTTGCAGAAACAAAGGAGTTGACCCACACCGTGTGTGGCGCTAGGTTATTCCTCGTTTCCCGGAGCATTCAGCCAGTTGCTTAGCTCTTCGGTTCCCCTGAGCAAAACGAGCTCGACCGGAACTCGCAAGATTAACTCGGCTTTCGTGATCATGTTAAGAACTGTATCCGGCGATGTCACCGCAGAAGCAGCCGAGGGATTGGGCCAGTCTTAGGAGGACGTTAAATGCAGGGCCTAGTCAGATGGTTCAATAATACAAAAGGGTACGGCTTCATCGGGCGCGATGAGGGTCCAGATGTATTTGTCCACTATTCGGGAATCGTGGGCGAGGGATACAAAACCTTGGACGAAGGGGACGCGGTTGAATTCGAAATTGTCCAAGGCGCTAAAGGACCGCAAGCTGCCAATGTCACCCGCCGTACTTTCAATTCAGCGGCGCCGCACCATCAAGTCGTCATGGACGATAAGAAACCTGATGTGCCGCCCCGTTTGGCTGCGTACGATCCGAGTAATGTTCCCGAATGGGTGAGACTGCTGCGCGAGGATTTGCTTAACGGTTTGCACGTTGCGCCCACGTACACAACTGTAGTGGATCGGGATCGGAAATACGTCGACGTTTCAAAAAGCTTCTGCGAGCTGGTCGGTTACCAGATCGAGGAGCTGATTGGAACGCCCTACGACGTCTTGACCGCGCCGAACACCACCGACATTCCAACGACGCACGACCTTCTTTCCAGGGTTGGATACATGCACGGCCTGTGGACGCTGGTTCATCGCACCGGATACCGTATTTTGATTCGATATGAAGCTTGGATCCGAGCGGACGCGAATATTCAATCGAATATAGAAGTTGTGCAGGCCGTTCTGTAAGTGCGAGGGATTAGCAGATTTAGAATTAAGTGCTCGGCCGCGCTTCATTATTCGTGCTTTGGCTTTACTGGGGACTTTCGGTTGATCGGACCATCGAATATGAGCGTTTTGTTCTGTGTAGTCTGGCTGAATATCATGTACTCGCCCGGCGCGATCGTGGCGAGTTGTTGCACCTTGGATTTCGCAACTTCAAAACTTTCCGCTGCTCCCTTCCACACGTACGTTCCATCTTGCATTTTGAAAATATCTAACGGTGCGAGCATGGGTCGATCTCCCTTGGACAATAGCTAATTCGAGTGCAATCACTCACGTTTTAAAAAAACGTGCTTCCGTCGGCCTCACTTGCGTTTCTGATTATTCCCAACGGATTGGGGAAAAGTTCCGAGCGAATGAAAACCACTTTTTAAAAATTAAACGTGCTACGGTTTTATTAATGGCGGTGCGGCGCATCGTCGCGCATCCAGTGAATCAGGGCATAAAGCATGAAACCGTCACCGAGCAAAGCAACCGTGAGTAATGCGATGACAGTCATCGGCGGCACAATCCTAGCGGCACAATCCTAGCGGCACAATCCGAAATTTGGCGGGCGCGACATCTAAATGCCGTCCGTCGCTCTTGGAAGCGGACGTTAAAGAGAATGTCGCGCCCACAGTAATAGATGCGCGCCGTGGTGTGTCTCGTTACGCTATGTGTGAGTTTTTCTTAAGTTTTTTCTGAAAGCATTTGTAAGCAACAATAACGAATGAACACAGGCGAACAGATTGTTCGTCGCATCGGTTTTGTTAATGACTCGTTAACGCTGACGAGCCGAGCGCAAGAAAAAGCCGGATCGCCGGCCTGCTGCGGGCTGCTGCCTGGGTGATAGGGAAAAAATACGCCGGCGCTTAACCGAAGCGGCAGGGCGCTGCAGCCGGAATGGGAAATGCGACGAGACTACTGCTTGTCGAAGACCATTTGGTTATTGGTTGTGCCTTTTCCGTCGGCGCTTGATTGGGAAATCGTTGTGCTGTTGGTGTCTTTTGATACTTGCACTCTGGAGATTAGGATCGGTTTTCCTGCTTTTTTCAAAATGGCTTCGTAGGAACCGGAGTTGGTTTGCTTGAAAGCGATGGCGTCTGCGCCACCGGGTGCTCCCGGGCCGGTGATGGGGTAATCCTTGCCGTCGAAGGCGACCGTGAAAGTGTAAGCGATCTTGCTTCCGTCCGCGGCGACTCCTTGGAAAGTGTACTTCACTTTATCGCCTGCGGACTCCACGGTGCGAGTCATGCTTTTGGGTGCTGGTCCGGGGCAGTATTTTGATTTTGCGACATTCAATTTCCATGTGCCGAGGGCGGGAGTTTGAGCGAGCACGCGGCAGACGGTTGCGGAAAAGAGGATAGCGATGGCCGCGAATGCGAGAATGCGTTTCATGTTCTCTCCTTGTGACCGTGATCTTGTTGCGATGGATTTTTTGCACGCCTGAGGTGCGCCGAACGGTACGCCGCGGGTGCAGGGATGTCAAGGAATTGTCTGACGTTTATTAGAACTGAGCGCGAAAATGGTGGCTGTTCTGGGCGCGGTAATCTTTCGGGGGAGGCGATCTTAGCAGGTCGATTGCGATTACATCGGGCGTCGATGTTGCGTCACTAAGGCTTCAAGAGATCTGAATTCTTTGTCTAACTCTTCGGCGAGAGTATGGATTTTGCTGATTAGCTTTTGTGCTTCTCTCATTTGCTCGGCGGTGCCGGTTTTCAGGAATTGGTCGCTATTTGCCTGGATATGCTCCAGCGCGACGGAGAGGACGACGCGGAGGTTTGCCAGGTTGTCCAGAAAGCTGCGCGTGGCTGCCATAGGACACACACCTCCGATGGTTGAGGCGTACTGCGGATCGAAGTAGATGAATAGCGCAGGCGGACGGATTTATCTACTGGCTAAAAGGGCAATTTTGGGGCAAGGCGAAAGCGCGCCGGCCGGAAGGCGCGGGCTAGCCCTTCCAGATGTACTTGCCGCCGGGGCAGGGAATTGTTTCTGTTGGATTTTTCTTCTGCAGCGGGAGGCGACACACTGGATAATTTTTCCACCACATAATCGATCACCTTCTATGTGAGCTATTGGGCACTATCTGACTATTGGGCACCTTCTATTGAGCTACCGAGCGATCGCGCTGTTGAGGCACGTCCAGATAGTCGAAAAATGGAAAAACCTATTCGTCAAAGTATGGAAACGGCCGGCTTACAAACGGCCAAGAAGCAGGAGCACCACCAGGATGATTACCACGAGGCCCAAGCCGCCGCTTGGGTAGTAGCCCCAGCTCCGACTGTGTGGCCAAGTGGGCAAACTGCCTAGCGAGAGCAATACGAGAATGAGCAGCAGGATTAGAAGCACGTTTTACTCCTTTCGAGAAAATGGATTATTCGAGGGACGCACACGACTGTGCGCGGCGGCCCCTCGAACGTATGGGGGCCTTTTAATACCTGCAGGATCCGCCTATGGAGTGGATGGAAGTGACTTTCAGGTGGCCGTGCTCGGCATTGTCCTTCTTCACTCCTGTGTCGGCAGCGGCGTCCTTGGCGTCTTCTTTCATGTTGTGAAGCTTCTGATGAGAGACGACGCCGGTTGCGGTGACAGTCTCACCAACGTGCTTGGCAAGAGAGACGCGGCTTTCGCTGCTGTGCAGTTCCCAAGTGCTTCCGTTTTTGCCGGTCAGAAGATACTCGTCGCCCCCTTCGTGTTTCGATAGGCAGCCGGTGATGGTCCTCACCTTGGATTTGGGCTTATCGTTCGCGAGCGCAGACCCGGCGCAAGTGCCCAGCAGAATTATTCCCGCTACAAACGCAACTGATTTCTTCAATTTTCCTCCTCAGTAGATTCAAAGCCACTCGACTCGAACAGCTTGCGTTGAGGAATGTAGCCGCGAGGAACTGAGGTCTCAATCCGGCGAAGAATGTACCGGTGGGCGTGAGATATCGGGTTCTGAGGTGCATTACGCGAATTAACGGGGAGATTTTCATGGAGGGCTTCGCGAAATTACGTAGGTTGCTGTATTTCGGCTGGAATGGGGTGAAGCATCAAACCACCAGTGCGAAGGTCAGCCGCCAACGGGTGGAGCGAGGAACACCGAGTCGGTCGAAGACATTTATCGATGCTGGAACGATTGAGGCGGGCGGCGAGGCGGCGATGGTTCAGGTTTCAGCGAGGTCAGTGACGAGAATGCCGAAATGGGTTATCTATTGTGCGCAATGCAATCGGCCCGCTCCGTACGCGGAGATTGATAGCGCAAGCATTGACTTGGCGGACCCAACCGCTAAGAAACCGATCCTGCCGGACGAGGGCGATAGGTGGGATTGTCCTTTCTGCAAGAAAGAGTCGCGCGTACGGGAATGTGACCTTACGTATAGCTACGCGTGACTTGGGCCCGGCGTGATCCAACTTCAGAGAATTTCGCGGCGTGCAGCGAGGGTGATTTCCTACTCGCGTCC
>Ga0073928_10009309_pt1 | contig 11995 bp, 12 predicted proteins | sample PaiPotPPA55metaG_FD_76969 | JGI IMG/M metagenome (GOLD analysis project Ga0073928, IMG submission 76969) | Iron sulfur acid spring bacterial and archeal communities from Banff, Canada, to study Microbial Dark Matter (Phase II) - Paint Pots PPA... ...
GAACCGGAGACTCCGGTGACTTCAGCGCGCCAAGAACCAGTAACGAAGGCCGCCGGAGTTCATCCGGCGGCTTTTTTTTCACGTAGCCGAACGATTTCGGCCGACACGCTCACGCCCATAGCGGCTTATGCAGAACTTGCCACGCCGGGTGCCTCGTGTTTGCTCGAAAGCGTGGAGAGTGCCGGCGGCCGCATATCTCGATATTCGTTTGTCGGCATCGATTATATCGACGCGCAGCAATTCGAGGGCTCGGACGATCTCATCGAACGGGTTCGCGCGTTTGTGCGGAAACATCGAATTGACGAGCAAGGCGCGCAAGCGCCGCTGGGCGGAGCACTCGTGGCGTTTTCGTACGATGCGGCGCGGCCGTTCGCGCGGCTTCGTCCGCGTCAAGATGGCGCGCCATTCATGCCCGCTGCGTACGTCGCCGTTCCGCGGACTTGGCTCGTCTTCGATCATTTCACAGACCGGTTGACGATTTGGACGTCCGGGTCGCATGAGCGAGAACTCGATGCGCGCATCGACGGCTACGTCGAGCGTTTGCTTACGATGCGTCCGAGCTTACCCGGACGCGTTAATGCCAGCGGTCAGATGACCGCCTCGCTTGGACACGACGAATATTTAGATCGCGTTGCTACCGTGAAGCAATACATTTCAGACGGCGAAGTCTACCAGCTCCAGCTCGGCATACGTTTCTCTGCACCGTTCGAAGGCACGGCGTTCGATCTGTACCGCGCCGTGCGTTCGCGCAATCCATCGCCGTATATGTTTTATGTCGATTCGCCGTTCGGGCAATTGCTGGGCGCGTCGCCCGAATTTCTCGTAAGGCTGGAGGGAAGCAAAGCGCGCATCCGTCCGCTCGCGGGAACGCGGCCGCGCGGGATCGATGAAACTGCCGATATCGAAATCGCCGACGAACTCCTGCACAACGAAAAAGAGTGCGCGGAGCATGTAATGCTCGTGGATCTCGGGCGAAACGATCTTGGGCGCGTTTGTGCGTTCGGCAGCGTTCACGCGACCGAGCTCTTGGAAATCGAGCGGTATAGTCACGTTATGCACATCGTTTCGGACTTAGTCGGCGATTTGCGTGCGCAGTGCGATGGGTTGGACCTGTTCAAGTCGGGTTTCCCGGCCGGAACCGTTACCGGAACGCCAAAGATCAGGGCGATGCAACTGATCGACGAACTCGAGCCCGTGGCTCGCGGTTTCTATGCCGGCAGCATCGGGCGCTGGTCGTACGGCGGGGACTTCGACTCGTGCATTACGCTGCGCAGCATACACGTGCACGATGGCGTTGCGTATTGGCAAGCTGCGGCGGGCATCGTTGCCGACAGCGAGCCGCAGGCGGAGTATGACGAGGTGTATCACAAGACGCAAATTGCGAGGGAGGTACTTGGCCTCGACAAGCTCGGCCGCCCTTCGACAGGCTCAGGATGACAAATGAAGATCCTATTTATCGATAATTTCGATTCGTTTACGTACAACGTCGTGCATTTGCTTGCTGCGCAAAAGGATGTCGAACAGGATGTCGTGCTCAATGACGATGCGCGCATCAAGCCCGAGCTTTTGGAAGAATACGATGCGCTGGTCGTCGGACCGGGGCCGGGAAATCCGGGGCAGACGCCGCAAGTCGTCGATTTAATCCGCGCTGCGGCGGAGCGCGAGATGCCGGTCTTCGGCGTGTGTTTTGGTCTGCAGGCCATCGCGGAGGCGTTTGGCGGCAAGGTGGTGCATGCGCCCGCGCCGATGCATGGAAAAACCTCGGCGATCATTCATGGCGGCACCGGAATCTTCGAAGGCTTGCCCACGCCTTTTACGGCGACGCGCTATCATTCGCTATGCGTTGATCCCGCCTCGCTCCCCGAGGAACTCGAGGTCTCCGCGCGCAGCTCGGATGGCGTCGTTCAAGCCGTCACCCACCGCACGCTGCCGATCAGCGCCGTGCAGTTCCACCCGGAATCGGTTTTGAGCGAGCACGGGGAGCGGATTGTGCGAAACGCCCTTCGACATGCTCAGGGGGGTGTTTGACAGGCGCTTGGGGGCATGATAGAGTCGCAGAAATGACGACCTTGGTTGCGCGTAATTATTGGTGGTGGCTTGCCGCACGTTCGATGCCGGTGAGTTAAGCGCGTTTCCAGAAACTCTTAAAAGATTTGGAAGGCCGCCCTTACCGGGCGGCCTTCTTCATTTTCTCCCTCTCTTAGGAAGCCACGATGTATAAGCTCGCAAGAAAACAACCCCAGCAGCACTCGATCGTCCGCATCGGAAATGCGAGATTTGGTGACGGCAGCTTCACGATGGTTGCCGGTCCCTGCTCGATCGAGAGCCGAACACAAATCGAGCGCACGGCGCATTTCGTGGCGAGCGCCGGCGCGGTGCTGCTTCGCGGAGGCGCGTACAAGCCCCGTACGTCGCCGTACGCATTTCAAGGACTGGGCGAAGAAGGCGTGCGGCTCATCGCGGCAGCGGGTCGGAATGCGGGCATTCCGACCGTGGTCGAGGCGCTTTCGGAGACGCAGCTGCCTGTGCTTACGCGCAGTATCGACGTGATTCAAATCGGCGCGCGCAACATGCAGAACTTCGCGCTGCTGCAAGCGGCGGCGCGCACCGGGAAGCCGATTTTGCTCAAGCGCGGCGCGTCGGCCACGCTCGACGAGCTGCTGTACGCGGCGGAATATATCTTGGTGGAAGGCAATCCGAACGTCATTCTGTGCGAGCGCGGGATTCGCGGCTTCGACCCGCAGACGCGTAACGTTTTCGATCTTGCCGGCGCGCTGCGCCTCAAAGAACTGACCCATCTGCCGGTCATTGCAGATCCGAGTCATGCGACGGGCCGAGCGACGCTCATTGAGCCAATCGTCCTGGCCTCGGCGGCCGCGGGGTTGGACGGTGCAATCGTGGAGGTGCACCCCGACCCCGCCGTCGCCCTTTCAGACGCCGAACAGGCACTTGATTTTCCCGCCTTCGAGCGAATGATGGGGCGCCTCGACGCGCTCGGCGTGCTTCAACATGCTCAGGGGAGGGCGTCGTGATGCCGGACCGAAACGCGCGGCGTTGTGATAATGCTGACGCGGCCGAACGGCCATCCGATCATGGTCAACGCGGACCTCATTGAATCGATCGAGCCGGCGTCCGATACGGTCGTCACGCTCGTGAGCGGCAATAAGATTATCGTGCGCGACTCCTTGGAGACGATCCAGGAACGCGTTGTTGCGTTTAAACGGAGAATTTACGGTCCAGGGTAGGGCACCGGCCAGCTAACGTAGTAGCAGCGGCTTCATGCCTTTCGTCGGTCAATACATAATGGCACTGCTCGTAGTAGCGCTAATGCTCTTCGGGCTTTACGGAGTGGCACGCGCGCTCGGACGCAGACGGATCGTCACCTTGGCGGACAAGCGGCTTGTGACGGTTGTCGAATCAACCTCGCTCGCGCAAAACACCGCGCTGCACGTTATCAAAGTCGCAGACCGCTATTATTTGGTCGGAGGCGGAAGCGGCAACGTCTCAACCCTGGCCGAGGTACCGGCCGAGCAGGTCGAGCCGTGGATTCGCGAACAGCGCAACCTTTTCGCGCAACAGACGCACTCACTGACCGGCTTTCTAAAACAGCTTCGCAAACCTCAACGATAATGCGCACATTTGTCCCGGACAATATTGAATCTGTCATCCTGAGGTATTCGCAAGCTTGTCATCTGAGGTATTCGCAACCTTGTCATCCTGAGGAATCGCTAACTTGTCATCCTGAGGTATCGAAGGACCCCGAGCCTGTCGAGGGGTGATCTTGCCGGTTAGAGTATTCAATGCGCAAAATGGGAACGTGAAGCACCATGTTCACGAATAGCAAAGCCTTCGGTGGTTTCTCAGTTGATGATATTAACAAGGCTAAAGAGTTTTACGGCAAGACGCTTGGGTTGAACGTCACAGAAGAGCACGGGTTGCTGACGTTGCACCTTGCGAGCGGCTCGAACGTGATCATCTATCCAAAGCCAAATCACGCGCCGGCGAGCTTCACGATTCTCAATTTCCCGGTGAGCGACGTCGAACAGGCCGTTGACGATCTGACCAAACGCGGCGTGAAGTTCGAACATTATGAGGGCGACATCTCGACCGATGAAAAAGGCATTCACCGAGGTGAGGGTCCGGACATCGCGTGGTTCAAAGACCCCGCGGGTAATATCCTATCGGTACTTAAGCCTGACTAGAAATATGAGAACTGGCCGATCTGATTCGCAGCATTCTCTGTAAAATACAGCTTGCCGTCGGGGCCGAGCGTGATCCGCGTCGGGTTCGAATTCGCGGCCGTGATTGGATATTCGGTGTACGTCAGTGAATTCGGATTGAATTGACCGACCGAATTGTTCGCCGGGTCGAGAACCACCAGGTTGCCGAACAGACTCAGCGCCAGGCCTGTAGCGCTCTTTGCGCCGGTCAGCGGATATTCGTTCAAAACGCCGGTTGAGGTGAGCCGCCCGAGTTTAGGTCCCAACGGATTGTTCTCAGTGAACCACATGGCGCCGTCAATCCCTTGAACGATGTCGACCGGGCTCGTGACCGTGCCGGCCACGGGATACTCGTGATCGACGCTGTTCGTCGCGGTATTTAGATGCCCGATTTTCCCGGCGGCGTTCTCACAAAACCACATGTTGTTGTCGGGACCAAGCGCGATGCCGAGCGGGTTCGCGGCAGGAGTGATGGTCGCAAACGGCCCCGTCACGGTGCCGCCCGTCGTAACCTGACCGATCGCACTGTTGGCCGGGTCGGTAAAGTACATCGTGTTCTGTATCGCGCCGTTGGCCATGTATGCCGGCGCTGCATTTGCCCACGGTACGGGGTACTCGGTTACAGGCGTCGCGCTCACGAACGAGGTTATCGTTGCAATGTTGTGGGCCGTCGTCTCCGTAAACCAGATGAGGTTGTTGGGGCCGACGATGATACCCGTGGGGCCGGCCGCCGGAGTCTTGGTTGCGATTTCCTTAAAAACACCCCCGGTGCTGAGCTGGCCAATCTTGCTTGCGGCGTTCTCGGTGAAATAGAGGAAGCCGTCCTTGCCCGCAATGATGCCGGCGGGTCCCGAGGCGGCGGTCGGAATCTTGTACTCGAAGCTCACGTTGGGCGTAATCGGCGATGGCGTGGGAAGTGGGCCGCTGCCGATAACTTTGCCGTTTCCGCATCCGCCCAGTGCAAGAGCGCAAAGAATACTGATGGCCCCCAGGCCGACACAACCGCGCAAACTCGTCTCCTTTTGAAAGGGCACCCGCACGAGGGGGCGCCAAACCTCCCGCCTCTTCGGGGTTAAGTGTCCGTGTCCCGCTCTAAGAAAAACCTCGCTACCAACCGATTTAAGAAGGGATGCCCTACAAGCGCCGTTCGTAGGCGGCCGCGGCCACGACCTGGGGCGCCGGTTAGAGCAAATGTTACTGCTTTTGGGAGCGCCTATGAGTAAGCGAGTCCTTATCGTTGACGACGCCGTCGTCATGCGAATGATGATAAAAGGGATTTTGAGCAAGAATGGATTCGATGTGGTCGGCGAGGCCCAAAACGGCGTCGAGGCCGTCGATAAATACAAAGCTCTGACTCCGGATTTGGTGACCATGGATATGGTCATGCCGGAAATGGACGGCATTACTGCGGTGCGTCAGATTATCGGCCACGATCCGAAAGCCAAAATTATTATGTGCACGTCGATGGGGCAGCAGGCATTGGTCGTCGAGGCGATTCAGGCGGGCGCCAAATCGTTCATCACCAAGCCCTTCCAGCCGCCGAAGATTCTCGAGACCATCAGTAAGGTGTTGTCTTGATCGCACAGACCCTGACGCTCAACGAACTCCAAAAAGACGCGCTCAAAGAGGTCGGCAACATCGGAGCGGGCCATGCCGCGACCGCGCTCTCGCAGCTGCTCAATGCGAAGATCAACCTCAGCGAGCCGCGCATCGACGTTGTCAAATTCCGGGATCTCGCGTCGCGCGTCGGTCATGAGACCCGGCTGGTCGCCGCGCTACACATGTACATCCGCGGCGAGGCTCCCGGGCAGATGGTCGTGCTCTTCGACCGCGAGCAGTCCGTCGACTTCGTCGCAAAGTTCCTCAAACGAGTCATCGGCGACATTCAAGTTTTCGATTCGATTTCGGACTCGACGCTCAAAGAAATCGCCAACATCATTGCCGGATCGTATCTCTCCGCGATCAATAATCTCACCGGCCAGAACGACCTGCCCTCGGTGCCGACGCTTTCATACGGTACGATTCAATCCTCATTCCGCACCTTAATGTCGATCCTGCCTGACCAGGATGTCTTCCTCATCGAGAGCGTGTTCCTCGACAAAGAAAAGGAAGTCGCCGGGCAATTCATTCTCATTCCGGAGAACGGCTCGCTCGAGCCGTTACTCTCGGTATTCGGAGTCGAGTGACGCGTTGTCACCTTAGCCTGGACCTATGAACGAGAATCTCTTCGACAAATCCGAGTTCGTCTCGTACTTTAGAGACGAGGCCGAAGAGCTGCTGCAGCAAATCGATGCCGACCTGCTGCAACTGGAAGATCACGTCGCCTCGGGCCATGCCGATACCGAACTGGTGAACTCGCTGTTTCGCGCGCTGCATACGATCAAAGGCAGCTCGGGCATGCTGCAGTTTACCGACATCCAAAATCTCGCACACAAACTCGAGAACCTGTGCGATTTGCTGCGCAAGGAGCGCATGCCGCTCTCCGAGAGCTGCGTCGACGTTCTTTTCTCCGGACGGGATTTTTTGACGGATCTCGTGCATGCGGCGATCGAGGGCGGTGAAACGCCGTCGGGCTTGCTCGATTACGGTGGCCGGCTCGACTCATTCGTCGCCGTGTATGAAGAAACGCCCGTGCCGGATGGGAAGCTTTCCCTAAATGAAGACGAGACAGCCGCGTTCGAAGCTGAGGTTGCACGCCTTTTAAAAGAAGCTGAGCCCGCGGCACCTGCTAATAAACAAAAACGCTCAACTGCGCATCAGACGATTCGTGTCGACATCGGGCGGCTCGATCTCTTGCTGAACCTGGTCGGCGAGCTGGTCATCAACCGCACGCGCATATCAGACATTGCGAGCACGCTCGGACGCGCGCTTACCGATAAAAATGGCGTCGCGGTTGCGCTCAACGGGCACGCCAAAGAACTGGCGCCGCTGGCGAAAGCATTGGCGGACAGCTCGGCGCTGCTTGCGCGCACCACGAACGAGATTCAAGAATCGATAATGAAGGTTCGGATGGTGCCGATCGGACAGGTTTTCGACCGGTTCCCGCGCATGATTCGCGACGTCGCGAAAGCTCGCGGCAAAGACGTGCGTCTGCAAATATCCGGCGCAGAGACGGATCTCGATAAAACGATCGTCGATGAAGTCGGCGAGCCGCTGATGCACTTGCTTCGCAACTGCATCGACCACGGCATTGAGACGCCCGAAGAGCGCGAGCGTCGCGGCAAGCCCCGATACGGAAGCATTTCGCTCAACGCCTATCACGAAGGCAATCAGATCATCATTGAGGTAAGCGACGACGGTAACGGCATCGATCTCGAACGGGTCCGTGAACGCGGCGTCAAGCAAGGCCTGATCTCGGCGGACGACAAGTTGACCGATGGTGAGATCATCGAGCTCATTTTTACGCCGGGTTTCTCTACGGCCGAAGCGATAAGCGATGTAAGCGGACGCGGCGTTGGAATGGACGTGGTCAAGAAAAACATCGCGCGCATCAAGGGCGTCTTCGACGTAAACACCGTTCCCGGCGCCGGTACCACGTTCACGATTAAACTGCCGCTGACCCTGGCGATCATTCAAGCGCTCCTCGTGCGCGTCTCGCGCGAATTGTATGCCATCCCGCTCGATTCGGTCATCGAATCGCAGCGCGTCGAGATGCATGACGTGCGCACCGTGCACGGAAACGAGGTCATCACGCTGCGCGGTCAAGTCCTTCCGCTCGTGCGTGTTGCGGATTTCTTCCGGCTCGGCGGCGGGCGCGATCCTGAAAAGGTCATGATCGTCATCGTCGGCCTGCAAGGCCGTCAGGTGGGCCTTGTCGTCGATTCGTTCCAAGGCGAACAGGAAATCGTCATCAAACCACTCTCGGACGTCGTCGGCCGGATTCCGGGCATCTCGGGAGCGACGATTCTGGGCAACGGATCGATCTCACTCATCATCGACGTGCATTCGCTCGTATCGGAAGCGTATGCCAGCGGGCGCGTCACGCGCGCCGAATACTCGGGGGTCTAGGATGAAAGAAACAATAGACAAGCTGCAGGTCTCAGGCGAGCCGGTTCAGGTCGTTTCGTTCAATCTGGGAAAAGAAGAATACGGCGTGGACATCTCTCAAGTGCAAGAGATCATCCGCATGGTCGAAATCACTCACGTCCCGCGCGCGCCTCATTTCATGGAAGGCGTCATCAACCTGCGCGGGCAGCTCATTCCAATCATCGACTTGCGGACGCGCTTCTCGATGCCTCGCGCTCTGCTCACAAAAAGCACCCGCATCGTCGTAACCGAGATCGGCAATAAGCGCGTGGGGCTCATCGTAGACAGCGTCTCGGAAGTGCTCAATATTCCGATCGAGCAGGTCGAAGAAGCGCCCGACATGATTGCGGGTGCGGGCACCGAGTACATTCAAGGCGTCGGCAAAGTAAACGATCGGCTCATCATCCTGCTCGACTTGACGATGGTCATGTCCGGTGACGAGAAGGACGAGCTGGATACCGTCGAGCTCTCAGCGTAGGCAAGGACGGCATCGAAGGAAGGCACGCTTGCGTGCTCGTTTCTTAATTCATTAGTTGACAGGCGGCGAGGCAGGGCTTATAGTGTAACTAATAAATTAGTAGATGCCTGAGCATTCGATGCGTGGAGGTAGCCGTGGCTCGTAAGAAATCCCTGGTTCTAACTGAGGCGGAATTGCGCCTGATGGACGTGCTGTGGCAAAAAGGCCGGGCTACGGTCGCCGAGGTGACCGAGGCACTCACGCCCCCGCCGCTCGCTTACAATACCGTGCTGACGACCATGCGAATCCTCGAGCAGAAGGGCTACGTGCGGCACGAAGAAGAGGGCCGCGCGTACCTCTACCATCCGCTCGTGCAACGTGATGACGCTGCCAAATCGGCGGTCGGCCAGCTCGTAACGCGCTTCTTCGGAAACAAATCGACCGCGTTGGCACTACGTCTTGTTGAAGAGCAACGCCCCAGCGACGAAGAGCTGCGGCGCTTGAAGAAACTGATCGAGCAGTACGAGGATCAAGGCTAATGCAAGCGTTTACCTCCGCCCTCGACCCCGTTGCGCGCATTGTCGTCGCAACGCTGTTCAACAGCTTGTGGGAGGCGGCGCTGCTCGCGCTCGCCATTTGGGCAATTCTGCGCGTGCTTCCGAATTTGAACGCAACCACGCGATACGCCGCCTGGTGCGTCGCGCTCGTCGGCTCGCTTTTGCTGCCGATTGCAACTGCGATCCCGCAGATCACCGTGCAGCATTCTTCGACGGGCTCTCTCGCGCTGACGTCAGCGCACGTGCCGGCGACTGCCGCGAACAAGCATCGTCCCTCCACAGCGATCGCGAACGTCGCGGTAGCGCCGGCGAAGAATGTGCCGCAGCCGGTTGCGCCCGCGTTCAAGTTGCCCGAGCGCTTGCGTTTCGCGTTGCCCGAATACGTCGCGCTCGCGGTGTTCGCGGCCTGGATCCTCGCAGCGCTGCTTCTCCTCGTGCGTTTGGGCGTGAATCTGTGGCGCCTGGAACACCTCAAACAGGATGCGCTTCCGCTGCCGGTCGATTATCGGGAGCGTCTCTCGCAGTGGTCGATCGCCGAGAAGGGCGAGCGAGAAGTGCGCTTGTGCGTCTGCGATCGAATAGAGGTGCCGGTAGCTGTCGGTCTGTTCGACTCGATGATTTTGATTCCGCAGCATTTGCTGGACACGCTCTCGCCCGATGAGATCGATCAGATTATGCTGCACGAATTGGGACATCTGCGCCGCGCCGACGACTGGACCAATGGACTGCAGCGCATCATTCAAGCATTCTTTTTCTTCAACCCCGCGATTCTGTACATCGCGCAGCAGCTCGATCTCGAACGTGAAGTCGCTTGCGACGACTGGGTCGTGCACCAGACCAAAAGTGTTCGTCCCTACGCGACGTGTCTGACCAAAATGGCAGAAGTAACGGCATGGCCGCATCGCGCGCTTGCGGCGCCCGGCGTGTTCGTTACCCGCCGTGGCCTCTCGGTTCGCGTCGAGCGATTACTGCGCGCCGGACGCAACATTCGCACGAGCGTTTCCTTCGGACCGGCAGGTGCGGTCGTAGCGGCGCTGGTTGTCATGTTCTTCCTGCTCCAGAGCGTTGCGCCGTCGTTTGCCTTCACCATGCCCGAGAGTTCGCCGACTGCGGCGCCGCTCGCCAGAGCGAGTTCGGCACCGATCGCAAAATCGAAAGTCGCGGCATGGCACGAAAGGGTCGTTTATAGGACCCGGGTGATCGATCACACGGTCGTTCACAACGTCGTTGCAGCGGCAACCGCGGCGCCGTCGCCGCAGACCAGAGAGATCACGATTCACCCGATTCACGTTCACGTGCCCGCTAAGACGATACATGTGCCGGCGGTAAACGTGGATGTTCCGGAACAACATTTCCGGGTGCCCGTGATTCCGCGCAGTGCATTCGCGCCGTTGCCGCCGAATTTCGGCAAGGATCTGGCGCGACAGATCAAGGAGACGACGCGCGCAAGTATGGCGGGTGCGATGGCGGGCGCAATGGCCGGTTCGGGCAAGGGCTTCAACTGCGTCGGCTGCGATTACAGCGGGCAGAATCTCTCCGGCCATAGCTTCCGCGGTCAGCGTTTGAGCGGCTCCGATTTCAGCCGCGCGAACCTTCAGAACGCCGATTTCTCGAATGCGAATATCGTCGGTGTTGACTTCAGCCACGCCAATCTACGCGGAGCAAACTTCACGCATGCAGTGCTGAACGGCTGCGATCTGAGTCATGCCGATCTCACCGGCGTGAATTTCGATGGCGTTCAGATGATCGGATGCGACGTGAATGCGCGCTCGCTATCTCCATCGCAGGCACGCGCTCTGCTGTACGCATGCCGGACCGGCTGCGATTTCAGCGGCGCGAATCTGAACGGGCAAAGTCTTCGCGGCGTTGCGCTGACCGGCGTGGATCTCAGCGGCGCCGATCTGCGCGGCGCGGATCTGTCGGATAGTAAACTCAGCGGTGTCGATTTGAGCGGTGCACACCTCGAGGGCGCGCGCTTCAACGGTGCTTCGATCACCGGGTGCGATCTTTCGGGGGTTGACTTGAGTAAAGTAGATCTTTCCAATGCGCGGATGAGCGGCGACAAACTGACTCCGAATTCCATGCGCTGACAACTGAACCGTAGTACCTCAAGAGCGCCCATGGTGGCATGGGCTTGGTTTCGCACACCCATAGGGAGAAGAAATGCTCGGATTAGTGCTTACAATGTTGCTCGCCGCGGTGACCGGCGTTCCGAACAACTGCATGGGATGCTCGATGGCGGGGATGGACTTGCACGGCCAAGACTTGCGCCACGTTTCGTGGGCCGGAAGCGATCTGCGCGGCGCTAACCTGCGCAACGCGAATCTCTCCGGTGCGCATCTCGCCGGTATCGACCTTCGCGATGCCGATCTGCGCGGCGCTGACCTCAGTGGCGCGGAGTTTGCCGGCGTCGATCTGCGCGGAGCGCGCTTGGACGGCGCGCATTTGGATAGCGTGCAACTTGCCGGCATCAACCTCTCCGGTTCGTTTTTACAGGGCTTACATGACGATCAGGCTCGTGCGTTGCTGGCGCATTGCGCCGGATGCGACATAAGCCGCGTGGACCTGCACGGCAAGAACTTGGACGGCATCCACGCCGCCGGCAGCGAGTTTCGCGATTCCAACCTCTCCGGCGCCTCGCTGCGCAACGCGGATCTCCAAGGCGATAGTTTTGAGCGCGCGGATCTGCGCAACGTCAACCTGCAGGGCGCGGCGCTCTGCGGTCACGACACCGA
>Ga0073928_10009310_pt1 | contig 11995 bp, 13 predicted proteins | sample PaiPotPPA55metaG_FD_76969 | JGI IMG/M metagenome (GOLD analysis project Ga0073928, IMG submission 76969) | Iron sulfur acid spring bacterial and archeal communities from Banff, Canada, to study Microbial Dark Matter (Phase II) - Paint Pots PPA... ...
ACGTTCATGTTCCTCGGCGTAGGTGTTCTGGAAGCGTTCCCGATCATCGCGCTGGGCCTCGCGTTCTACGTTCTTCTGGTTGTCGCACAGGTTCCCACGCTCCTCACGCATATCACCGGCGCGGCGAAGTAAGAACCAGTTCTCGATGTTTCTCAAGCTCGACGGGACGTTTATCGTACAGCTAGTCAACTTCGCGATCTTTTTCGCGTTGTTGAGAGTCGTTTTCATTCGTCCCGTCAGCAAAGCCATCGTCAAGCGCCGCGAGTACATCAACAGCTTGACGAACGACTACGACCGCTATCAAGCGGAAGCGGCGTCGCTTCGCACGCAAGCGGAAAGCATTCGTGCCGCAGCGCGGCGCGAGGCCGAAGCCGCCCTCGCCAAGGCGCGGGCGGAGGCATCCAATGAGGCGGCGGCACTCTCGACACAGTACAATCAGCAGGTCGCGCAAATCATCGAGGAAGCAAATCGCATCGTCGCCGCCGAGCTCGATGCGGCACGCTCGTCGGAACCCCAGATCGTGCGTGACCTTGCGAACCTCATGGTCGAGCGTACGGTCATGGAGACGGTCTCGTGAATTACGCGGCGATAGCGGAATACAGCCAGATCGCTTCCTCCGTCCTGTTTTTGGCGGTAATGATCTGGATATGGATCAAATTCATCCAGCCCGCGGTGCTCCGGGCGCAGGAGAACGCGAACGCGCAAATTGCGCAGGCCGAGCGGCATCGCGACGAAGCCAAAGCGATTCTGGATTCGCTGCAAGGCGAAGTCTCAGCCGCGCAGCGCGATGCCGAGGCGATCAGGCAGCGCTGCATTGCGCAAGCGCAAAGCGAACGCGAGGCGATCGTGCGTGAAGCGCGCGAGGCCGGCGAACGCGCTCTGCGCAACGCACAAGGCGAGCTGCAGCGCGCACGCGTTGCCGCCCGCGAGCGATTGCGCGACGAACTGCTCGAACGGGCGCTCGAACTTGCGCGTACGCAGGCGGCGCAGCGCGTCGACGAACGCACGAATTCCAAATTGGTCACGTCGTTCATTTCTGCGCTGGCCGTTCGACAAGGTCAGGGTGACATGGCTATGGCTGATGGCTAACGAAAGAGTCGCGCGGCGCTACGCGCTTGCGATTTTCCAACTCGCCGGCGAGCAGCATGCGGTTGAAGCGGTCGGCAAAGATCTGCACGCGCTCGCTGCGGCCGTCTACGACGACGCGACGACCAAAGATTTCTTTCTCTCTCCGGTGATCTACCGCAAAGAGAAAGAAGACGTGCTCCTCGCCTCGTTCTCTGGCAAGGCGCACGAGATTGCGCTCAACTCGCTGCTGCTGCTGGTTCGCAAGCACCGCGAAAGGCTGCTGACGGAAATCGTGCAGCAGTACGACGCGCTTCAAATGCAGGCGCGCGGCGCCGAGCCGCTGACGATCGCCTCGGCCAAGCAGCTCTCGTCCGACCAACTCCGTGACATGGTCACCCGGCTGGAGCGCATCTATAAGAAGAAATTCGACGTCACGCAGCGGGTCGAGCCGGACCTCATCGGCGGCGTGCGCATCATGATGGGCGATCGCCGCATCGACGGCTCGGTCGAGGGCCGCCTGGAAGAGCTCTCGCGAACGCTGTTTGCGAGAAATTGAAAATGAATACGAACGGGCGCCCACGGGGAGTCCTTGAGATTGCAGAAACCATGAGCGCCCTGCGGAAATGGGGGCCCCGTTTACGGGGGGCGTGGAAGTCAGACTGGAGCGCCTTTTAAAATGATCAACGCTGACGAAATTGCGGGCATCTTAAAACAACAGATCGCGAGCTTCAAGACCGATATACAGGAAGATCAGGTCGGCACGGTCATTGAAGTGGGCGCGAACCTCGCGCGGGTGTACGGCTTGCAAAGCGTGCGCGCATCGGAACTCGTGGAGTTTCCGAACGGCATGCAAGGCGTTGCCCTCAATTTGGAAGAGGACAACGTTGGCGTCGTTATTTTGGGCGACGACCAAGACATCAAAGAAGGCGACAAAGTGCGCCGCACGGGACGCATCGCCTCCGTTCCCGTCGGCGAAGCCATGCTCGGACGGGTGGTCGACCCGCTCGGCATTCCGATCGACGGCAAAGGCGCGATCGAAACGCGCAAGTACCGCACGATCGAGAACGTCGCGCCGACCGTCGTGCAGCGTCAGCCCGTCAAACAACCGCTCTTCACCGGAATACGCGCGATCGACGCGCTGATCCCGATCGGCAAAGGTCAACGCGAACTGATTATCGGCGACCGCAGCACCGGCAAGACGGCGATCGCGATCGACACGATCATCAATCAGAAGGGCAAGAACGTCTTCTGCATCTACGTTGCCATCGGTCAGAAGAACTCCACGGTCGCATCCATCGCCCAGATCCTCGAGCAGAAGGGGGCGATGGAGTACACGACGATCGTCACGGTCAGCCCGTCGGACGCTGCAGCGCTGCGTTGGATTGCGCCGTTCGCCGGCGCAGCGATGGGCGAAGAACTCATGAACGCGGGCAAAGACGTTCTCATTATTTTCGACGACCTCACCAAGCACGCGCATTCGTACCGCGAGATGTCGTTGCTGCTGCGCCGTCCGCCGGGCCGCGAAGCATATCCGGGCGACGTCTTCTTCCTGCATTCGCGCCTGCTCGAGCGAGCCGCGAAGCTTTCGGACGAGCTGGGCGGCGGTTCGATGACCGCGCTTCCGATCGTCGAAACGCAGGCCGGAGACTTCTCCGCGTACATCCCGACCAACGTTATCTCGATCACCGACGGCCAGATCTATCTCACGCCGCAGCTGTTTTTTCAAGGCATCCGTCCGGCGATCGACGTCGGTCTCTCCGTCTCGCGCGTCGGCGGTTCGGCGCAGACCAAAGCGATGAAAAGCGTCGCCGGTCAGCTGAAACTGGAACTCGCGCAATACCGCGACCTTGCAGCATTCGCGAAGCTGGCCAGCGATCTGGACAAGGCGACGCAGAATCAGCTGCTGCGCGGCGAGAAGCTGACCGAGCTGCTCAAGCAGCCGCAATATCAGCCCATGGCGAACGAAGATCAGGTTGCCGTCCTTTACGGCGCTACCAAAGGCTTCGTCAACGACATCCCGACCCCGCGCCTGCAAGAGTGGCTGCGTGGATTCGTCGCATTCCTGCACGACAAGCACCCGGACATCACGCAGGCAATCGCGCAGAGCAATCAGCTCTCCGACGAGGTCAAACAGAAACTCGAAGCGGCGCTCGCGGAATTCAACAAGAGCTTCTAGCCGATGCCGTCAGTAAGAGACCTTCGCGACCGCATCCGGTCGATGAAGAACACGCAGCAGATCACCAAGGCGATGAAGCAAGTCGCCGCGGCGAAGATCCGGCGTTCAGAGCTCGCGCAAAAGCAAGCGCGTCCGTACGCGGACACGCTCAGTGAGATGCTGCGCGATCTGATGGCGAGCGCCGGTAATCTCGACCACCCGTTCACCAAACCGGGGCGCGCGGGCGCGCCCTCCGGCGTGATTCTGATGACTGCGGACAAGGGTCTTGCGGGCGCGTTCAATTCGAACATCATCCGGGCCGGCGAACTTCATCGTAAGGACAACCCCAACGCGGTGTTCTACACAGTCGGCATCAAAGCACGCAACGCAGTGCGCCGCTGGGGCATCGGCGAACATCCGACGTGGCTGCTCAACACACCCTCGAAGCTCGACGTCGCGCGCGAGGTCGCGCGCCGCGTCACCGACGATTTCATCGCCGGTAAAATCGGCGACATAACGCTCATCTCGGCCAAGCTCGTCTCGATGATGTCGCAAAAGCCCGAGACACGGCGTCTCATTCCGATCGTTGCAAGCGAGGTTTCGGGAGAGACCGCACGCACGGGTCCGAAAGGCGCAGTCGAATTTTCGCCCTCGCCGGAAGCCGTGCTTTCGCGCTTGCTCCCCAAGTATCTCGAATTCACGATCTTTTCAGCGATGCTGGAAACAGATGCGGCTTTCTATGCCGCGCAGCTGCTGGCGATGAACAATGCGACCGAGAATGCCGGCAAGCTAATCGACGAACTGACGATCCAAATGAACAATGCTCGCCAGGCTGCGATCACCAAAGAGCTTTTGGAGATCGTCGGCGGCGCTGAAGCTCTAACAGGAAAGTAAAAAAGTAATGGCTGCTACCGGTAAAGTCGTCCAAGTCCTCGGGAACGTCGTCGACGTCGAGTTCACGGCGGAAACGCTGCCGAACATCAACGACGCACTGACGCTGCGCGTGAACGAAGACCATGCATCCTCGAACGGGCACGCCTCGATTCTAGAAGGCATCGAGCTCGGCGGTACCGCGATGCAGGTGCGCGATCTGGTGCTCGAAGTGCAGGACGAACTGGGCAACAACCAAGTACGCTGCCTGGCGCTGGGATCGACCGATGGTCTGACGCGCGGCGCGCCAGTGACCGCGACGGGCGGACCGATTCGCGTTCCCGTCGGCGAAGGCACGCTCGGACGCATCTTCAACGTTCTGGGCAAAGCGATCGATACGGACGAACCGGTCAAAGCCGCGGCCGAGTGGCCGATTCACCGGCCTGCCCCGGAATTCAAAGCACAGGATCCGACACCGAAAATCTTCGAGACCGGCATTAAAGTCATCGACTTGATGGCGCCGTACACGCGTGGCGGAAAAGTGGGTCTGTTCGGCGGCGCGGGCGTCGGCAAGACGGTGCTCATTCAAGAGCTCATTCGCAACATCGCATACGTGCACAAGGGCTTCTCTGTATTTACCGGCGTCGGCGAGCGCACGCGTGAAGGCAACGATCTCTGGCTCGAAATGAAAGAGTCGGGCGTGCTTGCAAACACGACGCTGGTATTCGGTCAGATGGACGAGCCACCCGGCGTGCGTTTCCGCGTCGCGCAAACCGGCGTGACGATGGCAGAGTATTTCCGCGACGAGCTGGGTTCCGACGTGCTCCTTTTCATCGACAACATCTTCCGGTATCTGCAAGCCGGTTCCGAGGTCTCGGCACTGATGGGCCGCATGCCCTCTGCCGTCGGTTATCAGCCGACGCTTGCTACAGACATGGGTTCGCTCGAAGAGCGCATCACCTCGACGCACAAGGGCTCGATTACCTCGGTCCAAGCGGTGTACGTTCCGGCCGACGACTATACCGACCCCGCCGTGGCGGTAACGTTCGCGCATTTGGATGCAACCACGGCACTCTCGCGCCCGATCTCCGAACTGGGCATCTATCCGGCGGTCGATCCGCTCGCGTCGAGCTCGCGCATCCTCGATCCGCAGATCGTCGGCGAAGAGCACTACGCGGTTGCGCGCGGCGTACAAGAAACGCTGCAGCGTTACAAAGACTTGCAGGACATCATCGCGATTCTGGGCGTCGAGGAACTCTCGGAAGAAGACAAGATCGCCGTTGGACGCGCGCGCCGCATGCAGCGCATGTTCTCGCAGCCGTTCTTCGTTGCCGAACAGTTCACGGGCGCTCCCGGCAAATACGTGAAGCTATCGGACACGATCGCGGCGTTCAAGGAGATCCTCGAAGGCAAAGTCGATCATCTCCCCGAGCAGGCATTCTTCTATGCGGGCGGCATCGACGACGTCAAGGCTGCCGCCGAACGACTGGGTGCCGCAGTCTAGGATGGCGACGCTCCCGTTCAAGCTCATCACGCCGACCAAAACGGTTTTTGAAGGCGATGCCGAGCTGGTCATTGGGGTAACGACGGAGGGCGAGGAAGGAATCCTCGCTCACCACGCGCCGTTCTTGAGCGCACTCAAGCCGGGCGTCTTGCGTGCAAACATCATGGAAAACGGCGCGGCGCGCCGTTTGGAACTCGCGACCAGTGAGGGCTTCATGCAGGCCCTCCCGGATCGCGTCACCGTTCTGGTCGACGACGCGCTCAGTTTCGAAGAGGTCGACGTGGCTGCGGCACGCACCGAGCTCGCAGAAGCGAGCGAGCGTCAAAAGGCCGCGACCGAGCCGCACGTGTACGCGCGGGAGCAGGCGATCATCGATTTTGCAAACGCCAAACTGCGCTTGACCGGACACCACTAAGCGCCCGGCGAAAACCACCTCGTGCAACGCGCACCCGGCTGGAGTATCCTCGCAATGACCGCGCTTGAGCTAACGGCTCTGGCGCTTGTTACGCGCATTATCGGGGACGAGGAGCCGGACCGCAGCGCAGTGCGTGGCGGCGCCGACGAGGCCTCGACGAGCTCGGCCGTCCTTTGGTCCGCTCCAGCGCATCCTATATCCGCGGACACTAGCGCCATCCATGGCGCGTCGCAGGCTCAGGATGACAGCATCAACGTTGACGTGCCCGCGCAAACCGGCGATCCGCTGGATTTTATCAAGGAATATGCGGACGAAGAGGCGCGCTACTATCGCGCTACGGATGAATCGGGCGAAATGCTCGCCGCTTTCTATAGCGACGGCCGCGTGCGTTTGGCGGACCGGGCGCATCGCTTTGCAGGCATGGTGGAGAATGGCCATGCCGATCTGCTCGAGATTGCCGATAACACGTGGAGTGAATTGTTCGTAAGCGTGACGCCGGAAGGACGGTTGCAAATGGAGCTGCGCGGGGGCCCGTGCGACACGCGCGTTTTTACGTGCGAGCGCGCATGACGACACTCGACCGGTTGGAAACGACGCTGCGCGTGCGTGGCGGCGCGCCGCTCGAGGGCAGCGTTCCGACGCAAGGCGCAAAAAATGCGGCGCTGCCGATTATGGCAGCGTCACTGCTTGCCAAAGGCAAAGTCACGTTGCGGCGCGTGCCGCGAATCACCGACGTTTCGGTGATGTGGTCGCTGCTCGAAGCGCTCGGCGCGCGCATGCGCCACGAAGCCGACGATGCCATAACGATCGACACGAGCAACGTCGCCTCGCACCGCGCGCCGTACACCCTCGTGCGCAAGCTCAACGCGAGTTTCGATATCGTGGGTCCGCTGCTGGGGCGTTTCGGCCGGGCTGAGGTTCCGCTGCCTGGCGGTTGCGTTCTGGGAACGCGCGCGACCGATATGCACGAGCAGGCATTTGTTGCACTCGGCTGCGAGGTCAAGAACGCGCACGGTTATCTGATAGCAACGGCAAGGCAGCGGCGTTTGCACGGAGCGGACATCGAATTTCGCATGCCGAGCGTCGGTGCAACGAAGAACGCAATGCTGGCCGCAGTCCTCGCTGAGGGCACGACGAGCATTCGCAACGTCGCGATGGAACCCGAAGTCGTGGACCTGGCGAACTTTCTCATCGCCATGGGCGCGCGCATCAAAGGCGCCGGATCCGATACCATCGTCATCGACGGCGTGACCGAGCTGCACGGCGTGGAATATGAGATCATTCCCGATCGCATCGTCGCCGGTACGCTACTACTCTGCGGTGCAGCCACGCGCGGCGACGTCACCGTAACCAAATGCAATCCCGAACATCTGCACGCCCTCGTTCTCAAATTGCAGGAATGCGGCGCGGTGATGACCAGCGGAGACGACTGGCTGCGCGTGCAAGCCGATCGCATCACCGGCGGTACGGAGATTTTGACCGCGCCGTATCCGGGATTTCCCACGGATCTTCAGCCGCAGATGATTTCGTTTTTGTGTACCGCCCCGGGAACCAGCGTCGTCGAGGAATCGATCTTCAACGCGCGTTTCTCATACGTTAACGAACTCGCGCGTATGGGCGCCGAGGTGCGCGTTTCGATGGAAAGCAACACGGCAGTCGTCAAAGGCGGCACTCCACTTTCGGGCGCGCCGGTGGAAGCGCCGGATATTCGCGCGGGCGCCGCGCTTGTCGTGGCTGGGCTTGCCGCGCAAGGCGAGACCGAGATCATCGGTCTGGAGTACATCGACCGCGGCCACGAACGCCTCGAGGAAATGCTTTCGGCGCTCGGCGGACAAGTACAGCGAGCAAGCGGCATTACACCCCTCGTCGAGCCCAACGGAGTTTTCGAGACGAGCGCGTATCCTACGACGCGGGCACGGATTGCCGAAGAATAAATTGCTTGCATTCAGCGCCATGAATTATTGGGGGCCCCACGAAAGTGGGGGGCGCGCAGGCTAGGCCGTAGCGCCTTTTAGTATGGAGAGCTTGAAGTTGGACATCGGGATCGATCTGGGCACGGCCAACGTCCTCGTGCACGTCAAAGGCAAAGGCATCGTCTTGCGCGAGCCGTCCGTTGTGGCCAAGGATATGAACAACGGCAGAACGCTCGCGGTCGGTGAGGAAGCGCGGCAGATGCTGGGCAAAACGCCGGCGCACATCCAAGCGATCCGTCCGCTTCGCGACGGCGTCATCGCCGACTTTGAAGTGACCGAAGCGATGCTCAGCTACTTCATAAAGAAAGTCATGCGCGATCGCTCGTGGCTCTCGTCGTTGTTCAAACCCAAACCCAACGTCGTCATCTGCGTTCCCGCTGAAATCACCAGCGTTGAAGAACGCGCAGTCAGAGACGCAGCCAAGCTCGCCGGTGCAAAGCATGTCGATATCATCGAGGAGCCGATGGCTGCCGCAATCGGCGCCGGTCTGCCAATCGATGGCCCCTCCGGAAGCATGGTCGTCGACATCGGCGGCGGCACGACCGACGTGGCCGTGATCTCGCTCGGCGGCATCGTGGTCTCGCAGTCGCTGCGCGTCGCCGGCAACAAACTCGATGAAGCGATCATCCGCTACATCCGGCGCGTGTACAACTTGATGATCGGCGAGCGCACCTCGGAAGAGATCAAAATCAAAATCGGGTCGGCTTACCGGCTCGAATCGGAGCTCGCAATGGAGATTCGCGGCCGCGATCTCATCAATGGGCTGCCCAAGACCGTGAAGATCACGAGCGAAGAAATCCGCGAAGCGCTCTCCGAGCCCGTCGGCTCGATCGTTGAAGCAGTGAAATCCGTGCTCGAGAAAACGCCGCCCGAGCTCGCGGCCGACATCATCGATCGGGGCGTCATTCTTACCGGCGGAGGCGCGCTGCTGCGCGGTCTGGATAGATTGTTAGCGGAAGTTTGCGGCATCCCGGTCATCATCGCCGACGACCCGCTCTCGTGCGTTGCGCTCGGCACCGGAATGCGCGTTCGCGTCTAGTCGCAAGAGGCAGTCATATGCGCGCGGGGTATGAAGCGCAAAGTGAAAGTCTCAAGCGTCATCGACGCGCGCAAGGAATCGCCCGCTCGCGTCGTTGAGGAAGTCGCAAGTGTCGTCTTTGCGGGCGGCTCCGTCATTTTTCCCACCGACACGGTCTACGGCATCGGATGCGATCCCTTCGACGTGAACGCCATTGCCCGCATCTATGGAGCAAAAGAACGCCCGGCGCATAAGCCGCTCTCGCTTCATCTGGCAACCGTTGCGGAATTTCTGGAGTATGCCAGAGAGTATCGCGAGGTCGTGGGCGTGGCGCGCCGGCTAATGCCTGGGCCGGTAACCATTATCATTTCAAAGCCGCCGTTCATCGATCCGGAGGTGACTGCCGGCCTTACTACCCTGGGCTTTCGCGTTCCCGACGATCTGCTGTGCGCGCAGATACTCGAGCGGTGCGGGCCGCTGGCCGCCACCAGTGCGAATACCAGCGGGGAGAACGCATATTATGGGGAGGGCGATTGGGAGACGCTCCCGCCGGCTGATTTGCTGGTAGAAAACGGTGCGACGAAACACCGGCGCGATTCTACCGTTATCGATATGACGGGAGCGCGGCCGGTCGTGCTGCGCGAAGGGGTTGTTTCGCTCGAGCGGCTAACCGAGCTGCTGGGGCCCGCGGTCCGCCCGGCAATCTCGATTCGAAAGACACAATGAACCGACGAACGCTTTTCAGTCTCATAGCTGCGTTTGCGCTGAGTACGCAAACGGCTCTGGGCGTCCCGCTCAAACAGCCGCCGAAGGCCGGGCCGCCCGCCGGAGCGGGGTTCTCGTTTTCCGACTGGCATGTGGCCACCGGCCAGCTCGATGCAAACTGGCAGACGGGCAATTTCACCACACCCGGCCGGGTCGTGCTCACGCGTCCGGGCAGCGACATCGAAGCCGACCATGCGATCGGCAATTTCAAGCAGCACCAGGCGACGCTGAACGGACACGTGGTGCTGCACGATAACAACGGCGTGCTCACCAACTTCGCCGGTCAGCCAGGGTCGCGCGCACCTGCATCGCTTACCTGCGAGAATCTGGCAATCGACGGTGCGACCAAAACGTACGTTGCCACCGGGAACGTTCATTTCACGCAAGGCGCAACCGAGGTGCGCGCGGATCGCGCGGTCATGAACGGCCTCACTCACGACATTCATCTCTACGGAAACGTGCAGCTCACGCAATGATCCGTACGCTTGCCGCCGCACTGCTCATCGGCGCGGCGATTGTCCCGAAGGTCCATTCCGTGCCGAAACCGCCCGCAAAAGCCGGTGCAACTGCGAAGATCGGCCAGTGGAATCTGCAAACGGATCAGCTCAGCGCGAATCTGGGAAGCGGGCAATTCTCCGCGCCCGATCACGTGACGCTCACGCGCGCGGACGGTTCGATCATTCAGGCGGATCGCGCTAGGGGCAATTACAAACAGCGTCAGGCGGCGCTCTTCGGACACGTCAGCGTGCACGACGCCAGCGGAACCTTCGGACTTGCGAGCGCGCAAACCGCAAACAGCGCGCAGCCGCGCGGACCGGCCACGTTGACCTCCGACGAGCTGCATTTGGATGACAGCTCTCGTCTGTACGACGCAAGCGGCAACGTTCATTACGAACAGGGCCAGACCAAGGTCGATTCGCAAACCGCGCACCTCAACGATGCGACGCACGAATTGGATTTGACCGGCAAAGTGCACGTCGTGCGGGCCGATCAGACTCTGGATGCCGAACGCGCGAGCTACAACACGCAGAGCGGAGACGGTACGGCGGAGAGTAACGTGTTGGTCACATTCCCCGGCATGACGCCGTCCATCGCGACGCCAAGGCCGATTATCATCAGGAAGCCGAAGATTCCCTAGCTCATGGAGCCGACGCTTTTCTCGACGGGATCTACGACCACAGCGCCGCTGGCTGCGCGTATGCGGCCGCGGTCGCTCGACGAGTTCGTCGGTCAAGAACATATCATAGGTCCGGGTCACGCACTGCGGCGCGCCATCGAGAGCGACAACGTTCCCTCGATGATCCTGTGGGGACCCCCGGGCACCGGAAAGACGACGCTGGCCGAGATTGTAGCGCGGATGACGGGCGCGCACTTCTTCGCGATCTCGGCTGTGAGCGCGGGCGTGGCGGATCTGCGCAAAATTATGGCGGATGCCCAGCACCGGCGCTCGCTCGGTCTGCCGACACCGGTGCTTTTCATCGACGAGATTCACCGTTTCAATAAGGCGCAGCAGGACGCGGTACTTCCGTATGTCGAGAACGGAACGGTCACGCTGATCGGCGCAACGACGGAGAATCCGTCGTTCGAAGTCATTTCGGCGCTGCTTTCGCGCACGCGCGTGTTCATGCTCAAAGCGCTCAGCGATGAAGATGTCGGCAAGCTCGTCGATCGCGCGCTCGCCGACCCCGAGCGCGGTTTGGGCACCATGAACGTGCGCTTGCAACCGGCCGCCCGTTCCGTTTTGATCGCGCTCTCGAACGGGGACGCGCGCAGTGCGCTCGGTACGCTGGAGTTTGCAGCGACCGCGACGCCCGAAGCTGAGGACGGCACGCACGTCATTACCGCGCACGTGATCGCGGACGCAATGCAGCGCCGCGCGGTCGCATACGACAAGGGCGGCGAGCTTCATTACGATATCATCAGCGCATTCATCAAAAGCATTCGCGGGAGTGACCCGGACGCCGCGATGTACTGGCTCGCGCGCATGCTCGACGGCGGCGAGGATCCGCTCTTCATCGCTCGGCGTTTGGTAATTCTCGCATCGGAAGACGTAGGAATGGCCGATTCGCGCGCGATCTCGGTAGCGGTCGCCGTGCAGCAGGCGGTGCATTTCGTGGGTATGCCGGAAGGCTTTTTCCCGCTCGCCCATGCCACGTTATACTTGGCCAGCGCACCTAAAAGCAACAGCGTCGGCCGCGCGTACGGCGCCGCGATGCATGACGTCGAA
>Ga0073928_10009311_pt1 | contig 11993 bp, 20 predicted proteins | sample PaiPotPPA55metaG_FD_76969 | JGI IMG/M metagenome (GOLD analysis project Ga0073928, IMG submission 76969) | Iron sulfur acid spring bacterial and archeal communities from Banff, Canada, to study Microbial Dark Matter (Phase II) - Paint Pots PPA... ...
AACGAAATCGAGGTACAGACACTCCGATAGGGGCTCGTTTGTGGTGAAGACCTTTCGATAGCCTCAACTGATTCCAAAGCAGTTAACCAGCTCAGATGGGCCCAACTGCGAAAGATCGGCTAAGGCGGGGCCTTTTTCTTGTTGTCGGAACTGACCGCGACTTTGCATCCTGCGAAAGGAAGAAGCAGGTTCCCGTTCGACTCCTTCCCGCTTCGCGGTCAGTCCCTCAGGGCAGGCTTTCGACTGCGAAGATCATTCGCTTTGCGAATGATCTTCTTCGGAATGACAGACCTGAGGGGAAGGTGGGTGGCTTTCATACGGTCGTCCAAAAGAGTGCAAACAATTGCACTGCCGCGACCTCGCCGAAAGCAGAAAGCAGCCGAAGGTTCAACAGGTTAGGGTGGTGTCAGATTTGCTTCTAATCATGACAGGGCCAGAACTTACATGAGCCCAAACCGCCAACAGGCGGGCCGCCGGAGATGACTCCGGAGGTGGAGATCAAGAATATGAAGAGTCTCTTATTCGTTTCGCTGGTGCTCTGCATTTTCTGTGTGGTAGGCGCGTCTGGACAAGTTAACGGAGTGTTGAACGCTCAACCCCAGATGTTTGAAATGCCATCCCACCCGCAGCAGGCTTCGCAGCAGGGCATGGGGCAGTCCCACGACATTATGGAGAGATCGGCGAGTGTGTGGGGTCAGGGTGAAAAGCCCTTGTGGGAAGCGATGCAAGAGATGGGGACGGCGGCGGCGGTTATACCGCTTGGAGATTCGGCCCGCGCGCTTCGGAAAGAGCATGTCGCGGTAAAAAAGGCCAGCATCGTTTGGAGCAACTAGGGTTCGCGTCAAATGCGCAGAGCGGCGTCTCTTCGGTAGTGCGCGCGGCCGCAAAATGTTTATCACGCTTCGATGCGAAACTGCGCTCTGAGCTCGTTTCCTTTTCCCGAAACCGCTGAATAAAGTTTGTTGAGCGGTTTCGGAGCAATGCCTCTCTGGGTTCTGCAGAATGGCGCCTCCCTACGGATATCCACATAAGATCAAAGGCGTCGGACAAGAGTGTCCGACCCACGGAGGCCGTGCCGCATCCCACATCCTGCGCGGTACAATGACCGACCTATGGTGGATTGGCCGAAACGAGCCGGACTTAGCCGGGAGGCACTCGTCACTGCGGCGCGGACGGCGGTGGCCGCAGTGGCGTCTATGCTGCTGGCGCGCAGCCTGAAGCTGCCGGAGTTTTATTGGGCGCCGATTTCGACGATTGTGATTGTGCTCTCGACCATTAATCCGATGACGCTGGCCTGGCAGCGCTTTGCGGGGACGGCATTGGGTGCGGCCCTGGGAGCGCTTATCGCCACATTTTTCAATTCCAGCTGGGCGGCGTACGGCGGTGGGATTTTTGTTTGCGGAATTTTGTGCTCGCTGCTGCGGGTGAGAAGCGCTTACCGTTTTGCGGCAATTGCTCTGAGCATCGTTCTTCTGGTTGCGCACCAGCGTGGGGCGTGGATTGTGGCTACGCACCGGTTCGTTGAGGTGTCGCTGGGAATTGCGGTAGCGCTGGTGTTTACGATGGTGTGGCGATCGCCGGGGGTTAAGCCGGGATAGCCGCTTTTGAATCCTACAGGCGGCAGCACAGCTGCTCATTGGGTCGACGGAATGCTGTACTGAGAAGCGATCACCTGCCAGCCGGCGTTGCCTTTCATCCAGACATCGGTAAAGCGATCGCGCGATTCATACCCTTTCCCCTTGGATGTGCCTTTCTCGTGATAAGCGCCCGTGACGATGGCGATGGTGCCGTGTACCCGGACTCTAATATCTGTCATATCCGAAATTTGGACTCGCAGTTCGGAGTCGGCGGTATGGGCCAAGTATCCCGATTTGCTGAAAGTGGTTCCGTCCTCCACCGTAATGATGAAGTCGTCGGCCAGCAAAGCTTCCATGCCGGCAGGGTCGTTGCGCTTGTAAGCCTCGTTCCATTTGGCCTCGAGGGCGGTAATTTTCGAGGTTGCTGGATCCGCTTTGGTTTGGGCGGCCGAGGGATAGAAAGCGCACAACGCAAAAGACGAAATCAGAAATAGCGAGAGCCTGATTTTCATGCTGCGATTCTCTCGCGTGCGGCTATGGGCACGCAATAGTTTCACGGGTGCGGGGCGGGTTGATCGGCATGGCTGAAGCCATGCCCTGATACGAGGTTCGACCGGATACAAGACTTCGCGGGCGAGGCCCGCTTTGACCCCCACTCGGGGCCCGTCCGCGCCACAGAGCAGGTCCAAGGTGTCGGACAAAGCCTGCTCTGAGCGAAGTCGAAGGGAGTGTCCGACCGACACGTGCGCGCGGCATAAGTGGCATAGGTGGGGGAGGCCTCCCCCAGGGAGATGGGGGAGATGCTAGTGGCTTGGCTCCCCGCCTACTTCTCCCGCTTCACATTGGCGTCGGTACTCCAATATCCATTGTCGGAGGCGATGTGGAGTTGCATTTCGTCACCCGAGATTTTTCCGGTCACAACCAGAGTTACCGGCTGGCCTTGCCAATCGGTGGCGATTTTCAGGGAGATGGCGTCTCCATCCAATTTGCCTTCGGAGACCGGGCGCGGCTTGCCATCATAGCCAAGCATAGTGCCGCTGATCGCGCCTTTGTCCGATTTCAGATCGAAAACAGCGTCGCCGCCCGCCTGCATTGGCCCTCTCCATTTTCCATTGATGTCGGCGGCTAGCACGGAAGCCGGAAGTAAGAGAGCAAGCAACAGGATTGGCGCGAAACGAAAAACGCGCATGGCAACTCCATTCAAAGCAAAATTAACTACAGCCATTATTGCAATCTAAGTGAGACCCATGATCCAGTGCGGAAAGTCACTGCGGGATGCTGACAAATGTCAGAGGTCGGCTAGCCCACCACCTCCACCGTAGACGCAATATTGCTTCGGTTGAGTAGACTTGGGGGCTGTTAGAGCGGCTCGGTAGGAGCAGGACATGCTTCAGCGGTTTTTCACCGGCGTTCTCCTCTTCTTCTTTGCGATTGCGGCTTGCGCTGCCGTTCGGGCCAAGCCCCGCCCCCGCCCCAGATTGCGACCCAGGAGCAACTCACGGTCCGCGTTGTCTTCGAGGACGATACTCCCGTACCCGCCGACATTCGCGTTGAATTATTGAGTACTCACGGTAGTGCCGTAGCTAGCCGTGTGACTGATACTTCTGGTACGGTCCATTTCACTGAGTTGACTCCCTCCACGTACAAAGTGCGCATTAGCGGCTCCGGAATCGATACCACCGAAAGTGGCCCAATCGAGTTGACCGATTCTGGGCCGAACGTTACACAATTTTTTTCCATGTGAAGCGAACGGCATTTACAACCGACCTGTCGTCCCTTGCGCCGATAGACGTGAGCATTCCTCCCGAGGCCAGAAAAGAGTTCGACAAAGCCACTGCAAAAATGGACCAGGAAAATTGGACCGAGGCCAAAACGCATCTCGACCGGGCGATCGCAATCTATCCTAAGTATGCTCTGGCCATAACAACTTGGGTCTGGTTTACGTGAACTTAAAAGACGGCGAAAAGGCGGTGGAATCGTTTCGCACGGCCGCGTAATTGGATGACAGTCCCCAGCAGGCCAATTTGTACCTCGGCCAGTTTTACTACGACAACAAAGATTACAAGCGGGCGGAACCGTACTTGGTTCACGCCAGCAGCGCCGCGCCCCGAGACCCACAGGTCTTTACGGCTCTCGCCAATACACAACTGAAAAACGGTGGATCCGATCAGGCCCTCGCCAATGCGCAAAAGGTGCATTCACTACCCGACCACAAGAAGTTCGCCAGCGCCCATCTGATCGCTGCGCAAGTCCTGAGCGACCTCGGAGAAAACCGGCGGGCGCAGGAAGAATACCGCCAGCTCCTGCAAAAGGATCCCGACTCTCCGATCGCAGGCCGTCTCAAAGACGTTCTCTCGAAATTGGACACTGGGTCTAGAGGATTCTGGCCGGTGCGCCGCCCTGCTGCTGCTTTCCACGGTTACTCGCTTTGTATCGCCCCTTTTCGCCGATCTGACGCAGTTTTCTAGTAATAAATGCCGGTTTGTTCGTTCAACTGGTAAGTTGATGCAACTAAATAGGGTGAGAATTCCTTTAAGGATGCTAGTCTGAGGTTGCGATGTGGAAAATCGCCAATACGAGACCGAAAAATACAGTATCTCCCTGATGGCGAAATCCTGGCGGATTCATTTACATATACTTCAGCCCCAACGCGAAGGAGACGGAAGGCAGGCGTCGGTTGTACCTCCCCTTTATCCGGTGCCTGCCGCCTCCCTTTAAGTAGCTGAATACGCTGCCCTCTCAGCGATTGTTCAAGTAATTCCTTCGGCATCTTCGAATTCCCATTCAATGCGATTTAACCCTCACGATTCGTAGGGATTCTTGTCTGGATATCTGAGGAATAGACGAAGCCGGCCAACGCGGGAATCGGAGGGGGTCTAATTAATTGCCATTGGACTCTGAGTGAGACCTGGCCGGGAAAAACGTGCCGCCATGCAAAACTGACCTGACTGCGTCCAGCAAGTCCCGGGCCGCTTCGCTCTTGGCGACGGCACCGCGGATGCTCCCGGTCTTGAATCGTCCAACTACATCCTCGGAAAGGTGCAGGGAAAACATGATCACCGGAATCTCGGGGCGCTCCGACGCGATTTTTGCCGCAGCTTCCAGGCCATTCATCTCAGGCATGGTGATGTCCATGATGATGATGTCGGGAGAGGACAACAGCGCCATCTCGACCGCCTCCCGTCCGGTCTTGGCTTCTGCGTAGACGGACCATGCGGGAACCGATTCCAGCAGATTGCGGATTCCCATCCGCATCACTTCGTGGTCGTCGGCCACCAGAATTCGTATTGGCCTGGACTCCTTGCTGAAAGGGTCGGCGACAGACATAGCAATAGAACTCATAGAATACACACTGGAGGACCGCCGGAACGCGCTCTGGCGTGCAACGTAAAGTCCCACAGCGCTGGGAAACCAGCTTGACGGTGATTCGAATCAGGCACTTCCGCTCTCCCGAATAGCCACAACCGTTCTGGAGCGCAAACGAGAAAGGCGAGTCTAACTTCCATCGCCGGAGGCCTGCAATACAGAGAATCCTGTAGTTACACCGCAAGAGGCGGGACAAGAATAAAAGGGCCTCCAAGTTCGGAGGCCCCTTCCCAGGGAAGCGCATTGCAAGTTGTGTGCTGCGAGCTGCGATCAACCTACGCTTGGCTTATTGGGGCGAGCCCTGCACCGGCGTCGCGGCGGGGGCGCTTACGCTCCCCTGCTCTTTAACCAGGGACGAGTACTTGCGCACTGCGGAGAGAAATGGTTCGCTGCCCTCCGGCGGAGTGACCTTGCCGCCCAGGATCTCCGGAAAGGGGACCATTTTCCCATACAAGAGTCGGGTGTCATCCTGGTCCTGTGCGATTCGCGAACCGCTGAGATCGATGCCGGCAAAAATGCCGCGGGCCCGAGAATACGTTAGCACTTCGGCTTTCATCTTCCAGTCGGTATCGGCTGCGGCTTCTCTTCCAACCGGGCCGGCCGCGGCCGAGGCGTCGGCGCCGACCTTGAATTTGCTGGAAAGCAGCGCGTCCATGCCTTTCTGATTCATGACGATCATGACCAGATCAATTGCTTGCCCGCCAATCTGAAGGCCCCAACTGCCGCCAGTAATGGAGAATGGGGCAGGAGCGCTCCAACCCTGCGCAGTTCGGCAGGTGGCTACGCCCTTGCCATGATTACCGCCAAAGCCGATGGCGATTTTCACCATCGAAGGAACCACGGCGATGCACTCTGCGTCAGCCATGATCTTGTCGGGAACGGCCTTGTCTTTCACTGCCATGATTTCGTTCAGAACGTCAGCCGCATTTCGAATTCTCTTCTGAACCTCTGATTGATCTTTTTGATCTTTGTCATCGGCCGCCCAGCCGAGATTTGAGAAAAGCAGTAGCGAAGCGCTCAGAGCTAGAAGGATGCTGGTAAGTGTTTTGGTTTGTCGTTTCATGTCTTCTCGATCCCTTCTCTTGTGCATCGACAGCACAGTGAACATTTTAAAACAGTCCGTATCTAATCGACTGTCCGGCTTTCTTTACCGACACGAGATTTTTCGGTCAAGAGCCAATTGCCGCACCTTCCGGCACCATGGAAAAAACTGGCGGCCGAAAAGCAAACTCGGCCGCTTCTTCCGAACCCATCGCATTTCGCTCCCGGCGACGGCCCAGACCCCCCGCCGGATTAGTGGCCCGGGTTTCCTGCTCCCGCACCAGCAGTTCTCGAATGCGCAGTTTGGCCTTATGCAACTGAGATTTCGAATTACCGACGGAACACTTCAGCAGTTCTGCTATTTCCTGATGCTCGTAGCCTTCTACTTCATGAAGCAAGAAAATCGTACGGTACCCGGCAGGGAGTTCAGTGATGGCGCGCGCCAGCGCAATGCGATCCACGCATCCCGCTAGGCGATCGTCCCGGCTGCCATATTCCCGGCGCACCGTCTTCGCGTCCTGGCTGAGCGGCTCGTCAAGCGAAATCTGCCGCAGATTTTTTTTCCTGAAGTACATCAGGACCGTATTGACCGCGATCCGGTAGAGCCACGTGGAAAGAGCGGAATCGCCACGAAATGTCTCAAGCTTGCGGAACACCTGCAGGAATGCGTCTTGCGTCAGGTCCTCAGCCTCAGCGCTGTTGTTGGTCATGCGCAGGCAGACCGAATAAATTCTGGCCTTGTGTCTATGAAACAAAGTTCCGAAAGCGTCAGAGTCGCCTTGCTGTGCCCGCTTTATCAAATGCAGATCGGAATCAAATTGCGTTGTGGATTTAGCTTCGTTGGTGGCCACTTGTTTCTCCTTTTGAAACGTGCATTTTGTGCGCTGCCAACGAAGTGGCTATGCCGCAAACTCTGCATGGAGACTAAAGTGGTGGCTGCTAGTGGTCTATCCGGTGAGGTCTGTATGCGTCCAAATGGATTGCTGTACCCGCTAACTCGCTGAAAAAGCTATTCGATTCCCTGGACCACATGCACAATGTTGTTGCGCACCGCGTACAGCACTAAATCGCTGACAGAGTGGAGCTGCAGCTTGCGCATGATGTTCGAGCGATGAGTTTCCGCGGTCTTCACACTCAATCCCAAGTCAACCGCGACTTCCTTGGTGCTCTTTCCTTCGGCTAGCAGTTGCACAATCTCGCGCTCGCGCGGGGTCAAGCGGTTTCGTCCCGGAGTAGGAATTGCTCCCGGCGTGTCTGCCTTCAAGAAACCATCCAGCACCATGGATGCTACCTTGGAAGTGAAATAGGTTTTGTCGTGACGCAGTGCATCCACCGCCGCCACCAGATCGCGAGCTGCATCCGATTTCAACAGAAAGCCGCGAGCGCCGGCATTCAAGACTTCGCGAACCACCTGGTCGGAATCATGCAGAGTCAGAATCAACACTCGCGCCTGCGGGTTGGTTTTCAGGATCTGGCGGGTGGCTTCGAGGCCGTTCAGATTCGGCATTCCGATGTCAAGAATCACGACGTCTGGCTTGAGTTGAAACGTTTTATCTACGGCTTGCCGGCCCTCGGACGCTTCTCCGCAAACCTGCCAATCCTGTTGCGCCTGCAACAATGCAACCAGGCCTTTGCGGACTACCTCATGATCATCTGCAACTAAGATCCGAAAGACTCCCATAATGACCTCCACACAAACCAGGCGAACAATACAAACCTAGGCACCCGATGAAAGTTACCGTAACTGCACTAATCGTGCCAAACCCTTAACTCCTGTACTGTAAACCATCGAGACGCCAAAATCGCGACAGCGCCATGTAAATCTTACTGAAGGCCGGGTAGGGTTCACGTTTTCAAGGGATGGGAGCTGTCTTGCGACCTCAGCATTCTCTCGCATTCAGGTTGTCTCGCTGGATGGGTGAGAAGTCGTTGAGGGGGGAGTCGCGGACCTGGAGAGGGACCAGCTTCAGTCCACGCACCGGCTCGAGCACCAGAGTTAATGTTGAGGCGCAGCTTCCACAAAGCCAGAAGTGCACCGTTTCGCGCCGCGGTTTTTCATCAAACGGAGCGATCGCCTCGTCGTTGGCCGCCAGCGAAATCGAAACTATTTCGAATTGAAACAACCTGCCCTCGGACAGCGAGTGCAACGGAAGATTGCAGTTCTCATTTATGCAGCGCGCCATAGTCTTGCTTTCGGTTGAGTCGTTCTCAAGAGGCTATTTATCAATATTTTCGCAAGAGCCCGTCGCCGAGAACTTACCGCCCGCGTGACGACTTTCCAATACAGTTTGGACTGTATTTTCCGCGCAGGCATTGCTGGCTGAACCCTCCATTCTCGGATCGCGGATATGCGCTTCGCCGAGCCATGTCCGAGAACCTACAAGGACTCTATCGCCAGTGCTCAGGCCAAGATGGTGCTGGGTCTTCGTTCAACTGCTGATATCAGTGATTTTTGGATTGTCCGGATTCCGCCCCGACGAGACCGCTCTATGGCGCGACTTGCTCCCCGGCTGCCGGACCTTCTAGGCTGTTGATTTCGGACGCATAAGGGGGCGGGAAGGGAACCTAGGTCCATACCGCCCTAAATTTGGAATCCATTGGCGACGGAATGTCGTCTGTTATAATGGACAAGAATTACAGGTAAAGGAGAACCATGGCCACAACCACCGCTACCCCCGAGATTACGCCTCAGGAGACCAAAAAGGCTCCGGTTACGCTGACCCCAACCGCCGTCGCAAAGGTCAAGGAAATCATGGGACAGCAGAATCCCGTGCCCGCTGGGCTGCGCGTGGGGGTGGTTGGCGGAGGTTGCTCCGGCTTCTCCTACTCGATGTCATTCGAGAACGCATCTGGTCTTATGGACAAGGTATTCGACATGGAAGGCCTAAAGGTTTACGTGGATGCGACCTCGCTAACCTATCTGAACGGTTGCACCGTGGACTACATTGAGACCCTGGAAGGCGCGGGCTTCAAGTTCGACAACCCGCAAGTGAAGAGCACCTGCGGTTGCGGATCGTCCTTCAGCGTGTAATACCAGGCTTTGGGCTTCCGGCTCTAGGCTTCAGGAAAATACAAAGGCCCCTCGCTGGAGGGGCTTTGTTCCTTATCGCTGATAACTGGGCTTCAGTCGCGACGGCCTTACTGATCCGGCGGCTGGGGATTGGGCTGTAATGGAGTTGGAGTGCTTTCCGGCCCCTGCTGACTCGGCCCAGAGCCCGGATTCTGACCCGGCGTGCCCTGGGTGCCACTCGGCGGAGTTAGGGATACAGCCCCCTTTAGCGGTGGCTGGTTCGGCGTCATCAGCAGCCCGCCGCGGTCCGAGGTGGGGTCATAAATAAACTGCCACTGGTTGTAGTGATCCTTCTTGTTGAACTCGCGGATGGTTTTGTCTTTGCTGGTGCTTGCGACCCCGACGATGGCTCCGCCCCCGAAGGTTTGAGGAGCGGGCTGGTTCGACCCGGTAACAGACCCCTGCTGCTGCTGGGGTGGGGATTGCGGGGGTGCTCCGGCCGCCGGGGTGGCCGTATCCTGCGGAGCTTGATCTGCCGGCGAGGCATCGCCTTGGTTGGCGGTCTGAAATTGGACTGGAGGCGGGTTCTGTAGGCCTACGCTCGCTGTCGGTCCCGCGCCGCCCGGTGCCGCCGCGGAGGGGTTCAAACCACCTGTCGGCAGTCCTGCGCCGGGAACGCCGCCAACAAAAGACATCTGCACGTCGGTCATATGCAGAGGCTTGAAATCCTTGCCGGTCATGGGGTCTTTATAGCGCTTGCGCAGAGATCGATAGTTGTTGGTGTTCTCAAGCTCTTCAATGCGATTTGGGTAGCGGCCAAATTTCTTAAAGTAATGCCGTACCGCGCGCGAATACTGCACTCCGCGGTGAATCAGCTCTTCCTCGCGGTCGCGTTTGATCTGCGACTCAATATTCTCTACCATCGCCAGCATCCCAATCGTAAGCAAGGCGACGAAGAGCATCAGCGTGAGCAGGATGTAGCCATGCTGGTTGCGAGGACGGTGTGGGAAACCACTTCTCATAGCTGAATCAGATCACCAGATGACCCAATCATCAGATCAACCGATTTTTCTCACCCTTGGGTCAACGGAATACTCTGCCGGTTGTTGCTCAACACATCCAGAATCTCCACCGCGTTCGGAGAGATGCGGACTACTTTATACCGGCGGTCCACAATGTCTCCTTCTTTAGCGATGAAAACGTCCTCGCCTTGGGAGAGAAAAATACGCTTAGCCTCACCCGGCTTGCTGATGGCGAAGCCATAAAACTTCAAATCAATGGGCGGCGGAGGCGGCGGGGGAGGTGGACCCTGCTGGACCTGTTGCGGGTTCTTCACCACAGGGGCTATGAGCTTGGGCGGCGGCTCCACAAAGGCCCTGAAAACATCCCGTCCTGTCCCCTCGTATTTCGTCTCTTCGCTAGCCTTCAGCAGGTCGAAACGCAACGTCGGATCCAGGGAGCGTGCGCCAGCGGGTTTCTTGGCGCTACTGTGGCCTTTCGTAGTCCGTTGTGGGGCAAGCGTTTCTGACGGCGCGGAAGCAATCGTGGCTGGCGGAGCAGCTGCGCTCGACGACCCGCCTCCCAACGACCCGACGAAGCGCGCTCCCAGAACCACCGCTACGGCCAGAAGCACGACGGCGGTCATCAATGTCGTCCGGTTTTCTGCGCCCAGTTTCACTATAGCGCCCTCAAGTAAGTTTCCACTTTGATCTGCAACTTCACCACTCCGTTTTGCTCACTTCCCAACTCGAGACTGTCCACGATGAAAAATAGCCGGTTGCGCTCCAGAGCATTGATGAAGCGGACCAGTTGCAAATAGTTGCCCGAAAGATCGGCCTCGATTTCGACCCGCTGCAGTCCTTCCACGTCTGAATCTTTGTGGGTGTACCGTTCAGCGGACATCCTCACACCGGTCTGCGACGCCAACTTCCCCAGGTCTGCCGCGATTGACGAATCCTCTGCCGGAAAGCGGTCGTGGTAAAAGTCTTCAATCTGGCGCTGCGCGACCGGGATCTTCTTGTCCAGGCCACGCCAAGGGGCCGACTCGCGCGACTTCAGTTGCAGCCAACTCTGCTGTAATTCCTGCTGCCGCTGGTCCGCGGAGCCGGCCAGTGGTGTCATCAGCATGGCAACTGCAGCCACATCCGCCAACGCCAACGCGGCAATTGCGAACTTCACGCGGTTCCGCATTTTCCGAAGATCGGGCATTAATTCATGCCTCCACTCGCCTCGGCGGCTTCTGCGGACGGAATATATAGAGCGCTGATATCGAAGCGCACCCGATCGCCACTGGACGGCTCAGTCTCCGACCTTTCGGATTCAATCTGTGTCTGCTTGAAGCGCTTCGACCCCTCCATTTTTCGGACCAGATCCAGCGCTTGTTCTCGCGACTCGCCGGCGACAATCAGCTTGATTTCCAAGTTGTTGTCCTTTGACATATCGGGATGAATCGACACCACATGCAGGTGAGCCGGCATTACTCGTTCCAGGTCCTCGAAGACCTTGGTCCAGGAGAATGCCTTGCGCAGAAACAGGTCATTCAGAAAACGCGAGCGGTCTCGCACCACGCGGTTCTCGGGACGGCTGAGCATGGCCTCGGCGTTGGATTTTTCCATGTCATAAGCAGCGAGCTCGCGTTGCAGGCCGGCTATTTTGGCGCGCTCGCGGCTGGCCTGGAGGAACCCGCTGACCGCCAGGTACCCGAGCAGCAAGGTCAACAGCGCAAGCAATGCGAGTCCAGTTCCCCAGTAGGTCCAAAAGCGCCGGGAGTCCTCGTAAGGCCGGGTCGCGAGATTGATGTCGATTCGCAAAGTTTTTTAGTAATCGGAAACCGTCAGTAATCAGAAGATCGGCACACTCAGGAAAGCAATGCGCCAACCACTCCTGCCATTCTCCACTTGGGAATGGAACCGCCACCCAATCCCAGTTGCGATGCTTTTACCAGCTCCCGCACTTCCGCTCCAGTTTGCGAGTGCAACGCCGGGGACGCATCGTCCATA
>Ga0073928_10009312_pt1 | contig 11993 bp, 8 predicted proteins | sample PaiPotPPA55metaG_FD_76969 | JGI IMG/M metagenome (GOLD analysis project Ga0073928, IMG submission 76969) | Iron sulfur acid spring bacterial and archeal communities from Banff, Canada, to study Microbial Dark Matter (Phase II) - Paint Pots PPA... ...
GAATTCGAGCCGAAGACGAGGTCGCAGTTCGTGCCGGTCCAGCGCAGCTCGCCGGTTCGCCGATCGCGCCCATCATACGTGTGATGGCCGGCCGGCTGCCACTTCGTCGTGTTATCGAGCAGGTTCACGAAGAAGTCGTTCGTCAGCGTGCCGGGCCGCTTCGTGAAGACGCCGTGTTTCGATGCGCCCGCGTTTGCACCGAGTACGCGAAGTCCCCCCAGAAGCGCGGTCATCTGCGGAGCGGTTAGCGTCAGCAGGTTCGCCCGGTCGACGAGCAGTTGCTCGGGCGAACGGGAGTGATTGCTGCCGAGGTAGTTGCGGAAGCCGTCGTTGATCGGTTCCATCACGGCAAAGGCGTGAGTGTCGGTGTTCTCTTGCGTCGCATCGGTGCGTCCGGGCGCGAAGTTCACCTTCACGTCGTAGCCGGCACTCTTTGCGGCCTGCTCGATAGCGGCGCAGCCTCCGAGCACGATGACGTCGGCCAGCGACACCTTCTTGCCGCCGGAGAGCGAGGCGTTGAAGTCATTCTGGATCTTCTCGAGTGCGTCGAGCACCTTCGCTAGCTCCGCGGGCTGATTGACCGCCCAGTCCTTCTGCGGTGCGAGGCGGATGCGCGCGCCGTTCGCGCCGCCGCGCTTATCGGTACCGCGGAACGTCGACGCCGACGCCCACGCGGTCGTGACGAGTTGCGACACGGTGAGGCCACTCGAAAGGATGCGGCTCTTGAGGGCGCCGATCTCCTGCTCGCCGAGGAGCGGATGATCGACCCCGGGTAGGGGGTCTTGCCAGATCTGCGGCTCTGCCGGAACTTCGGGACCGAGATAGCGCGCGAGGGGGCCCATGTCGCGGTGCACGAGCTTGAACCACGCCTTGGCAAAGGCGTCGGCGAGCTCTTGCGGGTTCTCGTGGAAGCGTTTCGAGATCGGTCCATAGATCGGATCGACTTTCAGCGCCAGATCCGTCGTGAGCATTGTCGGGGCATGGCGCCTCGACGGATCGTGCGCGTCGGGAACCGAGTCGGCGCCCGCGCCGTCCTTGGGCTTCCACTGATACGCCCCGGCGGGACTCTTCGTCAGCTCCCACTCATACGTAAAGAGATTGTCGAAGTAGAGATTGCTCCACCGCGTAGGCAGCTGGGTCCACGCGCCTTCCAGCCCGCTCGTGATCGTGGCGTCGCCGTTGCCGCTGCGCAATGAGTTGCGCCAGCCGAGGTTCTGCTCTTCGATGGGTGCTCCGGCGGGCCCAAAGCCGACGTACTGCGCGGGATCGGCTGCACCGTGGGTTTTACCGAAGGTGTGCCCCCCCGCGATGAGGGCGACCGTCTCTTCATCGTTCATCGCCATGCGGCTGAACGTCTCGCGAATATCGGTCGCCGCCGCGAGCGGATCGGGGTTTCCGTTCGGGCCCTCCGGGTTCACGTAGATGAGCCCCATCTGCACGGCCGCGAGCGGTCGTTCCAGATCGCGTTCCCCACTGTAGCGCTGGTCGGCGAGCCATTCGTTTTCGGGTCCCCAGTAGGTGAGGTCGTCGGGCTCCCACGCGTCCACGCGGCCGCCGCCGAATCCGAAGGTTTTGAATCCCATCGATTCGAGCGCGCAGTTTCCGGCCAAGACCATGAGATCGGCCCATGAGATCTTCCGGCCATACTTCTGCTTGATCGGCCACAGAAGATGACGCGCTTTGTCGAGGTTGGCGTTATCCGGCCAGCTGTTGAGCGGCTCGAAGCGCTGCATCCCCGAACCGGCGCCGCCGCGGCCGTCGCCGATGCGGTACGTCCCCGCGGCGTGCCACGCCATGCGCACGAACAACGGGCCGTAATGACCGTAGTCGGCCGGCCACCACTCCTGGGAGTCGGTCATCAGCGCGTAGAGGTCCGCCTTGACCGCCTTGAGGTCGAGGCTCTTGAACTCGCGCGCATAATCGAAGTCGGGGCCCATCGGATCGGCGAGCGCAGAGGGCCGGTGGAGCACCGATAGTTCCAATAACTCCGGGAACCAGTCGATGTTGACTCGCGGCTTGAGGGGTACGTGCTTGACGGGACAGCCTCGGTCGGCGTCAGACAGCTCGGCGAGCGTGTTTTCCATGGTGCGCTATTCTCCGATCCGATGAAAAAGATGTAGTCGCTCGGCAGGCGCCGAGCGTACTGAAAGTGAATGTCACTTTCACATGAGCAAGGATACTGCCGGCAGACGGCCGCCGTCAATAGGCGCAACCGAGAGGCAACCGCCGCTGCCGAAGAACTATCGGCTCATTTACGAGATCGTCGAAAAGAGCGGGCTCGGCCGGCATCTCACGCCTTCCGAGATCTATGGGAAAGCGCTCAAGCGGCGGCCGGGCATCGGCTTCTCGACGGTTTATCGTGGGCTGGAGCGCCTACGCGACCTCGGGTTGATCTCCGAACTCTACGTGCCCGGGGCCGACGCGGCCACGTACGAGCCCGCCGGTCCCCGGCACGCCCACTTCCGCTGTAGCACCTGCGGTGAGATCGAAGACGTGCCGTACGCGATTCCGTCGCGCACCATTGAGACGCTGGCGTTGCAGCACGGCTTTGCGATCGAAAACGAGCGGGTGACCTTTGAGGGCCGCTGCGCGTCCTGCCGCGGCACCTAACCCGCACAGTTTTCCGACACACTTTTCCGACACGATAGCGGCTGTAGCTGGCGACCCTGCGGGCCCAGGGTTACCATGGCGGCATGCTTACACCGCGACGCGCGAGACACTCACGCGAGCAATCGAAAATGGCTGGGACGTGGTACACCCGGCCGGCGGCGCGCCGGTTTCTGGCGCCCTCTGAAGCCGAGGTCTGGCAGCTCTGGTTCGGCAGCGTAAGCTCTCTCCCATCAATGCGAAAACCTCGCGCAACAACAACAAAGGAGCAATTTCCATGACGTTCGATCTTAAACGGTCCGTGTTTTGTGCCGCGACCGCGGCGTTGTCGCTCAGCATGGCGGCCTGCCACGGACAATCGCCTATGGGCGCGAATTATGTCCCCGCCGGCTCGACCGGCATTTCGGCGCCTCAAGCCGGCGGCGAGCAAAGCCTTGCCCTACACCGGTCCCCGATCATATCGCTTTGCGGCAACGTGATCAAAATCAAACTGCTGGGCACCGTTCGCTGCAGGTTCCGTGAAAACGGCTATAATGGGCTCTTCAAGCTCATCAATCACGTGCCGGGTCTCCTCGATCTCAAGCCGCTTCTCGGCAACGAAAAGACCAATTTCTTGCTCGGCGGCCTCGCGCTCGGCGACGGGTTTTTCCTCGTCAAAGACCTACGACATAATATTCTGCGCGTGCGCGTAAAGATAGTGCTCTTGTAGGAAGCGGGGCAAGCGCGTAAAGAAGGCCCGCTCAGGCGGGCCTTCTTGCCGTAGTGGCAGCCAAGCGGCGATCCAACCAAGGACCAAGCCGGTAGTGCGCTGAAGATATTATCGTGTCTAGCTTTGTGGCTCGACGGTTCCTGTATCTGACGATCGCCCTCGCCGCGAGCGGATGTGCGCAGAGCTCGCCGCTTGCCGGAGCGCCGCCATATGCCGGCGGTACGACAACGCTCGCGTGGCCGGCGGCCCACTTCTATGGCAACGATGCCATGTATTCGTCTCAGCCCGCCGCCAATGAAGTCGTCGTCTATCGGCGCGCGAGGCACGGCCTAACCCTGACGCGCAAAAAGACGCTGACCACGGGATTCTCGAGCCCGATGGGCATGGTGACAACTCCCGACGGGTGGTGGTACATCGCCAATTCGGGCGCCTCGAACGTCCTCGTCTATCGCACGACGCGTGAAGGACTGGAAGGTCCCAAAATAACGCTAAGCGACGGCGGACAAATTCCCGTCAATGTGAGCGTTACTCCCGATCGGCAGCTGGTCGCCGTTTCGAACGGGTCGACCACCGCAAATAGCGCTGGAAGCGTGAGCGTCTATGTCAACGGCCAGCGCGAGCCCTCGCGGATATTGACCTATGGATCCGATCCGATCCAAGGCGAGGGCGTCGCAATCGATTCACACGGCAACTGCTACTGGAGCTTCAACGACCCTGCGCGATTAACCGGGTCGATCGTCGAGTTTGCGGGCTGCAACGGAACCGGGACGCTCCGGCGGTCCGGAATATTGATAGCCGGCGGCCTGGCCTTCGACCGCAGCGGCAATCTGTATTACGTGGATCAGTTGCTCGGCATCTTTAAATGCTCGAGCTCGTCATCGTGCAGCCTCTTCACCCCGATCGGCCTCAGCGGCCTCATTCTTCCGGCGAACATCAACTTCGACAACCGTAATCCTCAAAATTTGTGGGTCGCCGATGCGGCCGGATACATCGACGCGGTAAACCTCCAGGGGCTCATTGCGTACATCCTCGACATACTCGGTGGAATCACCGCCCCGCCAATCGGAATCGCGCCCGCGACTGGTAGTTAGCTTGCGAGACGCGGCAAACGCCGCCGAGCTGGCCGCCGTTCTCAAGAAGTTTCGAGTACAGGCCGGTCTCTCGCAACAGGCGCTGGCGGAGCGCGCGGAAATCAGCGTGCAGGCGGTCAGCGCGCTCGAGCGCGGATATCGCAAGGCCCCCTACCACGTGACGCTCGAGCGCATTGCGGATGCACTGGGTCTATCGCCGGAAGCGCGCGAGGAGCTCGAGCATTCCGCCCGGCGTTCACGCGGTCCACGTCTCACGGTCCACAGTCCCGCTCCGACGCATAACCTGCCGCGAAAGCTCACGTCGTTATTCGGACGCGACGACGCCGTTCGAGAGATTGCCGGTTTAGTAGAAACGACGCCCCTCGTGAGCATTGTCGGAACCGGTGGGATCGGAAAAACGCGGGTCGCCACCGAGGTCGGAATGCGCCTGCTGAACCGATTTCCGCACGGCGTCTGGTTCGTGGAACTCGCCCCTGTCAGCGACGCCATGGCGGTACCCCGTGCGGTCGCGAGAGCGTTACACCTTCAGGAGTCGCCCCAACGCCCTCCGCTCGAAACGCTCTTCGCATATCTCGCGGAGAAGCGTCTGCTCATCATTCTGGACAATTGCGAGCACGTCATATCGGAGGCTCGGACGATCGCGGGATCGCTCCTGCGCGAATGCCCGAGCGTCGCCTTACTCACGACGAGTCGCGAGGGCCTGAATGTCACGGGGGAGCAAATCTATCGAATTCCTCCCCTCACCTTTCCGCAGAACGGCGTTCCATCGCCGGACGATGCCGCGAAGTACGGCGCCGTCGCCCTCTTTGTCAACCGCGTTCGTGCCACCGACTTACGCTTTGAGGTGACTGTAGAAAACGTGAGATCCGTCGTCGAGATCTGCCGGCGTCTCGACGGCTTGCCCCTCGCGCTCGAACTTGCGGCTGCACGAGCGAGCGTGCTATCGCCGGAGGAGATTAGCGATCGCCTCGACGGGGTCTTCGACCTGCTGACGGGAGACCGCGAGGCGTCGATCACCCGCCACGGAACGATGCGCGCCGCGATCGATTGGAGTTACGGCCTCCTGTCGTCACAGGCGCAGCTGCTTTTCGACCGACTCGCCGCCTTTAGCGGCGGTTTTACCCTGGAGACCGCGATGGCCGTTTGCGCAAATGACGACGTACGGCCGCAAGACGTCTTAGAGTCGCTCTCATCCCTCGTTGCCCAATCGCTCGTGATGGCCAACTTCACGCTGGGCACCACGCGGTATCACATGCTCGAGGTCACGAGACAATATGCCCTGGAAAGGCTCACGGAACGAGGCGAACGCGGTAGACTGGGGCATCGCCACACGCTGGCGCTTCTTCAAGTGGCCGTGCGTCTCGATCGGGATTGGTACGCAGCCTCGGAACGCTCTTGGTTCCGCGAAGCGGAGGCCGAGCTCGACAATTTCCGCGCCGCACTCCGCTGGTCGCTCGAGGAACGCAACGACTTACGCTCGGGCTGCCTCCTCGCCGGAGCCCTCGCTCGGCTATGGTACTCACTCTCTCCGGTTGAAGGACGACGCTGGGTTCGATTGGCCATCGACTCGATTACGGAAACGACTCGCGCCGACGAGATCGCGCAGCTCTATATCGCCGACGCGGAGCTCTGTGGCGCCCTCGCCGAATCGGCCGCCTCGCTGGCATCGGCGGAGAGCGCGCTACGGCTGCGTTCGATGCTCGATGACTTGCAGGTCGCACGCGCGGAACACGCGGCGGGAAGCGCGCTCACTGCGATCGGAAAAGGGTCGAAGGGCGAAGCACTACTGCAGAAGGTATTAGTCACGGCAGAGCGGCTCGAGAATCGCCGTTTGAAAGCGCTAGCGTTGAGCGACCTCGGAACCGCTTGTTCGCGTCGCGGCGACGTCGAGGGTGCGCGCCGATTCTACGCTGACGCGCTCGCGCTCTACGCGTCGCTTGGCCTCGAGAGGCCCGCTGCTTCGATCGCAGGGCACCTTGCCGAAGTGGAATTCGAAGCCGGCGAAGCCGCCGCCGCATTGGAACGAGCGGAGGAGGCTAGGACCGGGCATGCGGCTACCCGAAATCGTCGCTCGGAAGCCGCCGACTTGAGCAACATGGCGGCATATCTCGTCGCTCTCGACTGTTTTGAGGATGCACGCGCCTACGCCGTGCAGGCGCTGGAGGCGGCGCGCGACGTCCGCACGCCGGTATTGTCCGCATACGTACTGCAGCACTTCGCCGCTATGGCGGCGCTACAGGGTAGAAAGTTGGAACAGGCCGCGACGCTGCTAGGATTCGTCGACGCCCGGCTCACATCGCTCGGCGCCCGCAGGGATTTTACCGAACGGCAAGAGCACGAGCGCGCCATCGCCGTGCTCAAGAGCACGTTCCGAGAGCAACTCGAGAAGCTCATGGCGCTCGGCGCGCAATGGAGTGACGAGGCCGCGGCGACCGCCGCTCTCGAGCTCTAAGCTCGCAGCAATAGGCGCCCTTAATCAGGAGCCGTTTAGGGAAGCGCTCAGCTTGTAGACGGCCGCCGAGACCAGCCAGCTCGCGAGGAAGAGTCCCACGATGATGAATCCGAGGACACCGAAATTGTCGTTGACGATCCTCACCGCGTTCCAGACGCCGCCGTAGAGGCGGAGCTGATCGGCCACGACCCCGGCGGCTTCGAGGCCGCCGACGACGAGCGCGACCAGCACCGAGACCAGCGTGATGACCGCGTTATAGTACAGCTTGCGCATCGGCTTGACGAAGGCCCAGCCGTACGCGCCTAACATCAAGATGCCGTCGGTCGTGTCGATCAGCGACATCCCCGCGGTAAAAAGCAGCGGGAACAGCAGGATGAAGACTACGGGGAGACCCTTTCCGGCCTCAACGGCAGCAAGCCCCAGCAGTGCGACCTCGGTGGCGGTATCGAAGCCGAGCCCGAACAGCAGCCCGATCGGATACATTTTCCAGCTCTGGTCGACGACCCGCAGGAGCGGCGCGAAGAAGCGCCCCATCAGGCCCCGCCGGTTCAGCATCGCGTCGAGGCCAGCATCGTCGTATGCCTCGCCGCGGCGCGCCCGAGCGAACGCGCCAAAAATATCGAACAAGACCATCAGGTTGATCGCCGCGATCAAGAGTAAGAAGCCGGCGGAGACCGACGTGCCGACGAGCGTGCCGGCGTGTTGCAACGCGGGCAGCCTGCTCTTGACGACCGCCGCGCCGATCGCCACGGCGAGGGTGAGCGCGACGACGACGGTCGAGTGCCCGAGCGAGAAGAACAGGCCGACGCCTAGCGGCCGTTTGCGTTCCTGCATCAGCTTGCGCGTGACGTTGTCGATCGCGGAAATATGATCGGCGTCGACCGCGTGGCGCAGACCGAACGTATACGCGAGGAGCGCCGTGCCGAGTAGAACGGGGCGCGACCAAAAGGCCCACAAGGCGAGTGCCCACGCGCCCAAGTTGAGCGCGATCAAAAAGCCGTAGAGCCGAACGACGTTCGCGCGCGTCGTCATTCGCCGATCGCCTCGAGCAAGCGCCGAGCCTCGCCGGCATAGACCGGATGAAACTCCGGATCCGCGTCCAGCGCCGCCCGAAGCCGCCGCCGCGCTTCGCTTGGATGACGGGTATGCCAGGCGATGACGCCGGCGTGATACTCGAGCTCCGGATCCGCGGTGTCGTAACGCGTCGCCCGAAGCGCATAGACGCGGGCGTCGTTCCAGCGCGCCATTGCGGCAAGCACCCAGGCCATCGTGTCGTCTGCATAGATCTCGTCGCCGCGCTTGATCACATCGGATCGGGCCGCGCGGAGCGCATCGCTCAGGTGCTCGCCGTGTTCCGCGTAGTACATGGCGAGAAGCCGATCGTTGACGCCCTGCGCGTTGAATAGCCGTTGCTCGGCGCGGATCAACGCATCGGTATGGCTCGCGGTGACGAAATCGCCGAGCGCGCGCAGTGCGACGGCTTCGTAACCGAGAGTTTGCGGCAACGGATAGAGCTCGGCGCTTCGCGTCGCGGCGGCCAGCGCGCGACGCCAGTCGCGCCGCGCTCGGTAGAGCTTGGATTCAAAGAGCAGCGCCATCGCGTTATCGGGGAAGATGCGCAGCGCCTCGTCGAACTCGCGAGCGGCACCCGCGCCGTCGCCGGCCTCGAATGCGAGCTGTGCGCCGCGCGTGTGGTACCACGACCGCGTGTACGCCGGAATCGTGATCATGCGGTCGACGATCGCGGTGGCCGCCTCCATCTGCACTCGCGCACCCGCAAGGTCACCGGTGAGTTCGTCGTAGCGGGCCCGGATCGACATCCAGGTCGGATTCGGATCGCCCTCCACCGGATGGCCGAGTATTCGGCCGGCCCGCTGGTAGCGCCCCATCTCCATCAGGATCGATGCCGTCTGCGCCCGTGCGTTGTCGTCGAACGGCGCAGCATTTACGGCCGACTCTTCCGCAGTTAGCGCCGCGGCGAAGCGATGGAGGGCGACGTCGGACGAAGCGATGACGCCCAGGGCCTGGAGATTGCCCTGCGGCTGCAAGCGCAGCGAGTCGTTGGCGACCGCGAGCGCGCGGGTAACGTCGTTGAGATCGCCCGTCTCGCGAAAACGCTGCAGATATTCGCTGCCCAGCATGCGCCGCGTGATTTGGTCGGTGGAATCGCGCAGCGCTTGCCTTTCGTAAAACGCGATGAGCGCGTTACGCCGCAGATAGTCGGTCTGGATCGGAGCGGGCGGCGGCGAGCTCGCCTGCGCACGGTGCGCCGCAAACCACGGCCAAGCCGCTCCGGTGGCGATTGCCGCCGCAAGGACGACAATCGCCTTTGGTGCTTTCACGCTAGAGCGGTGCCTGAATATACGGGAACCTGTCGGTGTTGGACTTATCGTACGCGACGTTGTCGGTCGTCAGGCAGGGCGCTTCTTTGTGATCGTCGGGAATGAGTCCGAGCGCCGAGAGCGTGTTACCGAAGATCGCGCCGAGTGAGATGTCGATGATGTCGTCGGCGAGGGCGCGGCCGCCGTACTTGCTGCCGGTCGCTCCGCCCGTCTCGTAGCCGAGATAGGCGGCTTTCGTCGTGTTCTGCGAAAGGTCGACCTTCATTACGTTCGGGTACAGGACCGCCTGCAACGTGTCGGCGTTCTTCATGCTGCGAAAATTCAGCGTGAATGCCTTGATCTGGCTGCGCAAGACCGGATCGGAGTAAGGCTCCAAAACGTTCGTCTTTTTATGATCTCTGAACAGCTCGAAGGCTTCTTTTACGGCCGGCCGCGAGAGCAGCTCGATTTGTTTGTATACCGTCTTCGAATCGCCGGCTATGCTCGGCCCGGCGCGTAATGCGGGGTTCAGGGCCGAGTTGGACGCACAGCCGCCGATCGCGGCGCCGGCTAACGCCAGAGCCAGCAGCGAGAGTTTATAGCGTATCGTCATGTTTTATGTTCTCCTATTCCGCTTGGCCGTCGGACGTGGCCGCGGTCGCCCAGAGTGCGATAAGCCCCGGCGGTCCGGTTGCGGGAGCGAGCAGAGCTTTCGGCATCTCGATGACAATCGAGATGACGTCGTAGTCAGAGAGAAGGTCCTGCGGCTTGGCGATCTTGCACTTGTTGGAGCGCGCCGTGCCGTAATCGACGCCGTTCAGAATGATCCGCTGCTTGCCCGACGCGAAGCGGAACGAATCGGCCGTGGCGGGCGGGACGCCGGGATGATTCATGTAGTTTCGGTCGGGTATGATTTTGAAAAACTGCGCGAGATCGAAGAAGAACGGGTCGCGCCTCGGCCCCACAAATACTTTGATCCCGTTCTTGAGCGAGGCGACCTTGCCGAAGTCGAACGTACCGGTTTTGGCGACGGTCGTGTTGGATGTGCCTACTTCGTTGGGGGCGGTCGGCCCGTAGAGAGTGACCTTCTGCAACGATCCCGTCGTGTCGGCGGTAAACTGCACGACGGTATTCTCGTGGAACGAGTTCGAACCGACCCCCGTATTGGCGATCTTGAACTGGTACAAGACGTTGGGATCCAACCCGATGCCGCCGTACATGCCGGCAGGAATCAGCGGGCGGACGTCCATCACCAACGCGACGCGCGACGCGTCGTGCGCGTTCGGGAAGGCGAAGACGTCGGTGATATCCGCGAGCGGGTTGGCGACGACCGCCGGCGAGTCTTGGTGATCGGATCCGCGTGCCGCTCTGAACGAGTAGAGCGAGATCGAGAATGCGAATACGAAGACTGCCGCCATCGTCCCGAGGGAACGAAGGGTTTTCATGTGGTCTCCTTTATGGCGAGGGCGTGGTGTGTCAAGCGAGTCGAGAAAAAGCCGGAGAGAATGGCGAAGGCCGCGACGCATCCGAGGGCGAGCGCGAGGAGCACGGGCGCGGGGGCGCGCACGCCCTGCTCGATCAGCCCTTGCACGAGCATGCCGGCGCCGATGATCGTGATGACGGTCGCGGTGACGAGAGGCGCAACGCGAGCCGCGCGCTCGAAGGCGGAGCGCCGAGAAAGCCATGCGGCCCCCCGCACGACGGCGAGCCCCAATCCGGTGAGGATCGAGGCGAGGCCGAGGCTGAAGACGACGATCAGCGCCAAGCCGTAGCCGACTCGGTGCAGATGCAGCGCGGTGAGCAGCACGACGATGGCCGCCGGGCACGGAGCGATGCCGCCGCTCATGGCGGCGACCACGGCGCTCGGGAAGTGCAGGGGTGCCGATCCCGGTATCGCGTGCGAGTGATCGGCGCCGCGGTGCGCGTGTGCGTGGCCGTGAGCGTGCTGGTGACGATGCCGGAGCGCGGCCGTAAGGCTGCGCGCTCCGATCGCCGTTACGGCGACGCCTGAGATGAGCGTGACCCACGTGAAGAGCGACTCGGTCGCGAAACCTGCCACGACGAAGAGCAGCATGCCGAGCAGCAATACGGCGATGGTGTGCGCGAAGGTCAACGCCCCCGCCAAGATGGCGGCCTGTTTGAAGGTCGCACGCGAGCCGACAAGGGTGAATGCGAGGAGCGCCTTCCCATGTCCAGGCTCGAGGCCATGAAGGGCACCGAGACCGAACGCCGCGAGGATCGTGAACAGAATCCACACCGGCGTCTGACCGCTGCGCGCAACGAGATCCGACAGCGCAGAGGAACGCACGATCGAGGCCACACCCCACGCCGCCGACGAGTCGCCGCTAATGCGAACGCCGGAGATTCGCCCGTGCGTGACCGTGAAGCTCGCTTCGTCGTTTTGGCGCGGCGATCCGATCAGCGCGCTGGGATACGAGCGCAGCTCGTTGGTGGGCTCTGCGATCCCCGGAAGAACGATGTCCTTCCAGCCGATGCGCCGGTCTGCGTAGACGAGATCGCGGACGGTTACCGTCGCATGCGGCGGCAACGCACTCGAGTAGTCCCCGGTCCAGTACAGCGTCGGGAGGCCCCCGGCGCCGGGCCGCGTTTGCGCCGCCGTGGCGGCCAAGTGCAGCACCAGCGGCGCCCCATTGGCCAGCACGAGGAGGTTTCGTGCAACGAGCTCGCCTTCGCCCTGCTGCCAATCGCGCACACGATCCGGCGTCCAGTCAGCGGCGTGCATAATTTGGAAGGTCGGGATCTCGGCGATATCGAGCACGTAGTGGATTTCCAGGCGCTCGCCGCGCGCATCA